>Ga0307414_10000077_pt1 | contig 91719 bp, 67 predicted proteins | sample DK1Ometagenome_FD_203804 | JGI IMG/M metagenome (GOLD analysis project Ga0307414, IMG submission 203804) | Maize rhizosphere microbial communities from greenhouse at UC Davis, California, United States - DK15-O-3 | ecosystem: Host-associated > Plants > Roots > Rhizosphere > Soil | place: USA...
CGTAGCCTTAAAATGCCGTAGGCATGATCGATTATATAGCCGGACATTTTAATGTCTGGTAAATGGAATTCAAAAAAGTCACAAGAATGCCGTAGGCATGACCGATATTAGTTTGATCACCTGTCGAACAGGTCGGATGGCTAGGGTAGAAGAAATGGAATAAAAAAGTGTCAACCTAAATCAGGACGTGACAAGTCGAAGTGATTCAGTTCGCAGACCGACACAGCCACTAAAACAAAGGGGCATAGTCCTGTCCTCTTGGTAGAAAAAAGAGCATTTGACAAAGCTTTCCAGGAGCGTAGCCCTGAAACCTAAAGTCCAACAAAGGTAGAGGTAACCTCCCAATTGGACATTGCGGTCCCGATATAACGCCAAAGGTGTTAAACTTCAATAGAAAGCGAAAAGCCAGGCAGAATCCCGACCCCGAAGTGGGTCGAACTCAATTGCGATAATTAAGCAACTCCACCAATCTCTATTTCCTTATCTTGTAATTGCAAAAAATCCCGAGTTACTTCGTGCTACAGAAAATAATTACACCTTCTAAAATGAAATTTTAAATTGAAATTAAAGAGAAGAAGAAATCTACTAAAAACATTAGATATTCTTGATCAGCCCATTCGTTTCAATCCATTTTTATTCAGCCGGACATTCTTGCTGTGGGCATTCCTCGGATTAATCGGCGGAGCAATCGCTGGCCTCTACTGGATCGTGTTAGAATTTTTGATGCACAAAATTTCCATTTTTGAGGGATGGGAGGTAATTCCAGTAATGGCTATTGCTGGATTACTTGCTGGATTGGTCATCCATTTCATCGGAGATCCGGGTGAAATTCACTTGATCGTGAATAATATCCGCTTCAACAAGGGGAAGCTTGATCCTAAAAATAATCCCTCCATGATTATTTCCTCTCTCCTTTGCGTAGCATCTGGAGGCAGCCTTGGACCGGAAGCTCCGCTTGTGCAGGTCACGGGGTCCACAGGCACATGGCTAGGGAAATTATTTCGCCTGAAAGGTGAAGATTTGCGGTCAATGAGTATCGCCGGAATGGCTTCAGGGTTTACTGCACTCTTTGGCGCTCCTTTGGGTGGTAGTCTCTTCTCTTTGGAAATTTTACATTACAAACATGCTGTAGAATATTACAAAGCCATCATTCCCGCTTTGGTCGCAAGCTGTTTTAGCTATGTGGTATTCGCTCTGATCATTAATATGGGTTTGGGAGCTACTTGGGATTTGACTTCCTATGAATATTCTGGTGTATTTGACTTTGGCTATGCAGTTTTATTTGCCATGGCAGCCACGGCCGTAGGATGGGGTTTTATCTTTTGTACCAAGTTCTCGAAGAAGTTGTTCGACCGAAAGCCGCTACCTATTTATATAAAGACTTTAATTGGAGGTATTTTATTGGGTGTAATAAGCTTCTACCTACCGATTACCCGATATTTTGGACATCATGAAATAAACGAACTGATTGCGGGGGATTTTGCATTGCAGCTATTGGTTGTAATTCTTGTCTTTAAGATTTTGGCTATTTCCATCACAGTTACCTCCGGTTGGCGAGGAGGATTTATCATTCCACTATTCTTTGTAGGTGCTACACTTGGGTTGATTATTCATCAGGTTTTTCCAGGCACCAATCTTACCCTGACTATTGTAAGTTGCATGGCCGGTATCAATGCCTGTGTCACACGAACGCCCATGAGTACCACTATTTTATTGGCTACACTTACTGGCTTCACTTACTTTATCCCCATTTTGTTTGCTAGTTTGACAGGATATTTTCTAGCCCCTAGAATCCCCTTCATCAGTTCACAGATGGAAAAAGAAGCACCCGAATAGGGAAATGAAATCAAAATAAGTCGCTGTTGGCAGTCTCAGCTTTCAGTTTCAATTTGCAGATGTTCCCAAATTAAGGACAGGTATAATGTATCTGAGGCTGGCTCAAAACCCAAACGAGAGGCCTGAGAATTGAGAATTTGAGTTCGTTAGTAACCGCTCAGGTTATAGTATAGCTACTGCTCAATTCAAGATATGACCGCTTAGCCAATATCGCTCATAATCCTGCTGGGAAGTTGTTTAATTTGGGCTGATCCAACTTAACATAAACCTATAGTTCTAGCCCAAGATTATGAGATTTTATATTCTCTTGCTGTTTTTTGTAGCAAACATTACCACTTCCTTTTCTCAATCCTACCTTTTAAAAGGAGAAATCAGACAGTCAGACTCCGACATTGCCATTCCTAATGCCACAATTTTACTTCAGAGCCTACCAGACTCCGTGCAAGTGGATGGAATGATTTCTGACATTGACGGAAAATTTGAAATCCCCAATGTTAAAGAAGGCGAATACCTGATGAAGGTTCAATATTTAGGGTATGAAAATCTTTATAAAACTATTCAGGTAAGCCAAGATCTTGATCTGGGAATAATCTCTATTAATGAACAAGCGACAGCTTTAGATGAGGTGACGATCAGTGCCCGAAGAGCCCAAGGCGAACAACGGAGCGATACCACGTTGTATAATGCAGATTCATTTAAAACGATGAAAGATGCAAGTGCACAGACATTGGTGGAAAAGCTTCCAGGTGTGGTTTCCCAAGACGGCGCACTTCAGGCACAAGGAGAAGCTATAGCCCAAATCCTTGTAGACGGTAAACCTTTCTTTGGAGGGGACGTGAAGACTGCTTTGCAAAATTTACCTGCGGAAGTGATCCAGGGGATTGAAATATTCGACCAAAAAAGCGATAAAGCAATTCTGAGCGGGTTTGATGATGGAGAACGTCTTAAGACTATAAATATCATTACGAAGGCAAACAGACGTAAAGGCCAATTTGGTAAAGCCACGGTCGGATATGGCACAGACGACAGGTATCTTGCTGGTGCCAGTATCAATTCCTTCAATGAGGATCAACGGATCACATTTACAGGCTTGAGTAATAATATCAATGTGCTGGATTATTCCAGCGATCCAAATGCCCAAAACAATAACCGTCCACAAAACGGCATTATCACCACGAATCTTCTAGGGTTGAATTACTCAGACAACTGGGGTAAGAAAATAACAGTCAGTGGAAGCTATCTCTATAGCCACCGCAAAAATAATGGATTATCACGTCTGAGACGGGAATATGTCACAGGAGCTGCCTCAGATCAGGTATATACAGAAGAAAGCCAGAACGTCGAAACTTCTCAGGATCATAGTTTTGATATGCGTCTGGAATATAACATTGATGAAAAAAACAGGATCTTATATCGACCACGGTTTTCTGCAACATTTAATCAGGAGAATTCCAGGTTCTTTGGGCAAAGTGTGAATGAGATGGGCATGCTGAATCAAACTGAAAATTCCCGCACTGCTGACAATCAAGATTTTGATATTTACAACAGATTGTTCTACAGTCATCAGTTTAATAAAAAAGGAAGAAGCTTGACTGTAAGTGCTAATCTGGGTAATCACGCCAACGAAGACGAAGCTTTGCGTACTGCACAAAATATTTATTATCAACCCGAAGAGCGTACTGAACTGATCAACCAACGGATTACAAGAAATAGGTCTGGAGCAGATTGGGAAACAGGGATTTCTTATACCGAACCAATAGGCAAAAATGGCCAACTAGAACTGGAATATGAAATTGGAAACAGACTGGATGATTCTGATCAATTGACTTTTGACATACTTGGAGAAAATATTGCAGACCCTGAACTGTCACTGGACACCGCTCTGAGCAATTCTTTTGAAAGTGAATACCTGAGACAAGAAGTGGAATTGGGTTATCAATATTCCAAGGATAAAATAAAACTGCAGGTGGAAGGTGAGTTTCAGAGTGCAAGTTTAAAGAATGAACAGTTCTTCCCTGCAATGGAATCTTTAGAAAGAAACTTCAAAAGCTTCATGCCAACTGTGAGGTTTGATTACGAGATATCTGACAACACCAATTTTGAGTTTGATTATGATACCGATGTGGATGCACCCGCTGTGGAGCAACTCCAGAACGTGATTGACAATTCAAATCCCTTGAAGTTGCAGACAGGAAATCCGAATTTAGATCAATCTTATTCAAATCGGTTCCGATTAAGATTTCGGAGCAACAATCCGGAAAATGACCGGTCTTGGTTTGTATTTGCCCAGTATAATGTAGAGAATAACACGGTATCAAATAGCACATTTACCGCAGAAGAAGCAACTGAACTGCCTGGAGGAATACGGCTTGAAAAAGGCTCGCAACTTTCGATGCCTGTGAACCTGGACGGTTATAAAGACTTCCGCTCTTGGGTAAGCTACGGAATCCCATTAGAGATTGTCAAGTCCAACTTCAATATCAATGGAGGTTTCAGCAGCACAAAGCGGCCTGGCTTGGTCAACGACCAGATAAGCTTTAACAATTCTGCTAGGTTGAGTACTGGGATTTCACTCAGCAGTAATATTTCTGATCAAGTCGATTTCAATGTTTCTACCCGATTCTCATACAACGACGTCAAAAACACCTTGAACTCTAACTTGGATAACAAATACTATAATCAACAGTCACGGCTCAACTTCAACTGGATTATCTGGGAAGGATTTATCTATAGAATGGATGTAAACCATCAGGTGAATACCGGGCTATCCGAAGGATTTGATGCCAATGTGATCCTGATGAATATGAGTTTAGGCAAAAAAATGTTTAAAAATCAGCGCGGTGAACTATCCATTAATGCGTATGATCTTCTGGCACAAAATAGAAGTGTATATCGTTATGTGACTGACTCATTTGTGGAAGATGGACAGAATAATGTGATGCAGCGTTATTTTATGCTATCATTCTCTTATAATTTGAGAAGTTTCAGCCAGGGCACCGATATGGATGATTACAATGAGCTGCATTCAAATTGAAAATAATGGATATCCGCAATGATGCCAGTAGCCATATTCTCTTTGCTTTACTGGGAAGTAAGACAGGAGACCGAAGACCTGCCTTTGCCGGCGGGGCAGGCGATAGAGGCCTTAATGCTGGATTTTTCAAAGTTATTAGGCATTATTGCTTTACGGTAGAAAAGCAAGTATACCTATAAAAATAAAAATTGTAGAAAATAACTTTTCAGCTCCTTCAGAGGTTATGCTTTGAAGGAGCTGATTTTATTTTAGGCCAATAAATTTTCGCATTCCGCAATACAGGCGCGACAGGATTCCGCACATTCCTGGCAGTGCGCATGTGGATGTTTTTCACATTCCTGTGCGCAAGCAAGACAGGCTTCAATACAAGCTTTGATTACTGCTCCTCTATCGACTGTAGATCCTTCACAGGCGTACATACATTCTTTACATGCAGCAATACATAATTCGCAGAGTTTGACGCAGGTTTCCATGCCCAGCATTTTGCTACATGCAATTGCACAAGACCTGCAATCTTCTATGCAATATCTACACGCATCTATGCAATCGCTTTTTATGGGGGTTAAACTATTCATATCTAGAGTGTTTTAAATGAAATTAAAATCTAAATCTGGGTCTAATGGAATGAGCGCTTACAAGATGACAGAGCCAAAAAATACGCCAAACAGAAGCACAGGATTTAAATAGGCTAGAATCCTGAACTAGGTACGCAATTCCGCTTTTTTGGTCTAATCAGTAGTTAACCAATAAGATGGCAATGGGGTAAAATTTTCTCATTACGTAGAAAATAAAATTCCTTTGGAAATCTGCTGACAAAGGAAACTTTCGGAGCAAATTTTCTATTAGAAGAAAAGCAGTACAACTACGGGCTAAGCCCTGAAAAATCTATCATTATGCCTATTCCCTATTCCCTTCTTGATCTTGCAATAATCCGTGAAGACTTTGACGCCAGAGAAGCATATCAAAGAAGCTTAGCTTTGGCACAACATGCCGAAAAACTAGGATTCACCAGAATATGGCTGGCGGAACATCACAGCATGTCCAATATAGGCAGCTCCTCCCCTCAAATCCTTATTAGCTACTTAGCTCAAGGCACTCAAACCATACGTATAGGATCAGGAGGAATCATGCTTCCCAATCATAGTCCGCTCATCATTGCAGAGCAATTTGGCACCTTGGCCACGCTATTTCCCGGAAGAATCGATCTGGGACTGGGACGTGCACCGGGGACAGATCAGACCACTGCCCGGGCATTGCGAAGAGGGAGGATGGAATCTGTCCAGGAATTTCCAAGTGATCTGGACGAACTACAGCGATATTTTGAGGAAGATAATGTATCTGAGAAGGTGCGGGCATTTCCTGCAGAAGGACTCGAGGTGCCTATTTATCTGCTCGGATCGAGTATGAGTTCATCCGTGTTGGCAGCCCAAAAAGGGCTTCCTTATGCATTTGCCAGTCATTTCGCCCCCACTTATTTGCTCTCTGCGGCCAAGCATTATCGGGAAAATTTTATCCCTTCTTCAAAATTATCATCGCCTTATTTTATTTCATGTGTGAATGTAATTGCGGCTGAGACCGACGAAGAGGCCAATTTCCTGGCAACTTCCTTCTTCCAAACAGCCTTGGGAATTATCAGAGGGCAATCTTATCCCCTGAAAAAACCGGTGAAAAGTATGGACGGAATTTGGACAATACAAGAAGCAGAAGCTATTGAGAATATGATGGCCTGTACATTTATTGGAAACAAGAAAAGCCTTGAGCTTCAGTTCCGAAGTTTCCTTGGACAGGTGAACGTTGATGAACTGATGATCAGTAGCAATATTTACGACCCGGAGAAAAGGCAAAAGTCGCTTGAGATTACTGCCGAGGTGTTAAAGGGAATGTGATTTAGGGAAAAGCTAATGTTCTAAGCTACAATTAGGGCAAGTAGCCATTCCATTACAAAGATGTCAATCAAAATGGATTAAACCTGTTGGTTTAGCCATTCAATATTACGTTTCTCCATAGCTTCTTGTGAAATGAGCCTACCGGATTTTATATCCTCCTTACCCATCTCCAACATCTTTTTCCGCTCTTCCGTCAATCCCATAAGATTAGATTCGGAAATACTTGAGGCTATTAGTTTATCAAGAGCTTCTAAAAAATCCTTATTGTTGATCGAAAGAATTTTATCAATTAATTCATTTCTTACCTTTTCAACTGCTGCCATTGTTTTTTTTATTAAAACTTTTGAATACTCTTACTACAATTTAACGGAATGGCTAATATTCTGTTTCGCAAATATCCTTACTCCCACTCTTCGTAAGAAAAGAGAAAATCTCAATCGGCTTTTGCCAGTTAATTTAGCCTTTCGTCATGCTGCAAGTAAATTGAAATCTTTTTTAAGAAATCTTGAGATGATTTTATTTTTATTTGCAATTACTACCATTAATTTAAACCCATTACGCTTTCATCACAAATTCCTTATTCACATTTTCACCAAGTAAAAATACTTCAGTATCCCGGTTCCTGCATTTGCGGAGGTACAGCGGAACAGACCATTGATAATCTGGATCGTCCAAGCAGGATATGATCTCGGCTGATCGTCCAAAGTCCCCCACGTACCGCATCAGCTCAGCCATCATTACTAATTCAAGTGGTTGCTGAGGGTCGAGCAGATCCAAAAATGCCATGGTATTTTCCATCCACATACTCAACTCATGGCTCCTTACAAATATCGGTGATCCTCTTCTGATCCGATCATTGAACCGCCAGCATAGCTGTTGCCTGATGTAGATTTCGTCAGATGGCTTACTCACAAACTTGGCCTTCAATACCTGGAATAATTCATCAATCCCTAATTCTTCCGGAACTTGAGCGTATTGAAGATTTTTGGGAACGGATAACTTCATCCACGATTTTTCCTGCCAATAATAGTAGTTACTCTGCTGTAAAATTGGAGTAGCTTGAAGCCAAATATATTCCTGGCAACAACCACATTTGATCAATCCTGAAGCTGGAGTATGCAGCCCTTTCATTTTTCCATCCGAGTAAAACTTAGCACCAGCTGTATTATCCTCACCGGGAACCAGCTCTATAAGCCTGTGCTTACAGTAGATACATTCGCGCAGATGGAGGGCACCTGTATACATCTCGATGGGATAAATTACTTTGGTAGCTGAAAAATCTGTCGGAGAAATACTAAAGATAGCAAAGCAGGAAGAAATTTAAAATATGATTACAAAACTAAAAATCCAGAGGCTGCCATATCAGTTCACTCTCCTATCTTATTTATCCGGATGATGCCCTCAAAGGGACAATGGCTCCAGTAAAGTTATTTAATGTTAGCCAGGCATCAAGAAGTGGCTTTGGTGGTTCTGCTAAATTGGAATTTATTACTGTGTCCTTCGCGTCTCCTATGCGCCCGCTGTGGTTAAAAACCCATTTTGCCATTTATCCACTAAATTTCCCAGCAAACAACGAATTCAAAATAAAACGCACCTTCCTCTTCAAAATCCGATATATTTGAAGTCGAAAAACTTAAAAATACCAGTTAAATTTCTAATCAACTTTTTTAGCATGTCTAAAAAATCGCTATTGCTGCTCCATGCGGCACTTATATCCCTTGCAATCAGTTGCAGCACCAAACCGGAGCGTACAGCCGATCTGACGGAACTGAATCACTATTATAATCCTGAAAATGCTGTTAGACCAGCAGACCCCGCCGATAGCACGATCCTGACCTTAACCAATTTTGCAGGCCCGGATATTGTTCCCAGTCCAGCGGCTTTGTCCGTATCCGCGACAGGAGAAGTCTTTGTTGGAGTAGATATGATGGGTTCATTGGGTAAAGAACCCGGGAAAGGCGCAATAGTCAAACTCATCGACGATAATAATGACGGAGAACTTGATTCACACACAGAATTCACCAAAGTAGATAATCCAAGAGGTATCATCGCTGTTCGGGATCAGGTGTTTGTCCTTCACACACAATTCTCCGAAGAAACAGGCGAAGCTGAAGGGATGAACCTGGTCGTCTTTGAAGACAGGGACAATGATGGGGTAGCGGATGGGCCTTCTAAACTTCTGATTGAAAACATCTGTTCGCCCGAATCTCTTCGGAGCAGAGGAACGGACCATGCCACCAATGGTATCCGAATGGGAATTGATGGCTGGATTTATATTGCTGTTGGAGACTTTGGCTTCCATGAAGCGACGGACCGAAGCGGAAAGAAAATGACCATGCTGGGCGGGGGAATCGTGCGGGTAAGGCCCGACGGGACTGAAATGGAAGTATATGCACATGGTACCAGGAATATTTATGATGTGGCCATAGATCCATTCATGAATATCTATACGCGTGGAAACACCAATGACGGAGGGGGCTGGAATATCAGATTCATTGCCTATACCCAAAGCGGAGAATACGGCTATCCCAACTACTTTAAGAATTTCACTGAGGAAATTATTCCAGCTCTGGCCGATTTAGGAGGGGGATCAGGCACGGGTAGTTACTTCATGGATGATGATAGATGGCCTGCCCAATATAATCATGTCCCGATGATGGCGGACTGGGGAAAAAGCCAACTATACATTCATCGCGTGACCATGGATGGACCAGGATTCACTCAGGCAGATGAAGAATTCATCAAGCTATCCCAGATCACAGATCTTGATGTAGATGGTTCAGGCAGAATGTTCCTTGCCGCTTGGGATGGTGCGGGCTACAAAGGCAGCCCCGACAAAGGCTATGTGGTACGGGTAGTACCGAATGAGTGGGAATATATGCCTTTCCCTGACCTCAAATCACTTTCGGTTGCTGAATTGGGGGAATTGCTGAAAGCCCGCAATTCCTCAACAAGATTCCATGTTCAGCGCGAAATGCTCAGCAGAGACCTCAATGAAGCAGCTGCAGAAGCCCTGAAAGTTGCTTCAGACCAAACTTTGCCACTCGAAGTACGGGTAGCGGGAATTTACACTTACGCGCAGGCAGCCTGCACCAATGGCAACAGCGAATTGGTCAGATTGAGCCAGGAGGCTAAAATCCGGGAATTTGCGCTTCGTGCACTTGCAGACCGAAAGTCATGCCTTGAAGGAGTTCCACTTGATCCTTTTATAGATGGAGTAAGTGATCCAAATGACCGGGTAAAAGTGGCAGCAATAGTAGGATTAGGCCGAATAGGAAATCCAGTCGCTGCGGAAGAGCTACTGAAAGTACAAGTTCCGGACTCATTCAAGCAACCTGAGCAAGGTACTGAAGGCCCTCATGCCACTCCAAACTCAGCTATAATCCTGCCTCACGTGGCTGTGAAATCTTTGGTGGAGTTGAATGCTGTGGATGCTACAGTGGATGCGATCGGGACTGAAAATTCAAAACTGGCACTTTGGACTTTACGTTACATGCATGATCCCAAAGCTGTTGATGGTCTGATCAAAGCTTACCAAGACACAGATGATCTTGAACTCAAAGCTGATATCCTTGGCACCTTATCCCGACTATACAAAAAAGAAGCGCCTTATGACGGTTCTTGGTGGTGGGGAACCCGTCCAGATACACATGGGCCGTACTATAAAGCAATCGATTGGGAATCTTCAGGCAAGATCAAAGATTTTTTATTGACCGAATGGAAGTCATATGATGATCCCATGAAAAAGAAATTCTTTTCGGATCTAAATGAAAGGAACAGAATGGACATTGCAGAGTTTGGGAATGAAAATTCAAATCTGGTGATCAATGAAACAGAAGTGGACCTGGAAAAAATAAAGAACAAAAAAGGGCAAGTGGGAGCATCGTCTATTGAAGATGTGGTTTTGGCAATGGGCGAAATTAAAGGTGATCCTGCGGTAGGAAAATCATTGTTTACAAGCCAGGGATGTATTGCCTGTCATAGTATTGAAAAAGGTCAACCGCTAAAAGGTCCTTTTATGGGTCAGATTGGCTCGATCATGGACCGGACTCAAATCATAGAATCAATTCTTAAACCAAATGCTTCCATATCGCAAGGATTTGCATCGGTAATGATTTCTACCAATGATGACAAATCTTATATGGGTTTTGTAACCGGAGAGAATGCAGATCAACTTGTCCTGCAAGATATAACAGGAAATGCCACCCGAATTGAGAAAAAGAACATCAAATCAAGAAAGGAACTTGAGAACTCAATGATGCCAGAGGGACTGGTAAATTCGCTTTCATACGAAGAACTGGCTTCTCTTATCACTTATTTGCAGCAGCAAAAATAAGCTTGTAGGTGATCTCTAGCAGAAGAAATAAGCCCTGGAAGTATATAAACTTCAGGGCTTTTTTGATGTGAATTATTGACCACAGAGGTCGTAGTTTAAGTAGTGTGCGGTTGGTGACACCAACCACGGCACAAACCACGGCACCTACCACAACGCCAATGACAACACGATTAGCACAATGACAACAATATCCTTTACATCTATGCCGAACCACCGCATTATGCAGATTAAAATTTGATTGTTCGCTTTTCTCCTTTATAAGTGCTGATCATCACAGAGTCTATTTTCGGGTCCACCAGAAGTTTCCTGGTTGACTGGCTTAAGTATCCGTCTCCATAAAATAACTCCATTTGTCTGACAGGTTCACCTTCTTCATAAAAAACAAGATGCTGATCATCAAGCTGTGGCTCGAGTAGTTTTGTTGATGTTGGAGTGGATTTAAATGCCAAAAGAGGTTGATTATATCTACTGACCAAAATGAGTTCCGAGCCGTCAGAAGTCATTAACTTGGCCACAGCTCTAGCCTCACCAGGAGCTTTCAGACCTTCCTTATATCCATATACAACCGAAGGGTCAGCATTATTAATACCTTTTATTATCCCACCTTTACCAGCATCGCTTCTACCGGTTACTGTTTCATTTCCATAGTAATTTCCACTAAAAAAAAGATCTTCTCCCAGCAGGGTCATGCCAAAGATCCGGGAAAATTGGGCAATTTCGGGAAACGCCTCAAAACTCTCCCCTTTTTCATTTGTATGGAGGATTCCAGATCTCATTTCAAATGCGCTTAAATGACTGGAAGAATCTATTCCAGTCAACTCAAGGAAATTCTGCTGGTCAACTTTTGCAAATTCTCTAAAAACCAAAAATTTATTTTTCCACCTCGGAACCTGGGAAACCAACTGATTACGGCTGGCGACAGGAAAAGAGCTGTCTCCCAAGTAATGGAAGAAGACCGGATCAATGCTTCCATTACCATCAAAATCTCCTGCGAAGAGCTCAATCGGCTTGGCCTGAGATACTTTTAGTCTTGAATTTAACCCTGCATTTCCTAACGCATATGCGGGTTTTTTCCCGGGTAAAAAAACCAAAGGTGAAATACTGTTCCACCACCCTTCCGACTGCCATTGTTCTGTAGCGCATACCTGTTTTTTTAGACTGGTATTTCCTCCAGATGTTGATGAAAGAAATACCGTCACAGGCATCCACTCTCCTACTACCAGCAAATCTATTCTGCCATCTTGATCGTAATCTGTCCAAAGTGCATCAGATACCATGCCTACATGCGCAAGCTCCGGTGACACTGAGGCTGTGACATCATGGAATGTACCATTTCGATTTTCCAATAAATAAGATCTGGGGATTTCGGGATATCTTCCCGGCACAACCCGACCGCCAATAAATAAGTCCAGATCACCATCCTGATCAAAATCTGCTGCTGTCACCACTGAACCGGAAGTCGATAGTGCTGGAATTTTATCAGTTGACTTCGTGAAATTCCCTTTACCGTCATTCAGATAAAAAGAATCCGAATAGTTACTGTCATTCGCTGAAAATCTACTACCTCCACCTACGACATACAGATCAAGATCTCCATCTAGGTCTGCATCAAAAAACAGAACTCCCATTTCATCTACTTTTCCAGATTCAGCAAGACTACTTTGCCGGAATTTCCCATTCCCATTCTGAACAAATAGCTGTCCCGCACTTCCAACCGCACCACCCACATAAAAATCATCCAGCCCATCACCATTCACATCTGACACCGCAAGTCCGGGGCCTAATTCGCTATACTTTTGATGCAATAAGATCTGTCTATTGAAATCGTTAAAAGAAAGTGACTTAACCTGCCAATCAATTCCTAATTCCTTTGAAACCTCCTTGTAAAGCGGCATTTCTTCCGGTGTGACGATTTCTAAGGCCTCTGATCCAGCGTATTTCATTTCGATAACTCTTCTGGTCTCCACTCCATCCATTTTGGTGACTGCACCATCTGGCCAGGTGACATGGACTGAATCAACCTTTTCCACTTTACCTGTCCCAATTAAAATATCGTCCAACATTGCGGATTTATACCCACGTGTAGCATGATTCTCCATCAAAACCTGACGACTTTCACCCTCTGTGGCATAAAAAATCCGGACGCTTGCCCCTATTGCAAAGGGATTTTTTGAACTTCCCTGAAGCCTGATCTTAATCCAATTCCTGGAGCTATCCGAGGTTTCTGAGATCGTGTTGTTTCTATAAATTCCAGCCTCTTGGTTCAGGTTGCTGGTCACTAGATCAAAATCACCATCTCCATCCAGATCTGCATAAGCCATTCCATTCGAAATTTCTGCATCCTCAAATCCCCAAGCAGAAGAAACATCCTCAAAGCTTAAATTCCCTTTATTTCGAAATGCATAATTTTCCAATTTTACCTCTTTCAGCAAATTCAATCCATCCAATTTGAGTTTTTTCTTCTCTTCTGGAGTCATGAACGGCCCAAGGTTGTTTGTGTAATTGATATAATCCAAATCCGTAATATCTTTTCCATATCCATTGGAAATAATCAGATCCTGCCTCCCGTCCAGATCAAAATCTGCAAATAGCGGCGACCAACTCCAATCTGTTTGGGAGATCCCAGCTAATTCGCCTATTTCCGCAAATGTTCCATCTCCCCTATTCAGCTGAAGTGTATTTCTCACGTATTGAGGCTCATATCCTTTGCTTAGATTAGCTTGATACAGATTATAATTCTCTGTGGGGGAAAACATTGTTTTCTGCCTGAAATTGTCCGGTGGAAACATGTCCACCACCACTATATCCGGCCAACCATCCCCGTTAACATCACCAGCATCTGCCCCCATGGCATTGAAGCTTTGATGATCCAACCTAGATTGAATTTCATTTCTGAAAGTTCCATCTTGCTGATTTACATAGAGAATATCATTTGAGAGAAAATCATTTGCTATATAAAGGTCAGGCCATCCATCTTGATTCACATCGGTGACTACCAGACCAAGACCATATCCTTCGTATAGAACACCAGCATCAGCACTGACATTAATAAATCTGCCATTCCCGTCATTCTTCAAAAGCATATCATTGCTTTTTCCGGTACCATCAGTAATCCTTGGTCTACTTATATTCCGCTGAAATGCCTCCAGCGCATTCGCAAGTAAATAGCAATCCAAGTCTCCATCCCGATCGTAATCCAAAAACGTCGCCTGGGTGAAATAACCGATTTGGTCAAGTCCATACGCTGCTGCCTGTTCTGTAAATTGCGGGACTCCCTCTTCATTCACACCTTGATTTACAAAGAGTAAATTTGGGTTTGCTGAATCTTCCCGATTTGATACCGAAAGGTAGATATCCAGCTTACCATCTGAATTGATATCCACAAAAGTTACCCCTTCAATCCAGGAGACTGTCTCGACACCAGCAGTTTCGGTGATTTCTTCAAATTTCAGATTTCCGCGATTGAGGTATAGTTTTGAACTCACCTGATTCCCTCCAAAGAATATATCCGGCAACTGATCCCCATTCAGATCTGCAATCCCGAGACCAGCACCATTATAGATGTAATCAAAGTCAACGATATTGAAGGAATCAGATTCAGTCAGCTGGTTGGAGAAATCAATGCCAGAATCATCCGAATCAAGTTGCTCAAAAAGGACTGGATCTTTTTCAGTAGCACAAGACAATAATGAAAGTCCAAAGAGAAAACCTACTCCAACAAGTAAACTGGATGATCCGGATCTATATTTTTCTAAAATTTTTATGGGCGAAACAAATTGCATGGAGTACTTTATGATCGTGAAAAGTTGGGAAGGTTTACATAAAATAACTTTCTATTCTAAATTTTATAAAAAGTAGGTCAAGTTTAAAAAAAATAATAGACTTCTTTAAGATTCTCACTTTCACAGCACATTTATTTTACAAAAATTTAATTAAGCAGAATTTTGTGAAGAACACTTTTTAATTATTACATTCATTTGCGTATTCTTAAAGATACACAATATACCCATCTCAAACCTGGCAGATTACACGAATCTGCCTAAAAACTTAATGTTATGTTCAATACGATTTACCCAAAATCCAGGGCACTACCCCCATGGCATATTTTGTCGTGTATAGTGCTCACTGTAATCCTGATGACATTTTTCTCAGGAAAATCAATCGCCCAATCCCGAACTGTTCAGGGCGCCATTACCTCCACTACAGGCGAAACCATGCCCGGTGTCAATGTCTTAATCAAAGGCACCACCACGGGAACTGCTGCTGACATTGATGGAAAATACAGTCTTACTGTCCCATCTAGTGAATCTGTTCTTGTTTTTTCATTTATTGGTTATGTTACCAAAGAAGTCCAAGTCGGAAATTCCTCGGTAATCGATGTGGTTTTAGAGGAAGACCTATCTTCACTTTCAGAAGTAGTCGTAGTGGGCTACGGTACCCAAGAACGGGCTAAGGTTACGGGGGCTATTTCATCTATAAGCGCTGATGAAATCACTGCATTACCAGTGGCAAGTTTAGCCTCAGCGATTCAAGGTAGAGCAGCAGGCGTCGCGGTCACTAATTCAGGTTCCCCGGGTACAAATCCAATCGTCCGGATCCGGGGCATAGGTACAGTAGGCAACACTGACCCTTTATATGTAATAGATGGAATGCCTGCCGGAGGGCTGAATCAGATCAATCCAGCAGATATAGAATCCATAGAAATACTTAAGGATGCTTCTACAGCAGCCATCTATGGATCCAGGGGCGCTAATGGGGTAATTCTGGTGACCACCAAAAAAGGAAAAGTGGGCAAACCTGTGGTGAGTTTGGATGCTTACTACGGAACCCAAAAAGCCTGGAACACACTTGACCTTCTGAATCGTGAAGAGTATTTGGCATTTGGCAGAGATCTACTTGGCAATGCGGGGGAGCCTGTACCAGCGAGATTTGATAATCTAGGGGATTTCGCCAATGTCGACACGGATTGGCAAGGTGAAATGTTTCAAGCAGCACCTATTCAGGATTATAATGTAAATGTAGCAGGTGGCAGTGAAAGTGTCCTCTACAATTTTTCTGTCGGATATTTCAGTCAGGACGGGATCATGCGGGGAACAGACTTCGAACGGATTTCGATGCGGTCCAATACTGAATTTAAAATAAACAAGCGAATTAAAATCGGTCAAACCCTTACCGTCGCTTATTCAGACCGAAACAATGAGCCGTTCTCAGGCGGAAGAAGCCAGCTCGAACATATTGTAAAGTCTGTCCCTTACATCCCGGTACGGGATGAATCCCGCTCGGGTGGATTTCGCGCTACAGACCGGGTGGATGGTTCAGACCCAGAAAACCCGGTATTGAATGCTGAGCTCCGTCGGGACAACAACCAGGATTATAAAATATTGGGTTCTGGATACATTAATGTCAACATTATTGAAGGGCTTGATTACAAATTTCTTGTTGGAATGGACATAGGAATCGGCAACACCTTCACTTATACTCCCTCCTTCAATGCGGGTGATTTCAGCATTCAGAACTTTGCCACTATTTCCCAGACCAGATCTACATTTGTATCGCCCCTACTAAGCAATCAATTGACCTATTCTAAAGATTTTGGAAAGCATCATTTCGACCTTTTAGGGGTATTGGAGCGACAGACATCTAAATTCTCCAGCCTCACGGGGAGTGGTCAGAATTCACTTACGAATGATATCCGGGAACTACAGGGTGTAGAAAATCAGACCACATCATCTACCAGCACTGAATATGCATTGATTTCTTATGTTGGACGGATCAATTATGACTTTGAACAGAAATACCTCATCAGCGCAAGTATCCGACGCGATGGAGGGTCACGCTTTGGCCCAAAAAATAAGTGGGGCACCTTCCCTTCACTGTCTGTGGGCTGGAGAGTAAGTCAGGAGTCTTTTATGAATGGGATCAGTGGCATCAGTGACCTGAAGCTGCGTGCCAGTTATGGGGAGACAGGAAATGACCGGATTGGGGATTACAGATATCAGGGAACTATTAATCCAAACATGTTCTACAACTTCAACGGAAGCCTGGAACCGGCAAGTGCAATAGCTGCATTGGCAAATGCTGACCTCCAATGGGAAACGACCAAGATGAAGAATATTGGTTTAGATCTGGGCCTGTGGTCGGATAAATTTACCTTCTCCTTTGAATGGTACGAAAACACCACGGAAGACATGTTGCTAGAAGTACCCATCCCCTATTCTTTAGGATATGATGGAGCTCCAGTTGCGAACGTGGGTACGGTGAAGAACAACGGGCTGGAGTTCACTTTAGGCTACCAGCTCAGGTCAGGGGACTTTCAGCTGTCATTGGATGGGAATATGGGCTTTGTAAACAATGAGCTGGTATCACTCGGTTCAGGCAACACTGTTTTCGGTCCCAGTTTTCAGGGAGATGCTTTGACATTAACGGAAGAGGGCGAGCCGATTGCCTATTTCTACGGATGGATTGCTGATGGGATCTTTCAAAGTGGTGAAGATACCGGTATGCAAACAGGTGCATCAGCTGGTGACATCAAATTCCGCGATGTAAACAATGATGGAATAATCGATGCAAATGACCGGACAAATCTTGGACATTACCTTCCTGATTTCACCTATGGTCTGAATGCCAATGCCTCCTATAAAGGTTTTGACTTCACCATGTTCTGGCAGGGTGTATCCGGCAACGAAATCTTCAATAATCTAAGGTATCATACAGAAGGCATGACACGATTGTTTGGTGCTAGTACAGCCGTATTAGACCGCTGGACGCCGACGAATACGGATACTAATGTGCCACGGGCTATTTCCGGAGATCCAAATAGAAATGCACGAGCAAGCTCAAGATTTATAGAAGATGGCTCTTACTTGCGATTGAAGAACCTTTCTGTAGGATATACCATCCCATCTGCTGCTTTAAGCAAATGGAGTAAAAATTCTGTTTCAAATGTACGAATATATGTGTCTGCACAGAATCTGATTACCATTACTGATTATTCCGGATATGATCCGGAAATAGCAGTACGGACCGGAATCAATGCATCACTCGGAACAGGCATAGACTATGGCCAATTCCCTGCAGCAAGAACTTTCTTGGGTGGTATTCAAGTAGCATTTTAATCATTTAAAAAAAATATCATGAAGACAAGATCCACATTCTTGGCAATTATAATGTCAGTGGGCTTAGTAGCCTGTGATGAAGAAATATTAAATCCAGTGAATCCCAACCAGCTTGGGACTGAAACTTTCTATCGAACCGGTCCGCAGTTGGTGGCTGCAATAAATGCGGTCTACGCTGGCCTACAATCCAACAATCTCTATAATCGTGAGTATTTCTTCCTACAAGATTTGCTTTCGGATGATGTCGGAAGTGGCGGGGCACAACTGGAAACTCCAAGGGCACAAATGCTTAACTACGTATTTGATGCATCCAATCCGCTCGTTGAGGCCAACTGGAGAGGTTGGTATAGAATTATTCACCGCGCAAACCTGGTTCTGGAAAATGCAGGAAACGCTACAGATAACATCACTGAAGAGCTAAGAACCAGAGTCATTGGGGAAGCTTATTTTCTTAGAGGATTGGCTTATTACGAACTTTCAACGCTCTGGGGAGGAGTTCCATTAATGCTTACTACAGCTACTTCTCCCGATGGTTTATCAAGATCAACTCAGGAGGAGTCCTTCAATCAGGCTACGAGCGATCTGAATGAAGCCATTGCGAGATTGCCGCTCAACAGTACTTATTCAGATACCGATGTGGGAAGAGCAAGCAAAGGTGCGGCTCAGGCTCTTGCCGCTAAACTGATGCTATTCAAGGGCGATTTTGCCGGTGCAAAGCCTTTCTTGTTGGAAATCATCAATTCGGGTGAATATGAGCTTGTAGACCGCTATCTGGACAACTTTGAAGAAGAGACTGAAAATAACAGTGAATCCATCTGGGAGATCCAATTTTCTGAGGATTATGGAAATGCCGGAGGTTGGAATGCCGATGGAACCGACATAGCCGAAGTCACCTTCCGGGGCCAGGAGTACGGTCCAAATGCCTGGAGAAACCTGATTCCAGGAGCAAATCTCGTGGCTGCCTTTGAGAAAACCCCAAAAGAAGATCCCCGAATGAGCTATAATTTCTATCGCATTGGTGATAAATTCAATTCCGGTGCCAGCGTGATAGATGGCTCTACTGTGCAGGGAGATATTAGTAAGCCTAGTTGGAGAAAATATCAGACCATCTACAAGCGGGAGAATGAAAATACGCAGTCAGGAATTAATTTCCGTTCGATCCGATATGCTGATGTATTATTGATGATGGCGGAAGTAGAAAATGAAACTTCAGGTCCAGCTGCGGCATTACCTTATCTGAACAGGACAAGAAACAGAGCTGATGTGAAAATGCCCGAGTATCCTACTCCTGCGTATCCAACCGGCACAAAGGAGCAGATGCGGCTGGCAATTCAGCATGAGCGTCAGGTGGAAATGCCGGGAGAACAAATCAGAAATCGTGACATCCGAAGATGGAGAAGGCTGGGCTTTCTTGCAAATGAACCCATTGCAGGATATTCTGAACGGTATGATCTGCTTCCAATCCCTACTTCCGAACTTGATAATAACTCAGCACTATCAAATGCAGATCAGAATCCGGGGTATTAATCAAACAATAGGGAGCTATTGAATGGGTCAGTAGCAGAACAGCTAAAACATACTTTTAATTATGAACAGCCAATGGTTTCATTGGCTGTTCTTTTTTTCCCTCGCCAATGCTCGGGACGTACTTCCACTGTGCCAGGGGACCTTCCATCGATTAGCTAAGGAACTTCCTTACTCATTCTTAAATCAAATTCTTGACTCACTGCATGGAAAGCTCAGAAATCCGTATGTGAACCAAAGTAGATGGATTAGAATCGAGGTGTAAAGTTGTGGAAGGGACTTAGGTAAAATCCCCTGTTCAAACCATGCTTATTTATGATGCAAATATTAATTTAGTGACCATTATATAAAAAAACGAAACTATTCAATATACTCAAACCAGAAATTCAACAGCAATCAGATGAAATAAGTTTATTTATAAATATCAGAAATAGTTTCTAAATTCTTGAAAGCGACCATACTTTGCAAACCTAATCATCATAAGGCCTTTACCTTAGATGACAGATATTTAATACTATATTGTGAAATAACATTGGAAACAGAAAATTAAAACCTTAAACATTAAGAAATTGAAAATGATGGAAGCTTCACAAAAAGGGACAATTACTTTGCGGGATTTCCTTAGAAAAAAAAAGAAATTTGGAGCAAAGAATACTCAAAATAAAAAATTATTATAGAGCCATAAATCAGAGAATAAGGTTTATTGTATCAATATTTATTTTTTGCTCTTGCGGATCAGAAGATGATGGTGTAGCTAATGCTTCCCTTACCCGGGGGGTAGAGTTTGAGTATTTGGACTCTGTTGTAGTGGAGACATTGATGGAGCTTTTTATTGCAGATAAGGATGAAAATTCGGAACGCTTACTATTCAATGAAATGCAGATGAAGGAGTTCTTTGTGACGGATATGAAAGGGAAAATAATTTCACAAATTAAGCTAAAAGGAGAAGGGCCAAATGAAATTCCTTCTCCTAGCGAAATAGCTTTTTATAAAGATGGCTTACTTGTAAAAGAGTCCTCGGCAGAGATTAAATTCAATTTTTACGATAAGAATTTTATAAAAACCGGTCAAAGCCAAACCCTTGCACAAGGGATCTATTTTATGGGTTTTTTAAATTCAGCCCAGAGCTTTTCTGTAGTGGAAAAAGAGAAGAAAAACATGATTATTGGCTACGAATACAACATGCTGAATGATCAGCTTAAGACCCGGGAAGATGAGTTGGGTGTAGACTTCTATGAAAAGGCAGAAATGGGGTACTTGTATCTAGTAGACACAGAGGAACTGTTTCCTTTAAACCTTTATCCAGAATCATGGCAGCCTCGGGTGGAGCAAAAATGGATGGGCTTTTCCCTTCCGTTTTTACAACTAACAAAATCAGATCAGGTGGTTGCTGTACTGCCCCGTTTTGGCAATCAAATGTTTTACTATAATCTGAATGATACTACGATTACTCCTCTAACAGAAATAAATCTCATACATCCAGAGCGAAACGTAGACGAATCATTCGATTTCAAGCAAGACGATAAAATGCTGTATCCATTTTTTTCCCGTTTAATGGGGGGAGGGGAATATTTCCTTGTTGAATTCCATACCGCCTTTCCAAGGGAAATCTATGAAACTTTTCAGGCAAAAAACAAGGATTTTAAAATGGATCCTGAATTTTGGGAAGCCATAGAAAAACATCATAAAGCCAACTATATTCTAACTGATTCTAAAGGAAATCAAGCTCCGATAGCTGAACTTCCCATCTCGGGTGTAATAAATTATCTCGATGCTGATGACGTCCTATATATTAAACCAATTACAGAGACTGAATTGGATTATAATGTTTTTTACAGATATAAAGTTTCCTTGAAATAAAAGAAGTTGCTAAGGAGAGAACAATAATACCTACTCAAAAGAGAAAATCCAGTATTTCTTATTGAAATTAATAAATAGAAATTAACCTAATTTCTGCTACACAACATACTCAAACTAAAGTAATGATCGTACTGAAATTAATTTTACATTAAAAAAATACAAAATAATTTTTTTTAATTTCTCTGAAATAAATTATCATTGATGTAAGCCTACCTAACGAATCCAACTTTTATTTAAGAAAATCACATGAATACTCCTGCCATGGAGATGGAAAAGTTGTATTAGATCGTTAAAATATGAATCAGGTAAATTATGTGAATGAAAAGCATGCATGGGAAAAGTTTATTCATGGTGATGATCAGGCATTGGCTTTCTTGTATTCCGCACATATTGATCGGCTTTATAATTATGGACGACAATTCACCTCAAATAAATCCATCGTAAAAGACGCAATCCAAGATGTTTTTTATGAACTCATTGATCGCCGTGGAAGAATCAGTCACGCAAATTCACCTAAAGCTTATATTTATGCATGCCTAAGGCGGAGAATAATCGAATTGTTGAATAAAGAAAATTCTATAGTAGACTTAGCTTCAAAAGAGGACAGTTTTTTTGTATCCATAGATCCACAGGCATTCTTTATAGATCCACAATTTAGTATCGACCAAAAAAAACTTTTGGAGGAACATTGCAATGTCTTGCCCAGAAGACAACGGGAGATCATCATTTTGCGGTTCTTTGAGCAAATGGCTTATGACGAAATTGCAGAAATTCTTGGACTGGCCAACGCAAAGACAGTTAGAACAATGATGTACAGAGGTTTGAATAAATTATCCAGCTCATTGACTCCCTACAAGTCCAAACTGCTGCTTTTCCTTCTAATGTACGATATGCAGCTTCCCTGATAGGCCAATATTCAGTATCAGTGATCAGTGTTCAGCTGGCAGTTCCTAAACTGGACAGACAGGGTCAAAACAGCATCCAGCTTTAGCTCTTTCTCACCTTAAACCCTCCTGATTTAAAACACTTTAATAGAATTTTATACTTTTTTATAGAAAATCAGTGGTTGTTTCTATTGATTCTCCCTCTTAGTGCAAAAGGACCTACTAAGAAGAGGGATAAGTATGACATATAGAAAACGTATTTTTTTAGAATTACTCGATAATGAGCTGTTTATAAAGTGGCTGATCGCTCCAGATAAGGAATCTGATCGGTATTGGCAGCAATGGATTTCTGAAAATCCAGATAAAGTTGCCATTCTGAAAGAAATCAAAGGCATGATCAATGCAATCACGCTCAGGGAAACCTTTGAACTGGATCCCATAGAAAAAGAAGGGATGCTTGAGCTGGTGCTTGAATATGGGAAGAACAAAAAAGCGAGAGAACTGCAATCCCGAAGTGAACTTATTAAGAAAAAGAGCTGGACTGGATGGTATTATGCCGCCGCATGCTGCTTTTTGCTGGCTATTCTGACTGCCAACTATTTTAATGTATTACAACCAGTGGTCAACGTTCCAGAAATCATCAAGGAACAGAATATTGTAAAATCAACACCTAAAGGCTCCAAATCAAGCTTCTATTTACCAGATGGAAGCTTGGTGAAATTAAACTCATCCAGTTCGGTAGAATTCCCCTCTTCATTCCCGGATTCCATACGAATTGTCAAACTAGTAGGGCAGGCATTTTTTGAAGTGGTCCGGAATGAATCAGCTCCATTTATAGTCCAGACGGACAATGTGAATGTCAGGGTGTTGGGAACCTCCTTCGACATACAAAGCTTTCCCGGAGCACATAAGCTAGAAGTAGCCGTGTCTGAGGGTACTGTAGCAGTGGACACTGACTTGGGGCTTACAGAAATTTTAATACAGTCTGAAATGGCCAGTTTAAACCGGGAAACCGGGAAGATAAAGAAGTCAACTTTCTCTCCAATTTTTCAGCTAGGTTGGAAAGATGGGATTTTGGCTTTTAAAGACAGGCCACTTGAAGAAGTATTCGATGAGCTGGAAAAATGGTATGGAGTGGAATTGAAAATAGATGATAAAATCGACCTAAACAAAAGATTTACTGGTATTTATGAAAATCAAAGCTTGAAAAATATATTGACTGGAATGTCAAAAATTTTAGAATGGAAGTTCGAAATAAATGGAAAAACAGTTTCCATCAGCAATCAAAAATAATTCAAAATAAACCCCTTAATTAATTATGAAACAATTTCTACAATTTCACTTAAAGGTTTTTTCCGTCATGTGGATGGCGCTGATAACCATAGCTATCCCCGTAGTAGCACACGCAAGTAGCTCCATTGCGGAGATGGATGAACAATTAGATTTAGAATCCACCAAAATCACCTTGAGGGTTGTTGATGCCACTATAATTGAGGTGCTTCGGAAAATAGAGGAAGGCACAGAATTCCATATGGCATATGTTGTCAATGAACTCCCCAGCGATAGAAATATTACAAAGAATTTCAAAAGCACCTCATTGTTAAAAGTGTTGGAAGGTTTATCCCGCGATTACAACCTTAAATTCACTCAGGTCAACAATACCATTCATGTATCCCAAAAAACCAAAACATCAGAAGTTTCTCTGGTGAAAGATGAGGTGCTTCAGCGTGCTATTTCAGGCCGTATAATGGATGAATTTGGTGAGCCTTTGCCAGGTGTAAATATCCTGGTAAAAGGCACAAATCAAGTGGCTATTTCAGATCTGGATGGTCAATTTCGTTTTGAGGAGGTAGCCGATAATGCTGTGCTGGTTTTTTCATTTATAGGATTTAAAACAGAGGAAGTTAGTATTCTTGGTAAAGACACGATTGAAGTGACCCTGGCTGAAGATCTTTCAGAGCTGCAGGAAGTGGTTGTAGTAGGATTTGGAGCTCAGAAGAAAGCCAATTTGACGGGAGCTGTCTCCACAGTAGATTCAAAGACTATTGAAAACAGACCAGTAACTAATGTAATGAATGCCCTTCAGGGTACTGCTCCTGGGCTTATTGTCACAAGAAGTAGTGGACAGCCCGGAAAAGAAAATTACAATTTAAATATTCGCGGAATTACCTCAGTAAATGGTAAAAATGAGCCGCTGGTAATCGTAGATGGTGTAGAAGGAGACTTGGATCTTTTGAACCCCAATGATATCGAATCCATATCGGTTCTAAAAGATGCAGCTGCCTCCTCCATTTTTGGTGCAAAAGCTGCCGATGGAGTAATATTGGTCACTACCAAAAAAGGTGTTGCCGGTAAGACACAGGTAACTTATACAGGAATGTTCACTGTGAATAAACCCTACAGTCAGCCGGAACTGTTGAGTTCCTACGAGCAGGGAATCATGCAAAATGAAGCCCGGGTCAATAAAGGGGGAAATCCAGTCTGGAGGGATGAACAATTAGAATGGATGCGGGATGACAACATCAACTATCAAATAAATGAAAACAACCCAAATCGCTACAACTATTACTATAATTTAAACAAAATTGATTTGGTAATGCGTGATTTAACCTACAGCCAAAACCACAATTTGGCCATAAAGGGAGGTAATGAAAATACGCAATACCTAATCTCCCTAGGCTACTATGACCAGAATGGGGTTTTTAAATTAGGCCCTGATGGCACAGACCGATACAACGCGCGGGTTAACTTTAATACAAAATTCAGTAAAGTATTCAGCTTGGACTCGCGTATCTCCTATAGCTTGGATAAAACATCCTCTCCTGCCACGAAGGTAGATGGAGATTATGGACTGATCTATCAAATATATCAATCACGCTCTATTTATCCGATCTTCTTACCGGAAACGAATGACACCAAATATGGGCATGGAACAGTCGCATATTACGCAACGCTAAAAGACGGCGGTTATAATCAACGGGACAGAGGGGATTTTAACGGAATATTTACGTTAAATGCGAATGTAGCTAAAGGATTAACATTGAAGCTGGTCTACAATCCGCGGTTTAGACTTTACAAAGAAGAAGAATTTAAAAGAACGGTGCCATTTTATGATTTAGCAGGTCCTTCCAATTATCTAAATCAGGTAAATTCTATCAATAAAAACAGGACTACTATTTTTAACAATAACGTCCAGCTATATGCAGACTATGATTTGACTGTAAGGGAGGATCATAAATTTCATGTTCTTGGGGGCACGCAGTTACAAACTTATCGTCTAGATTCAATATCAGCAACTGCCAGGGCCTTAATGTCGAATGATGCTCCTTCCTTAAATTTTGGAAGTGATCCTAATGTACCACCTTCCGTTTTGGACAAAATTGATGCTACCGCATATCTATCCTATTTCGGCCGCTTAAATTACTCTTACAAAGACAAGTATCTTTTTGAGGCAAACTTGAGAAATGATATCAGTTCCAAGTTAGCTCCCGGTTATAGAAGCAAAATTTTCCCCTCTTTTTCTGTAGGTTGGAATGTCACAGGGGAGCAATGGTTTACAGATGCATTGCCCTTCTTTACGCAATTGAAATTTCGGGGATCTTGGGGAAAACTTGGAAATGCAAATGTGCTGGGTAGCTATGATTATATCTCGTTGTTAGATCAAGGAAATGCTTATTATTTTAATAATGTATCAAACATATCCCTGTATCAGAAAAATTTGGCTTCACCAGAAAAAAGCTGGGAAACGATTAAATCTACAAATTTCGGTGTTGACTTCGGATTCTTGGATTACAGACTGACAGGTAGCTTTGATTACTTTGTAAGGCTAAATGAGGACATGCTGGTAAAAGTCGTATACCCTACTACATTAGGTCTTAATCCGGCACAATCAAATTCTGCCAAGTTGAAGACCAAGGGTTGGGAACTGGTACTCGGATGGAGGGATCAAGTAGGAGATTTCAGCTACAATATAGGTTTCAATCTATCGGACAATCAAAATAAAGTATTGGAATATGCTGGCCAAAGCGTGTATAAAGAAGGCCTAAACAAAATCATTGAGGGATTGCCTATAAACAGCATTTATGGGTATCAAGCAGCAGGATATTTTCAAAACGACTCAGAGGTTGAAAATTGGGCATTCCAAGATAATCGAACAGCAGCAGGAGATATAAAATACATTGATCAAAATGGCGATGGAAAGATCAACACTGGACAGTCCCGACCTGAAGACCATGGGGATTTAATTAATCTTGGCAATACCTCTCCACGGTTACTTTATGGTTTCAATCTCAACATGGAATATAAAGGTTTTGATTTAGGCGTCTTTTTTCAAGGTGTGGCAGAGCGAAAGATGTTGATATTCACAAATGCGGCTATCCCTATTATGCAATCTTGGAGAATGCCATGGAAGCTTCAGCAGGATTACTGGACTGAGGACAACCGTGATGCAAAGTTCCCGAGATTATATGAAGGCGCTTCACATAACGCTAAAGCCTCAACCCATTGGGTACAAGATGCAGCATATCTCCGTCTGAAGAATCTCCAAGTAGGTTATACGTTCAGTGGTGATCTATTGAAAAAAGCCGGAGTGGCCAACGCACGATTGTATTTCTCTGGTCAGGATCTATGGGAAGTTTCAAAAATGTGGTTCACCTATTACGATCCAGAAAATCCAAACAATGTATCCTACAACTATCCTTTCTTCCGCTCTTACGCAATTGGATTAAACGTCACATTCTAAGAGCTGTATCACATGAAAAGACTAAAAAATATGAGAACCTCAACTAAATATATATTTCTGGCTGTCATCCTCTTAAGTGTAGGATTGGGTTCATGTCAAGACGAATTGGATCTGGCTCCAGAGACACAGATTTCAGACGCTAACTTCTGGAACTCTCCGTCAGATTTAGAAAAAGCAGCTAATTACTTCTACTCATTATTACCCGATATCAATGATATGAATGATAATCAGGGCACCTTTAGCTATTCAAACGATGGGGCAGATGAAATCAGTGATGGAACAAGACTTGCAGGTGCTACCAGTGGAGATTGGAATAATGCATATAAACTGATCCGGGCTTCCAATAATTTATTGGAAAAATCAGAAAATGTAATAGGAGACGAAGCCTCAATCAATAAATATCTAGCAGAAGCAAGATTCTTCAGAGCTTGGGCATATGCTGGTTTAGTTAGAAGATTTGGTGATGTGCCTCTTATTACGAAAACATTAAGCGAAACATCCGAAGAGCTTTATGGCGCTAGAACTGACCGTCAGACGGTAATTGAACTGGTATATGAAGATTTGGATTTTGCTGCAGCCAATCTTCCGATGTCTTCCGCTCAGCCTGCCGCAGAATATGGTAGAATTACCGCAACTGCAGTATTGGCATTTAAATCAAGAGTAGCGCTGTTTGAAGGTACAAGAGCGAAGTTTCACAATTATGGAAACCCCAACGAACACCTGCAACTGGCAGTAGATGCTGCTGATAAAGTAATCACTAGTGGAGAACATCAGCTATTCATCTACAATGAAGACCCAGCAATAAGCTTTAGAAAATTATTTCAAGATGCAGGAGATGGGAAATCAAATAAGGAGGCAATCTTGGTACGATTATATGCTGAAAATGCTTCAAATAACTTATCGTCACACCGTATCTCAGAAAATAGGATAAATCAAGGTAAAATGGTTCCTACCCGAACCTTAGCAGATCTCTATCTGTATCAAGACGGTTTGCCAATAGGAAAATCTCCCTTAGCTAAACCTCAGACAAATTCGCTAAGCCAGTTCGAGAAGAGAGACCCTAGAATGGAAATGACTATTTTTAATTCGAATTTATATTATTCTCCAACCGCTTTATATGTGCCATCCTTTAGTTTTACTCCGACCGGATACAAATTCTCCAAGTACTACGACCCATTGTACCTATCCCCGCCTGATTCATGGGTAGATTTTCAAATCATCCGATATGCGGAAGTATTGTTAAACTATGCGGAAGCAAAATTTGAATTAAACGGTGCTATTGATAATGCAGATTTAGATAAGAGTATCAATCTGATCAGAGCGAGGGTAAACATGCCTCCGTTAACGAATGCATTTGTAGCAGCCAATGGCTTAGATATGAGGATAGAGATCCGAAGAGAAAGAGCCATTGAATTAGCGATGGAGGAATTTAACTATTGGGATTTGATCCGCTGGAAAACCGCAGAAGTAGAATTACCTAAAACCGTCTATGGAGCTAAATATTTTGAAGCGGAGTATGGACCTGCAACAAATAAGCTAGATGGCGAAAATTTTGTAATTGTCCAGGCTGAAGCAGATCGGTTCTTTGATCCCGCTAGGGATTACTTATGGCCGATACCTTTGCAGGAAATTGGCTTGAACTCAGCCTTAACACAAAATCCAAATTGGTAAAAGATAAAAGAGGATTGTCTGGAAAATGTACCAGATAATCCTTTTTTATGTATATCCGCTTTTCTGCCAGTAAAACAATAAATGCTTCTTAAGATTCAGGAAACACCGACGTCAAAGTCTATTCCGCCTGCCTCGCCGGCAAAGGTAGGTCTTCGATCTCCTGTCTTCCCTCCAGTAAAGCAAAGAAAATATGGCTACTGGCATCATTGCGGATAATCATAATTTTTTATATGCAACCCATCCCATATAAACAGATGATTGGAAAAATCGTAGTGGCCGCTCAAACCCGGCTTCAACAAGCAGTTCAACCAATCGATGCTCCCCTACATGATGAAGATCTTGAGCTATGCGCTGAAGACGGTTTTCCACTTTTTCTTTATCAAGACCATGTGGCAACAGTGCCCGCAAAACACCCAGATTCCCTTTTATTTGCGCTTTATCGCCGGTAATATCCAATAAAATTAAGGGGGCTTTCGAAACAAGCCGCTCGGCTATGTTTTTCAACATTTCCAATTTTTCCCCATTATCCGGAATGAAATGTAACACCAATAAAAGTGTATCGGCATTATAGTTCTTATTCCTGTCAAGATCCGACAACACCCCTTCAAGAAGCTGTACATTGTTATATTTTTGAAGTTTTACCTTGGCTTGGGCAATTATCTCAGGTGAAGGGTCTACTCCTGTAATCTGCCAAGCTTCAGCTGCTTTAGTGAATTCTTCTATTTCGTTACCCGTCCCACAACCTACTACTAGTAGCTCCTTTTGTGAAATATCCTGAAGTAGTTTGGGAAGTAGGCTCAAAAAATAGTGGTAATTAGGTATCCAATTTTCGACAAATTGGTTATATCCAGTGGCCCGTTCATTTTCAAATAGTTCGATTGTCTTCATATTCATTCATTATTTCACAGTGAGCTAATTTATTTATCCGCTTCTAGCCCAGAGGTCAAGCAGCGTTGAGCCAAGTAGGCACTTACAATAGTGGAGCTAATCAGTCCACTTCTTTTGCAGAACTAGCTTAGACCAAACCACCTCTTTTTTATTTTTCATTAAACTTGGTTGCTTGTCAATTTTCAACAAAGTATTCAATCCAAACGATTCAGCAATCCTGGCGATGAGATCACTGTCAGTAGGAAATACATGAGAACCCAATCCAGCAGGACCATTTCGAAGGGAGACAGCAAAGATTCCATTGACTGCCAATAGTTCTGAAGCTCTTCGTATTACTTGGAGCTGCTCTTCTGAATCCAGATGATGCACAACCCCAGACGCAAGAATAAAATCGAAATTGCTTTCCTGTTCAAGCGATTTCAGGTCGGGCAAGGAATCATCAACCCATTCAATCAGTCGAGAATCAAAAAGTCTTTTCCCTGCCACCCGTAACTCTTCAACCGGTTCAACAGCAACAACAGCATGTCCCATTTTGGAAAACTCCCAAGCATCTCTACCTATTCCTGCTCCCACGTCCAAGATCCGGGAAGGGCTCTTAGGGAAAAATTCAATAAAATCCTGATGTAAAACCCTAAAATCAATCGCTAATGTGGCGTTGATGAATGTTTGTGATTTTTCAGCGTACCCTTGCGTTCCCGGAGTTGTTCTCGAATAATTCATATGCTTACTATATTGTTGTCCATGCCAAGGAAATCGATTGAACTTCTGAATCATTTATAAATCACAATTCATTACTCATAATTCATAGTCCATAAATTAAAACCTATCAAAGCTATACCCTCTCTCTCGCAGTTCTTTGATCAGCTCTTTCATATGCGCATAGAACTTGTCTTTCCTCTTTGGGTCAGTACCAGGATGAATAAGTAGATGGAATCCGTTCATCCCATTCGTAAGCTCATAGGTATAGATACTGGTCAAAATCTCCTTACTGGAAATATAGTTATCCATTGCAGGGGTTGTATAATCAGCATTCGAGCGGATTCCAGGGCTAAAATTCAAAGTAATTTGACCTATGTCTGCTGCTGTTTGCACCACTTGAGTATTATACCATTCATATGGAGGCATAAAAAATTTAGGAAATACTCCAAATCTTTCAAGTTCCTCCACATTAGCTAGAATATCTTCCCTGATTTGCCCGGTACTTAATAATAAGCTATCTCTTTTTTCCCAGTCACAATACAAAAGATGCTTATCAGAATGTGCACCCACATAATGTCCTGCTTCCACGATTCTCTTAACAATTATTGGATAGTTTCTCACAAAGTCTCCTGTCAAAAAAAACGACCCCTGAACATTCAGTTCATCCAGATCATTTAACACAGAATCAAAACCTTCAACATATTCATGCCCGGTGAAACAAAGATAAATCACCTTCGAGAGTGAATCAGATCGAACAATGGCCCCATGAACATCCGTGGTAACCTGAGCACAAAGTGGTGACCACATCAATATGAGCAGGATTGCAACTAGACCTTTATTCATTGTTCAGATAGGTAAGAATCATTAGTAACTCTGCAGATCCATCCAATGTAGGTTCATTGGTACTGTAGTCCATCCAATCATCCATGTACTTCACATGCGCCGGTTGCACATGATGATACTCATCTTCATTTTCTAACTCAATCCCCAACATTTGATCATGAATAGAAGCCAAAAGAGGCCCGTCTACCAGACTCCCTTTAACCGATTTCTTCATTATCTTCCAGAAAGGCATATGTACATCCACAGGATTGTCTGCACTGGGAGGAAGTCCGGTAATCATGCTACTCCCCCAAGGGTTCAGTCCAAAAAGCCAATTAATATGGGCCTGCATGAGCGGCCTGAACTTCTGAGATCCGGTCATTTCTTCATAAAGCATCGCTTGTGTAGAAACAGCTGCAGCTAAATTATTGGAGCACCAAATAAATAAATGGCCAACTCCATAAGGGTTTTGATCCGCCCTTTTTTGTACCTGCTGCAAATTATGGGCAAAGAATCCTGCTACCTTCTTTTTGTCCTCCGCAGTCCCCACTTGCCAAAGAGCATAATGCCCCATATTCACATAAGGATACATCTCATAATGGCTGGCGGAGTCCCGTTCCATCCAGGACCAAGAATTTATTATTTCTGCATATTCGCGGGCATCTTCCAAGAGATCAGGTTCATTGGTAATCTTGTATAGCTCTGCTGCCGCCCATTCCATGTCATCGGCCCATGTGTTTTCCTCATAACGATAAGGTGCGCTGAAACTATTTCCCTGCTGGTAGCCTTCTTGTTTCTTCCCCATTGCATAAAGTTCTAAAGCAGCCTGAAGACATGTATCAGCAAAGAGCTTATATTCTTCAATCTGGTGGAATACCTGATAACCTAAGGCCAAAGTGGCGGCAGATCGTCCCGCTAGATTAGCAATACCTGTAGCTTTGCTTTTATAGTTGGAAAGCCCTTGAGGTTTCCCAGTTGCAAAATACACCGGTCTAAAACTGTTGGCGCCCCACCCGTAATCAGCATTATCTTCATGAGGTAATTTGAATCCTCTATGATCTCTGTCATCGGCAATCTGGTGATAAAGTTCGTTAGGCCCCGGATGAAGTTTTAGAATCCATTCCAGTCCCCACTTGGCTTCATCCAGTATATCCGGAAGGCCATTTCCACCGCTACCCCCTCTTTCATTCACGGCATCAGCGAATTTCTTCGGATCCATCTGATATGCCATCAACAATCTGGCGGTGGTGTTGCTGCTGGTAATGAGGTATTTCAACTGATCCCCTGCGTCGTGCCAACCTCCAGTAGCATCTATTAAAGTGGAATCTTGCCTAATCCCGAAAAAACTTAAACCGTCTTGCTGGTGACAAGATTCACCTGTGAAAGGATTGAAACCACAACGCTGTGTTCTAATAAATCCTACTACATCTTCCTGCCACGCTGGATAAGTTCCAATGGAGAAAACTTCACTTTGCACAGCTTCACCTATTTCTAGGAAATATTTCCCTGGATCCTCCACATCTGAAAAATCTATAGAATAGCTGTACTTGAAAGGATGCCAACTGGATTTATGGGCTTTCAAATTATAATCCGCCACCTTATCCCCATCTTCACTGCGTAACTTTACTTTGGACTTTAGCTTTTCATGACTCAGCACAAGGGCATGCTTGGGCATGTCGCTGGAATAGCCCGCCAAATTCACCCGGAAAATTGGTGGGGATTGCGCGTGTGAAGTAGTTAAATGAATGAAAAAAATTAATACACAAAGAAAGAACAAGTTGTATTTTAACATTGATGCTGCGCAGTTGATAGGCAGCCTAATTTACAAAAAACCTGAGTTCTCAGAAATTATACCTGGCAGTTACCAGAAAAATCCGTGTTTCCCGTTTAGCTCTGAACTTTTGCGAGAAAGTACTCGTCAGGGTTTCTCCTGCAAATCTTTGGGTATCAAACACGTCTCTCAAGCTTAGAAGAATACTTGCTTTGTCATTCATAAAGGACTTTTGTACACTGGCATCCATGGAATATTGTGCTAAATCTTTCCCTTGGGCCTCGATCTCCGGTGAATCATAATTGCCTACCAGCTGCAGGTTTATTCCGAGCGGCAATTTGAAATCCTGGGTAAGTTTGGCATTCCATGAGAAACCTGAATTTGTGAAGTCCTCACTGATGTTGGAACCATCCACTGCTATCTTAAAAAGTGTGAGTCCACCATTGATGGAATACCAGTCGTTGACTTCCGAAACGCCAATAAACTCAACACCATAAGATTGAGATGAAAGCAAATTCGCCGGCTGTGAATAGGATATACCATCTTCTACAATGGTAATAAAGTCAAGCTGACCATTTACTTTCCGATAAAACAGGTTTGTGGTAAAGCTTGATTTATCAAAGTTTGCCAGATGTCCCAATTCAAACGAATTGATCATTTCAGGTTCCAGATCAGGATTCCCCCTGCGGATGTTCAGCGAATCAGTAATGTCAGGGAAGGGATTCAATCGCCACGCAGTAGGTCGGTCAATCCTTCGGGAGTAGGTGATCTTTAAAGAATGATTTTCATTTAGATTATACATCCCCTGCACACTTGGAAAAAGATTGAAGTACTCTTGCACATTTTCTTCGTCAGTATTCTTCAGGTAGGTATCTACTTTGGTATACTCTCCACGAAGCCCCAGGGCAAATTCAAATTTATCCTTCTTGGAAGAATAGATCGCATAGCCAGCATGTACCTGATCCTGATAGAGAAACTGATTGCTGATCGCTGGATCTTCAACAAAGGAATTACTGCTCTCTTCATATCGGAGGTATCGATAATCATTATCAAATTTCCTAATGTTTGATTTGAGGCCTGCTTCAAATTGCCCCGTTTCCCAAGGCTTGATATAATCCCCTTGTAGAATTACGATATTCCTCACCTCATCGGTAAAAGCCTGTTCTTGCCCGGTCAGATTCTCCGGTTGTGGGTCCAATGTATTACCAAAAATACCTATGTTCTGTGTCTTATACTGATTTCGGTAAGAATGGCTTGCTGTAAACCGTAAAAGGTGCCCTTTATCTTTAAAACTATGCTCAAAAATCAATGCATTATCCAATCCTTCATCTATCTCGTCTTCATCATTCCTTCTTACATAATCAAAAGAATCTTCAGAGGAAGATCTGTCCGTAAGTTCTGAATAGAGTGTATTGGTCTGGAATTCATGCCCGTATTGATATACACCTTCATAACTTAGCATATTGTCTCCAAAGTAATAATCAGCGCCAACATTAAGGTTATGACTTTTCTCACGTTCCGTCCCGATGGTGTTTTGATCCAGTTTTTCCTGATCTTCAAATATTTCCCGGACAGAACTTCGCTCTCCTATGCTTTTCCAATTGCGATAATTATAACCGCCGAAAACATTCAACTTGGCATTCCGATGATTAATTCTTCCTCCTAGATTTGTTCTTCCCCTTGTTCCGTAAGTAGCTTCCAAGCCGCCGTTTGTGCCCATATCCTGCCCCTTCTTCAGCCTGATATCAATGACTCCACCCTCAGCTGCAGCATCATATCTGGCATTGGGATTATTGATCACGCGCACTTCTTCTACAGCACTTGCCGGCAGCTGATCAAGATTTTGTGTCATTGAGGAGTTTCGCCCATTAATCAAAATGTTTGTCCCACTACTTCCCCTGAGTGAAATAGTGCCATCTTCTGCGACAGAAATTGAAGGCGTGTTTCTAAGCACATCCAACAAGGTCCCTCCTGCATTTGCAAGATTATTTTGGGGCGTAATCGTAATTCCCTCTAAGCTGGAGCGAACCGGCATCCTACTTGTTTGGACCACCACCTCCTCAAGTCTTTCTTCCTCACTGGCCATAGACAGCTCTCCCAGAGATACATTGCCATTAACCTCCACATCCTTGATCACCAAATCTTTGTATCCTATAAAAAATGCTTTAAGCACAAAATTTCCTTTTTTAGTCTTTAGAATAAATTCTCCATTCTCATCTGTATCGGTATAGGTAATTGGATCAGCGGCTGCTTCGGATTCAAAAAGAGCCACTTGCACAAATGCTAATTCGTCATTTTCTTTTTGATCCTTAAGTTTTCCTTTCAATTCATACGTTTGAGCCAATCCCGTGACCGGAAGGAAAAAAATGGCCAGGATCAGCATGTAATTCGACGGGGAGTTCATCAGAAAATTAGTTGGTTTCTGATGTAAGTATACAGTTACATTCTATACCAATTTTGAAGTACGATTTGAGTCAAAAAATAAATTGAACCACATAGAAACATAGATTTAGTGATCTGTCAAACCACTGAAACTCTCATCCACAAACTCATCCGGTTTTGTTCTAATAACCTGAATTCGATTAATGTAGCAAAGTCAAAATTAATAGAAGCACTTGGTTGCAAGGCAGATTTTCTAAAGGATAGCGGGCTATCATGTAAAAATCTAACGCAGCAAACGGGTGCTTTTATTAACAAAACAAACATAATCACTTTTAAACAGCGATCTGCTTCGCTTTTTCCTTCCGCAATATCCAGATATTACGTTCGGGAAAAATCTAGCTTAAAAGAGTTTTGACAAAGCGATAATAATCGAACTCAGGTTAGCATGACCTATGTGGTATATTTTTTAATATACTTAGGCACTACTTTCCACTAACTAGTGGTAGAACCAGAAAATTCAATACGTATCACATGGAGCGAATCTTCATATTTATAGTGTAGTGTGAAACCATAGTTTTTACAGATTTGACTGACTATAGCCAATCCTAAACCTACAGAATCTGGATAATCTGCTTCTTTCTTAAACCTATCAAGTAGTACTTCAGGATCAGCTAACGGTTTTTTTCCGGTATTTTTTATTTCCAGAAGATTTTGATTCAGATTAATTGTAAGCAATCCTCCTTCAAGATTGTGCTTAATTGCATTTCCTATCAAATTGTGGAGCAGGATTTCTGTCACATATGGATGAATTTTCAGAATAACACCCTCTTCTATTTGAGTTTTCAATTGGATGGCGTGAATCTGAATTACTTCTTTTAAACTATTTAGGACATGGTTTAACCCATCGCTGAGATTGAACGGTTTTAAAGTATGAAACTCTTCATTCTCAAGTTTTGCCAATATGGCTAAGGATTTGACTATTCTTCGGATACGCTCGTTATTATCGAATGCAGATTGGATCAGAACAGCTTGTTCTTCCGTGATATCTTCGTTCATGAGCAATTCTAACTTCCCTCTTACTACTGCTGACGGAGTCTGTACTTCATGAGAAAGATTTTCAGAAAACTCCTTGATCTGGCGATAGTCTCTAAGGAGTTTCTTGGACATTTTTTCAAGAAACACATTTAGCTTATCAAATTCATAAATCCCATTTTGCGGAAACTCAAGTGGTTCATTCTTTTGAAAAGAAAACCGCTGCAACCTAGAAAGACTATCATTGAACGGCCGGAAGATTTTCTTTGAAATAATCCTCAAGAAAAAGCCAATAAATACCAGCTGTACAAAAAACACTACAAGCATAGTGGTGACTATAGTCTCTGTAATATCATCTGCTTCTACAACCAGATTATAATAGGAAATCCTGAAGTGTCTACCGTCAATTTTGAAGGAGCGGCTGGCTTTCAGTTGAATCTCATTCCTGTTCATCGGATCATGGTACGCTAGCGTGTCCCGTAGAGCAATATCCTCAATAGGCCATTCCGTCGGGATTTCCGTGATTTCAAGTCGGTCATAGGCTAGTTTTTGAGGTGGAACCCCTTTGGCAATCCTGTCGGCGTAGGATTCGATCTGGCGGTTGAGTTCCATACCCAGCTCAAAATCAATTTCTGCCCCAAGTTTCTTGTAGATCATTACAGTACCTATTAGCAACGCAGCGACAGTGATTCCCAAAAACCATAAACTGATGATATTAATAAGTTTCATATGATTTTAATTTGATTTTTAAAGGCCATATAGTCTATCGCGAACTTTATTCTGGAGAATCTCGCATGCATTATAATCATCCCGGTGTGTGACCCTTGAGTCAGCTCGATTTCATGTGTTAATATTTTGATTTTCAAAACTCAGATCTGACCGTCGTCAGGCAGGATATCATATCGCTGTTGTGTTGAATTTGTACCCTAGGCCATATACTGTAATGATGTAATCTCTCCCACCGGCTGCAGATATTTTCTTTCGGAGATTTTTGACGTGCTGGTACACAAAATCAAAGTTGGACAGATCATCGGTGTAATCCCCCCATAGATGATGCGCTATGGCTTGCTTTCCCACCACACGGTCTTTATTCGTCAAAAAAAAGAGAAGAAGATCATATTCTTTCTTTGTGAGGTCAAGAATTTTATTATTGACTAATGCTTGAAATTGGGAGTTGATTACAGTGATTTCATTGAAGATGATTTCGTCGAAGCCTTTCAGTTTGGTTCTTCGATAGATGGCCTTGAGCCTGGCCACAAGTTCGGATAAGTGGAAAGGTTTCGGCAGGTAATCATCCGCGCCCTGATCCAGTCCGGACAACTTATCATCTAATGAATCTTTTGCTGAAATGATTAAAACATTAGTGTCAATTTTATGGATATTAATAATGTCGAGCAGCTTTAATCCATTTCCATCAGGTAGCATCAAATCAAGTAAAATGCAGTCATAACCATAGCTTAGTAATTTGTCCTGAGCATCAAAAAGTGTCCGTGCAGATTCGCATCGAATCCCTTCTTTCAGGAGATAATTGCTGATATTCTGAGTTAAATCTAGATTATCTTCTACAAGTAATATCTTCATAGTCTCCTATTAGTACTGCACTCCATTTTAAAAAATATTTTTTTACAACCAAAAGCTACGAATTTCTTTTGAAGCAATTCTGAAGTAAGTTTATATTCCTGATTAAACTATATGTGCAATTAACTATCTGCAAGTGATCTTAACCTATTACTCATGATTTAAACACCTTTTAGCATTTTTTCCCTATCAAGTACGATTCTTTCTTGTTAATTTGCTATTCATATACATTTAACACTTAAATTCTAGCATGAACGAACCAAGAAAATGTTTGATCATAGATGATGATGAGGATGATCAAGAAATTTTTAAGATGTGCCTAAGGACAGTGAACAAGGATATCAATTGTGTGGGAGTGTTCAATGGGCAAGAAGCAATAGATATGCTGAAAGCAAGTGATGAGTATGTGCCCCAGCATATATTTCTTGATGTTAATATGCCAAAAATGAACGGTATCGAATGTCTGAGGATACTTCGCCACATTCCAGAGCTGAAGAATACAAAGATATTTATGTATTCCACAACCTCAGAAAAGAGTGTTTTGGAAGAAAGCATGAAATTAGGAGCCGAAAAATATATCGTCAAACCCGCTAAAACATCAGAACTAAAAAAAATTCTTAGTGAGATATTGCTATAAAGTTTATAAAATATATGAATAATTGTTCCTTATCACCCATATGAACAATCATAATAGCTCCAGTTTAAAAGACTCTGATATCCTTTACAAAAAGGTAATAGAAGAAATTAAGGATTATGCAATAATCCTACTTGATAAGAACGGGATCATCCGAAACTGGAATAAGGGAGCGGAGAAAATCAAGCAGTATCACGAGCATGAAATCCTAGGTAAACATTTCAGTATCTTTTATTTGGAGGAAGATCTAGAGAGTAATTTACCTTTTAAATTGCTTACTGAAGCTAAGGAAACTGGGCGTGCAGCTCAGGAAGGTTGGAGGAAAAGAAAAGATGAGTCCAAATTTTGGGGAAGTATCTCCATTACTGCTATACATGATGATGCTGGCAATGTGATCAGCTACTGTAAAGTAACCAAAGATCTGACTGAAAAAAAACTTGTTGAAGATACTTTAAGGAGCAATGAGGAACGTTATCATCGAATGATTGCAGAAGTCGAGGATTATGCTATTATCCTGTTAAATCCAGATGGAACCATTGAAAACTGGAATGCAGGTGCAGAGAAAATTAAGGGGTACAAAAGCCAGGATGTTCTAGGGAAGTCCTTCCACATCTTTTATACGGAGGAAGATCAGGTGCAGGGCCTTCCTGATAAATTATTGAACATTGCAAAAGCCCAGGGAAAAGCCACACATGAAGGATGGCGTGTAAGAAAAGATGGTACTAAATTCTGGGGATCAGTGGTAATAACCACTCTGCATAACGAAAACAGAAGGATAATTGGGTTTTCAAAGGTAACCAGAGACCTCACCCAGCAAAAAATAGCACAGGAACAGCTGAATGTGTATACCCGTGAACTTGAATTGCAGAACAGTGAATTGGAACAATTTGCCTATGTCGCTTCGCATGACCTTCAAGAGCCATTACGGAAAATCCAGACGTTTACAGAACTGATAAAAGAAAACTTTGAGGACAAAGAATTTACCACAAAGTACCTGAATAAATTAGACTCTTCTGCAAAAAGAATGTCAAAGCTCATCAAATCGCTGTTGGAGTACAGTCGGCTTACTAAAGAAAAAGATGAATACAACGAAGCAGAAGTAGATTTGAACTCCCTCGTCAAGGATATTAAGCAAGATTTTGAATTACTGATTGAGGAAAAAAACGCTATTATTGATTGTGACCTTTTACCTTCCGTCACTGGAAACCGGACTCAGCTCGGTCAGGTATTCTCCAATTTAATCAGCAACTCATTGAAGTTTGCCCAAGTCGCTCCCGTCATCAAAATAAGATCTCAAATTGTTCCTAAAAGTAAAATTATAGGTGCGCCTGAGTATTTATCAGATTTCGATTACACGTACATTTCTGTTGAGGATAATGGAATTGGCTTTGAGCAAAAATATAGCAATCTTATCTTCACTTTATTTCAAAGATTACATGGAAAAAATGAATATTCAGGAACAGGTATCGGGCTAGCCTTATGCAAGAAAATAATCGAAAACCATAATGGATTTGTAAGTGCTACAGGAAAACTGGGCAAAGGCGCTACGTTTCACATCTACTTGCCAGCCTAAATGGTACCCAGTCTGCTGCTTGTAATTCTGACCCACATTATCCATTTCCTATTTTACGCCACCGCGTACTAGTATTAGAATCAGACGGGCTGGTGCAAGCTTTAGGATTTTAAAAAGCATAAGTAGATACTCATGTTGGCGTCACCAATTTCATTCGACACTGACCACTCAATAGCTTAAAATCCACGTTTAGCCGTAATCCTATTCACTTTTTAGCACTCCAGCTGGATTACTTCTTGCCGCCTTCATTGTCTGTGATCCTATCATAATGAAAGCAACTACCACTACCACAAGAAAACCAACAATTAATTCTGCGATCTGCACGGGTGTATGATAAGGGAATCTAGTGAGTATTATTTTTTCAAAGAATGAATAGGTCACAGGTAATGCAATGAGAGCCGAAAGCAACAACAACACTAGAAAATCACGGCTGAGCAGATAAATTAGGTTCTCGGAGCTGGCCCCCATTACTTTGCGAATACTTATTTCTTTACGTCTGGTTTCAGTTGTGAATACCACCATTCCAAATAACCCCATTGAAGCTATAGAAATAGCAAGCAACGAAAGGAACCCGATAATCTTGATCATGATTGAAAATTCGCTGTAAGCATCTTCTATTGCCACATCATAGAATTTTGCATGAAAAGGGTGTACTGGATCAATTTCTTTCCAAACAGATTCAATTTTGGCAATAGTAGCCTGTATATCATTACTCTGTATTTTGGCATTAAGGGTAGCAGGATCTCCGGGCGTCCAGAACATGAAAGCAACTGGCTGAATGAGATTATCCACTTTTCCATAGTGAAAGTCATTGATAACTCCCACGATGGTCATTTTGCGTCCCTGGTCTTTGAAATTACTGAAGGTAATTTCTTCACCAATTGCTCTCTCCGGATCATTGTTGGCAATGTTAAACCGCTTTAGCACTTCCTGGTTTACGATCACTTCCCGCACTGCTTTGGAGGAAGTGGGGCGTGCCTTGAAATTACCGCCGGCAATCAGCTCATACTCATGAAGGCCAAGATAGTTTTCGTCCACATTATTGGTCATAATTAGAGCTGAATCCCTTGAATCTCGGTATTTCATAAAGCCTCCCCAGGCATTCCCCACACTGGTAACTATCACTGAACGTGACAGATCTGTAACTTCTGCCATCTCGCTCAATTTCTTGTAAAGCACGTCGGGATTATTACCCTGCATATCAATATTTAAGATATTTTCGGTGTTAAATCCCAGATCGAAGGCAAGAATATTTTTATACTGCACATATCCGACAACGGTAGAGGTAATAAAAATCAATGTGAAGGTATATTGAATCACTACCAATGTTCGTCTTAGAGATACATGTTTGAATACTTTTACGGAAGACACATTTCTGAGCGCATCAATCGCACTTACCTTTGAAAAAAATAGGGCAGGCATGAAACCGGCAATTACGCCAACAATAATTGAAAAAAACACAAAGGAAATAACCATAGCCGGGGTCAGTTCAAGTTTCACCAGCTGCTGCATTTCCGGAGCCAAATTTATCAGCTGAGGTCGTAGGAAAAGAAACAGAACGAATGAAAAAAGAAGTGCTGCCATTGCTATCATGATAGCCTCGGTAAGGAACTGTTGCCACACTTGATTCGTGTTAGCACCAATAGCTTTTCGTAAGCCAATTTCCTTAAAACGACGCATGGCGCGCGCTATTGAAAGGTTTGTGTAATTAAAACAAGCAGATAATATGACAAGAAGAGCCAGCCCTCCCACGATCCAAAGTAGCTTGGATGGCACGTGGGGCCCCACAAAATGCATTCCTTCCGAACGAAGAAGGTCCTCTCCCACCACTATCTTGTCTAATGGAAGAAGCTCAAGGTTTATGGTTATATTAGCCTCAGCACGGTTTTCCTCCGTCGCTATGGCATCAAGTTGGGCTTGAATGGAAATCATATCAGCATCTTCCTGCAACAGTAGATAGACATAATTCGACCACATGTTAGACCAGTCCTCAAAGGTATGATCGGCTTTATTCCGCTGTTCGAGTGTAGAGAAGGAAGCCAATGCTTCAAAATTGATATGAGAGAAAAAAGGTACATCTTTAATCACACCGGTCACCTGATAATCCACTGTATCGAAACTGATTGCTTTACCCAAGGCTGATTGGTCACCAAACAACTTTCTAGCGGATGTCTCTGTGAGCACCACTGAATAAGGGGCCTCCAAAGCAGTGCTGGGATTGCCTTCCAGCATAGGAAACGTGAAGATCTCAAATAGCGATGGTTCTGCCCAAAACCCTTTGAGCGGGAGGACATCATCCCCAACGACTGCATCTCCTGAAAAGTCGTCCCGTAAAATCACCACTTCTTCAACACCTGTCATTTTCTCGCGAATAAGCCTGGCCGTTTTTATTGATGTAGATGGAAATTTGCCTGTTTGTTCACTAGCCGTTTGAATGTTGGTGATGCGATAGATTTGTCCGCCTTTCTCATTAAATCCGTCGTAAGAATGAAGGTCCAGCATGAATGCGATCAATAATAATCCTACAGACATACTGATGGCGAGTCCAACAATATTGATGAATGAAAATAACTTGTTTCGCATTAAGTTGCGTCCGGCAGTTTTGATATAGCTTCCAATCATGATCCAATCAATAAACAGGTTGACAAACTTTGGTGTGAATACTGTATAACTTCTAAAGAATTTGAATGCATCAATTATATAAATCAGCTTGGCCCGGCGTGGGCCGAGGGCTTGAAGGTTCCGCTCAAAATACTCATTGAGATCCCCCATAAGATCCTCTACGAGCACAGGTTTGCAATACCACGCGATAAAACGCTGAGCCCAAGAAGGTGGCTGATGTTGCCGTTGCCCTTTCATGCTATATTTTATTCCAGTTTAGTGTTGGGATTCTGTCCCACAGCTGGTCCCGCAATGACTTCGCTGTCACTAATGCCTTCTGTCCTGGAACGGTGAGCTGATAAAATCGCTTCCGCTTTCCTCCCCGGGCTTTAGTTGCTTCACCTAATTCGCTTTTTAGGAGTCCTTTTTCCTCAAGCCTATTGAGCACCGCATGCACCACTCCCAATTTCACAGTTCGACCTGTTTGATTGGTGAGTTCATCGCAAACAGCCACACTATATGCATCTTGCATCAGCGCAGCGACAGTGAGCAGCACCAGTTCTTCGAACTCTCCGATGTTTGTTCCTTTCATTTTCCGATTAAATTACTTAAATGTATGTAAAATGTTTCTTATTTAACATACAAATCATGAATTAATCAAAATTTAATGGCTAGGTATGCTTCGCCGCTTAGCCCTGTTCTGGTGAAAATTTGTAAACATCCGGATTATATTTTTCCAGGTAGTTTTCAGGGTTTGGAAGCCTGATAAAGCGATAATTAGTATAAACCATTTTGCTGTTAGGTGAGCAATATCCAACATCTTAAATTCTGAAAATCTTCATGGAAAATGATTGCATCCATCAGCAATTTCCTCAATCCTGTCATTTTTAGGTGATTTTTATACTCCAAACACTCTTGGCAGCCAAAGAGAAATTTCCGGGAAAAGCATAATCAGAATCAATGCTAATATCATCGCCCCATAAAATGGCAACATGGGTTTCATGACCTTCTGAATGGTCGTTTGGGCAACTCCTACACCTATAAACAATATAGATCCCACTGGCGGCGTACAAAGCCCTATACATAAGTTGAGCACCATCATAATACCAAAATGTACCGGATCCACTCCCAGTGCGGTCACTACAGGAAGGAAAATAGGGGTAAAGATCAAAACTGCCGGAGTCATATCCATAAAAACCCCCACGATCAGTAGAAGAATATTTATCATTAACAGGATCACAATGATATTATCACTCAATCCTAATAATGCGCTGGAAATGTTTTGAGGAATATCCTCGCTGGACATCACCCACGACATCGCCATGGAAGTAGCAATAAGCAGCATCACCACTGCTGTGGTCTCAGCGGATTTCAACAGCACTGAAGGCAAATCCTTTGTTTTCAACTCTCGGTAGATCAGCGATAGGACCAACGAATATACCACGGCTATTGCTGATGCTTCTGTGGCGGTGAATACACCTCCAATGATCCCACCGATCACTACAATCAACAGAAATAGACTGGGTACTGCTCTCCAAAACGTCTTTAAGATCAGTGCTAAAGATGAACCTTCACCTGCAGGTAGCTTATGGATCTTCACCATTACCGCTGCCGTCACCATCAAAAGAAAGCCTACCAAAAATCCCGGTAAATAGCCTGCAACAAACAATGCTGCCACAGAAACTCCTCCAGACGCAAGAGAATAAACGATTAAAACATTGGATGGTGGAATAATTAATCCTGTAGTAGAGGATGTGATGTTCACTGCGGCACCTAACTCTTTGGGGTAACCTTCTTTCTCCATTCTTTTACCCAAAATACCACCCATTGAGGAAGCAGCAGCTACTGCAGAACCAGCAATGGCCCCCATCAGCATTGCAGCTATAATATTAACATGAAGCAACCCCCCAGGCAATCTACCAGTGAGTGCCTTTGCAAGCTCTATCAACCGATTGGCTATCCCGCCGCGGTTCATCAATTCACCTGCAAGAATAAAAAATGGAATTGCGAGTAGGGAAAAACTATCCAGGCCCGTTGCCATACGCTGGGCAATAGTGGTAATTGCCGGCATGGTCTGCACCGTCACCATCAAAGTCAATACACTCGATATTCCAAGGCTCCAAGCGACGGGTACACCGATCCCCATGAAAAATATAAAACAAAGTACAAGTACTAGAACACTTAAAATTTCCATTATGCAGCAGAATTAACAGTTTTAAATAAAAAATTTAGAGAGACTAATTGATAATAAATCACCAATAGTCCACTAAATGGAATAATCCCATATACAAATGCCATTGGAACCTGAAGTGTTGCAGACTTCTGATCCAACATAAAGGTGAGATATACTAAGTTTAGCCCACCAATCACCATGACCACGAGAGCGAAAAGTAAAATAGAAGTGCAAATGATAATCATTAGTTTATCCTGCGCTTTTTTCTCCACCTTAGTCAGTAATATATCTATCGCCAAATGCTCGTTCTTTCCAGCTACATATGCAGCCCCTAGCATCCCTACCCAGATCAACATGTAACGGGAAAGCTCATCAGTGAATGAACTGGGATTTTGAAAAATATAACGTGAAACTACCTGCCAGGTCACATTGAGGACCATAAGAGCCATCAAGATAACCAGGAGATGGGCAATCCATTTATCCAGGTGTAGCTTGGTTTTGGGTGAAAACATAAATAAGATAAGTTGGGTTGATTGTTATTTGACTGCGCGGATTTCCTCCACAATTTGATATATTTCTGGCTGCTGCACTTTGAGATCAGAATACATTGATTCTACTGCTGCACGAAAGGGCTCTTTATCGGGATAAGAAATCTGTACACCTGCTTTCTCCATCTCTCGCAAGGACTCTTCGGTAGATTCCGCCCATATTTTATATTCGTACGTTGCGGATTCATCAGCAGCTTCCTGTAACCACTGCTGCTGCTGTTCATCTAAGCTTTCCCAGACTTTGGTACTTACTATCATCACGTCAGGCAAAGCTGTATGCTCGTCAATGCTATAGTACTTACAGACCTCATAATGCTTTGAAGTATATAAACTCGGCGCATTGTTTTCTGCGCCATCCACGATTCCCTGCTGCAAAGCGGTATATAATTCTCCGTAAGAAACTGGTGTAGGTGAGCCCCCTAGGCTTTTTATCATATTGGAGGCTGTGTTGCTTTCCATCACACGGATCTTCAGTCCGGCAAGATCCGCAGGAGTTTCCACAGGCTTATTTTTAGTATAAAAACTTCTTTTACCAGAATCATAATAGCAAAGGCCCCTTAAAAGATACTTTTGAGGAGCTAGAAGCAATCTATCTCCAATTTCACCCTGTAATACTGCCAACTGATGTGCATCATCCCTAAATAAGTAAGGCATGCCAAAAACCTGCATTGTAGGAGCAAATCCTTCCAATGCTGCTGAGGAAACCTTAGTCATACCTAAACTGCCAATCTGGAGAAGCTCTACCAGTTCACGTTCGCTACCTAATTGCTGATTAGGGTAGATTTTCACCACCATTTTGCCTTCGGATTTCTCTTCAACCCTTTTAGCCAAAAAGAGCATGGCTTCATGGACAGGATGTGTGACCCCAAGTCCATGGCCTAGTTTGATAATGCGCTTATCCCCTACCACCTGACAAGAAGCAAGCAACGTGATTACAATAAAAAAAGAAAGTACTCGAAAATTTCTGATTCTCATGGGTTTATTGGTAACAAAACATACAACACAATAATAGGTTTTTCTGAGCAGAATCTCAGGTCGATTTACGGAATCGTTTTAGACCGTTGATTAAGTGGTAAATAAAACCAAAAAGCTGAGTATTTCTGGGAATTACAAATCACTTCCGTACTTTCGCTCCATTGATATGAGAACACATTATTAGATATGACCACAGCCAATCAACATTTTAATTTTTACTAATCATTTTCGTTATTGCATAATAATACCATATTTTGCGCAATCGATTGCGCAATATAATGAATATTTCGAATGAACCATAAGACATTACAAATTCATCCTAAAGACAATGTTTTGGTCGCTTTGCAGGACCTTACATCTGGTGAAACCGTTGAACATAAAGGCTTAAAAATCACGCTCAAAGACATTGTTCCTGCAAAACACAAGTTCGCAATCATCGAATTGAAACCGGGCGATCATGTCTTTATGTATGGCGGAATTGTAGGCAAGGCTCTTTCAACCATCCCTTCAGGGGGCGTTCTTAGCACGCAAAATGTAACCCATGAAGCAGAAGACTTTGGACAGAAAAAAGGGGATTACCAATGGGATGCTCCAGACATCAGTAAATTCAAAGGCAAAACTTTTATGGGTTTCCACCGCCCCGATGGTCAAGTCGGTACAGGAAATTATTGGCTGGTAATTCCAATGGTTTTTTGTGAAAATAGAAATGTCGACATAATTAAAGATGCTTTTCTGGAAGAACTGGGTTTTGGCAAACCAAATCCTTTCAAGAAGATGGTCCGTGAAATGGCAAGCCTTTATAAATCAGGCCAGACAAGTTCATTCAATTCTGTGTCTGTAGATACCCTTGTAGAAAAAGCAGAGCAACGACTTTTTGAAAATATAGACGGCATTAAATTCCTAAATCATCAGGTAGGCTGTGGAGGTACCCGTACAGATTCGCAAGCACTTTGCGCGCTCATCGCTGGCTACATCAACAATCCCAACGTAGCAGGAGCTACAATTTTAAGTTTGGGTTGTCAGAACGCACAATCTTCTTATATGGAAGAAAAGTTGAGGAAAATCAATCCCAACTTTCAGAAGACCTTGATCATATTGGAACAACAGGTAGAAGGAACTGAGCAGCAATTGCTTACAAGGGCCGTAAGAGAGACGTTTATTGGTATGGCTGAAGCTAACATGCAAACCAGGCAACCTGCACCTTTGAGCAAATTGGTTGTAGGGCTGGAATGTGGTGGTTCTGATGGATTCTCTGGAATCTCAGCTAACCCAGCGGTAGGTTATGCTGCAGATTTGGTGGTGGCTTTAGGTGGCACAGCGATATTGTCAGAATTCCCCGAGCTTTGTGGAGTAGAGCAAGAATTGATCAACCGATGCGTGTCTGATGAAAAGGCAGCCCGATTTTCTTCCTTGATGCGGGCCTATGCAGGTGCTGCGGAGGCGGCAGGTTCCGGGTTTGACATGAATCCAAGTCCTGGGAATATCAAGGATGGCCTCATTACAGATGCCATGAAATCTTCAGGTGCAGCAAAAAAAGGAGGAACTTCTCCAGTGACCGATGTATTGGATTATGGAGAATATGTGAATACTCCTGGCCTGAACTTGCTATGCACGCCAGGAAATGATGTAGAAAGCACCACTGCAATGGCCGGAGCCGGAGCAAACATGATTCTGTTCACCACTGGCCTTGGCACACCAACGGGGAATCCCGTGGCGCCGGTAATCAAGATCTCCTCTAATCATAAACTTGCCGAGCGGATGCCAGACATCATTGATATCAACACAGGATTTGTGATCTCGGGAGAGAAAAACATCCAGCAAATGGGGGAAGAAATCCTTGAGAAAGTCATCAAAGTGGCCAGTGGAGAAGAAAAATCCAAAGCGATGATTCTCGGTCAGGATGACTTCATTCCCTGGAAAAGAGGCGTGTCGCTTTAACCCAGATTAGGCATCGGGAATTGTAGTAACAAGCAGTAAATAATGAAATTATCAGGAGGCGGATGATAGAATGGGCTGGGGATGATATCAACAGTAAAGTATGGTGGGAGAAATAACTTAGAATCAACTATTCTTATTAGGCAATCTCAAACTTAATAAACTGCTCATTAACCCAAAAGTCAATAAAGCTATCTGCGCAAAAATTGAGTAAGTGGTACCGGATCCAAAGCTATCAAATAACACTAAGTAAGCCAGACAAACCAACATTCCTAGCGCAAGCACAATGTTTATTTTTTTCTTAGTTAATTTCATACTTCTAAACATGTCCGAGCTTACCTACTCAATTTTTTTTTATTCTTAAAACACTTAAGATCCCCATTCACACAGCCTCAGATAAGGCATCAAAGGTCTAAAACTAAATAGGTGGTTGATGAGCAAATTTTCGGAGTAATTTTAATTACACCTACTTGTCCTATTCAATTCGAAATTAAAGCTGATAGTTGAGTTAAGTTACAAACTCACCCAGCCAACTTTCCGGACTTAGACCTTAATATTGCAGTCTCCGGACTACCAACAAGAAAACGTGAGTGGAGACCCGCATCCCGGAGGGCAGGCACTCACGTTGGCAATCTCATCATCTAGCTACCTTTATTCTGTTTTATTGATTAAATATAAAGATATGAGTCTTCTGTAGAGATGGTAGCTTAAGGTTTTTTTGATCTGTCGATTGTATTGTATCTATCCATGTTTACAACTATTAACCTACTCAGGTTGCAAATAAAATCTGTGGGTTCCTTCGGGTTCTCAGTTATCATCATTCGGATCTTCCTGAACAATAACATCATCCATGATCAATAAAAGGCAATTCAACTTCCTTCTCCAGTTCTGAAGATTTATAAATAGCCCGGATCAGTTCCACTGATTTTCGGGCTACTTTTCCCTCTACCAATACAGACCCGCCATTTTCCACCACTTTCAAATAATGCTCCCACTGGGCCTTATGAAGTGCATGCCCAATGGCCATGGGATCTGCAGCACCCGAACCGGAATTGGCAGTAGCAGTAATAGCTTCTCTCTCCTCGCCCATAATACTCCAGTGAATCAACTTTCCAGCTTCTAATACCGCGCTTCCGTTTTTCCCAAAAATCTCCAGCCGCTCGGGCAGCCCGGGATATAAAGCCGTGGAAGCAGTGATATTTCCCAAAGTCTTGTTTTCAAAGGTCACTATCGCTGCCCCCAAATCTTCCCCTTCAATAGCATGGAGTGCCGTTTTGACTTTAGCAAATACAGACTTCACACCCCCCATCATATCCAGCAAAAGATCAAATGTGTGAATGCCCTGATTCATGAAAGCACCACCTCCATCTCCTTCCAAAGTTCCTTTCCACGGGCTATTGCTGTAATATTCCGGACCTCTGTACCAGTTCACATGAGCATTTCCCATCAGCAGCTTACCGAATTTACCTTCCTGCACGGCTGATTTGAGTTTTATATAGTCATCGGAAAACCGATTTTGAAAAATAACGCCAAGTCTTACTCCATTGGCTTCACAGGCTTCAATTAATTGATCCGCTCTGTTAAGGTTGATCTCAATAGGCTTCTCAATCAATAAATGTTTCCCGGCTTTTGCAGCCAATAATCCTGCATCCAAATGATGTCCACTTGCGGTGCAGATACAGACGATATCAAGTTCCGGGTGTGCTAAAAATCCGGACAAATCCGCATAGGCTTTTACACCAAATTTCTCCTCAGCAACCCTGGCCCGCTCGGGCGAACTACTGCAAAGCGCCACCAATTCTGCACCTTCAATCTCACGGATAGCATCTGCATGCTTGCCCGTAATTGCACCTGTACCTACTATTCCAATGTTCATCTTTTTCATGTGTTTATTCTGTATTTTTCAATGGCCCCATGAAATCTCCCGAAATGGCATAGGGACAAGTTTTGATGACTAAAACAATGTTTCCTGTGAATACAATAATGATTTGTAATCACATCGATTTCATGATTTCAACTCATTTTGGAGATCCGACCAAAGCTTTTCAGCAACTGGAACTCCATTTCTTAGATTTGTATTTCGGATTTCTACTGTGTTCTCACCTGGATAACGGACAGATTTGTCACCAAAAGTGGAAGAACTCTTCAGATCATCAATTAAGGCATCAGATTTGGTTTCTATCCACTCTGTAAGTTCTAGTTTGGTGGGATCAAAGCAGAGAAAAACCTGCGAAACACCTGTTTCAAACCCAGATTCCCCAACTTCAAACGAAGCATTTCCACCCGAAAGTACTGCAGCAAGCAAGTCTAACACAAAGCTTAATCCTGATCCTTTCCAAAGGCCAATCGGTAATGCCAGATGGTTTTTAAGAACGGTTTCTGGATCCTTAGTGAGATTTCCCATCTCATCAAATCCAGCATCAAATTGCATTTGTTCGCCTTTGTCCTTGGCTATGCTCAATTTTCCATAAGCAAATTGGGAAAATGCCATATCTAATACCACTGGGCCTCTAGTTCTAGGAATGCCTATCACCAATGGGTTATTTCCTATTTTTGGTTCGCTTCCTCCCCACGCCGGCATATTTGGGATGGTATTGGTGAAGCAAATCCCGATACACCCTGCTTCCACAGCCTGCCAGCCGAAGTTTCCGCCCCGCATCCAATGATTGGTATTCTGTAATGTGACACAGCTGATCCCAAACTCTTTCGAGAGGTCAATTGCCCGCTTCATTGCAAAATCAGCATTCAAATTACCGACCCCGGATTGCCCGTCCCAACGTTCAAACATGCCTAACTGGCTTAAAATAACAGGCTCTTTATCAGGATGTACTAACCCCTTCTGGATGAAATCCAGAAAAAGAAAAAAACGGTTTACGCCATGTGAGCGAACCCCATCCAAATCTGCTTTGGCAAACAGAAGGGCACATCGCCGCGCCCGTTCTTCTTCCAAACCATAGTTGATTAATATTGTTGTAAGCGTGTCCTTGAGTTGCTCGAACGGAATCTGAATGTCAATCATTTAAAAATTTTGGGCTAGATGTGATAGCTACTAAGTTAAAAGCTATGTCCGATATTTCACCCAAATTACCTGGAATTAGTCCACCAAGCTGTTCAAATAAACCTCCACATTGGTGTAGTTTGGATCAAGGTCAACACCTTTAGAATCAGTAGGATCTTTTGGATTTAGCCCATTTTCATTCTCCCATTCATCAGGCATCCCATCTTGGTCTGTATCCTTCTCAGCAGTTCCTGAACTAATAACGGGCCAACCCCCAACATCATTTTGGGAATTAATAATCCCATTTTCACCGTATTTACTCTTTCCGGTAGCAACTTCATCGACTATTCTTGCATCCACTTTGTCCCGGTGGTAGCTCGCTCCGGAAGACTCCAATACTGCTTTAAAAGCAGCTTTGGCAGTCATTGTATGTGCTGCCGCAAAGTCAAACTCAGCGGAAACCTCGACTTGCTCAGGATCCACCGAATGGATTCCCAAACTATTATCTGCTGTCACATGTTCATATCCTTCCACCACATTTTTATTTACGAAGAACTTAGCATAAGGCTTATAAGGCTCCACAATCCTATTCTTGTTGGACTTGGTGGCAGGACCTGCTTTATAGTAATTATTGACGATGTTGTATTGCCCCTCTTCCCCGGCATAGGAACTGTTACCCTTCCAATTGTAGATCACATTGTTTCTGAAATCTACCCATTCCTTTTCTGGTTCTTTGTGATAGCGCGCCCCATTGAACCTTGGGTTTCGGCTGTTATGAGCTGCAAGTAAATTATACAGAAATGAAGCTTTCTTTCCTCCCCATATTCCCCCATATCCATGCTCCCCTTTCTCGTGAACAGACTTATTCAGGCTTTCGGAAATAACCGACCATTGAAGTGTAAAATTCTCATTGTCATAAAATGATGCGCATTCATCAGTCGCCCAGCTGAGGGAGCAGTGGTCAATGATCAGATCTTTGACACGGATCGCACTCATCGCATCATCCTGAACTTGCATTTCATCACCTAACCGGCTACGGATGTAGCGAATGACGACATTATCCGCTTTCACTTTTATAGGATACCCTTGCAATGTAATTCCTCCGCCAGGTGCGCTTTGGCCAGCAATAGTCAAATTGCCATAATTGATATCCAGCGAGGACTTTAACTTTATATTTCCAGCAACAGCAAACACAATAATCCGCGGCTCTTTCTTTTGAATTCCATCGCGAAGAGAACCGGGACCATCGTCATTGAGGTTTGTGACCACATAAGTCAATCCTCCTCTACCTCCGGTTGTAAATTTTCCGAACCCTTCAGCGCCCGGAAAAGCCAGTGTTTTTCCTTTATTAGCTGAAAGAACCCCGCTTGCATATCCATTGACTTCTTGTGATTTGCAACTAAAAACAAGTTGTAGAAAAATAACGAATGCAGTTATTCTAAAATAAATCATGTACGGTCAAATCATTGGAGTGGCTCGTTTGCATAATTGCAGTGCTAAACCCCATGGGTCTTTCACCATGACGAGATGCGATCCATCAGGCAAAATATCATCAGAAATCACTTTCGCCCCAGCTTTCACGAGACGATCTCTGTCTGCATCCGGATTCTCAGACACAAGAGCCAAATGAACAGCTAATGGATGTAACTTTTCAAAATCCAGCGTTTCCCCTTTCGGATTGGAATAAATCTCAATCATCACTGTCCCACTATCGTCTGCCAAAAAGGTCATGTATGGAGGCTCTTCCATTTTCTTGACCACTTTTAACCCTAAATACTCCTCATACCAAAGTGAAGCAGCAGGTGCATCGGCTACGTTCAGTGCAAAATGTTCGAATTTCATGTTTAATTAGTTGATGGTGGATAGATATTAGACCATGGTTGATAATGAATAATCCATAGTTGATGGTCATTAAACCATGGTTGTTAGTTATTAGTCCATGGCTGATGGTAAATGGACTATTGTTATTAGACGATGGTTAATGGTTGATAAACCATCATTGATAGGTAATAAACCATGGCTGATAGTCCATAGTTGATAGTTAAACCCGAAATATGCATTAGACAATCTATTACGGCTTTAAACTGCTTCAAAATCAGTCACTTTGTTTCTGTTTTCGATCTCACCATAGCGGTGCTATGCCTCCATCTCCAAACAGCCTGATTTTCTTGCACTTTAAACCCTCACTACGAATCCTAATGCATAATCCGGGTTAAAGTTTCGAATGTAATCACTGTAAGAATAAGGTGTGGCAAAACCACACCCTTTCTCAATTCAATAACCCAATTAATGTTCATTTATAACTTAACTCTCCATCTTTGGTCACCTGTATCAAACCTTCCTGCAAATCCACTGTCCTTAAAATTAAAATTATTAGTGGCCGGATCTACCCATAGGTCTTTTTGCCCGCCGGAATAATTACCAACAGGAAATCCGGGGATTTCACTTCCTGAAAAAGTGAAATCGCCTGTGCTATAATTGTTGACTAAGTTAAAACTGGTATTTCCTAAACCTTCAATCCCACGAATTGCATAATTCTCTGCTTCTGCTTCATCCCAGGCATGGCCGAAAATACTGTTGGTGATCGTGATGCCATTCTTGACATCATTATTCCCCTCGCCTCCTCGATACCTGAACATCAGACCTCCCGGGCTAATAAAGTTCCCAAAAGTACAGCCATCTATGACGATAGACGTTGAGTTATTTCTGGAGGTAATCCCACCTTGTATCTTGTTGAAAGTTGAAGATTCGAAAACTATATTCTGAACGCTGGCAGTCATTTCGTCAGCTTTCGGGTCGGTATCGGTCCCACTGAGATTGGAAACCTGTATTTGGAGGAATAGCAGATTGCAATAGTAAATCTCTGGTGGTATTGGAATAGAAGTCCAGGCTCCCTTCAATTTTTGCCTTCATGAATGCAAAATCAAGCCCAAGGTTTCTGTTGATAGTCGTCTCCCAAACTAAGTTTGGATTATAAAGCACCGAACTGCTTGGCGTGTAATACACGTTATCTACATTGCCAAAACCGGGACCTCGATTGGTGGATCCTTGAAAGAGAAACTGTGTAGCAGTAGGATCAATCCGATCATTTCCAGTCTCGCCGTATGAAACTCTCAATTTTAATTCATCTACGAAGGTTGAATTTCTAAGGAATTCCTCCTCGGAAATTTTCCATCCCAGAGCCACCGCTGGAAATATGCCAACTCTATTTTCTTTGGCAAATTTGCTGGATGCATCAGATCTAACGGTCGCCGTTACCAGCCATTTATTATTGAATTGATAATTTACCCGTCCGAAAAGTGAGAATCGGTTGGAATTTGTTTCGTTGCTTGTTTCCAATCGGTCTACTCTACCAAAGGTCATATTTGCAAAAAGCTCTTCTGGAGTAATAGACAACCTGAAATCTTCAGAGCGGATCATATTGTAGGTACCACCGGAAGAGTAAATTTCCTGTCCGACCAAGAAATCCAGTTGATGCTTTTCTCCAAGACCATTGACCTTCCAGTTGACGCTGTTCAGCCATCTATAGGAATCACTTTCCCGATTTGTTTTAACTCCGAGCGGTAAGCTTCCGCCATTGTTGAAGGACTCCCCGGTCAATGGGCCATAGAATCTAAGTTCCTCCCTGAATGTCTTAGAACCATTGAATGTAGTTTTGAAGTCCAGCCCACCGGTTATGTTCCAGTTCAGTCCGGCGTTGAACACATAGTCGTTGTCTGTACGTTTTCTCCAATCCTGCTCAGCCAGCTCCACTGGACTGACAAGACTTAGAAGAAATGATTGAAAGTCATCTTCTGAATTCAGTTGATTCACATCTATTTCCAACTCATCCGCGATTCCGTTGACAGGACGTGTCTGTACAGCGTCCTTAATATTAATCTGTGCATTTCCGGATGTCCCTGCCCCATCTACAACGGTGTTGGTGATCCGCGCCCCAGCATCAAAAGTCAACCGTTTGGTCAGTTCCTGGTTCAACTTGAAGTTGATTACATTCCTTTTAAATCCTGAATTGATCATCAATCCCTCATCAGTATTGTTGGTAAGGCTCAGCATAACCTTGGTTTTATCAGTACCACCAGAAAGTGAAATATTATTATACATTGACAATTTTGGATCGCCAAACAGCTCCTCTTGCCAGTCAGTTCCCGGCTTTTCTTTGTATAGTTCCAGATCGTCATAGACGCCATAGAATCGTTCAAATCGCTTCAGATCAGCTTCAGATCTCAGCTTGGCGTATTCGTAATTTGCCATGGCATACTCATAAGGAGCCAGCACTTGATATCTTCTGTCCTTGGGGAGAGTCTTGAACTGAAAGAAGTTGTTGTACGATACAGATACTTTTCCTGCTGTGGGAGTTTTAGTGGTCACTACGATCACCCCATTGGATGCCTGCGCGCCATAGATTGCCGTGGCAGCCGCATCTTTCAGGACGGAAATACTCTCAATGTCCGTTGGGGGAATGTCGCGGATACTGCTCACTATAAATCCATCCACAACATATAAGGGCGCGTTATCTTGGGTGATAGAGCCTCCGCCCCTTACGCGGATGACCACATCTGCATCCGGTGAACCGTCTGTAGTAAGCACGTTTACGCCGGGTAGTCGACCGGTAATTGCCTGCGCTGCACTTGCCACAGGGATTTTGGCCAGATCTTTACCGGACATAGAAGCGACGGACCCTGTGAGATCGGTACGCTTGACAGTACCATAACCGAAGCTTACGACCTCCACTGTTTCCAGCTGGGCCATGTCTTCCTGAAGCGTCACATTTATAGTAGTCTGATTGCCTACTTCTATTTCTTGGGTTTCCATTCCTATAAAGGAAAAAACTAACGTTTCGGAAGGTACTGCAGGGATGGAATAAGTCCCATCCACTTCAGTAATAACTCCCCGGCTGGTTCCTTTAACTGTGACATAAGTCCCCGGAAGCGGCAAACCATCGGAACCGAGTACGGTTCCTGTAATCGGACCATCCTGTGCGTACGTCCGAAAACACATACAGCACATCAGGCACAAAAGAGTAACTAGATATCGGGATTTTTCCGATAGGAGTAGAATTTGTTTCATTTAAAAGGCATTTTGGGTTGGGTTAATCATTTTCGTTAGAACAGTTAAGTTCTATTACAGGCAAAGCCTGACATGCTTCTTCTTCATATATAAATCAGGGGTTAAGTATATAGTGATCCAATGAATCTATTTTTTAATTAAGTATATAAAACGAGTAACATTGCGCAATCGATTGCATAATACACAATAAATTTTATCCAGTCAAGAAATCAACTCAAATTTTACAAAAATCAAAATTTTCCAAATTTTCGAAATGTATATTCAGTATAATCAATTGATTTTATCTAAATTAACACTCAAAGTGGTGACAGATCTTAATAATTTGCGCAATCGTTTACATCCACATTTTAAAAGAAGAAATAAAAAATATAAAGCTTATTAAAAGACTTTATCTAAAAATTTAGCGATTGTATTTACTGTAGTCTCAAACCATGGTTCGTATAACCAAAAGGGATGTGGCGTATCAGGAAAAGTATGTACTTCTGAATAGATTCCTTTTTCTTTTAATTTCACCACTAGCTCATCCCGCCCCGCATGGAATCGCGGATATTGAGAATTGATGAAAAGCATAGGTTTTAAGTCTGGGTTTGCTAAATAAAGCGGTGACGCTGCATCCCATACGGCTGGCTTCTGCTCATACCTCCCGCCAAGCCACTCCGAAGCGACCTGTCCTTCGGCTGATTCCGGGTGGTGAAATGCCAGTACACCATCCATATCCACAATTGCATGGACTTCCGAAGAAACATTGAATTTTGATTCTCCTTCATATTCTGGTGTATAGGTCAACCCCACCAAGGCAGCAATCTGTCCGCCGGCAGAACTTCCGGAGATTGCCATTTGCGCAGTATCCAAACCAAATTCAGCCGCATGTACTTTCAGCCACCGGATTGCTTCCTTTACATCATGAATAGCCGCGGGATATTGTGCCTCCGACGAAAGCCTATATTCCACCACGGCTGTGACAAATCCTCGCTCCGACAATGCCACTGCCATCGGAATCTGAAGTTCCTTGTCCCCGGATTTCCAACCACCTCCGTGTATCATCACTATTCCTGGCGTGGGAGATTCTGCTTCCTTTGGTGTGAATACATCCAGCTTCAACTGGCGGTTTCCCAATGTCTTATAAACATTATCCCTGTACGTTCTAACTCTTTCGCTGTGAACTGGATAGACAGGTTTGATATGAGGAAAATTCTTGACGTCTTTCTTTAATGCAGCCTCAAGATTGAATGAACTATCCTTTTGATAGCCAAACCAGCGATTTCCATAGAAATCCGCATCTTTTGTTTCCCCTGAGAAGATCAACTCCTTACTGTACTTTTTAAGCTCATTTTCGCTCAGCTGATGTGCCCAATCCACCCGTAAATCAGCGTTTGCACCCGGTCCAGAACTGTGTGCCTCCCCATAAAAGACGGTTTGTTCAGCATTTTTCCGGTTCCAATTGTGCCAGCCTTCTCCCACTATATGTGGTCCCATTTCGGTATTAATGAAAACAGTCCTGGCATAATCCCTCCATGGACGTCCAAGATATACTTTCTTCACACCTTCAGCCGCCGTAAGTTTGCAGTGTTTGAACACATAACCATACTCAACCCAAGCCGGAGTAGATGCCGCAGTGATGTAGGAATCGGCTTTGGAATGGATTTCACAATTTTCAAAAAGTGCAGTGGCAGCCCCAAAAATGAAATCGGTTGTTCCTTCAATGTAGCAATTTCGGTAGAGTTGGCGGGAATTTTCTCCTGAAGCAAACATCGTGTCCTGGTCTCCAATGAAGCGGCAGTTTTCGAAAACCAAACGATCTCCTTCGGTATGCAGAGCTACCGCTTGACCTACTGGCCCGGCTGTATTTTGAATTGTCAGATTCTTGAAGGTAAGCGAATTGCCCAGCACCTTCAACGTATAAGTCTCAAACGTCCCCATGTTGTCTTTTGCAGCAAAGTCATCGTAAGTAATGATCGTTGTCTCAGGGCTTTCACCTACAAAAGTCACATTGGTCACCGGATCATGAATAGTCAACTTCTCCTTATAGGTACCTGCCTTTATAAACACCGTAAGCGGCTTGGGAAGGTATACCCGGATTGCATCCAGCGCTTCGCCAATTGTTTTGAAATGCCCCGAACCATCTTGGGCTACTACAATATCATGTTCTATTTTACCCTTTAGCTCTTCAGAATCCAGCGGCTTTATGGTATCCGAATTAACTTGGGCTCGTGAGGGGCTGATTAAGAATATCCCTATCAGCAGGTAAAAGCATATTATTTTCATGTTCCTGGTCCTCATTTTCTGATTTATTCATAGTTAAACTCCTATGGCGTTGTATCTGAGCTCTTGCCTTGATATTAGTTATAGTTAAATCCGAAACCCCTCGGTCTTCTGTCTCTTCCCTTCCGGTCTGACTCTTGATCTGTCTCGTCCTGATTTATCCTACCTACGATAGGCAGGCTTGATTCTTGACTTTCGTCTTTGATTCTTGGCTCTTGTGTCACGTCTTGCTTCTTGGCTCCTGCCTTTCAATGGGAGATTTCAGGGCTACGCCCCTCTGCTTTTCCTGTTGATCCCTTATATTCTAAGAAGAGGTTAGGGCGCTGCCCCTTGATTTCCTCTACTATTTCGATCATTTGCCAACTGATCCCTGAACACCTTGCCGGCATGCTGGTGCGACTGAATACTACATTTTAACTAAACATTGTAATATCAGGCTATATAATTGATCATGCCTACCTCGGCAGGCAAGCCTACGGCATTTGTAGACTTTATAGTCGCTGCCCCCCTTCGGTCTTCCGTCTTCTGTCTCCCTGTCTTCTGTCTCCCGTCTTATCTCGGTGTCTTGATACCTGATACTTACTACCTAATACTTTTCCTGCAATCCTTCCAATACCAACTTAGCTACTGCCTGTGCGCCGGCAGGCTGAAAATGTGTATTGTCCTTTTGGCCTTCTGGATATGCCTCATACAGTCCAGGACCAAAATTCATGAAGTAATGTTCTGTCACATATTCCTGCCCTTTTTCAGAGAAAAAATCCCTTGACCGCTGATTCAAATCAATCAGCAACGCATCTAGCTCTGCTGCTACTTCTTTGGCAGCTGCATCATATTCTCCATGCACATTTTGCAAATGCCCATCCTTCCAGGGATAATTTCTAGCCACAGGTGTTAACACTATTGGCGTAGCGCCTTTTTCCCTGCTTTGATTCACAAAAAGCCGGATATATTCTTTATACCCTTCCACAGTCACATACCGCTCCGTTTTCTCCTTTGCAGCATCATTATGACCAAATTGCATGATCACCAAATCGCCCGCCTCAAGTTCCTTATATACTGCAGCCCATCTTCCTTCTTCAAAGAAAGTTCGGGTACTTCTGCCTCCACGGGCACAATCATCCACTGTAACGGAATCTGTAGCTACCAAAGAACCCAATTTTGCAATGCTTTCCTGCGTAAATAACGATTGAAAAACCTGACCCCAACCAGTCACAGGATAGCGTTCCTTCATGTAATCTTCTCCTTCGTATTTGGAGTAATCAGCCATCGTCGAATCACCGATCAGGTAGATTTTAGTGACTTTATCTTTTGGAACAAAGGCAGCTAGTATCGCTACGGCTGCTATAAGGATGATATTTAATATGTATGTCTTCATTGGTTTCAATTTGTCAACAGACGACCGTCCACAGACCACAGCTCGCTGATCTGTCTATTTATAGCAATCAAAAAATATAACGAATCTACTGTTGACGGTTGACGGTGGTCCGTTGACCCTTCCTAATCCTTCAGATACTTCTTCAGCTCAGGCAATTCACGCTTTAGCTCTTCCACGGCCAAATCACTGACTTTGAAAGCTCCCGTCGGGGATAAATGCGTATCGTCTTCCCTTCCTTCAGGAAACTGAGAATAGTCGCCTGGCCGATAATGAAGGAACAATTCCTTTGATTTCTCCACTCCAAATTGCTCAATTACAGCAACGGTTTTGGCATGAAGATCGAAAAGTGGAACCTCCATTTCGGCTGCCACTTCCCGTACCACTTCAGAATATCTACCGTGAGTATCCGTCAATTTCCCATTCTCATCAAAGCTTCTTCTGGAAATAGGGGTAGCCAAAATTGGCTCCCCCCCTTTCTCACATACTTCATTCACATACCGGATCAAATTATCCCTGTAATCTGTATCCGCTGCAGCATATCGGTCTTTGGCACTGACTTTCTGGTCATTATGTCCGAACTCGATGATCACATAATCTCCGGACTTGATGCGTTTCATTACTTTCTTCCAGCGCCCTTCGTCACGGAAGCTTTTTGTGCTTCTACCGTTCTTTGCGTGGTTTTCAAAACGTATCCCCTCCTTGAAATACAATGGAAAAACCTGTCCCCACCCTTTTTCTGGGTTGCTTCCTGAATAAGGTTTATCCGCCATCGTAGAGTCCCCAACCATAAAAAAAGTAATTTCACTTTTGGGCAAATTACATGTGAGGGCTACTACAGAAAACAAGAAACTCACTAGCAATACTTTCATCTTATTTTAATTTCACTTTTCCTTCACTTCCTTTTGAAATAGAAACCTGCGAGGCATCAGGAAAATCCTTTTTATCTAACTCCACATTACTGGATCTACCCAAAACTTTGACCCCTGGCTCAGCCTTATTTTCATACGTAAATTGCTCCACTTTCACATTCTGGCTGTTATAAATGGTCAACGGCGTTCCGTCTGTACCAAGGACTTTTACATTGATCAGTTCCAGCCCATCCGCGTCAATGGCCGTAATTCCCTTCTTAGCTTCCAAAATAGCATTTTCCAGGCGTACATTTTCAAGTTGCATCTCAGGCAAACCCATGAAAAAAGCAGCAATTTCAGAATCTGTGACCGTTATATTCTTCATGAAAATATTTCTGAAAACAGGCGTTTCTTCCGTCACCGGCACCAAATCCTCTTGCCTCGCTTCATCGGCTGCATCTTGATCTTCTTCGATCACCGGACTGTTGCCTGTATAAAACATATTGAACCCGATTGCCTCAGTAGGAATGCCCACCATATCGATATCAGAAATCCAGATGTTTTCTACCACTCCTCCCCGACCACGGGTGCTTTTGAACCGCAACCCAATATCAGTCCCGATGAACGTACAGGCCGAAACATGAATGTTGCGCACACCACTGGACATCTCGCTTCCGACGGTCACACCTCCATGCCCATGATACACGACATTGTTCTTGATGATCACATTTTCTGTAGGAATTGCGCGTTCTCTGCCGTCTTTGTCTTTTCCGGATTTGATACAAATCGCATCATCCCCCACATCAAATGTATTGTTGTAAATCAAGGCATTTTTGCAGGATTCCAGATCAAGGCCGTCACCATTCTGCGAAAACCATGGATTGCGGACATTCAGATTGCGGATGATCACATCTTCACTCATCAACGGATGAATATTCCAGGCAGGAGAATTCTGGAAAGTTGGCCCATCCAACAACACACGCTTGCTTTTCCGAATGCTGACCATTACTGGGCGAAGGAAATCCTTCATCTTCTCCAACTCTTTTGGATCTGTAATATCAGGAACATTGAAACTCGAAGCCGCTTTATGTCCATTCAAATAGGATTGGGATGGAAACCAGTTTGTTCCTTCCACTATCCCACCGGACTTGACGAGTTTCTTCCACTGCGATTCGGTCATCTTGCCTCTTTTCACCGCTCGCCAGACTTCCCCGCTGCCGTCGATCGTACCGTTACCCGTGATGGCAATGTTCTCCACTTCATGTGCACTGATCGGCGATTGACAACGGATGGTATTTAAGCCTTCAAAACTGGTCTCAACCAACGGATAATCATCTTTATCCTTGCTAAAACGGATCAACGCCCCATCTTCCAAGTGAAGGTTTACATTACTCAAGAGCGTGATTGGACCAGTCAGCCATACCCCTCTTGGTACAATTACTTTTCCACCCCCAGCTTTATTTACCGCTTCGATGGCAGTTTTAAAAGCTTCAGAATTTTTGGTCAGGCCATCACCAACAGCACCAAATTCTAGGATGCTTTTTTCAAAATCCGGAAAGCTTGTTTCCTTAACTTTTGGCATATCGAATTCCACACCATCATAGATGCTTTCCATAGTTTGCTGCGCAAAAATAGAAGTAGTAGTTAATACCAGTCCCAGCAAGAGCTTAACCTTTAGTAAATTCAATTTCATATGTAGGATCATTAATACACTATTTTAATTTTCAAATTATCACGTCAGCGATTCTGCACACCACCAACAATTTTCCCTCCCTCATCTGTATTTGGAAGATGGATTTTTTCATATTGAGAATTCGAAAAAGCGGCTAAAACCGTGTATCCGTTCTCTCATTTTAACTTTAAAACTCAGTGCCAGAGCAGTGTCGGCACGAACCATCGCGCAGATCAGCTGTAGACTGTCGACCGTCGTCAGTGGTCTATTATTCACATCACTTCTCAAACCTAAACCAGTCTACATCTACAAATCCACTATCATTGGTATGGCCCGTTCTAGTTGCAAAAAGCCCTACTTTGGCTCCAATCCATTTTCCCGGAACAGCTTTAAATTCACCTTCTACCATTGTAAATTCAGTTCCGTCCTCACTGAAAGAAAACTGGCAGAATCCTCCTTTCCCCACTTTCACCCGTAGCTGAACAGCATTGGAATCCAGCTTGGCGATTTTCTTCTTCACTTCAGCTTTGCCATGTTCTGCATCAATACAGGTGACGTAATTTAGGATCATTCCATCTTCTGTATTTTCCAGCCCCAAGTACGCATAGCTCATTCCCATCACGATCAGGCCTACTTGTTCGTTCTTCAGCTTTAGGTTCGGATGAAATTCCAGTGAAGTGGTGGTGGTAAATTCTTCTGCCGGGAATTTCTGTAGCAGCAAATTTGGGACATCCCAAAGGTTCTTCGCTTTCTCCGGTAGCTGTGCCGTAAACAGCCGCAACTTTCCCGCTGCGGGATTGGCAAAAGCCCAAGTGGCTACAGGATTTGCCTGCCATTGCCATTGAAGGCCTATAGCATCTCCATCAAATTCATCGGAATCTGCAGGTGTTGCAATCGCCTGATCTCCCTTCACCGCTGGTTTCTTATAGCGCAATACAGGCTGGCCAGTACCGTCTCCATCTAGATCTTCGCCCATTGTCGGCCAGTCATTCTCCCAATTCATCGGCTGCAGATGCGTGATCCTGCCATAGGCATCCAAATCCTGAAAATGCACAAACCAATCTTCCCCTGACTCAGTGGCTACCCATGCACCTTGATGTGGGCCATTGATCCGGGTATTTCCCTGTGCCAAGGAAATGTGTGTATCATAAGGGCCGTAAGGATTCTTGGACCGGAGGATCAGCTGCCAGCCAGTGGACACTCCCCCGGCCGGAGCGAAAATATAATAAAAGCCATTTCGCTTATAAAACTTCGTGCCTTCTACCGTAGGATGTGCGTCATGCCCATCAAAAACCAACTTTCCAGCCCCTATAGTTTTTGTTCCTTCCCAATTCATCGGCTTCACCACCAGCACGCTCTTTATTCCGGCACGGCTTCCGGCAAATGCATGAGATAGATAAGCTTTGCCGTCTTCATCCCAAAGTGGACAGGGATCAATCAATCCCTTTCCTGCTTCCACGAGTACAGGTTCTTCCCAGTCGCCTAGTGGGTCCTTGGTTTTCACCATATAGATCCCAAAATCCGGATCGCCCCAGTAGATGTAAAACTCCCCTTTATGAAAGCGAATTGCAGGCGCCCAGACACCATTCCCATGCTGGGGAGCTGCAAAATGATCAGCTGGAACTTGCCTCTCAAGCGCATAATTGACCAGCGTCCAATTCACCAAATCCTTCGAATGCAAGATGGGCAACCCCGGCACCGCATTGAACGAAGAAGCGGTCATATAGAAGTCCTCACCTACGCGCACTACATCCGGGTCGGAGTAATCTGCATGCAGAATAGGGTTGATGTAGGTTCCATCTCCCTGGTCAGCTACCCAAACCTTTGATACCCCTGGTTGCTGCGCAAAAGCAGAAACCGTTGCTGCCAATACTACACAAAAACTATAAACTACAACTCTCATTAAAACCTTGTTTCTACTGCTTACTTACTTATTCTGCTTTTTGGGTTCCACCCGTCATCTCCTGCCAATATTGCTTCTACCGAATAGTTTGCGGCCTCCTCTTCAGATAATTGATGGGACCATGAAACGCGCTCGGCCTTAGCTGCTCCTGGACCGACAGAGCCGAATTCTGCATAAAACGCTGTTTCCTCTGCATTCTGCTTGTTCCAATTGTGCCAGCCTTCCTTCTTGATATGTGCTCCCATTTCTGTGTTGATGAACACCGTCTGCGCATAATCCCGCCACGGCCTCCCCAGGTAAACCGATTCAGGAAGCCCATCACTCGTCAATTTACAGTTGATGAATACAAAACCATGTGGGGTACTTTCCTCAGTGGATGCTGCAGTCACATACCCGCCGCCTTTTTTGGAGAAAATCTCACAGTTCTCAAATACTGCAGTAGACCACCCAAATATGAAATCGACAGTTCCTTCGATATAGCAGTTCGTATAATATTGTCTGCTCCGATCCCCGTGTGGGTAAAGCGTATCCTGAAATCCGAGGAACCTACATTGGTCAAATATCACTTGATCACCATCCACCCGAACGGCCACAGCCTGACCAACTGGACCGGCTGAATTTTCAAACGTGATGTTCTTGGCATAGAATCCATCTCCGAAGACGAAAAAACCAGTCGATCCTGTGGTCCCCATTTCCTCTCCGAACTTATTTTTCTTCTGGGCGAAATCATCGTAAGTGACTACGGTATTTTCAGCATCTTCACCCAGTAATGACACGTTTGTTTTGGAAGTTGCCAGCACCAATTTCTCCTTATAAATACCCGGCTTCAGCTGAATCCGGGTTTCGTTTTTTCGAAAGTCAGGAACTGCATCAAAAGCTTCCTGAATGGTCCGAAAATCTCCTGACCCATCTTTAGCCACCACGAAGTCAAACTCTTGACTTTGCACCAGCAACGAAAAAGCACTCAGTAGAAGTGTAAGTATTACCTTGATCATCTGCTAGTTATCTAAAGCTTCGTATTGCAAGGAAGCCAGAATGAATGGTCCCACACCTTTGGGGTCATTCACCCGGATTTCCTCTCCGATATAATATTCATAAGAACCATCACGATATGGATTTCCCCCAAGGCCAGCCACTCCACAGACATTTGTTAGGCTGATTCCCCCATCTGCATCCTCACGCACAAACTCATTCAGCATTCCTTCGTATCCTTTCTTGCCTGCCGCCAGATCGGCTTGATCCAGGTAACCTTTTGCTGCACCTTTCAGCAGAAAATAGGTAAACATTCCCGAGGCAGAGGATTCGAGGTAGTTGCCTTCACGTGTGCCCTGATCCACCACTTGATACCAAACACCTTCTTTGGTCTGGTAGCGCTGGATACCTTTTGCAAGCTTCTTGGCAATGGCGATGATATCATCCCGTTTAGGGTGATCGGCAGGAAGAAAATCCAGTACGTCCACCAGCGCCATGGCGAACCAACCAATGCTCCTGCCCCAATAGTTTTTGGAAAGCCCAGTTTGCGGATCCGCCCATTTCTGCTCCTTGCTTTCGTCCCAGGCATGGTGAAACAGGCCCGTTTCCTCGCTATAGCCATATTTATCCATCACAATTATCTGATTGGCCACATCATCAAATAAAGCTGGCTCGTCAAATGTTACTGCATATTGAGCCAAAAACGGAGACCCCATGTATATTCCGTCCAGCCACATCTGATGCGGATAGACTTTCTTGTGCCAAAAGCCCCCTTCCTTATTTCGTGGGTGATTTCGCATCTGATCCCGCAATTCCTCCACGGCCAACTTGTATTTTTCCTCCTCTGATTCCACATAAAGATTGATCAGGAATTTACCACCATTCACCCGATCAATATTGAAATCCATTTTCTTGTAAGTCAGAATGTTACCGGCACTATCCACCATAAAATCTGCAAATTTCTTGGTGTAATCGTAGAATTTCCGCTCTCCTGTCTGCTTCCAAACCGCTTGCATAGCCGACATGATCAACCCATGGGTATATTCCCATTTTGGCTTTTTATTGAAATCCAAAGTCCATCCTTCAGGATTGCGGGCAATTTCAGAATCAGCCATCCAGACGGAATAGGATTTTTCAGGAACTGCTTCTACTGCTGTGCTTTTAGATTCTTCCGGTTTTTGGCTGCAAGAGGCTATAGAGATTCCCAGTGCGAGAAGCAGGATGGTTAATGACACTAGTTTATTTTTCATTAGAAGTAACCTTCGTTTTGTGTGAACTCATCTTTATTGGTAATCGCATCCAGTTGTTGTTGAGGAATCGGTCTCAGGTTATGAAATTCCTTGACATTGGCTGCTGCATCGGGATTGTGTGCACTCACCCGCTCCACCAGCTTACCCGTACGCTTCAGGTCAAACCATCTTAATTGTTCGCCTGCAAACTCCCTTGCCCTTTCGTCCAAGATCAGGTCAATTGTCAAATCACCGGCAGCCACTTCCATATCAGCTTCATGACCGGGAAGTGCTGCTCTCTTTCTAACAGCATTAAAGTATTCGGCAGCCTGGCCTACATTTCCAAGATTAAGTTCAGCTTCAGCTACAATCATGTACATTTCTGCCAAACGGATCACAAATGCATCCCGCTGACCTTGTTGCTGGGCTACAGTCTGCCTGGCCGGATCCAAAAATTTCCGCAGGGAAATATATCGGTCTCTTACTCTAGGTGAACCATCGGGATTATACGTTCTGTTCCGATCAATCACCGTATACGGAAGCGCATCTTTCTGAGCATCTGTCAATGGATATTTGGTGGCATAGATTGCTGTATCGCCTTCGGAAAAAGTCACCGGTTTAGTCTCACCGTTGCTAATCGGTAAGTCATAGGTCCCAGGCTTGTTGCTGTACCAAGCAGTCTGGAAGGTAACATCATATCGGCTGTCAATAGATTCATCAAAGAGATCCAGTAAGAAAGCCGTTGGCATGAATCTGGCGAAAGGTCTCCCATTTTCAATATCCCGTACCATGCCCGGAAGTTGATCATAGGTCATCAGGTAGAACAAATGACTATTATTGCCTCCATCTCTTAGTAGAATATCATCACCCGGAGCTTCCAATTCTCTGTTGAGAATCAGGTCCGAGGTAAAGTTCACAATCCAAACTGCTTCCGAATTCCGCACATTAGAAATATCCCAAAGTTCTTCATAGGAATCCATTAGCGCAAAGTCGTATTCATCGATAACACCCTTGGCAAGACTGGAAGCCTCCGCATAATTGCCTCTGGTCAGGTGCATCCGGGCAGCAAAAGCTTCAGCAGCAGGCTTTGTGACCCGGCCGTATTGCTCCGGTGCCACCAAGAGGTTATCCATTGCAAACTGGAGATCATCAAAAATCTGCGCATAGAATTCATCGACAGAACTGCGTTGAGCGGTAGTTTGGGCAGAAGTAACTTCTTCTACTGACAAATGAACCCCTCCCCAGGTTTCTACAATATGCCATAGATAGAAGGCCCTCAAAAAGCGGATTTCCGCTAAGCGTAATGTTTTTTGGTTTTCATCAAGCGGTGATTCGGGAATTCTGGCGATGGCAGCATTAGTAGAGTTCAATGCTGAATAGAGCCGGGTCCAATAGAAATTAAGCTGTTCATTTTGACCATTTAAGTCTGCATTATACAAGGCAAGTGGTGGATTTTCCATCCCATTGGCCCGGGTAAAGATATCAGTACCCATTTCTGACAGCGTGATGCCATGTTCTTTCCCGTACCAAAACCGCATAGGGGTGTAACAGGAGTTGACCAGTGCTTCTATTCCTTCAAGGGTCGTATAATAGTTGTCCGAATTCAGGCCTGTCTTATTTTCTTCTTGCAGAAAATCCGCGCAAGAAGTCATTCCAAATCCAAGTGTAAGGCTTAGAAGTAGTATTTTAAATTTTTTCATGGTTTTCAATTTTGGGTTTAGAAAAAATTAAACCCTGATTATGAATTAGGTTTCGTGATGAGGGTTGTAATAACAATACAATCAGAATGTTTGGAGACTGATCCATAGCACCGCTATGGCGAGGTTGAAAACAGATACAAAGTGGCTGATTTTGAAGTTATTACAATCCATAATAGAATTGCTAATGCATATTCTGGGTTAAAGTTCAATGTTGACACCGAAGAGCAACTGACGGGTCATCGGAAAGCTCAAACTTCCACCCCGTTCAGGGTCGTATCCTCCCAGGTCACTCCACACAAAATAATTTTTGGCGGTAGCATAGACCCGAAGGCGGGAAATGGAAAGCATTTCAGTAATAGTTTCTGGAAAATTATACCCAAGCGTGATGTCCCTAATTTTTACAAAAGAGCCGTCAGCATAGCGTAATGTGGAAAAATATCGGGCATTCCCGGTACTTGTTCCTGCATTAGGACGGGGATAGGCATTGGTAGGATTTTCGGGAGTCCAATAATCTACCCGTGGCCCATTTTCTCGGGCATCAATTTTATAAGAGCCATTCGCCTCGCTGACAATCATACTGCCTTGTCTGGCGAATACAAATACGGTAAGATCTATTCCTTTGTAAGAAATTCGGTTGTTAACTCCCAGATTAAATTTGGGAACATTACTTCCCAAAATTGCTCGGTCGTCCGGTGTAATTATGCCGTCTCCATCTTGGTCTTTCACTCTGATTTCTCCCACTACCTGTTGGTTTTCCTCCGCCAGATCTTCTTGACCCAACTGCCAGATCCCGATTTTTTCATAATCAAAATGGGATGAAATCGGGTACCCCACAAACCAGCCATTTGCCAGATCGCGGTCCCCTTCTACCAGTTCGACTATTTCTTCTTTATTATGTGTAAATGTGAAGTCAGATGTCCATTTGAACCCACTTGGCTGATCAAGGTTGATTGTGCTCAATAACACTTCAATTCCCCTGTTTCTGGTTTTTCCGATGTTATCCCAAGAACTTGTAAATCCTGAGGTGGCAGGAACAGCGCGTTCCATCAACAGGCCGGTAGTATTCTGCTCGTAAATATCAACTGATCCAAAAAGCCTGTTGTTGAAGAATCCATAATCAATTCCGAAGTTGACCGTGGCAGTCTCTTCCCAGCCCAAATCCGGTGCTGCAATCAGCGATGGGTAATATCCAAAGGCTGCGGTCTCGGAAGCTCCCTCATCCCATGCATACGTACTCTTGCTCAATCCTCCCAGCGTCTGATACGGAGATACGGCAGAATTACCAGAAACTCCATAACTCAGCCGGAACTTCAATTCGCTGATGGTGGAATTATTCACCAGAAAACCTTCTTCCTTGGCCAACCAGGAAACCGCTGCTGAAGGGAAGACTCCCCACTTGTTCCCATCAGCCAATACAGAAGATCCATCTGCCCGGAGTACTCCGTTGAAAATGTACTTGTTGTTAAATTTATAGTTTACGCGTGTGAAAAACGATGCCAATGAGCTTTCGGATAACAAACTGTTAATCCGGATTCCATCTTGCGCAGCTCCTAAATTGTAAAACAGCATCGTGGGTGACAATAAATCCAGCCCTTCCGCAAAATATTCTTCATTGCGTGTGGTCCAAAGGCTTTGGCCTAGCAGCACTTGAAAGTCATGCTTTTCATTGCTTTTTGAATAAGTAGCAAAATTCTCCCAGGTGATTCTGGAGGACATAAGATTGGTAGCATTGGCTACAGTTCGACCATCGGGGCCAATATCAATCGTATTTTCTCCCTTGAATGTGCCTCTTCGTGAATTGATGTTGTCCAAACCAAATCTAGAGGTGAAACTGATTGATGTAACCGGTTTCCACTCTAAGCTCACATTACCAAAAATCCTTCTGTTGATTTCATTATCCAGGTAATTTCCCGGCACTTCATCATTCAGCGGATTGACAGTTGTCCCATCTCCAAGTGGAAGTGTAACAATATTTCCTTCCTCATCATAAGCTGGTCCAAGCGGGCTTATTTTATTTGCCCAGTTGAGCGGATCTCTTCTCCTGTCCTGATCCTTGAGTGTGTACATCAGGTTAGTGGATAATTTTAGTTTGTTACTGACTTTGTAATCCACCGCCATCCTTCCGCTATAACGTTTCAGTTCATCATTTTCAAACAAACTTTTCTCATCAAAATATTCCATGGAAAAGTAATAGTTGATCTTTTCATCTGCACCGGCCACACTTACTTGGTGATTCTGCTGTGATCCCTGTCCTATTACTTCATTTGCCCAGTCTGTATAGATTCCGTTTCTGAAGTTTTCTAATTGCTGAGGAACAAAAATATTCCCGTCATCTTCGGGGCTGCTCCATTCTCCCACTGTTCTCCGGGACTCCCTTCTAAAATCCACCCACTCTGGCCCGGTCATGATATAATCGTAGTCATCCAGCGTTTGCGTACTGTAATAACTGTTGATCGAGACTTTTGCTTTGCCCTGAGCACCTCTTTTTGTAGTGATCAGAATTACACCGTTTGCGCCCAATGTCCCATAGATGGCAGTTGAAGCAGCATCTTTCAATACTTCGATTGAGGCAATATCATTCGGATTGACATCCAGTGTACTTCCGTATATGATCCCGTCGACCAACACCAACGGCTGATTGCTGGCATTCAGGGAACGGTTTCCCCTCAGTCTGATATTCAGCCCTGCGCCTGCTTGTCCGCTGGATTTGGTCAAATCCAGGCCCGGAACTTTCCCCTGCATGACTTCCAACGCATTGGTAACTGGAATCGCTGTCAAATCTTCATTTCTCACCGAAACTACCGAACCGGTTAAATCCGATTTCTTCACCATTCCATAGCCAACTACCACCACTTCTCCCAGGTCCTGCATATCTACAGCAAGTTCCACATTGATTTGGCTCTGGTTTTCTACATCAATTTCCTGGCTCTCAAACCCAATGAAGGAGTACACCAAAGTAGCAGGTCCTGCTGGTACCTCTAGTTCATAATTACCTGATAAGTCAGTGGTAGTTCCACGTGTGGTCCCTTTAATGATTACAGATACACCGGGCAAGCCTTCCGGATCTTCAGGAGAAGTTACTCTTCCTGAAACAACACGATTTTGCGATTGCGCAATCGATTGTATTAGCAGAAAAAAAATAAGGGTTGCTAGAAATCGGAAACGATACCCTTCTAATCGAAATTTGGACGAGACCTGTCCCGACCGTTCTTCTGGATATTTTTGCATGAATTTATTTTGGGTTAGTTAATTAGTTTCTAGTTCATCATATTACCTATTTCAGGTGCTATGAAAGTAGAATTCTTCAAAATGGAGTTCATCCTTTTGAGGAGATTTCATTGAAGTCTACATTCCTTAATTAAAATTGACTTTTAATGGATTCGATAATTCTATTAGTTTTTCATTTAAGAACTTTTCAAACTCTTCCTTGCTTTTAATTCCATTTGGCTCTTGCTCCCATGCAGCTAGAAAATAGTAGCTCAACTTGCTACTGCTTGAATCAAATACCAGAATATGTGAAAGTTCATCTTCCGTAAGCTCAGTTAATTGGGATGTTGGATAGATCACCGCAATGCCCAGCTTGTCATCCGCCAAACTTTGTGAACCATAAGTTGCCAAATAACTGAAAGGTAGATTTGCACCGCTCTTCAATACCTCAGCTTTACTGTCCTTGATCAGACCAGTAGCAAAATTTGGAATTTGACTTGTTGATTCAAGATCCATTCTGGATACTCTGGTGCCTGAATGGATCGATATATCAGAGTGAATAGTTGTTTTGCCATGAGGCAGATCCCATCCAGAATATCTCGTATATACAGAAGAATAAACAGGACCATTTGCTGTTATCTGCACATACAAGCTATCAGTCACATCCACCCTTCTTGCTTTTCCTTCTTCGAAAGTAGCAATGCTTCCCAAACCTAAAGTTTCCCCCACTTTTAATACATCCATTCCCCAATCTGCCGGCTCATGATAATTGTCAAACCCATCTTGACCTATATCCTGAAGAACAGGGCTGTTCACTTTTTTACCAAATACATCAATACCATTTCTCCAATCCAAGTAGAAGCGGTACGCAACAAGATCTGATTCCCAACCTGGTCCTTCATATCGGATAAACCAAGAATGATCCGTATGTTCTGCTGGAACGTGAAGCGAATCCACATTCTGAAAATGTCCTCCTAGGTATTCCCTCCCTTCGAATTCACCACCAACTTTATGGGACAATTCCGCTTGGGTTAGTTTGGGATAATCAGGAATAGTGGAAGTTGGAACCTGTGCAATTGTAATAGAAAGGGACTGATTTGCCCCAATTTCTGGCAGTACAAAGACAAGACCCTGATCAGGGCCAATTAAATTAACTTGGGAAGGGATCTCTGTTTCTCCTTGATAAACCCGAAAAGTTGACTTTGCTGACTTGGTAAACTTATCGCTTAACATGTGCTCACTGATTACAATAAGCTGGTTTCTTCTTACCACATCCAGTGTGTTTTCTATAGTGACAGTACTATTTTCACTTGCTTTAGATGAACGGATTTCGCTTTTTGTCTGTGTACAACTAAGTGCAACGAGGAAGAGAATTCCATATACAAACAAAGAAAAATGGAGTTTCCTTAAAATGGAAGTTTGGAGTTGTGTTAACATTACTACATTTATAATCAATAAGTTAAAGAAAAACCAGCGTTGAAACCCTCAGTATCAGAGTTGTACAAAGCATGAAAATTGAGCAATCGATTGCATATTAAAAATAAAAAGAATAAGAAAAAATAATTTGAAGGTAAAATAAAGAAAAGGAGTTGTTTTAATGCTTAAGATTCATGTTCACCAAAATCTTTACCTTTAAAGTGTCAACTAATGGAAAGCTACCCAAAAGTAGGATATCCAAAAATATAATTATATTGCGCAAACGATTACATAAACTTATGAGTACTTTTATCCAAACCCGCTATTCTTCACATCCGGAAGACTTCCGCAAGTATGCTACCCAAGAGATTCGAGCAAAGTATTTATTGGAAAATATTTTTGTGGCAAACCAAGTAACTGGTGTGTATACTATGGAAGATCGTCTCATTGTAGGCGGTATCCATCCAGTGGACAAACCGCTTCGGCTGGATACTATTGATCAACTGAAAGCTCCTTACTTTCTTGAACGCCGAGAAATTGGCTTAATCAATGTCGGCGCCACATGCGTGATTGAAGTGGACGGAGAATCCATCAGCCTTAATCGAAAGGAAGCTCTTTATATCGGAAAAGGTGTTCAGAATGTCGTATTCCATCCTTCAAATGATGGCAAGAGCTTTCTATATTTTAATTCCGCTCCCGCCCATCAATCCTTCCCCACCCGAAAAATTAGGCAAGAAGACGCTGAAGTGGTCACACTAGGTTCTCTTGAAAATTCCAATCATAGGACAATTTATAAGCTTCTGGTGAATTCTGTAGTAGAGACTTGTCAACTACAAATGGGGATGACAGAACTGAAGTCGGGATCTGTCTGGAACACTATGCCAGCACATACACATGATCGACGCATGGAAGCTTACTTCTATTTTGATCTTGGGGAGGGAAATGTAGTTTCTCATTTCATGGGCGATCCTTCTGAAACGCGACATATATTCATGAAAGATCATCAGGCTGTCATTTCGCCGCCCTGGTCAATCCACAGTGGCGCGGGAACTTCAAATTACACCTTTATTTGGGGAATGGCAGGCGAAAACATGGATTATGGCGACATGGATGTGGTAAATCCTTCTGACTTAAAATAGCACAAATGAATCGGACCTGTCTGCCTCAGGCCTGCCTGACACTGAGCGTCACACCGTGGGATGATTATCAGTTATGCTAGATTCCCACGAATCAGGTTCGGGACAGGCATTTGACCATAAAAATAAATTATAATCACATGAAACCTAATTTTGAACTACAGGGCAAGGTTGCGCTTGTCACAGGCGCGACACATGGATTGGGAATGGCAATGGCAAAAGCACTGGCTCATCAAGGTGCTACTTTACTGGTGAACGGGCATACTCCCGCCAAAATGAATCTTGCCATTGAGAATTACGCTCAAGAAGGGATCAAAGCTCATGCTTACCTATTTGATGTCTGTGATGCAATTGCAGTTGATCAGGCGATCAGCAAGATTGAAGCAGAGATTGGTGCGATAGATATATTGGTGAACAATGCGGGGATGATCCAGCGGACTCCAGCCTTAGAAATGACTCCTGAAGATTTTAGGAAAGTAATAGATGTAGATTTGGTATCACCCTTCATCTTGTCGCAGCGGGTAGCCAAAACAATGGTAAAAAACCAAGGCGGAAAAATCATCAACATCTGCTCAATGATGAGTGAACTTGGCCGCAATACTGTGAGTGCATATGCTGCTGCAAAAGGAGGACTAAAAATGCTCACGCGCAATTTGGCTACTGAATGGGCCAAATATAACATTCAAGTTAACGGCATTGGCCCAGGCTACTTTGCGACGGATCAAACTGCCCCCATTCGGGTAGACGGCCATCCATTCAATGATTTCATTATCGACCGTACACCAGCAGGCAGATGGGGCAATCCGGATGATCTCGGTGGAGCTGTTGTTTTTTTAGCTAGCGAAGCCAGCAATTTTGTCAATGGTCAGATCATCTATGTGGACGGAGGAATTCTTGCTACGATAGGCAAACCAAAAGGTGAATAATTACCTTTAGACCAGTGAAACACTATTCATAAAATAACCCCGGCAATGAGAAACGGAAAAGCTACCATTCATGATATTGCAGAAAAGCTACAGGTGACAGCTTCTACTGTATCCAGGGCACTTAACAATAACCCCAGAATCTCTGATGCTACGAAGAAAAAAGTACTCAAAGCTGCTAAAGAACTGAACTATCAACCAAACAATATCGCCTCTGCGCTAAGAAGCGGTAAAAGTAGGCTGATTGGTGTGGTGGTACCTACGGTGAACAGAAATTTCTTTTCCTCAGTCATTCGCGGAATTGAAGAAATTGCCAACTCTTTAAATTATAAAGTGGTGATCTCCCAGTCTTATGATGACTATGACAAGGAGATGCAGACGATTGAAGCTCTACTTAATGTACAGGTAGATGGAATAATCGCATCATTGGGAAAAACCACTGAAAATATTGACCATTTCAAGAAAATTTTAAAAAAAGGTATTCCACTTGTATTATTTGATCGGGTAACTAATGAATTGGAGGTAAGTCAAGTAGTAATTGACGATTACTTCGGGGCATTCCAAGCCACCGAACACTTGATAAATGAAGGTTGTAGAAGAATTGTCCATTTCACCAGCACCCACAATATAAATATTTACAAGGAACGGAAAAGGGGGTATGAAGATGCGCTTTCCAAACATGGAATTCCCGTTGATCCTGAACTGATCCGGTACAGCAAGATGCAGCTGGAAGATGGAAGAGCTTCTATTCAAGAATTAATCGATGCGAATATTTCCTTTGACGCCGTTTTTTCCGCTTCAGATTATTCTATTATGGGAGCCATGCAGGTACTAAAGGAAAATGGCTACAAACTTCCTGAAGATGTGAAACTGGTAGGTTTTGGGGACGAACCATTTACATCTTTCACAGAACCAACACTTACAACTGTCAACCAAAAAAGCATTCCGATGGGAAAAATTTCCGCTGAAACCTTTTTTGAAATTCTTAACCTAAAGGACAAATCAAACAATATTCCTAAAAAGACAATCCTCAAACCTGCGTTAATCATCAGGAATTCTTCTCTTAAGACTCCTATTAAAACCAACACTCAAGTCCTTTAATTATCCATGCAAGTCCTTTCCAGATCAACTACACCCCCTGCAAACCGTCCTGTAAAAGTCCTTCAATTTGGTAGCGGTAATTTTTTACGTGGATTTACAGACTGGATGATAGAGAAGTCTAATCAAGCGGGCATATTCAATAGCAATATCCACATAGTTCAGGTACATAGTAAATCAGGAAACAATCCGTTGAAGGATCAGGATTGCCTATTTCATGTAATCGAACAAGGTTTAAAAAAAGGGGAACTGGTGCAAGAGTCTACCCTAATTACTTGTGTGGCTGATATAACCAATGTATTTGAGGAATATGAGGATTACTTACGGATAGGGGAAAATCCAGATCTGAGATTTGTCATTTCTAATACAACAGAAGCTGGGATTGTATTTGACCCCTCAGATTCTTCTTTAAAAAATATATCGAAGACATTTCCTGGAAAACTTACGGCTTTACTTTATCAGCGCTTTAAAACTTTCGATGGCGATGCTGGCAAAGGTTTAATTTTTCTTCCCTGCGAATTGATCGAAAGAAATGGCGAGGTATTGAAGGAGTGTATCCAGAAGTACATATCCTACTGGAAATTACCATCAGCATTTTCTGATTGGATTGACTGGTCAAACATTTTCTGTAATTCCCTCGTCGACAGAATTGTACCGGGTTTTCCTAAAGACTCTATTGCTGAGATTGAGGAAAAGGTCGGTTATAAAGATGAAATGGCTGTAATGGTGGAGCCATACCATTTTTGGGCTATTGAAGGTCCCGATGAAGTGAAAAATGAGTTTCCTTTAGATCAAATAGGTTTAAATGTAAAATTTGTAGACAACCTTGTTCCTTACCGGACTCAAAAAGTACGGATTCTTAATGGAGGACACACAGCTATGGTCCCTCTTGCTTGCCTCAACCAATTGAGAACGGTAAAAGAAGCTGTGGATGACTCTGAAATCGGCAAATTCTTGAAAGAAGCCATCTTTGAAGAAATTATTCCTACTCTTTCAATGCCGAAGGCCGATGTAGATCAGTTTGCAATTGACGTGTTGGAGCGATTTGCCAATCCTTTTATTGTACATGAACTGAAGTCGATTGCTCTGAACAGTATTTCCAAGTTTAAAGTCCGGGTCCTCCCTTCCCTTCTGGCTTATTATAAAATGAAAGAAGAATGGCCTGAAAAGTTAACGCTTTCCCTTGCAGCGCTATTAATATTCTATAAAGGAAATTATAATGGCATTACAACGCCAGTCAATGACAGTCCTGAAATCATGGCTGAATTTATCGGTGCGTGGTCACTCAATACAACTGATGAAACGGTAAATAAACTACTAAGTCAAACCGGGTATTGGGGGGAAGACCTAACCGGTTACAATGGTCTGGTCAAAGCTGTTACCAGAGCAGTGGATTCTCTGCTTATTTCAGAGTAGCAGTTGCAAGGCAGTATTCAGTCGCAGTGTTCAGTCGCAATCTCAGAAAGCAGTATTCAGTCGCAGTGAGAATTAAGGAGTCGCAGTGGGCAGTTGGCAGTCGCAATATGAAAAATTGTGGGGGCTATCTATAGGTAGAAAAGATTGGGAAGGGGATCTATCATGCCTTTAGGTACGGAATAAATCTTTCCTCATGGCTGATCCCTATTCTCTTGCTGTTTTTAAGCCCCATCTTTCTTGGTTCAATTTCATCTTTTCTTCATCTCTCACATGCAGACAGTTTACACTATTCGAGCTGCTGCACTTTGCACAGGAAAGGCAAAATTACAATGTCATCTCCATTTGTGCATTTTCTAAAATGACAAGCCTCACAATGAAGCGCACCTGTACACTAAATACTGAACAAAACAGATTGCTTCGTGCCTACCGATGACGTGTTATGTATCATCTTGATTTACAATAAATTGATAACCTAGATTTTTGGCTGTTTTTGAACGTCATCCCGATTGGTGCATTTTCTAAATTGTTAAGCCACGCAATGACGGTCACCGGCACACTGTCCTCTTAATGCTGAATACTGAACACTAAAGTGCTATGCGGTGGACAATGGACTAGTAACTGATCATTGAAAACTGGCCCCTAATTTTCTTTCACCGGTACAGGTTGAGGCGTCGTTGTAGGGCCATGAACTACTAAAGTTCCATCCTCCTGGATTTCCATCTTGTCCAGGAATACCACTCTTTCCTGACCAGAAGCTTTGGTACGGCCATGATACACGCAGTACATTTCTCCGTTGTCCAGAAATACAATATTGTTGTGCCCTGTTCCTGTGACTTCTCCACCTTTATCAGTATTTAACTCGAGTACTGGATTATTGGCCGCTTTAGTAAATGGACCCAAAGGGCTTGAGCTGGTTGCATATCCAACAGCGTAATTTTCTCCAGCATAATAGTTGCTCGAATACATCATGTAATAGGTTTCCTTGTGTTTGAATAGCACAGAGCCTTCCGTCCACCTTCTGTTAATTTCTTGCTTGGCTACGGATCTGCTCTCCCACTCGGCCTGCGCATCATCCATCTTCACTGGCGGACGTAGACATAATACAGGCTCTCCGATCACGCCCGAAAAATCAGGTTTTAATTCCACACCATACACCCAGCTTTCCTCTATCTCGTCGTACCAACCCTTCTCCCGCGCCCAATCTGCTACTTCACTTTCCACAGGATGCTTGTAGCAAGCTCTGGAATAATAGAGGTAATATTTCCCATCTTCCTGATACACATTCGCATCAATAATCGGGTAGCCGGGATCAAAAATCGGTTTGTCGTACATCTCTGTAAAAGGACCAGTTGGGCTGTCCGACTCTGCTACACCAATCATGAAGTTTTCTTCTTCATTGGTCGGATTCACTTTCCACTGAGCGCTGAAAAACATGTAATACTTGTCGTCAATCTTATACACTTCAGGGGCCCAAAAGAAGGTACTTGCCCAGCTTTCATCCGTATTCCCCTGATAAACCTGCCCTTCAAACTTCCAATCTACAAGGTTCACAGACGAATAAGCTGCAAAACCGTCTTTTGCCCCACCACCTGTTCCATACATAAAATATTTACCACCTCCGTCATTTAGGATGAAAGGATCTCCAAATTCCACGTGTAATGGGTTACTGAACATTTCCACTGTTGATTCAGTAATTGTTTCACTTTGCTTTGCTTGATTATTGCATGATCCTAGAATTGAAAGTGCAACACAAGCTAATGCAAAGATTTGGTAACTATTTTTCATATACTTTTTACGGCTTACTAGTTTATTCAGACGCAACCAAATTACCATCTTCTGATTAAAGTACCTAACTCCTGATCCACACACGGGGATTCTGACGCATTAACTGCACGAGAATATTATAAAGTGCAGGATTATGAGCATAAAACTCATGGGGTTTTTCAAAAAAAGTCTCTAATGCTACAGCAAAAAATTCATCGTAATTTAACCCTCCACTTACACGGAATACAGTTGTTTCTCCACTATTTATCCCTAAAATCTCCCGATATGCCAATTTCTGAAAAGATGCATACACGCCCGGATTGAAGAAGTCGCTTTCTCCATTAGAACGAATTTGGTTTTCAAGTTTAAGTGCATGGGCAACTTCATGAATTCCAAGACAAAAGCCATCATTGGTAGTGTTCAGTCCTTCCAAAAAGCAACTCCATGAAAGCACAATGATTCCAAGCTTTGGGTTGACTTCCCCACGGTGATATTCCTTGGAAATGGTGCTGTAATAGGAATTGGGGTAAAGCAGGATTTTATCAAAATGTTTGAGGCGGAGGTTACTCCATCCAAATGTCACCATTACCATTGTGGCTCCAATAAGCAATTTCATTTCTGAAGACACGATAAGTCCAGCCCTTCCAATGAACTTTTTGAGGGTGAGTATTTTTTCGAGTTTATTCCTAAATTCTTTTTTATGACGGTCCGAAAGCCTGCTATAATAAGGGAAATTCTGCTCCAGAATAGTGATATCATCATCTTTCAACTTCACCCGATTCACAACTAACCGCAACTCATCAACAAGATATCGGAAGCTATTTGTACCGTAAAGAGGAAGCATAGGCTTTAAACTAAAATTGGCAGAAATCCGAAGATAACTGCCAATTAAGCATTATATATTTACAAATTCAGATTTAATAGTACCAGAACTCTGAACCATAGACTTCAGGGCTACATCTCTTGATTACAAGATTGCTGTTTCGTTTCAATCCTCAGCATGAACAGCCGTTTTTACACCATAATCCTGCGCCAAGAAAATGGTCACTCGTTCTCCTTCTACAATGGGCCTTGCCCATTCTACCCACCTGACCTACCTACGGCAGATTTTATGCATTCATCAAAGGACTTAATGGCATGGTATGATCACTGAGACTAACCACTGCGACTGAATACTCTTGGTTCTTGGCTCTTGATTCTTTGTCACGTCCTGATTCTTCCTGCCTACGGTAGGTAAACTTGACACTTTTTTATTGCTTTTCTTCTTCCCTGGCCATCTAACCTGCTCGACAGGTTATCCAACTAATATCGGTCATGCCTGCCTGTGGTTTCTAGGCAGGCCTACGGCATTCTTGTGACTTTTTTGAATTCCATTTACCAGACATTAAAATATCCGGCTATATAATCGATCATGCCTACGGCATTTTGTACTAAATACAATTGCTGAATTCCCGACTAAGCGGAACTGCGAACTCCTGCCGGCAGGCAGGGACCACCCTACCTTCGGCAGACAGGTGCGACTGATTTCAGACCTGCCTGACGGTAGGCAGGTTTCACACTTAATACTTGATTCTCAATTCTTGGTTCTTGTCACTTGACTCTTGATTCTAAAATCCTGGTTCTTGTCTCTTAATTCTACCTCGCATAGTTCACCGATCTCATTTCTCTGATTACTGTGATCTTAATCTGCCCCGGATATTGCATTTCCTTCTCTATTTTTTGAGAGATATCAAATGAAAGCTTTCCGGCTGTGTTATCATCCACATTGTCCGCATCCACCAAAACCCGAAGTTCCCGGCCAGCCTGCATAGCAAAGCATTTGTTGACACCATCAAAGCTCAAGGCGAGGTCCTCAAGGTCTTTCAACCGCTTGATGTAACTGTCCATTACTTCTCTTCTCGCGCCAGGTCTAGCACCAGAAATAGCATCTGAAGCCTGAACGATCGGAGAGATCATAGATGTCATTTCAATCTCATCGTGGTGAGCACCAATCGCATTACATACCTCAGGATGTTCTTTATATCGTTTGGCAAGCTCCATTCCCAGTACTGCGTGTGGCAGTTCTTGCTCCTCAGGCCATACCTTACCGATATCATGGAGAAGTCCGGCACGTTTGGCGAGTTTTGCATTCAGCCCCATCTCAGCCGCCATGGTTGCAGAAAGATTGGCTACTTCTCTGGAATGCTGAAGCAAATTCTGTCCATAAGATGAACGGAATCTCATTCTACCTACCATTCTGATCAGTTCAGGATGCAAACCATGAATACCAAGATCAATACAGGTACGCTCCCCTATTTCTACTATTTCCTCCTGAATATTCTTCTCGGTCTTGGCCACTACTTCTTCAATTCTCGCAGGATGTATCCTTCCATCTTGCACCAATCTGTGAAGCGATAATTTGGCGACTTCCCTACGAACAGGATCAAATCCAGAAATGATAATTGCTTCCGGTGTATCATCCACCACTATCTCCACTCCCGTAGCTGCTTCCAGGGCGCGTATATTCCTTCCTTCTCTACCAATGATCTTGCCTTTGATGTCATCGCTCTCGATATTGAATACAGACACACAATTTTCAACGGCATGCTCTGTGGCCGTCCGTTGAATAGTATCCAATACGATCTTTTTAGCTTGTTTGGTAGCAGATAGTTTGGCTTCATCCAGAATATCCTTGATCTGCGAAGAGGCCCGGCTATTTGCTTCGTCTGTAAGCATTTTTACCAGCTGATCTCTCGCCTCTTCCCGGGTAAGGTTTGCTACCTTTTCCAGGTCGGAAATGCGTTGATTAGTGACCCGGTCAAGTTCTTCTTTCTTCACCTGAACTGCATGCAACTGGGCATTAAGATTTTCTTTCTTACTATCCAGTTCCGCTTCTTTACGCTTGGTTTTCTCCAGCTCCTTAGACAGAAGCTGCTCTCTTTGCTTTAACTTGTTTTCATTGGTGATGATGATGTTTTTCTTGTTCACCATCTCCTCATCAAATTCAGCCTTCAACTTAAGATACTTTTCTTTTGCTTCAAGAATTCTATCCTTTTTGATGGCCTCAGCATTGATTTCAGCTTCTCTGAGCAGGGATTTTACCCTTTCTTTCGTTTCTTCTTCTAGTTTAGCGTTTTTGTTTTTAATAAAAGCCCCAGCAATAGCGGCCCCAACTCCAGTCCCAATCAGGGCTGCGAGGATTATATATAGTATTTCTCCCATAGGTAATTTGGATATAAATTAAACCCCGGGAATCTGAAAAATCTTCTGAATGTTTGTGTTATAATTAATCACAATGCCTTGGTCAGCAACGCATTGATATGAGAAATACTTGCTTTGATATGCTCCGAATCCTCAGCATTTACTTCATTGGTCTCCAGTGATTCCACCATGCAATCAAAAGCTACCATCGCCAGCAAATCCTGGTGATCATCCAAGCCAAACTCATCTTTATACTTTCGCATTTTTTCATTAATCAGCTTGCCCGCGTGTCTGATTTTAGACTCGTCCTCTATCTTCACGCGCATCGGATATTCTCTATCCCCTATTTTTATTCTAATGGCAAGTGTCTCCATATCACTCGGATAAGTAGGTGATCAAATGGTCAATCTCTTGTATATAATTATTAATTAATTCACTCATTTCAGTTGACTCTTCCGGATTCACCGGATGGCTGTCTACAATGTTACTAATTTTAATTTTATTTTTAAAATGTTCGATTTCCTGCTCTTTTCTTTCCAAAGTACTGTTGACTTCAGATATTTTTTGTTTCAATTGCTCATTTTCCTCGCTCAGTTCAAGCAATTTTTTACTGGCTTGATGTGCCAGTTTTTCCAATTTTTGCAGTTCCTCTTGAATCATTTTTTATGTACGTATCAAAGCACCAACCTCATTTTCAAAGGCTTGAATCAATTTACTCATTGTTTTATCAATTACCTTATCGGTAAGGGTATTTTCCTGATCCTGGAGATGAAAACTTAGTGCATAAGCTTTCTTATCTGCATCAATTTTATCTCCTTGGTACACATCAAATACTCCTATCCGCTTCAATAATTTCCCTCCAACTTTTGAAGCTACTGATTTTACCTGATCATAACTCACTTTTCTATCAATAACCAGCGATAAATCCCGCCGAACTTCCGGAAATTTAGATATTTCCTGATATTGCTGGAGCCCTTTGGACTTTTTGCACAGCAAATCCCAGTTTAGATCTGCGTACCAAACTTCCTGCCGAACTTCAGCCTGCTTCAGAATTTTATCATCAAGCAGCCCAATGGTCGCCAACTCCTTTTGTCCCATCATTATCTTCAGGCCATACACATACGGCGCTGTCTCTATCATGGACAGCTCCCCCGGCAGTACATGCAGCTTCTCCATAATCCCCTCTACTGTCGCATAAATATCCGCAAATGCAAATGCTTTTGTCGGTTCCAGCCAACTTTCGGCAGTCTTCTTTCCCGTCAGGAAAAGAGAAAGTCGTCGGCTTTCTAAATACCCCTCTTCAGTATGTTGATAAACGGTCCCAAACTCAAAGTATTTTAAATCAGTCTGACGTCTGTTGATATTCCTGGCCAAAACTTCCAGGCCGGAATAAAGCAAACTTTGGCGCATCACATCAAGATCTTCACTCAACTTGTTGAAGATGACCACATTTTTGCCTGGATCAAGAAATCCGGATTTTTCAGCATAGGTAGACTTCGTCAAGCTATTGGTGATCATCTCATAATAGCCTTGGCCTGTCAAAATCTCCGAAATCCGATACTGAAGTTTATTCAGGTCTTTCACAGGATGCTCAGCCAAATAGTCAGTTCTCAGGCTCTCAGAAAGGGCAACATTCTGGAAGCCGTAAATCCGGAGTATCTCCTCAATAATATCTGCTTCACGCGTCACATCCACCCGATAAGGCTTGGCTATAGCTGTAAAACCTTCGGCTGTTTCGTTTTCAACTTTTATCTCCAGACTTTCTAAAATTGATTTCACCTGTGCAGGATCGATCTTCTTCCCGATTAATCGATTGATACGCCCATAAGCTACTTCGATCACAAAGTCTTCTACAGGCGCAGGATACTTATCAATGAGCTCACCAGCTACTTTGCCTCCCGCAATCTCCTGTAGCAACTTCACAGCTTGCTTCAGTGCGTAAACAGGCATATTAGGATCGGTTCCACGTTCGAATCGGAACGAGGCATCTGTTTTCAGTCCATGGTATTGGCTTCCTTTGCGGATGATGTCAGGAGAAAAATATGCTGATTCCAGGAAAATAGAGGTTGTACCTTCGGAAACTCCCGAATCAACTCCCCCGAAAACACCTGCAATACAAAGTCCCCCTTTAGCATCTTTGATCATCAGTTCTTCCCCTGAGAGCTTTCGTTCTTTTTCGTCCAAGGTTATAAACTTGCTATCCTTAGGAAGTTTACCCACGATGATCTTTCCATCCGCTATTTTTGCAGCATCAAACGCATGCAAAGGCTGTCCAAGATCATGCAAGATGAAATTGGTGATATCCACTACATTATTAATCGGCTCCAGATCTAAGGCTTTCAGGAAATTCTGTAGCCAAATAGGGGAAGGTCCCACTTTCAGATCAGTGACTACCACTCCTGCATAACGCGGACAATCAATCGGATCCTCTACCGTTACAGAAATTGACGGTCCTGATGTCTCCACATTCAGTTCAGGCGAAGAGTCTATCACTAAATCTCTGTTGAGAAGCGCTTTTAAGTCGCGCGCAACCCCAAGATGTGATGCTGCATCAGCACGGTTGGGTGTCAAACCGATTTCCAGCACCTGATCTTTGCCCACTTCTATAAATTTTGATGCTGGAGTTCCATTTGGCAAATCGGTATCCAAAACTAGTATACCAGAATGGCTGGATCCAAGCCCGAGTTCATCCTCAGCACAGATCATTCCTTCGGATACTTCTCCCCGGATTTTAGCTTTTTTTATCTGAAAAGACTCTCCCTCAGAAGGATACAGTGTTGCTCCTACGGTAGCCACTAGCACTTTCTGCCCTTGCGCCACATTGGGTGCCCCACATACTATGGGAGATACCCCAGTACCAATGTCTACCGTAGTAATACTTAGCTTATCTGCATTTGGGTGCTTTGCACAAGTCAGCACCTCTCCGATCACAATGCCTTCCAATCCGCCTTTGACAGATTCGAACTCTTCTATCCCTTCCACTTCCAATCCAGACTGTGTAAGTAATGACGCTATTTCTTCTGCCGACTCGGTAAGGTGAATGTATTTTTTTAATCTATTGATTGAGATTTTCACGTGTTTATATTTTCTTTTCAATGGTCACTACTTGTCCTGACAAAATCGGGATAGCCTGTCCCGGACCCGTTTGTCCCGGACAGACCGATTCGGGAGAATCCCTGATAACCAAAATAATCATTGTCTTGTGAGACCAATAATAATTTGAGTCATGTCGATTTCATTAGTTATTTATTCTAGAATGAACCCAGGGATTCATTATTATAAACTAAAAGAGGTTGCCTCAAAAGCACCCGTCATTGCGAACAGCGTGAAGCCTGCCTACCTCAGGCAGGCTTCACTTCACTCGTAATGACGGCAGAAATGATTTATGAGCCCGCCTAGTTTAATCAAATTGAAAAACAAATTTAAGGTTTTGAACTTGGCAAAAAGGCTATTTATCGTAATTTTTCTCTCCTACAGGAATAGGTATATCCACCAAATTCTCTTTCGGAGGTAATGGGCATGCAAAGTCCGGATTATAAGCACAGTAGGGATTGTAAGCCAAATTAAAGTCTATCGTGATACTGCTCTGCCCATCTTGCCGGGCATTGATGTATCTACCTCCGCCGTAAGTTTCAGCGGCACTGGTTTCGTCTGCGAAAGCCAGAAAGAAGTTCCTTTTGTCCGGTTCGTCAACAGCTTGAAGCAAAAGAAGTCGCTGGGCGGAACCATTCAGCTCAAACTCGACCCAAGAATGCTCAAGATATTTCTCTTTGGTACCATCTGTAAGCGGCACTTCACGCATTTTCTTGGGTTCTATAGGCACCATCCGTGCTTTCACACGATAAGCTGGATCAACGGGGTAGAAACTTAATTTCTTGAACCCCATCTTTTGCTCTTCTGTAAGTGGGGAATCTACATTGAACCTGATGAATTTAAACTGACGCTCCCGCTCTGCCTCAATTTTTTCAATATAATCTTCCGGGTTTTCTGTAGCAGTAAATGTATATGCCACGGCAATCAAAATGACTGCCCCTACAATCAATAGTAACAGGGTATTCGTCTTCATGGATTTTTATTAGGACTCCGCAATGATACCAGCCAGCAAATAACTTAGGTCAAATTAAATTACAGTAACCTTGTCTTACGCAGGCAATCCTGTCAGACAGGTAAGTTTGATTAGCTGTTATAAATGACTCAAGTTACTCCAGCTGGTAAAGAAGCGGTTAATCAGATTACATTATGCCTTCATCGGCAAAGCTAAAGTAACCAACATCTGTATAAATAACATGATCTAAGATGGGCAAATCCAATTCACGGCCGATTTTTACAAGTCTTTGCGTGAGTCGTCGGTCCTGATCTGAAGGATTTATATTGCCACTGGGGTGATTATGAACCAGAATAATCGATTGTGCTAAATGCTCAAGAGAGATTTTAAAAATGAGTTTTGAATCCACCACCGTGCTGGCCATTCCCCCAGAAGAGATTAACTGGTTCTTGATGACCTGATTTCCTCTACTGAGAAGTATTAGGTAAAAATGCTCCACATGCTCATCTTGTAAAAGCGGGTGCATCAAGGCATAAATATCATGCGAACAGGTTATTTTTGGCTTAGTAAAAGGCGCCCGCTCCTTTCTTCGCCTCCCAAGCTCCAGCGCAGCGATAATGGAAATTGCCTTGGCCTCTCCTATCCCCCTAAACTTTTTTAGATCCTGAATGGATAGCTTTGCAAGCAATCTCAAATCATGTCCTATACTTGCCAGTATATGTCTGGAAAGATCAATCGCACTCATTGAAGGTGTACCGGATCCAATCAGTATAGCGATCAACTCTGCATCGGTGAGTGCAGTTTTTCCCTTTAGTAAGAGCTTTTCCCTGGGCCGGTCTTCTTCTGACAGTTGAGAAATTTTTATTGAAGCGTAGGTATCCATTGGCCAAAGAAAATCATGAGGATCAATCTACTGACTTCTAGGCATAAAAAAAACCCTGACCAGCAGGGTTTTTAGAGAATAAAATCTCAAATGATTAACCTAAAGCGTTTACCAACTTGGCCAATCTTGATTTCTTGTTGCTTGCGTTGTTCTTGTGAATCACATTTTTCTTTGCCAACTTATCCAACATAGAAGATACTTTCTGATAAAGCTCAGAAGCTTCTACTTTATCAGTAGTTGCTTTCAATCTCTTGATGAAAGTTCTAGTTGTTTTAGCCTGATATCTGTTTCTCAAACGCTTCGCTTCGTTAGCACGAATTCTCTTCAGAGCTGATTTGTGATTTGCCATATCTCGTTGTTAACTTAGTTTCTTTACGTTCCCCTATTTCCGAATCGGAGTGCAAAGTTATTCTATTTTATTAATTCTGCCAAAGGAAATTTAAACATTCCTCTTTTGAAGTCGGAAAATCAAATTCAAATAGTTTGGAATATCTCGGTGACAGGTTGCAAATATATGGAGAATAGCGAGATCAACCCGATGAAAATTTTGATTAATTTAAAAAATGAAATTATTCAGCACTCTAATTATTACCCTACTTTTACTTGCATCTCCTGATCTATTCTGGGGATTCTACGCACATTCGCTAATAAACCGCCTAGCCGTCTTCTCCTTACCACCAGAGCTGATTGAATTTTATAAACCTCATATACAATACATTACCGAGAAGGCCGTTAACCCTGACCGAAGGAGATATGCAGTAAAGGGGGAAGCGGAAAAACATTTTATTGACCTGGATAATTATGGTGATAGTGCGCTAGCTATACTCCCAATTCATTGGCATGATGCTGTAGAAAAATTTTCAGAAGACACGCTCCGCGCAAATGGAATTGGGCCTTGGTCTGCCTACTTGACCTTTATTAACCTGACCAAAGCTTTTGAGCAAAAGAACACAGATGCCATCTTAAGATTATCAGCCGACCTTGGACATTATTTGGCTGATCTCAATGTTCCGCTCCACACCACCAAGAACTATAACGGTCAACTCACCGGTCAGGTAGGAATTCATGGATTCTGGGAAAGTCGTGTACCCGAACTGCTGGCAAAAGACTACGCGCTATGGATAGGGCAAGCGGAGTATGTTCCTCATCCTCAGCAGTCCATTTGGGATGCTGTAGCGCATGCGCATTCACAGGTGGACAGTGTTCTGAGTATAGAAAGGAGTCTTACTGAAAGTTTTTCGGCGGATCAAAAGTACAGTTATGAAGAACGGAACAATCAGACGGTAAGGGTATATTCCAATGACTTCTCCACTGCTTATGCTGCAGCTTTGGACCACCAGGTAGAGCGACAGATGAGACGCTCAATAAAGATGATCGCTGACTTCTGGTTTACTGCCTGGGTGAATGCCGGACAACCTGATCTTTCCGGTATTGCGGAAGACCAAATTGAAGAAGAAGTTATTCTTCCAGATGGAAAAGTTAAGGCGAGGGAACACAGCAATTAAAAAAGTCAGAAGGCTAAAAAATGAAATCTGAAACACACCTATTAACTGTTCTTTTTAGCATTGATGACCATGGTAGTAAAAATGGCGGTTAATTCATTGGCTTCTTTCAAGACATAATTAACTCTTTCGTGTTGGGCTAAAAGAGAATCCTGCACGAGTTCTAACCAAAAAACTGTTTCATCTGCTTCTTCCTGTACTATAGATAATTTAGATATAAACTCAGCTCGGGAACGGCCGCGTTGTGAAGATCGATAATTTGCTCCTATGGAAGTTCCTGAACGCACAAGCTGCTTTCCTAACTCAAAACCAACTGTTGTTTTAGGAAACTCTGACACTAGTTTAATAATTTCCAGAGCAAATTTCTTCGTACGTTCCTTTAAGTCTCTATCCATTTATCACATCCCTATGCCCGATAGCCATTTCTACTTATAAGCTTCTTTCTGCATTAGTTCCAATCTTGCATTTCAGCTTTCAGACTTTATATTTCAACCTTTCTATTTCACTTTGTTCAACTTCCGCCCTCAGATACGTCTCAATAGCTCTTCCCAATCGCCTAAATGTGCCTTTAAAAATCTCCTCGTTTTCTTCCAACAGGGTCACTCTAAACCCTCTTAAATCGGAACAGAAGGATGAAATAGGAACCACACATATTTGCTCTGCAGCTAATAAATTGTACACAAACCGCTTATCCAACGGCATATTTTTATCCTGAAGCCAAGTATCTAACAATGTCTTCAGGCGGTCATCGGCAATTGGCAGGAATTGATCTTCCTTCAATACATCTTCATCAAACACAATCGTGTTATAGAATGCGCCTTGCGTAGGATTGAACTTGATCCCCGGAATGTCACCTAAAATTTCACGCATCCAGTCACTGCGTCTCCCAATTTGAGCGTTGGCCTCTTCCCTATAGCTAAAATAAGCCGGATGCTTCATGATCTTGGGAATGGCCAATTGCGGTAAAATTGTGGAGCAGACCTCAATCATCTTTGCATTTTCCAGTGTCTGGCACAGCTTCGAAAACTCGTTGGAAGATTCTCTGTTGTAAAATTCCATCCAGCCACATCGTGCTCCTGGCCAGGGAAATTCCTTCGAAATTCCTTTTAAAGAAATCGCAGGTCGGCCTCCGATTACTTCCGAGAGTGGAACTGCGGTGATACCGTTGTATGTAATATTTTGATAGATCTCATCTGTGATCAGCAGTAGGTTGAACTCCTCTGCGATCCGCACAAAAGCCTCCAGCACCTCTTTAGGATAGACCATCCCTGTAGGATTATCAGGATTAATAATCAGTATCCCTACAATCGATGGATTGTACCGGACCTTCAAGTACAGGTCTTCCATATCAGGGAGCCACTGATTATCGGGATCTAGTTTGTAAGTAATAGGTGCGGAATTGGCGTGTGCAGCTTCTGCCGAGCTATGTGTACTATATGCCGGGGAAGGACCTATAATACGAGCTGTAGGAATCAGAAATTGATACAGCTTGGCAATTGCGTCCCCTAAGCCATTAAAGAACAGAATATCTTCTGCAGTAATCATTGTACCGCCTCTTTGATTAGTAAGATCAGCCAAGAATTTGCGGGTTTCCAGAACGCCTTTCGAATCTGCATAGCCATATGTTTTATCCTGTTTCAGCAAATCAGCAATGATCTCCTTCATCCAGTCAGGCACATGATTACTCTTTTGGATGGGGTCGCCAATATTTTCCCAGGTCATTTCATACCCGAGTGCTTCGACTTGGCGTGCTTTCTTAACGATTCCACGAATTTCATAAGTCAATTCTTCTGCTCCGGATCTTAGGAGTTGCTGTCTCATAGTAAATTAGCTGCATTCAAAATAATTCCGATGCAAAGAAACAAAAAAGCATATGAAAGTGAATTCCCCTCCTAAAAAAAGAAATTGAATTTGGAAGGCAACTTTGCATTAGAATCAAATTGCCCTGACTTTGTTACAAACATCGGTTAAAATTACCCTTACTATGTGACAAAAAGTCAATAAATTACCCGTACTTTGTTACATAAATATCAAAAAATTACCCTTACATTGTAACAAAAAACATAAGAAAATGAATTTTAATAGACAGGTATTCAAACTATTAGAATCATGGAAATCAAAATCCGACAGGAAGCCTCTTATTATTCGGGGAGCTAGGCAGGTTGGCAAGACCACATTGGTCAAGAATTTTTCAAAAACCTTTCAAAATGCCATTTTGCTAAACTTGGAGAAAAACAGCGACCGGTCTTTTTTCGACGGCTTCGATGATGTCAAGACAATTGTTGAAGCACTAATGGTAAGCAAGAACTTGCAGTCTATTGACCTATCGAATACGTTGCTTTTTCTCGATGAAATTCAAGAATCCCCAAAAGCAATACAATTGCTTCGTTACTTCTATGAGGAGATGCCTGAAATGCCAATCATAGCCGCCGGGTCATTGCTCGAATTTTCATTGAAGGAAGTTAAAAGTTTTCCTGTAGGAAGAATAGAGTTTCTGTATCTCTACCCGATGAACTTTCATGAATACCTTGATGCTATAGGCCAGAAGGTTGCGTTGGATCAATTTAACCACGTATCGGTAAAACCCATTGCTCATGAAACTTTAATGAAATTATTTCATCGCTA
>Ga0307414_10000078_pt1 | contig 90911 bp, 97 predicted proteins | sample DK1Ometagenome_FD_203804 | JGI IMG/M metagenome (GOLD analysis project Ga0307414, IMG submission 203804) | Maize rhizosphere microbial communities from greenhouse at UC Davis, California, United States - DK15-O-3 | ecosystem: Host-associated > Plants > Roots > Rhizosphere > Soil | place: USA...
GTCGCCGGACATGCCGGGCTTTTCGGGACGGCAAATGACCTTGCTGTGATGATGCAGATGATGCTGAATAAGGGGCATTATGGAGGAGTCGATCTGATAAGTCCAGGTACAATAAGAAAATTCACCATGAACCAATCAAGTCAAAGCCGAAGGGGCTGGGGATGGGACAAACCGGACATTAAGTTGGGAAACGGTGGACCCACTGGTGATTTGGCTCCCAAATCTACCTTTGGACACACGGGCTTCACCGGCACTTGTGTGTGGGCTGACCCAGATAATGACCTTACTTATGTGTTTCTATCAAACCGTGTTTACCCTGATGCCACAAATACCAAGTTGTACAAAGAAAATATTAGAACTGATATTCATGATATTATCTATACGGCAATGGGGAAGAAATAGGAAGTTAAAAGGGGAGGGTGTCTAAATCGACATTTCCTCCAGAAAGGATTAGTCCAACCTTTTTGCCAGCAAATCGGTCTTGATTAGCAAGTAGAGCCGCCAAAGGGACTGCTGCAGAAGGCTCCACGACAATTTTCATCCGTTCGTAAATCAATCGCATGGCAGCAATTATTTGAGGATCCGCGGCTAAAAGTATATCAGATACGTAGATTTGCACCAGTTTGAAATTCCAGGCACCCAATGAAGTTCTTAACCCGTCAGCGATTGTATTTGGAGCTGTTTGGGGGATTAATTTGTTGGCATGAAAGGATTGAAAAGCATCATCTGCGCCTTTTGGCTCTGTGCCAATGATCTCTATTTTAGGGTTTAGATAATGTGCTGCTAAAGACGTACCTCCAAGTAGCCCGCCACCGCCTACAGGAGCGAGAATGACATCTAAGTCTTCTTGATCCTCGATCAGCTCCAAGGCGCATGTTGCTTGACCCTCAATAACATCCATATTGTCGTAAGGGGGAATAAAGGTGGCCCCGGTTTTTTTTACCGTTTCTTCTAGGGCCGTTTCTCTAGCTTTCAAGGTGGGTTCACATTCTATGATGATTCCGCCATAACCCTTTACGGCCTTCTTTTTGATGTCAGGGGCATTAGAAGGCATCACAATGTAGGAAGGAATTCCTGCCACTGTTGCAGCTCTTGCCAATGCAGCTGCATGATTTCCACTGCTGTGTGTTGCCACACCTTTTGATTTTTGCTTATCACTCAGATTTAAGACAGCATTTGCAGCGCCTCTTGCTTTGAAGGCACCCACCTTCTGAAAATTTTCGCATTTAAAGAATATTTTACATCCCCCTATCTGATCAATTGCTGTTGAAGTCATGATCGGGGTGCGATGTATAAAAGGTTGGATTCTATCGTGAGCTGATTGAATGTCGCTGAGAGAAGGGAAGCTGGTATCCATGCTTCGAAATTAAAGCAATTTTCCAGTATATTCAGCTCATGAATAGAACAGGAATGGATATTTTTCCAATTATGGGAGAACTCCTGACTACCAAAAATAGTGTTAAGATGGATTTCTCTCCTACCAACGCAGGGCTTGAGTTTATTGACCTTACTAATACGCGGTCATTTGATGCTTTTGTGTTTGATCAGATTTTCAGGAAGGGATATACCTATGGAATAGGTGGGTATTTGGAGCATAGAGCTATTTATACCCGAAGTAAAGTTTTTGCAACTGCTGAGGCTGATTTTAGAAATATACATTTAGGCGTTGACATCTGGGCTGCAGCTGGGAAGCCTGTTTTTGCGCCAATTAGTGGAACCGTTTTTGCCCTTCACGATAATACCGGATTTGGGAATTATGGCCCGACAATAATCTTGGTGCATGAACATGAAGGCACAATCTTCTACTCCCTTTATGGTCACCTTTACCATACTGATCTTGAGCAATTACATATAGGGCAAGAAATTAGTGCAGGGATGGAGTTTTGTCACATCGGCCCGTATCCAGAGAATGGCGACTGGCCGCCCCATTTGCATTTTCAGTTGATGCTGGACATGATGAGTAATACGGTTGATTTTCCAGGTGTCTGCTCAGCCCGTGAATTGGAGAAATACAAAAGGATTTGTCCAGATCCAAATGTGATACTTCAATTTGAACTACTTTAAGAATTTGCAAAGGTTATTAATCTCAATCCTTCGAGTGTCAAGTTCCTGTCTATTTCTTCAAACACTCCAGTAAGTGGAGTCAATACTGAAGATAGCCCTCCAGTAGCGATAATATGATATTTCTTTTTGGTTTCGGATTCTATGGCTTCTATCATCCCTTTTACAAGACCTGTGTATCCGTATACTATTCCGGCTTGAATGGCGTGGACCGTGTTTTGACCTAATGCAGATTCTGGCATTTTTAATTCAACCGCCGGAAGTTTGGACGTATTTTGGAATAATGAATAGAGGGCTGTTTTCAAGCCGGGAACAATATTTACTCCCTGTACCATTCCGTTTTCATTGATGACGGTGAATGTAAGGGCGGTGCCAAAATCGACGACTATGACCGGTGCTTGATATTTTGTCCAAGCTGCCATTACATTGCACATGAGGTCACTGCCAATTTCATTTGGTCGCGAAGTTGAAACAGGCAAATTAACATAGCTACCTGCCGACACTGTGCTAATAGAGATGCCAAAAAAGTTTCTGCAAAACTCTTCGATGATTAAGTTAATCTCGGGTACTACAGAACTGAACCCAATCTTGGATATGTGAGAAGGTGCTATGCCATGTTCAAGGAAGTATAGCGGAACTTTCTTGCTCAGTTGGGAAGTAAGTTTGGGTGCTTTCGTTTCTAATCGAAACTGGTTGCTCCATATTTTATTTTTATCATCATACAGTGCAAAAACTACATTTGAATTACCCGCATCTATCGCTAAAAACATTGTTCCTTGGATTTGATTAAATTAGCCTTCACAAAATTAAACTGTTTTAGAAACTTTGGACATGTATACTTTAAGAGAAGGAAAAATTGAGGATCTGCCTCGGGTATTGGAATTAATCAACGAGTTAGCTTTATATGAAAAAGCACCCGAACAAGTTACCAATACACTCGAAATGATGAAAGCTGACGGATTTGGGAAGAATCCTGTTTTTGGAATGTTTGTTTGTGTGAAAGACGAAACGGCTGAAATAGTAGGTATTGCTATTTTTTATTACCGATACAGTACCTGGAAAGGCAAACGAATTTATCTTGAAGATCTGATCGTGACGGAATCTGAGCGCGGAAATGGAGCCGGAAAGCTACTTTTTGACCGCATCATGTTGAAGGGATTAGAAGAAAATTGCACGGGGATGATGTGGCAGGTACTTGACTGGAATGTGCCTGCAATTAATTTTTATCAAAAGTATGGTGCCACCTTAGAAGCAGGTTGGCTCAATGCCCATCTTCAGGATTATGAGATGAAGAAAGTCTTAAATTAATTGCAAATACAATATAAAATAATTGAATTTGCAATAAAATTGTGTAAATTAGAGACTTACAGAAGGCGCTATGATACATACTTGGAAGATATCAATTGGTGAGGGATCAGCTGAGACTATTCAGACTGGAAATGACTCCTATTATTTCTTTAAAGAAGCTGTTTCCGTAGTCAGCGAGCCTGAGGCAGTATATGGGCTGGCAGTAGCTTTCCACGATACAAGTGAGTTATTTGATTTTTTGAATTACACACAGCATGATGTGTCAGAAGCACTAGAAGTAGATCCCAGTACGCTTTCACGTTGGCGCAAGGAAGACAAAAAGTTAACCAAGGTACTCACCAAGAATATTTTAGATATTGATCAGGTCATTGCCAAAGGAGTTAGGATCTTTGGATCAAAAGAATTGCTATCTAAATGGCTCCAGGCTGAGAATCCTTCTCTAGGCAATCAAAGACCGGCTGCATTAATGAAGAGCCCATATGGAATAGCGCGTGTGGATGAGGCTATGGAAGCAATGTCTTGGGGAGCTGTTCTATAAATGCGGTATTTTCGATTAGTCGAAAATGTGAATGGAAGAAAACCATTAGGCTTTGGACTAGGCGCTGGCCGATGGAACCAAGCTGGTACCCCCATCATCTATGGATGCAGTGTGAGCTCGTTGAATTTCCTGGAATTAATATGTATAAAAGGATTGGTGGTTACAGAAAGCAAGTGGAAGCTGGTGGTCCTTGATATTAAATGGAAAATTCCGGAGTTGGTTGCAGAAGACTTACCCAGTGATTGGAAGAACCGGCCTCATTCTCGATCCACTCAAGAATTTGGTACTGCATGGGCGAAAAGTATGATTTCTCCTGCCTTAAAAATACCGTCCTGTAGAATTCCTCTTAAAAATTATCCGGAAGAACATAATCTATTAATCAATCCACTTCATCCCGATTTTCTGGCTTCAGTAAAGTTGGTAGAGGAACGTGATGTGAGTTTTGAAGTTAATTCTTGAAGCTGAATAAGATCTGAAATTATCATTTATCCATAAAGGATATTTGCCAAGATGCGGCACGAAAATACCACATAGGAACATAGATATCTGAACAGGCCTATATGAAACTCGTGTAAATGCTCTAGGGAAGTTCTTTTTCCCTACCACTTCAAAAAAAAGACCGAAAACCGGTCTTTTTTGCTGTATAGTACTAAATTAAAGTAAGAATTAACTTTTCAAGCTATAGTTTGGAGCTTCCCGGGTCACACTTACGTCATGTGGATGTGATTCTTTCACACCAGCAGCAGTGATTTTGACGAATTTGCCATTTTTCTGCAAGTCTTCAATAGTTTGGGTGCCGCAATAACCCATTCCTGCTTGAAGTCCTCCGACAAGCTGATACAGAACCTCAGATACCAATCCTTTATATGGAACTCTTCCGACAATACCTTCTGGCACCAATTTCTTAACGTTGTCTTCAGCATCTTGGAAGTAGCGATCCTTAGAGCCTGATTCCATTGCTTCCAGAGAGCCCATTCCTCTGTAGGATTTGAATTTTCTTCCTTCAAAAATGATCATTTCTCCTGGTGCCTCTTCGGTTCCGGCTAATAAGGATCCGATCATAATGGAGCTTCCCCCTGCTGCAATAGCCTTCACCAGATCACCTGAATAACGGATTCCTCCGTCAGCAATCACTGGGATTCCCCGGTCTTTCAATACTTCAGCGCATTCAAATACAGCGGACAATTGAGGTACTCCCACTCCGGCAATGATTCTGGTTGTACAGATTGATCCGGGACCTACTCCTACTTTCACAGCATCTGCACCTGCATCAGCAAGAGCGATTGCTGCTTCAGGGGTAGCAATATTTCCGACGATTACTTCCAGATCAGGGAAAGCATCTTTAATTTTTCTACACGTTTCGATTACACCTTTGGAGTGACCGTGTGCAGTATCAATAGAGACTACATCGACACCAGCATGCTGTAAAGCTTTGACACGGTCCACAATATCTGCTGTCACACCTACTGCCGCACCTACTCTTAATCTGCCATATTCATCTTTGCAGGCATGTGGCTTATCTTTTCTTTTGAGAATATCTTTATAGGTGATCAAACCTGAAAGTTTGTATTCATCATCTACAATAGGAAGTTTCTCGATTTTGTATTCCTGAAGGATCTCTTCTGCTTGCTCCAATGACACGCCCGATTTTGCAGTGATCAGATTTTCAATCGTCATGATCTCCCGGATGGGCCGGTTCTGATCTTTGATGAAGCGAAGATCGCGGTTGGTAATGATCCCTTTTAATACTTTGTGTTCATCGACAACAGGGATGCCGCCGATGTGGTACTCACGCATGATCTGTTCTGCATCACGTACTTTTGCATCAATATGAAGTGTGATTGGATCCAAAATCATCCCAGCTTGAGAACGCTTCACTTTACGTACTTGCGCTGCTTGCTGCTCTATGGACATATTTTTGTGAATAAAGCCAAGGCCACCTTCCAATGCGATGGCAATAGCCAGTTCAGCTTCAGTGACCGTGTCCATAGCAGCGGAAACCAAAGGGATGTTTAATTTGATCTTTTTAGTGAGTTGGGTAGAGGTATTCGTGTCACGTGGAAGGACTTCTGAATAACCTGGAACAAGAAGCACGTCGTCGTAGGTGAGCGCTTCGTAGAGGAACTTGTCGGAATTTCTATTCATGGCAAATATTGGTGTGAGGTAACCCTATTTGCCCGTCAAAGTTACACACAAAAATCAATGCCAAACTAATTCTTTCCAAAATAAATTTGGAATAGCTGCGTATTATGGTTTATAACAGGTATTTGTATTTTAAATTTGAAAATTAGCAAAGCCTCACATACATTAATAATCACGCTTGCTATGATGAACAGTAATTATATGAATTTCTCTTTCCGAATAGATTTCATAAATAATCCTGTAATTACCTTCAACTAGTTCTCTAAGTGCTGGAGAGTTTTTTCTGGAACTATTCTTCCGACCGTGGGGTGAGTCTTAAGAATAATTACTTTTTCAAAGAGTTTTTTTACAGTTATTTTAGCAAATCTTTCGGAATCTCGAGCTATAAAATCTCCAATATTTTCAAGATCAATAATTGCTTGATCAGACCAAATTAATTTAGCCATTTTGCCAATTTTAGCTTGGCTTTCTCTTCAGAATTGGTTTGACCTGAGGAAAGTTGAGATCTTCCTTTATCTATTTTTTCAAGAAGAATTAAACGATCTATAATTTCATCTATAGTTATTTCTTCCTTCATTTTAGAAATTAATTCTAATACGGCTGCCTTTTTCATATTCTTGGTTTTTTGATAAGCTCAATGTAACAAAATCCCTACTTTTTCTGAAGCCGGGCGATGTAGAATCCATCAAAGCCACTTTCTTGGGCCAGCACTTTTTGATCTTCAATTAATTCGAATTCTTTGCCTGCCTCACTTTCTAAGAATTTGGCAATTTGGTCTTGGTTTTCCGAAGGCAAAATACTGCATGTGGCGTATACCATTTGTCCCCCCGGTTTCACCATGGAAGGATAGCTTTGAAGTATCTCTTGTTGGGTCTGCCTCACCTTTTCAATAGATTCTTCGCTTAGTTTCCACTTGGTATCCGGATTCCTGCGTAGCACCCCCAACCCAGAACACGGCACGTCCAAGAGCAACCTATCGGCTGTTTCTTTCATTCTTTTAATAGTCTTGGAGCCTTCAATTACCTTTCGTTCAATGATGGACACTCCATCCCGGCGTGCACGAAGTTTGGTCTGCTGTAACTTCCATTCTTCTACATCCATAGAAAGCACCTTTCCCTTATTTTGCATCAATGCCGCAATATGAAGTGATTTCCCACCCGCACCGGCACAGGCATCGATCACGCGCATGCCGGGTTCCACTGCTAGCGCTGCCGCAACCAACTGTGATGAAGCATCTTGTACTTCAAAAAGTCCAGCTTTGAATGCAGGATTTCGAAATACGTTTGTTCGTTCATCCAGAATTAATGCATCTGGATATCCTTTGATGATATGAGTAGAAATACCATCTTCCGCCAGCTGATTCTTTAGCCGTTCTCTAGTGGTTTTAAGGGTATTCACACGCAGAACCACTTGAGCTTCTTGATTTAAGCTATGGATTTCTGCTTCCCATTTTTCACCTAATTCTTTTTTTCCAAGATCAAATAGCCAATCAGGTACAGACTCCAGTTTAGCTGGGTCTTCCAGTTTCTCATATTTTTCCTGTATTTTTTCAGGATTTATCCGCTGGAATTCTTCCCAAGGGGGAAGACTATTGCCCTGCATCAGCCAATAGGTGCCGAAGAGGTCATAATAATCTTTGGATGGGCTTAAGAAATTGATCAGTCGCCACCAACGTACCATTTCATACGTGGTCTCTGCAATAAAAGACCGATCTCGCGCACCCCATTTTGGGTTTGATTTGAGGGTTCTTTCGATCACTTTGTCTGCGTATTGACCTTCTTCAAAAATGGCTGCAAGTGCGGTATGTACTCCGCGGATTGTATTATTATGTAGCTTCATGAGAAATTAATTCTTTACAAAGGTAGTTTTTCTTTCTGAGTCTGTCTGAATGTGATTGCAAAAGAGGGGGATTCGTTTTTTATGACTACCATGTGTCGCCTTGATCTACCGGACTACGGTAGACAGGCCTGCTTTTTTATTGTTCAGTGTTAGTATAATTAGATTACGATATACGGGATTATTGCTTTTAGGCAGATCAAATCGCTCCTCATTTACCCGTTCTAATAAATTAATTGAAGATCAGCCTGCCGTCCTTATGACAGATTTCAGGGCTACGCCCCTTGCCTTTCACGGTTATATGTATTTCTAAGAAGATCGCAGGGATACACCCCTGATCGATTGAAACATTCGTCCCAGCCTGTCCCTACTGTCAAACATGCTGCTCCGTTTCTTCTTTCTTCTGTCTTCCTCATCACACATCTCCATCGACTGGAAGAGCAGGCCCGACCAGCGGACATCATATATACGCTACTGTTCATTGATTGCAACATTATATTTTGAAAGTGTTTCACCTCCGTTTTGGTACCTTTGCACGTAAATCTTAAAAAATTCTTTAGCTATGTCAACCTATCAAGAAATTATGTCTTCATGGGCGTCAGCTCTTTTTTTTTATGAAAAGCAGGAGGCTGAGACCTTAGTCAGTTGGCTTTTTGAGCATCACTTAGGGCTGAATAAAGGTGGACTTTTAGAGCATATTGAAGAGCAATCTTTTCCTGCTCGTCTTTATGAAGATTTTGAGCGACTGAAAAGCGGGGAGCCTATACAATATATTCTGGGAAAGGGGCCGTTTTATGGAAGGGAGTTTTTGGTGGGCCCAGCGACCTTGATTCCCAGAAACGAGACGGAAGAACTGGTTCATCTGATCATCAAAGAAAACCGGCAGCCTGGCCTGAAACTGCTGGATATTGGAACAGGGACAGGATGCATTCCCGTGACATTGGGGTTGGAAATGAATAATCCTGAAGTTTTCGCAGTAGATATTTCAGAAGAAGCCTTAAAGATAGCCCATCAAAATAGTGATGCACTGGGGGCTAAAGTGATGTTCATGAAATGTGATATTCTTTCAGAGAACCCTTCCGTGCCTCAATTGGATATTTTGGTAAGTAATCCCCCGTACATCCCAGAAATACAAAAGCAGGAAATGCACCGAAATGTGCTAGAATTTGAGCCGGCATTGGCACTTTTTGTTCCTGATGATGACCCATTATTGTTTTACAGAACTATTGCAAAAAAAGGAAAACAACTGCTGAAACCAGATGGAAAGCTTTACTTTGAAATCAATGAGGAATTTGGAAAAGAAGTTGCTTCCTTACTTAGCCAACTAGGCTACTTCCAAATTCAAATCATTAAAGACCTGAATGGGAAGAATAGAATCGTTAAAGGATTGTTGTCATTTTGACAACTTTTGATTAATTTTGTCGTAATATATGAATGTGATTACCAAAGGTACGCTTCAGAGATACATGGAGGTTTATCCTGAAGCTGCTAATTGGCTTCATACTTGGTACGAAGTGGCCGAAAAAGCGGATTGGAGGAATTTCAATGAAGTAAAGTTATCCTATCCTTCTGCGGATCAAGTTGGTGATGATAGAGTAGTCTTTAATGTAAAGGGAAACGACTATAGGCTTGTTGTAAGGTTTAGCTTTCGCTTTAAAGTGCTTCAAATCAAATGGTTTGGTAGACATAAAGAGTATGATAAAATTGATGTTTTAGTTGTTCAACCCATAATATAAATGATCAAAGTAATTCAAAATGAGGAGATGTATCATGAGTATCTAGCTCGAATAGATCAGCTTTTTGATGCCAAGGAAGGTACAGAAGAAGGTGATGAGTTAGAATTATTGGTAACTTTAGTAAGACATTATGAACATGAGAATTTCAAATTTTCAACTTTAAATCCAATAGAAGCAATAAAAATTAGGCTTTTAGACTTGGGCTTGAAGAATAAAGATCTTGAACCCATAATGGGAGATGCGGGAAATATTTCGAAAATTTTAAATGGTAAAAGAACCTTGACGGTGGATATGATCCGGGGTTTGAGCGAAATGCTAGGGTTGCCGGTTGAGGTTTTAGTTGGTAAAAGAAAGTATGAATTAGCCTAATTTATGTCACTTTTTCTCCAATCCAAAAAATCACTGGAGCTTTGATCTCGGTCGTTCCTTCAGGCACTTCGATCATAGTTGCATAGGTAATAGGAAGGATCAATTCTCCATTGCTATTATTTATTTCAATGGGCAATCCTTCCTGTCCATGAATATGGATGGTGCTTTCTGCAAACCACTTCTTCATTTTTCCAGCTTTTACAGGAAAGAATTTCCAATCTCCATCCAATATTGTTAGGTTTATTTTATTCAATTTTGGCTCTAATTCCAATGCAGACTGATGTGGAAATCCAATCAAATGTACTGCGAAATGTTCTGTAGCTAGTAAATAATCCAGGCCATCATTTAAAAAATCCGCAGCGATTGAAGTCTTGAATTTGACTGGGTATTGTGCTTCCAACAAATGAAGGTTCGCTTGTTGAAAATCTTCAGATGCTACGATTACATCAATCTTAATTCCCCAGCTCAGAGTTTGGTCCAGTGACTCTTCAGTGACTACTATTGTAGGTACCCATTCTAGCAATGGAGCAACTTGCTCATAAAGAATACCTTCTGTCTGAAGGATGAATACTGCAGGTTCTTGCTGGTCTTTGACAATGTGATGGGAAGACATTAGGACAGATTTTTTCGGAAAAAATTCAGTGCGTTAGAAAAAGCTAGGTCCTGAAGCTGTTCTTCATCCAATTTGGTGGCTAGACTTTGTATCAAGGAAGGATATTTACCGGCATTTTCTACCATCGGAAAATAAAAGGGAAATCGATCCGGATCCTTAAAGTCTTTGGTATAGAAATAGTCCGCTCCAAAGCAAATAGATTTCTTCCCACCAATTTGAAAACCATGTATAAGATGGTCAAATAAACGTTCGGGTACTTTCGGGTCCAAAAATGCACGCAGAAAATTCACCCCGATAATACCACCTCGATGGATGATTTCGGTAGCAAATTCATTGGTGAGATTTCTTGGATGATTCCATATTTCTCTAAAATTGGAATGGCTGGCAATCACAGGAATGTCCAGTTTTTGGGTGTCAATGTGATTCAAAATTCCTTCTGCAAGCAGATCAGAGGTGTGCGAAAAATCAATTGGAATCTGCTTACCTGACATCATGTCGAGAAGTTTTCGGCCATCATCCTTTAGACCTATTCCCTCGGTGTAATTTCCTCCCCCGAACCGATTTTCTGTATGATGGGTCAGACCGATGTAAGCTAGTTTTTTGACCTTACCTAAAATGCGTTCAAACTGCTGGTAAATCTCATCCCAACTGGCTGATTCAGTGCCTAATCCAGCTGCATTCTCTATCGATGCAATGACTCCTATCTTGTTTTGCTTTTCCCAACTATCAAAGAAATGTGCATCAGCGAAAGTCAGCTCATTCTCATAAGTAGTCAATAACTCTGAGAAAATTTCAGCTTGTTTATATGCCAGGTTCATGCTCTCTGGCTTCACATCTGTATAAATAGCTAATATCTGAGTGCGTACATTTCCCTCTTGTAGCCAGGGAATTGCGCAGGCAATATCGTCTTTAGCATAAGCATTTGCATCTGGGATTCTTGCCAAATAGGACAATAGGTCGCAGTGCATATCAAGTACCGGAAATCTCATAATTTAAAGGGTTCTAACAAAGTAAACAATTTAGCCAGTAATGTGCTTTGAGCATGCCTATAATAATTTGCTTTTAGGCTGAAGAAGCTGGGTGTTGGAAGACAGAAGACGGAAGAATCAAGTGGATAGTCGCAGTAGTCAGTTGACAAAGTGAGATAATCAAGAACAGAGAAATCAATTGAGAATAACTGCCGGTATAGGCAATCTTTATATACGCTCTGGTATTCAGGTTTTTTAAGTTTAATCTTTCAATTCAAACTAAATTCGACATTCGAAAATTCAAGCTGTTGGGGTAAGTTCTAAAAGTGATTCCTTCTAGTGTCTAGTCATGTATAAAATGTAAATTATGAATGATTTTATATATCTATTTATCAATAGCTTTTGTCTCGATACTTGATACTGGATACTATTGACTTAACATTAGCTTTCTTTCAATTATGAAAATATAGGTAAGCTCTTAGTATCTTGTGAAGCTATTTCAAATTAATAAACACACGTACAGCCATGGCAATCTCTCCCCCTTTCAACTTCAAAAAATGGATTGATGACAATCGTCACTTACTAAAGCCGCCTATTGGTAACCAGCAGGTTTTCAAGGGAAATGACGACTTTATCGTGATGGTAGTAGGCGGGCCTAATTCCCGGAAAGATTATCATTATAATGAAGGAGAGGAGTTTTTCCATCAAATTGAAGGAGATATAATCCTGAAGATTATTGAAGATGGGAAGCCAAAGGATATTCATATTAAAGAAGGAGACATATTCCTGCTTCCTCCCCGCGTACCACATTCACCACGTCGCCCCGCAAACACAATAGGATTGGTGATTGAGCGCTATAGAAGGGCGGGCGAAATGGATGGCTTTATATGGCACTGTGAAAACTGCGGCGAAAAGCTATACGAAGAATATGCAGAAATCACGGATATCGTCAATCAGTTACCTCCTATTATGGACCGTTTTTGGAATAATCCTCAACATACCATTTGCAAAAACTGTGGGACAGAGATGAAGAAGTAAGAGGGTCAGATGTAGGATGAAGAGAAGTATGAAGTATTAAGTGTGAATTTTGAAATCAGTCGCAGTGGTCAGTGTTCTGTTCGCAGTTCCGCATTGATTGAGTTCGGCGGCTATTTCAAGAAGATTGTAAACAAAAGAAAAACAATAATAAAGGGTCAAGTTTACCTACCGAAGGCAGACCTGTCTGACGTAGGCAGGTAAAATCAGGAACCGACAAACATGGCTGAAGGGCGCCGAAGTTGAAAAGCCTTTAATTGGGGACAAGAAGAATACTGGAATGAACTACGAATATTCAGAGCAATTTGCGCGGGAAATGGATGCAAATGATTCCTTAGCAGGATTTAGAGATGAATTTTATTTTCCACAGATCAATGGTGAGCGCGCGATCTATTTCTGTGGAAATTCATTGGGATTGCAGCCTAAAACTGCCAGAAAAAGCTTAGAACGGGAGTTGGAGAATTGGGCAGATATGGGGGTTGACGGCCATTTTCATGGTGAAGATGCCTGGTTTTATGCAAAGCAAAAATCAAAGCCTGCGCTTGCGGCTATTGTCGGGGCGCACGAGCATGAGGTAGTGGCGATGAACAACTTGTCGGTGAATCTTCATTTGCTGATGGTATCCTTCTATCGTCCGACTAAGACCCGTTATAAGATCATTGTGGAAGCTGGAGCGTTTCCTTCTGACCAATATATGTTGGAGTCCCAAGTACGGTTTCATGGCTTTGATCCGTCTGAAGCAATCATTGAATTGTCACCAGCGGAAGGTCAGCATGTATTGAGCACCGAAAAGATTCTGGAGACCATCCGGGAGCATGGAGAGCATCTGGCCCTGGTAAATATGGCAGGCCTTCAGTATTATACGGGGCAGCTATTTGATATGAAATCCATTACTGCGGCAGCGCATGAAGTGGGTGCTTATGCCGGTTTTGATCTTGCCCATGCGGTGGGCAATGCCCCATTAAGTCTGCATGATTGGGATGTAGATTTTGCTACTTGGTGCAGCTACAAGTACTTAAACTCTGGTCCGGGAAATGTGTCGGGAATTTTTGTGCATGAGCGGTTTGCCGATCTACCGGATATGCCGCGTTTTGCAGGATGGTGGGGCCACGATCAGGAGCAAAGATTCAAGATGGAGAAAGGTTTCAAGCCCATGTATGGGGCTGATGGTTGGCAATTATCCAACTCAGATATTTTGGGATTGGCTGTTCATCAGGCTTCTTTAGCTATTTTTGAAGAGGCTGGAATGGGTAATTTGAGGGTGAAAAGTGAGAAGCTCACCGGATATCTAGAATATTTAATTGAGCAAATAAGCGGAAAAACAGGTGTTTTAGAAATTATTACCCCGAAAAACTCTTCCGAAAGAGGCTGTCAGTTATCTTTGCTGATTCATCGTGGAGGCAAGGTTGTCTTCGATGAATGGTATAATCAAGGAGTGGTAGGCGATTGGCGCAATCCAAATGTGATCCGCTTAGCACCTACTCCACTTTACAACAGCTTCATGGATGTGTTCAGATTTGCACGGATTTTGGAACATTCTCTGAAGAAATTCGCTTAAATGAAAGCGTGGATAAACCAATCCAAATGAAAAAAAATGAAATAACCGTTCTAGGTGCCGGTTTGATCGGAACCTTAATGGCCATATATCTGAAGCGCCAGGGTCTTGAAGTGAATGTCTATGACAAGCGACCTGATAAGCGAAAAATCAAATTTGAAGAAGGCGGAAGATCCATCAATATGGCGCTCAGTCATAGAGGTTGGAATGCGTTGGAAGAAGTAGGTTTAAAGGATAAAATCATGCCTTTAGCTATTCCGATGTATGGCAGGAAGATCCATGATGAGCATGGCAACACTACTTTCATTTCCTATGGAAAAGAGAATCAGGCGATTTATTCCCTTTCTAGAGGGAAGTTTAACCAGCTTTTAGTAGAAGAAGGGGAGCGATTGGGAGCCAACTATCATTTCGAGCACAAATGCCTGGAGGTTGATTTTAATCATCAGGAAATTACTTTTTTGACTCCAAAAGGAGAGGTCAAAGTGGAGGCACCGGTACTTTTAGGAGCCGATGGTGCATATTCTTCACTGCGATTGGCTATGCAGAAGCAGATCCGCTTTAATTATAAGCAGGAATACATCACGCATGAGTACAAAGAACTGACGATTCCGGCCACACCTGATGGTCAATTCGCGATGGATCCAAATGCACTTCATATCTGGCCTAGAGGTAAGTTTATGTTGATTGCTTTGCCTAACCCAGATAAATCATTCACGTGTACCTTGTTTTTACCGCACAAGGGTTCTAAAGTTTGTTTTGAAAAAATCAATGATGAGAAGGATCTGGAAATAGTGTTCACCAATTATTTTGATGATGCCTATCAATTGATGCCGGATCTGAAGACAGAGTTTTTCAAGAATCCTACTTCTGCCCTAATCAATGTTGAGTGCTTTCCTTGGGTGCAGGGACAGAGCTTGTTGATCGGTGATGCGAGTCACGCGATGGTGCCTTTTTATGGACAGGGGATGAACTGTGGCTTTGAAGATTGCTCTATTCTTAATGGGCTGATCGATAAGTTGGGTGTAAATTCTTGGGATCTTGTATTTGAGAAATTTCAAAAGAACCGTAAAATTGATACGGATGCGATTTGTCAGTTGGCAATGGAAAATTTCGTGGAAATGCGGGATTCTGTTTCTGACCCTAAATTTGCGCTTCGCAAGAAGATAGAAGCAAGGCTGCATGAATTATATCCTAATGAATGGATTCCGCTGTATTCGATGGTGACTTTCTCTAACATGCGGTATTCTGAAGCGTATGCTCAGGGCAAGCTTCAGGAAGAGATCATGAACCGGGTGATGGAAGATCCGCTTATCACCGAAAATTGGAATAAGCTGGATTACGAGGATATTATCAATAGAATGGAGACTGCGAAAGCAATCTAAGGTTCAGTAAATAGTATCAAGTATAAAGACATAAAAGCGTGCTTGGCCGCGATAATGTGTGGCTATAGGAATTTAAAGTTTTTAGTGAGATGAGAGATAACTAGGCTTTTGCCTCATTACCTTTCATCCCACAACTGCTTGATAGAACCGTTTCCCGAGGCCAGTCGAGGGATGGCCTGCCTCCCGAAGGGAGGTTCCTGAGCTATGCCGAAGGACGGTTCCTGAGCTATGCCGAAGGACGGTTCCTGAGTTGCTTCTCCACAAGCAGTAAACTAAGTCGATAACTAGTTATAATAGCGGCCTAAACTGTCGCAGAAACCTCACGTCGTTTTCAGTAAACAACCGTAAATCTTTGATCTGATATTTGAGCATGGCGATCCGTTCAATACCCATTCCAAAAGCAAAGCCTGTATATTTTTTCGAATCTATTCCAGAGTTCTCCAAGACGTTTGGATCGACCATTCCTGAACCTCCGATTTCAACCCATCCGCTTCCTTTGCATACATTACAGCCTTTGCCACCGCAAATCAAACAGCTGATGTCGATTTCTGCACTTGGCTCGGTGAATGGGAAATAAGAAGGCCTGAAGCGAACTTTGGTTTCTTTGCCAAACATTTCCTTAGCAAAATGATAAAGCGTGTTCTTCAAATCTGAGAAACCAACATTTTCATCTACATAAAGCCCCTCCACCTGATGGAAAATACAATGCGCACGGGCAGAGATTGCTTCATTCCGATAGACTCTTCCTGGTGAAAGGGTACGGATAGGCGGTTTCTGATTCTCCATCACCCGTACCTGCACCGATGAAGTATGTGTTCGCAGGGCGATATCAGGATTTTTCTCAATGAAAAATGTATCCTGCATTTCACGTGCTGGATGATTTTCAGGAAAATTAAGTGCAGTGAAATTATGCCAGTCATCCTCAATTTCTGGTCCTTCGGATAGGTTGAACCCTATCCGTTCGAAGATCTCAATGATGCGTTGGCGAGTCGCTGTAAGCGGATGAATTCCGCCTAAGCTTTGATTAGAAGGAGGGAGAGTCAGGTCTATATAGGCCGATTTTGACTTTTTGAGTGTCTGATTGACTTTCTCTATCAGCTCCTGAAACTTTGTTTCTGCCAGTTGCTTTACCCCGTTGACTAGCTGACCGTAAGCTTTTTTCTCCTCATTTGGGATTTTCCCCATGCCTGCAAAGAGTTCTCCTACCACACTTTTCTTGGAGATATACTCCATTCTGTAGGTTTCGAGTTCCTCTTGATTAGTGGCATCTGCTGCCGCAATGGCTGTCTTGATAGCTTCGATTTTCTCCTGATACATCACTTACTGGTTAATCAAGCTACAAAGCTAATGGTTTTGGGGTTTAATGGATAATAATGTAGCGCGAATACCATAAATAGGGAGTCCATGGCCAGAGTTTACAATCCACAGCTTTTTTAATTAAAAGTGTGCATTGTTGATGCAATTACGGTCTGCTGCGGAGTTACGTAATTCTTTTTTGATGCTGCCCAATCCAGTTTCGCAAACAAGGTCGTATCTCTCTCCAAACACAAAGATCATCTAACAACTAATCAAATGAAAGTTCAAAATTATTTCAAAATTGCTCTTGTAGCATTCGCTTTTCTATCTGCAAATTTGGTTTTTGCACAAAGTGAAAAAACAGTAGTGGTCGGCGGTGCAGAAATGTATCCTTCAAAGAACATTGTAGAAAATGCGGTGAATTCTAAGGACCATACCACCTTAGTTGCTGCGGTGAAAGCAGCTGGATTAGTGGAAACTTTACAGGGAGAAGGCCCATTTACTGTTTTCGCTCCTGATAATATGGCTTTTGAAAAACTGCCTGCCGGAACAGTGGAGACGCTGTTGAAGGAGGAGAATAAGGCTCAACTTCAAGCGGTGCTTACCTATCATGTGGTAGCAGGAAAAATGGGGTCAAAGGATATTGCCGCTGCCATTAAAAAAGGTGACGGTAAAGCTGTACTTACTACGGTTCAAGGTGGTAAACTTACAGCTTGGATGAAGGGTAAAGATCTTTACATCACTGACGAAAATGGAGGCGAATCTAAAGTGACTATTGCTGATGTGTGGCAGTCTAATGGCGTGATCCACTCAGTAGATACTGTGGTGCTTCCTAAAATGTAAAAAGTTGTTTAGCCCTATAAATTTAGCTGGCTCCGTAAGGGAGCCGGCTTTTTTTTTAATAATGATACAAGTCACAGAGGGTACAAAGGTGGAACACAAGGTTCATAAGCTAGAAAGAGAAAAGTTGTGGAGTCAATCTTTTTACACTCTTACTTTCATCTTCGTTACTGAAGCTCTAATTAATTATTTTTATATAGTTTCAACTACCATGTCCTTCCGCCCCGTGGTGGGCCTCCTCTTTGCCAAGGCTGTTCGGATTGCTCAGGTTCCTTGAAATTGCCTATGATGTAGGTAAACGTCAACAATCCATATCGTGTCAGCACATTGGTATACACATCCGTGATGGCAACATCAGAAATTGTCCGCTGGATACTATTGTTTTGATTGAGCAGATCGAAGATGACCAGTTTCAGTTCCGCCTTGTTGTTCTTCGCAAATCTATAACCTGCTTCAATGTTCCACAGCCATACGGACTGATCAAATCCTTCTGATAATCCACGGTACAGACTGTTGCTGATATTGTTGCCAACAAACAGTTTTCCGTCGTTCGGCGAAAAATACAAGCGTAAATTAGATTCTTGGATGTAGTAATTTTGATCCAGATTTTCTTGGATGCTGGAATTGACAATGGTATAGGTTCCAGTGGTACTCAACGTAAAATCAAAGTTTTTACTGATGTTGGAAGTAAAAGTAATTCCCTGGCCCAGATCAATATTGTCGTTGGTATTTCTTTCACCATTAATTAATCCGGGAGTTCGGTTATAGCCTAGTCTGGTATTCAGATTAATGTTAGTTTTTATTTTTTTGATCGGCGCTCCGTAATTCATAAATAGCCTACTATTGAAATTCCCGTCCAAATTGACGGGCATGGAGATTTGACCGCCGGGGCGAAGGTTGATTTCACCATTGATAAGGGTGTCCTGTGATGCAATGAAGGTGCTGCTTCCGATGTAATTTTTGGTGGTGGAGAAATTCGCGAACATGAAAAACGTCCGGTTTTTTTCCATGTTAAATTTTCCAATATTGGCAAAAATACTATGCTCGAAGCTTTGCGCCAGCGTTGGATTTCCTACGCTTAAATTGAGCGGGTTCTGATTGTTCACGACATTCTGAAGCTGACTTACAGACGGCTCATCTGTATCTGAACGATATCTTAACCTGAAATTCAACCCTGTATCCCGGTTGCGATAGCTGACATGAGCACTTGGAAGAATGTTGTTGAAATCCCGCTTAAAAACACCTTCTGTGGGAAAAAAGGCTTCATTATTTAGCCTGGAGTTCTGATAATCCAGGTTAAAGTTCAGGTTCCATCCGCTGTTGTTATAGGCATAGCCAGTACGAAGACGTTGGGTGATAAATTTATTATTGAAAACATTGCTCAGTGCTGTGTCTAAAACAGGCCGGTTTTCATCATCGAGCACATGAGTTTTTTGATCTGAATCTGTTTTATTATTGCCCACTTGATAGCCTATAGTTCCAATACCATTTTCTCCCCATTGCTCGGTCAGAGTGACATTTACCCGATAGTTGAAGCCTTTGTAGAGGAGCTGGGTTTCTTGCAAAGTGGTGTCGAGGAGATCTTTTCCATAATCCACATTAGCTGCAAGGAGATCAGAATTTTGATCTTGGTTATTCCAGTTGGTAAAGATATCTGTCGAGAGTGTTCTTCCCTTTTTATTGAATTTATAGCGGTAGGTTAGGTTATTTGAGATGTTATAGGAATTGGTTTCAGCATTGGTAATGGATCGGAGGGCCGAGAGTGAATCACCCGCACTGTTCATCGTTAAGGCATCTCTGTCGCTGAAGGTTTTGTTGGTCTGAAAAGAAATATTCGGACTGATGATCAGTGAATTCTTATCGTTCAGATCTGCTTCTATTCTGGCGTCAGCACGGTGATTAGAATTCTCCACCGTATTGATAAGATTTTCCTGATAGAATTGCGAGAGACTTTCGTTGATGACGGTTTCCCGGTTGGTGATCTGCCTCAAGTTATTAGTAGTATTATTGAAGAAATAGCTTCCTGTAGCGTTCACCTTCTTTCCCCACTTATCACTGTAATTCAACCCTAACGCATTGGTGGTAATAGTGCCGATGTCATTTCCCCCATAGAAACTACCACCTCCACCGCCACCCCATCCGCCGCGTCCCCCTCTGCCTCTACCTCCACCGCCAGATGAGTTTGCGTTGACACCTGCTAAGTCCTGGCTGGAAAAATTTTGTTGATTGACATTATTAAAAAGTCCCAGCACTGAGAATCTGCGGTCACCACTGAAAAGATTGACACTTCCTCCGGCAGAATAACGATCATCCGTCCCATATCCGGCATATGCTCTACCAAACTGTCCGTTTTTCCGGTCCTCCCGAAGAATAATATTGATAGTTTTGGTATAAGTTCCATCATCAAACCCCGTTAGTCTGCTTTGATCGGATCGCTGATCCAATACTTCCACCCGGTCTATGGCATCTGCAGGTAGATTTCGTAGGGCTATATTAGGATCAGACCCAAAGAATTCTCTTCCATCCACAAGAATCTTCTGGACGGCTTCACCCTGTGCCTGGACTTCCCCATTTTGGATGGTCACTCCGGGAAGCTTCCGGACGAGATCTTCGGCAAGGCCATTTTCTTTTGTTTTAAAAGCTGATGCATTGAAGGAAGTAGTGTCTCCACGCATTTCCCCAACTGGTGTTTGGCCTTCAATAATGACTTCTCCGAGGGTTTGCGTATCTTCGACTAAGGTGAATTCACCCAGATCAGCAGGATCTCTTTGTGTATGTTCTCGGGTGATCAATTGATACCCTATAAATTTGATTTCAATTTTAATAGTTGGAATGTCAGGCCTACTAATTTCAAATTTCCCTTTGATATCGGTTACGGTACCTACTAGAAGTGAATCGGTGACGGTTTTAATGAGCACATTTGCTCCTGCCATTGGACCTTTGGTGCTTCCATCGATGACTGTGCCAGTGAGCTTTATGGATGAATTTTCGGACTTGGATTGACGCTGACCAAAGGCAGAAAAGGGAAGTAAAAAGCCAAAAATCAGAAGTATAAAAATTGTACTGGTTTTCATTTCGTGTCAAATTTTTAGGTTTGACCGGAAAGAGCCTCAATAGTTTATTTAAAGGCCCACAAAAAATAAGAATGGGAAATCCGCTGGATGAAAGGTGAAATATCGGTGCGGATTATCTAGTAGCCAAGAACTTGTTTAAAGCTTCCATCTTAGTTGTAAAATATATCGGCAGAGTAGGAACCAGTGAAAGGGACGAATATGAATATCAACTCCGAATGGACGTTTTGGGGGAAATGATTAAATCTGCAAGAAAAGAACGACGTTTAACCCAAGAAGAATTAGGTAGATTGGTGGGGGTTCAAAAGGCGCAAATCTCAAAACTTGAAAGTAGCGCAAACAGTGCCACAATTGACACAATTTTAAAAGTATTCAAAGCATTAAAGGCAGAGATTAATTTTAGCGTCAAAATTGAAGATAATTTTGTTAAACTGGGTTGACAAAAAAGATAAGCAAACGAAAGGTGATTAAGACAATTTCCGGCTAGGTGAAAATCTGCTGTCGTAACAGGTAGTACTTTCTTTCGTTAAAATAAAAATTTACCGATCGTTATCCTAACGACTATTAAGCCGAGTATCTGGGCAATCAAAGAATCTAAAAATAAAAAATCTGTACCTTTGATAAAAAGCTGATTATAATGGATTTACAAACAAGAAAATTGGAGCTTATTCAAGAATTTCTAAAAGTTCAGAGTGAAGATGTCATTTCTCGACTTGAACAAATCTTGAAAAAAGAAAATAGTAAAGTTGAAGACAAAGATCTTGAACCCATGACTATGGAGGAATTTAATTCTCGAATAGACCAATCATTAGCCGATTCTAAAAATGGTCGATTAATAGAAGCGAGTGAGTTAAAATCCAAAATCGATAAATGGAATTAAAATTATTTTGGACTGATTTTGCAGAAAAAGAGCTTGAAAAAAGCTATGAATACTATAGGGAAAAAGCAGGCAATAGGATTGCCAAAAGCTCGTTGTAGGAATTTACAACGAAACGCTAAAGTTAAGAAAGCAGCCGAATATCGGACAAACTGAGGAATTTTTAAAGAGCAGAAAACAAGTGTTTAGATATTTAGTCTTTAAAAATTATAAAATAATTTATTGCGTAAATGATGAAGAATACTGGGTTGAAATCAACGATATTTTTGATACTCGACTAAATCCCCTAAAAATTGAGCGGACCAAATAAAGCCATTTCAATTGATATGCATTTACACATGCTCCAATATATCCTGAAGTGAAATTGAATAGTGGCTTTGATCATACACAGCTTCACCATTTTTGATCACCAGTACTTGTGGGGATTCATGTGGTACGCCGAATTCACTGGCTACCTGATTTGAGATATCCCGATTAGCAATTAGATCAAGAAAATATGGGGCTATTTTTTCAGAATCCTGATTTTCCCACTTCCTTTCCAGTCTACTTAGAGACATTCCGCTCACTGCACAGCGAGTACTATGTTTAAAAATTAACACAGGTTTTTCATTGCTCAGGGCTTTAATTTCCTGAATTTGGCCGGCTTGGGTTAGTTTATTCCAATTCATTTCTATGATTTTTTATTTTTGGGGCAATAGTTGTGGATAGATTAAATGCTCTTATAGCCCTTAGCAAAACAAACTTCATTTATGAAAATACAGTTCCGTCGGATAATTATAAAATACGTTTCCTTCTTTGCGCTTATCAGTGTTATTCTGTTTTCCTGCAAAAGCATTAATCCTTCTTTAGACCCTGGACCTGCTACTCCTCCGCCTGTGGCTAAAGCTAAGGTGAATGTACCGCTTGAAATTCCAAAAGAAACCATAAGTAAACTCTTAAACTCGCAGGTTCCTTCCGTGCTACTTCAGCAAAAAGGAATAAATATGGGCAATGGCATAATCGGCGATATGCTTTTGAAGAGAAATGGGCAGATTACTTGGTCTGCACTGGATAGTCAACGAATAGAAGTGACGGTGCCCATAAATATTGTAGGTGAAGTTGGGTTGAAGCCAGGAGGTTTGGGAAGTTTGCTTCAGTCTAAATTACCATTGGACGAGGATTTTGCACCTACTTTCATTATTGATCCTGTAATCGACCCTGATTGGAATATCGGGTCGCAAAGCTTTGAACTAGTCGATTTAGGAGGCAATCTTTCTGTTGATGTGCTGGGTATTCAAGTGGACTTAAGTGGTTTATTGAGCAAGGAAATCCAAAAGTGGGGAAATAAGAATCTAACGGGTGGCAAACCCCTGGCGAGTCTGAAGACATTGGTTGATTTAGCTTGGGCACAAGCGGGCAAGCCATTTTCGGTAGATTGGATCGGTGGTGAAACGGCATTCTCTATTCAACCGCAGCGGGTAATGCTCAACGAATATTTTGATACGGATCAGAAGTACAATCTATGGCTTGGGATGGTAGGCAAAGTAAATACGCATCCAGCAGATGCAGCTCCTTCGCGTTCTTTCCCTCTTCCAGGGCTCAGCCCCAACGAGGACGCCACTAATGAGTTCAACATGCTATTTCCGCTTACTATAAAATATTCCACACTCGAAGGACATCTCAAAGAGAACGTGGAAGGAAAGGAATTCAGGGTGGATAAGAAAACCACCATGATTCCCTCAAATATTAAGACGCATTCTTATGGAGACCTTCTCGCGATCAACATGGACTTCTTGGCGAAGCAATCAAATGGGAAGACAGTGAACGGAACCTTATTCGTGGTTGGAAAACCTGATTATGATGCTGAATCTCAAAGTTTAATCTTCAGGGATGTAAATTTTAAAATGGAAAGTGGAAATTTTGGGGCCCAAACCGGCGTGGGATTAAAAAAGGGTAAAATTATCCGCAGAATAGAAAGTAAAGCTGTTTTTCCAATTGGAGATGTGCTTGATGAGAGTTTGTCGGGGATTACTGATCGGCTGAAATTGAATACTCCAATTACCGATCTGAAAGTCACAGATCTGAAAGTTGAGCCTTCGGGCTTTTATCCCATGGCCAAAGAGCTGGTCATTCATATGAATGCTACGGGGAAAATTGATGTAAACTGGAAATAAGAAAAGCCGCCATATCGGCGACTTTTCAAGTAAAAGTTGGTTTAGTTCATTTTTTTCAGAACATTCATTGCCTCAGATTTAATTCCTTCGTCTAAAAATGTTTTTGAGATTCGATCTATTTTAGTTTTGAAGGTCTTCTCTAAGTTCATTGCTGCAGCAGATCTTAGGCCAAATTTTACCACAGCCGGGTCACTATCTTCCAGAGATCTTGAAAGTATAGCTTCTGCCACTGCAGCCGTTCTTTTTTGTGCTCCGTAGGCTGCTGCAATTCGTACAGGAGCGCTCCCTTTATCGGCTGCCATTTCCAGGATGTCATTGCTTGCTTCATCTTCTATATAGCCTACCAAATAAGCCGCTTTGATAGATAAATTTTCGTCTGATCCCTGAATTAATTCTGAGAGGAACGGTAGCGCTGATTTGCCAAATTTTTTGGCACCTGCTGGATAGTCCAACTCATCTTGCCTGAGAAAGGCAAGAAGTTCTTGCGCATCAAAATCCTGCGTTCCGGAATTATTATTTGATTTTGCCATGATTTTATCAGGTTTTTAAAGTGGAATAGAAAGGTTAGAATTACGCATAGTTGTAGATTCACCAGAAGTCAGATCTGGTGGGGGGTTGGTAATGTTGAAGGTTCCATTACCTGTCATCAGCCGGTCATTGTTATTCACATGGTGAATTCCCAGTACATGGCCAAATTCATGACCGAGTGTCCATCGACTTGCTGATCTAACTACTACACATCCTGGTCTTCCGGAAGGGTGGGCAGCACAACCATTATATCCCGGTACTGTACTTCTGACAAAATAAACCACTACGTCATTGCTTCCCACGAAATTGCGGTTACCAAAAAGCGTCACTTGCTCAGCGGTTACACTTCCCATGGTACAGCCCCCGACATCCACATCTTTCAGCGTTGGGAGATTTAGATTTTCAGTGCTTGCGCAATCTACTCTTAAACCTGCTACAGCATATACTTCCTGCATCGCTGCTAGTTGCTCATTAATAGTAAATGAAACAGGATTTTCCAGAATTTTCACATGCACCCTCACCCGTTCTTTTAGGACTCTCACTCCCGCAGTTGGAGACCAGTATATACTTCCGCGTTGGAAATGGGAGATTCTTGCCGCACCTCCAAATACTACCAGTTCATCCGAAATAGGATAACCTAATGCACTTCTTTCCCAACCTAAAGAGGCCCAGTGCGTACGGATGGCACCATGTACTTCATGTGCCCCAGTGCCGGGAGACCAATAGATGCTTCCACCTTGAAAATGGTTGTACCGGCCTATACCATCTGGACAGGTGTTTTCATTGGTTAAAGGATATCGAAGAAAGCTGCGTTCCCAGCCCAACTGCGAATATTTAACCCGGATAGCTCCGTGTACTTCCCAAGCCCCAGTTGAAGGGCTCCAATAAATACTGCCTCCCTGAAAATGATTATACCTTCCTATTCCATCAGGACAAACGGATTCGTCTGTTTTGGGATAGCCAAGAAAGCTTCTTTCCCATCCCAAAGATTGCCAGCGGGCACGGATGAGGCCATGTACTTCATGTGCACCAATAGAAGGATGGTAGTAGATAGAACCATTGACATAATGCTGGTACTTTCCCACACCATCTGGACAGGTATTGATAGGAGTTGTACTGGCGCCAAGCCAACCACCTGAGCCACCCAAAGACCAGTATTTCTGGGTAATGGGATGTGCCGGAAAAACATTTAGCTCTTTGAGAAGCTCCAAATTGAGCTCTTTTTTCAGAACTGGTTTTGGTTCAATAGTGAGTTTTGCCATAACGTGAAAAGATTTTGGTTAATAAAAAATTATCTCTCAAATATCTTTATAATTCACTGGCTATTAGGAGTTTGATTAGAGTATGTTTGGCAGAAAATCCCAAACGCAAAAATGATATTAGTAAATATTATTAGCGGATTAACTGACCATAGGTTTGAACTCCTTTTGCAGTTGCAACTTTGAGGAGCTTCAGCAAGAGTTGGGCTGTAAGAAAAGCATCTCCTGCAGCTGTATGACGATCTTCTACAGGAATATTGTATCGGACACATAAGCTGTCCAAGCTATACTCCTCATATCGGATATGAACATGGCCAACATGCGGTCCATAATCCAAGCGGATAGCCAAGTTCATGGTATCTAGTATTGGATTTGGAAATGAGCGCAGCCCACTTCCTTTTGTAATCTTCAATAGCATCTCCAGGTCAAAGCCAATATGATGTCCCACGATTATTGATTGGCCTACGTATTCAAGTAGCTGTTGCGCAAATATTTTAGGTTTTATTATGTTTTTGCGATCCACGAGACCATGAATTGCAGCGGTTTTATCACCTACAAGGGGGGATTCGGGATACCATTCTACGGCAGTCGCTACCTGCAGCACTTGCTTTGTAACCTTCACTGCACCAAATGAAAGTATATAATCTTGTTGGGGATTTAATCCTGTCGTTTCTGTATCCAATACCGTAAATTCCAGTTGATTTATTGCCCTCACACCGGGAATTCCGATTTTCCCCTTGGATAGGAATTCTTTGACAAATGGAGTTTTGTCTCCTTGGTTTTGCTTAAAGGGCCACCACTTCATTGACCGAAATATTCTTGTTGAAACCGTACTTTCACTATTTCCTGAAGTTCAGAAATTGGCGAAAAAGTGTTCTTTAGCAATTGACGCTGGAGTTTGCCCAAGCCATCGGGGCTGATGTAGCGTCCGCTATTTCCGTTTTTTAAGCCTTCCAATGCCCGTGTTCTAATCAATATCTCATATGCCTTTCCCGCTTGAAGAAAAAGTGATTCATAATTAGGTTCGAGTTGAGCCAACCGTTCAAATCGCTTAAAAGTATTGTTGACTCCGATGACTCCGTGACTGAGAATGAGCAGTCGCGCGAGATCTGCCAAAGGTCTCATTGCGCATGCTTTTATGTCAAATTGATCCTCATGTTCCCCGGATTTCTCTACCACAAACTTTCTAAAGAACCCCAAAGGTGGGGGATTCATCAGCGCATTCTTTGAGAGAAAGTTGAGGAAAATCGGTCTTGCTTGAACTTTTTCATAAATAAACACACTTAGTTCTTCAGCCAAGCCAGTGGCTCCAGCAGTGCATCTGAAGTCAAAGAAAATGGAGGAGGAAATTAATGCTTCCTGAGTAGGAGTCACTATCCAATCCTCAAAGTATTCTTCCCATTTACTTAGTGGCTGAACCCACTTGGGATTGCTGGCCATTATTTCTCCTGGACAGGAAGCAAATCCACATGCCAATAGTACTTCTACAATGGAAGTGCCGAATTGTAAGAAGTAATCTGCAGCCTCTTCTTTAAGCGCTGGAGGCACGTCTTCATACACTAGCGCATTGTCTTGATCTGTCCGTAGAAGTTGCTCTTCCCTTCCTTCGCTGCCCAGGGAGAGAAAGCAATAGTTAATGGAAGACATAGCTGGAAACGAGGGTGCGAGATTTTTCTCGGTTATTTTCACGGCTTGTTTTATTATCACATCATTAATCTCTGTCATGACTGATGCAACAAATTCAATGGAGACCTCATTTTCCAGATAGTATTCCAACATTTTTTCGGCCCTATCCCGGATGGATTTCATTTCGGCTATGTCCAGCGTATTTAGAAGGCCATGAATCAGTACTGCGGGGCTATTGCCCATGGAAAGTAAAACGTCATGATCAGAAAGAATTCCGCAAATAGCCGAATCCGAAGTGCCATCTTCGGTCAACACCAAATGATGCAGCCTGTTTTTGATCATCGTGAGGTAGAGATCCGAAAAGCCAGAATCCCGCTTTCGGGTAACTACAGGACTGGTCATTACCTGACTTACCGTGGCATCCAATGGGAGCGCATTGGCTAACACCTTTGCCCTTAAATCTTTGTCGGTAATGATCCCAATGGGTTTTTTGTCATTACTTGCTATCACTATGCTACTTACCTCTGCATCATTCATCAGCTTCGCCGCTTCCTGAACAGTTTTATCAGCTTGGCAAGTCAGCACATTTTCAGATACTTTTACCTGAGATTGGTCAGAAAAAATGAGGAGGGAATTTTCATTAGCTCTTATCTTAAATATACCCCTGGCTTTCTGCCCTTGGGATAAATCCTGACGGACCACCACTTGTCCAGCCGCAAATCCAGCCGCAAAATACAACGCTACCCGACTGTTTTTCTCCAAAATCTCTTCAAAAACATGAACAGGTATGGCATAAATCAGACTATTCTCATAAACTCGGGCATTCAGTAAATATGGTCTTTTCCCCAGCAAAGCCAGCACTCCAAATACATCACCTTCATCGCAGTACTCCTTGATTTCTTCTTTAGTTTGCTGACTTTCTGTCAAATGTATTTGACCTTCTTTGAGGATAAAAAAGTTAGGTTTTGCCTCTTGCCCCTGCTCAAACAGTGTCTCTCCTTTTTGCAAATATTGAATTTCTACAGCTTGAGACGTTATCTTCAGATCCTCCTGGTTCAAAAAGGAAAATGGAGGAAAACGCTGTAAGAAGTCGGCAACCCGATTGACAATTACATTTGACATATTATTAAGCTAGTACAAAGGAATAGTATTAAGCGAGACTTTCTGATAGGCAGGTATCAAGGTAAAAAACTATTCTATAAATAAGTGTGAGCATTTACAACGTATCTTTTCTCAAATTCGCTGCATGGGATTCTGTCATTTTGGCGCAGAAACTTTTGGGACAAAATTTGATTTTTTCCGTATTATGAGACTTTTAATCAGACCTTTAAGATCAATCAGATGCTTTTTTTGGGCATTGATTGTGGCTTTTATGGTAGGAGTTCATAATTTTTATACCCAAGAAATGGACTCACCGGATTCAATTGTTTCTTCCATACAGATGGATGGGGAAGAAGAAGACTGTGCTCCTAAAGTGTAAGTCAACTATTCTTCACCAGTAAAGCGATATTTTGGCTTTACTGGTGAGAAGTTTTAGCTTATTTCTTACCCTCGATAATCTTGGTCACTACATCTGGATCGAGTAAGGTACTGGTGTCACCCATGTTGTCAAGCGAGCCTTCCGCCACTTTGCGGAGAATCCGGCGCATAATTTTTCCTGACCTGGTTTTTGGAAGTCCCGGTACTAATTGGATCTTGTCGGGCTTTGCAATTGGACCGATGATTTTGGAGACTGTCTCTTTGATCTCATTGATCAGATTTTCTTCTGTTCGGTTCGTCAGATCAGCGATGACATAAGCATAAATTCCTTGTCCTTTGACCTCGTGGGGATACCCCACCACTGCAGATTCAATCACCTTTGGATGCTCGTTGATGGCATTTTCCACTTCGGCAGTACCCATACGATGGCCTGAGACATTGATTACATCATCTACCCGACCAAGTATTCGATAATAGCCGTCATGATCACGCTTCACACCATCTCCGGTGAAATACATGCCTTTGTACGTGGAGAAATAGGTCTGTCTGCAGCGCTCGTGATCTCCATAAGTGGTGCGGATCATTCCTGGCCAAGGAAATTTAATGCAAAGATTCCCTTCCACGGAGTTTCCGGTCAGTTCATTGCCTTCAGGGTCTATTATGCATAGCTGCACTCCAGGTAGAGGGAGCGTGGCATAAGCGGGTTTGGTAGGGGTAATACCTGCAATGGGAGAAACCATAATTCCGCCAGTCTCTGTCTGCCACCACGTATCGACAATGGGGCATTTGTTCTTGCCAATATGTGTATGGTACCAATGCCAGGCCTCTTCGTTTATCGGTTCTCCGACTGATCCCAAGACTTTGAGTGAACTTAGATCATATTTGTTGATTGGCTCAGTACCATATGCTTGTAACGCTCTGATGGCGGTAGGCGCGGTGTAGAATACATTGACTTTGTGTTTTTCCACCACAGCCCAGAATCGACCTGCGTCAGGGAAAGTCGGTACACCTTCAAACATCAACGTGGTAGCTCCGGCCAAAAGCGGGCCATATACGATGTATGAATGGCCGGTAATCCACCCTACATCTGCGGTACACCAGTATACATCACCTTGGGAGTATTGAAAAACGTTGTCAAACGAATATTGGGAATAAACCATGTACCCGCCAGTAGTGTGGACTACTCCTTTTGGCTTGCCCGTGGATCCTGAAGTGTAAAGGATAAACAACATGTCTTCACTGTCCATTTCCTCAGCAGCACAGTGTTCAGACTCTTCCGAGATGACGTCATGCCACCAATGGTCACGTCCATCCTTCATGGTGACTTCCTGCTTGGTACGCTCATAGACAATTACGGTTTCTACTGAGCTCTTTTCCAAAGCTTCATCTACCACTGCTTTTACAGGTATTTTTTTATTGCCCCGAAAGTTCCCATCGGACGTCAAAATTGCTTTTGCTTCGCAATCATTCACACGATCTGCAAGGGCGGAACTGGAAAAGCCTGCAAATACAACGGAATGGACAGCGCCAATTCTTGCACAGGCAAGCATCGCAACCGCAGCTTCGGGTACCATGGGCATGTAGATGATCACCTTATCTCCTTTGCCGATCCCTTTTCTTTTTAACGCATTGGCAAAGCGGTTTACTTCATGAAAAAGTTCTTTATAGGTCAATGTCCTCCCGGCTTCATTAGGATCATTGGCTTCCCAAATAATAGCTGGTCGATCTCCAATCGTGAACAAGTGCCGCTCAAATATGTTCTCGGTAAGGTTGAGTTTTCCGTTGATAAACCATTGCACGTCAGGTTCGTCAAAATTCCATTTCAATACTTTAGACCAGCGTTTTCTCCAATGGAAGGAATCAGCAATCCTTGCCCAAAATTCTTCTGGTTGTGTTACGCTTTTTTGATATTCATAGAGGTACCCACTGAGGGTATGAATTCGGTCACTCATGGTTATTTGGTTTTATTAAATTCAGATAAACTTTGCTCTAATTTAATGATCCTGTGCTTTTCCGGCACCACGTGGGATTCTGATTTCTTGCACCATGTCCTGAACAGCTTGTGGTGGAGCCGGAGTGAATTTGGAAACAAGCACGCAGACTATAAAATTAAGCATCATTCCTAAAGAGCCGATCCCTTCAGGAGAAACTCCAAACCACCAATTTTCTGCAGAATTGGCGTCTGGGCTAATGAACTTGAAGTATATAATATAGCTGATTGTAAACAAAAGGCCAGTGATCATGCCAGATATAGCACCTTCTTTATTGATTCGGCTGGAGAATATTCCCATGATTATTACAGGGAAAAAAGATGCTGCCGCCAATCCAAAAGCAAATGCCACCACTTGAGCTACAAATCCAGGAGGATTAACACCAAAATATCCAGCAAGAAGTACTGCACCAGCAGCCGATATTCTGGCAATTCTCAGCTCTTTTTTCTCTGAGATAGTGGGTCTGAAAGTTTTGAACAAATCCCTTGAAACAGAAGTGGAGATCACCAATAGCAATCCTGCTGCAGTGGAAAGTGCAGCAGCCATTGCACCAGCTGCCACCAGACCGACTACCCAGTTTGGTAACTGAGCTATCTCAGGACTGGCGAGAACCATGATGTCCCGGTCTATCGTAAGTTCATTAGCAGCTGGGTCTGCTACATATTGTACCTTTCCATCACCATTTTTGTCATTCACAGCGATCAAGTTGGTCTTTTGCCAAGTAGAGATCCAGGAAGGAAGTTCCGAAATATTCTTTTCGGAAGTACCTTCTATAGTATTATAAATTCCAAAAGCTGCTATTGCAGGTGCTGTAGTGTATAGAATGGCAATAAATACCAAGGCATAGCCTGCAGAAAGCCGCGCGTCCTTTACCCGGGGAACTGTGAAAAATCGAACAATCACATGTGGCAATCCGGCAGTACCTACCATCAGCGCCAGTGTGATCATAAACATATCAGTCATACTTTTTCTTCCAGAAGTGTAGGCGGCAAACCCAAGTTCTGTCAGCACCCCATCCAATTTGTCCAGTAAATGAGTTCCATCTGCGACTGAGCCTCCCAGTCCAAGTTGGGGAATAGGATTGCCGGTCAATTGCATCGAAATGAATATAGCCGGGACCATGTAAGCAAAGATCAAAACGCAGTATTGTGCTACTTGTGTATAGGTTATTCCTTTCATCCCGCCCAATACTGCGTAGAAAAACACAATACACATTCCGATGACGACTCCCCATTCGATTGGCACTTCTAGGTAACGTGAAAAGACGATGCCTACGCCCCGCATTTGACCCGCCACATACGTAAAGGAAATAAACAGTGCACAAATTACTGCTACAACTTTTGCAGTATTGGAATAATATCGGTCACCCACAAAATCGGGAACGGTAAACTTGCCAAATTTCCGCAGGTAAGGTGCAAGAAGTAATGCAAGCAATACATATCCTCCCGTCCAGCCCATTAAATACACGGAGCCGTCATAACCGGCGAAAGAAATAATCCCAGCCATAGATATGAAAGACGCAGCAGACATCCAGTCCGCAGCTGTGGCCATACCATTTGCAAGGGGAGATACTCCGCCTCCTGCAATGTAAAATTCCTGAGTCGACCCCGCACGGGTCCAGATGGCAATGCCGATATATAAGGCAAATGAAATACCTATTAAAATATAGGTCCAAGTTAAGATTTCCATAGTTTCTAGCTTAAAAAATTATTCTTCGTCAACATCAAATTCCCGGTCCAACCTGTTCATTCTGACTACATAAACAAATATTAAAATTACGAAGGAGAAGATTGACCCCTGCTGCGCAAACCAGAAGCCTAACTTATAGCCTCCAATCTGAACGGAATTAAGTTGGTCTACGAAAAGGATTCCAAAGCCGAAGGAAACTACAAACCATACTAGCAAAAGCAAAAAAAGGGTCTGAAGATTTTTCCTCCAATAAGCTTTCATTTTGACTTTATCATTAGGCATATTTTGGGATTTTACAGAAAACAATAATTTTCCCCTGAAACTAGTCAAAGCATCGATAGGAATGCAAGCCATTTGTCATGAAATAAATATAAATATGTGAGAAATTGTCTACAGACGACGTTACAATGTCCACCACTTCCTTAAACACATTTTTTAAATGTCAATAAACAACACACATACAGAATGCTGGAGTGACCTTCCTGCGAGAAAACCACCTATTTCGATTTTTGAAATTAGTGTTCTTTTTGTGCAAAATCTTGTGTTCGATTTTTAACTTCATGTTAGCAACAGGATTAGAACACACCGAATCACATATGATCATTGAAATAAAGGAAACTACAAACATCAACCGATCCGACATTATTGAAATATATGAGGCGAATCATTGGTCATCTGCAAAAAAACCAGAACAATTGTATAACGCTTTAATTAACTCTCATTCTTTTATTACCGCTTGGCACTATGAAAGACTCGTTGGGCTGGGGAATGCCCTTTCAGACGGATTTCTGGTGGTTTATTACCCCCATTTGATTGTACATCCGGATTATCATGGAAAAGGAATTGGAAAACGTATTTTAGAGAAATTTCAAGAAAAATATGGTGACTTTCATCAACAGATATTAGTTGCTGACGGAAGAGCTATAAACTTCTACGAAAAGTGCGGATTTGAACGGGCCGGTGAGACGAAACCGATGTGGATTTATCAGGGGAAAGACCATTAACTCGCTGCTAATAGCTTCATCTATAAGCAAGAACGAATGCTTTTTCATGCTTTGCAACATGCATATTCAGGATGTCTTACTTAATTAAGAACTCTGACAAGATAGCGAGTCCAGCTGCAAAGAAGCTTACTAGAAGTTTGTTTAGCTGAAACTTGTGATGAGGGCTACTTTCAAAGAAAATAGTGGTGGAAATGTGAAGAAAACCTCCCGCTACCAGCCCATATAGAACTCCTATTCCCTCCTTGTGCAGTATTCCGCTATCATATAAGAAGGAACTCAATATCATTCCCAGTGGAGAAGCAAGTGCAAAAAGCGCTAAAAGAAGCAGCGTGGTTTTCTTAGACAAAGTACTCGATAATACTGCGGTAAGTGCGAATGCTGCTGGGCCTTTGTGAAGAATAATTCCTAGTAAAACAGTTTTGCTATTGTGAACATGTCCAAGTACTTCTTCTCCCTGATCCATCAAATCACCATGCGAAAGAAGTGTTCCTTCCAGAAATGCATGAATGAAAAGCCCGATCATAATCGTGGAAAGAGCTCTGCTGCCTTTATGCTCATGGGGATGGATGTGTCCGTGTTCTATTCCACTGGACCAGAATTCCAATAGTTGCTGAAGCAGAAAACCAATTAGGATATACAAACCCATCGTAGTACTCGCATACCCGCTATCAAATAGTTCCGGAAGAATATGCAGTATAGTGATTGCAAAAAGATACGATCCAGCAAATACCAGCACGAGTTTGAAATATTTTTCACGGAATTGCGGAGCAAAGAAGACAATGGATCCGGCGCCAAAGGCGGTTAGAAAAAGAAGTAGAAATTTGAATTCCATGTGTCTATGTAACTTTCTTGTTTTCCCGTAGAAAGATGAAAGTAATAACCCGCGCAAAGGTAATAAAATTCAATACTGTTGCATTTATTTATTTTCGTCCAAAAATGAAAGATAAGGCTTTAAGCTATCGCTGGAAAATGTTTTGAAATTTCCTGTTCCATCATCGAAAATTAGAAACACTTCAATTTCGTCAAGTTTCTGATCCAGCGCAATAGCCTCATCTTTGCCCATGACCATCATGGCAGTGGCATATGCATCCGCAGTCATGCAATCTTTTGCAACTACTGTAGCACTGAGTAAGCTATGATTAACAGGATATCCTGTGGCCGGATCAATGGTATGAGAAATCCGAAGTGAGTCGCGCATGTAGAAATTCCGATAATTTCCCGAAGTAGCCATTGCCCGATCCTGAAGTGCCACTATACCCATAAGATCGGAAGCATTTGCGGATTCTTCTGGACGATTGATTCCCACTTTCCATAGCTCTCCTTTTTCATTTACACCTTTGGCGACAAGTTCCCCGCCAATTTCTACCAAATAGTTTTGGATTCCTTTGTCAGATAGAAAATTTGCTACTACATCGGATCCATAGCCTTTAGCAATAGCGGAGAAGTCCAGATATATCCCGGGTACTTTTTTACGGACTTGTTTTTTGTCAAATTCTATCTTTGTAAAACCGACGGTCTTCAATAATAGGTTGATGTCAACGCTGTCCTTTAATTCTGGACCTCCTGGGCCAAATCCCCAAATATTCACTAAGGGGCCAACGGTAGGGTCAAATGCACCATTTGTGTTTTCGTAGATCTCCTTGGAAGCTTCTAGCACAGGGTACAAATAAGGTAAATTGTAATCTAACGTATCTCCAGAATTGAACTTGCTCAATTCTGAATCGGGGATATAAGTGGAAAGACTTTGGTTAAAGACTTCCAATAATGAATCTATGGACGGCTTAAGATCTCTGTCCTGATCATCCAAGTAGGTGATATTATAGGTGGTGCCCATGGTTGGACCAGATAATCTCAGTTTCCCAGCTTCTACCACAGCCTCAGTGACGGTGGTTTCAGTCTTGTCACGATTACGCCAAGAATAGACCAGCATGACTGCTACTAAAAGTACAATAGAATAGATGATGTTTTTTCTGGTATTGGGACGCATAATGTGTGGATTCAACCGCGAATTTAACTTCTTATGTGTATTTGCTTTTGTTTTATTGAGGAAAATGTTTGGGGAGGGATGAAGGATGTTGGATGTTATAAAAATGTTTAGCTGTCCATTCAGGGAAATCGCTTTTAAGTTGAATATACTGCATATAGGAGTTTTGTGGATCAAGAATCATGAATCAGATAGAGGGACAAAAAGAATTTGGCAATGTCAAAGACATAAAGTATGATCCTAATTTTTAGACCATCAAATCTTTCAGGTTATTTACCTTACCAGTCCAACCCAAAATACACAGCAGATTCCAGCGGATCAAAAAAAGCTGTCCCGAAGCACTAATTTCGTAAATCCCATTTCGTAAAACGTAACTCGTAAGCGTTCCTATTTTTCTATCTTTGTAAGAGTTAGACAGCACTATGAGAGAAGACTATTTGAGTGGCGAAGATGAAAATTTGAGCCCAAAGGACAAGGAATACGAGAAAGCACTTCGACCGTTAAGTTTTGAAGATTTTACGGGGCAGTTCAAAATTGTGGAGAATCTGCGTGTATTCGTGCTGGCGGCAAAAAGAAGAAACGAACCTTTGGACCATGTGCTGTTGCATGGTCCTCCAGGTTTGGGCAAAACTACGCTCAGTTATATCATTGCGAATGAACTGCAGGCAGGAATTAAAATCACCTCAGGTCCCGTCTTGGACAAGCCTTCTGATCTAGCGGGCCTGTTGACCAACTTGGAAGAAGGGGATGTGCTTTTCATTGACGAAATCCATCGGCTGAACCCAATCGTGGAGGAATATCTTTATTCTGCCATGGAGGATTTCAGAATCGATATCATGTTGGATTCAGGGCCAAATGCTAGATCTGTACAGATTTCTTTGAGTCCTTTTACGCTCATTGGTGCGACTACCCGTTCGGGATTATTAACTTCCCCGCTTCGGGCAAGATTTGGGATCAACAGCCGATTGGAGTATTACGATGCTAAATTGCTAACGGATATAGTGATGCGATCTGCCAGTATTTTAGATACGCCTATAGATGAAGTGGCAGCTTATGAAATTGCCCGCAGGAGTAGGGGAACTCCAAGAATTGCCAATATGCTCCTACGCAGGACGAGAGATTTTGCAGAGGTAAAGGGCAATGGAACAATCACTTTAGAAATTTCAAAAATCGCACTGGATGCTTTGGATGTAGATGAAAATGGCCTGGATGAAATGGACAACCGCATTTTGCTTACAATCATCGAAAAATTCAATGGCGGGCCAGTGGGATTAAGTACAATTGCTACAGCATGCAGTGAAGAAGCTGAAACGATCGAAGAAGTATACGAACCGTTTTTGATCCAGGAAGGATATTTGAAAAGGACCGCGCGCGGACGGATGGCCACAGAACTTGCGTACAAGCATCTGAAGATCAAACCTACCCAAGGACTTGGTGGCTTGTTTGAGGGAATGTAGCGGATAGTAAGTATTAAGTAAAAAGTATCAAGAGTCAAGGAATAAGAACCGGGAGTCAAGAATCAAGACGTGACAGAGAGCACAAATGAGTCAGTCGTACCTGCAGACAGGGTGATCAGTTCGCAGTTATGCTATGTTGGCCTGCCTATGTTGGTCAGGCAGGCATGATCAATTGTATAGTTGGATATTTTAATGTCTGGTTAGAATGCCGTTGGCCCTTCTACCGCAAGCAAGTTAGTCATGATCAAGGGGCGTAGCCCTGGCTTCTTACTAGAAAACAGCGTATCAACCGGACAAGCAGAAGGGGCGTAGCCCTGACATCTGCCTTGTCGTCATAGGGAAGTCTAAACTCCAGTATTCTCTTTCTAATTATGTTCTAAAGAAGAAGAGAGCTTAATATAAAATGAAGCCCGCCAGTAGAAAGGTTAAATCAGGCAAATCCTTTCAATGCTTGGAGAAGATCCCGCTTAGTGATCAAGCCTCCCTTTCGCCAGAGAATTTTTCCCCGCTTAAACAAAATGTAATGGGGGATGGATCTAATTGCAAACTGTTGTGAAAGTTGGGGGTGCTTGTCCACGTTGAGTTTCATCAGCTTGATCTTACCTCCAAGTTCTACCAAAACGTCTGAAATTATGGGATCCATTGTCTGACAAGGTCCACACCAATCTGCATAGAAGTCAACAAAAACCGCGTCTTGGGACTTACTGATTATATCTTTAGGATTTTTCTTTGGCATGTTTAAAGGTAAAAACAAGATCTGAGAACCAAGAATCTAGAGCCAAGACAAGTGCTCAGTCGCGAAAAGATCAAATTATGAGTATCAAGTAGCTGGAGAACCAAGCGCCTAGAACCAAGCGCCAAAGAATTCTGAGTTGTATTAATCAAGAAAGCCTGCCGTAGGTAAGACAGGGGGGTAGCCAGGGCATAGCCCATGGTGAAAGGTGGGACAGTTTTAAATTAAAAAAACCGGTCGCAAAACCGGTTTTTTTAATTTAATATTTCTAGCTATTAATTCGTTCCTGCTGGAGGAGTTGGCATCTCAAGACCAAGCTTAGCCAAAACCAGTTCAGTAAACTTGTCTTCTTCTTTTGTGTAAAGAAGTACTGGTGCCTGACCTGCAGTCTCAGCAAAAATATGTGTGTAATTATTTTCAGCTGCTACAGCATTGATTGCATTAATCACTTTAGTCTGTACTGGCTCTAGAAGCTCACCAAGTTTCCGCTGATAGCTGATCTGAGTATCAGATTCCATCTTTCTAAGATTCTCTTGTAAAGTGGTCAACTCTTGCTCTTTAGTAGTTCTTGCTTCTGCCGTCATGGTTTCAGCAGCTTGCTGATAAGCCTGCACTTGTTTTTGAAAGTCCTCAGCTTTGGTTTGCATGTTTGTCTGAAGCTGAGTTTGGTAATCCTGGATATCCGCTCCGATTTGTTCCATTTCAGGCATCAGATCCATGATAAATTCTACATTGGTATAACCAATTTTTACTTCTTGAGCCTGGGCTACAAATCCTACGCAAAGCAAGGCTAGTGTCGAAAGGATAACTTTTACTTTCATCATTCTGTGTTTCTATTTAATTGTTGTCTTCAATTCCCAATTCATCTAATACAAACTCTGAATAGTCATGCCGTGGGTCTGTGTAGATAATAGCCGAAGGTTCGGCTGCTTTATCAAACAACATTGCCAGATTATTTTTCCGGGTGACCCGTTCGATCGCATCGTAGATTTTGGATTGTAAAGGCTGCATCAGTTCTGCTTGTTTTTGAAAATACTGCCCGTCCAATCCAAAAATCCTACTGTAGAATTCCTGGGATTCTTTTTGTTTTAATTTTATGTCTGCCAGCCGTTGCTGGTACATTTCTTCTGTCAATAATACCTCTTCCGCTTTCAGTTGTGTATAGAGATCTTTTACCTCTTTATCCAAATTTTGTGCCTCTTTCTTCCATTCTGCACTGATGTTTTCCAACTCCTGCTGAATCACTTTGTAATCCGGATGCTTGTTAAGGATGTATTCCGAATCAATGTATCCGATCTTCTGAGCCGCTAAAGGTGCTGCCTGAAGCACGAAGAGCAGCAAAAATACTATTTTCAGCGGTTTATCCATGTGTTGGGTAAAGTTATATGTACACAATTATTTCACAGTTTTAGAAAAGGAAATTTTGCATAAATTAACTATTCCCCATGGGAATTCCATCTTTATCTTAATTGCTGACCGATAGTAAAGTGGAACTGAGATCCACTTCGGTTGGGAGTTCCAGGAATCTTATCAAATCCATATCCCCAATCTATTCCCAATAACCCGAAAGCTGGCATAAAAATCCGCGCACCGAATCCTGCTGCTTTATATAGGTCATATGGGTTAAAGTCAGCATAACTTCCCCAGTTATTACCTGCCTCAGCAAATCCAAGTATAAATATGGTTGCAGATGGATTAGGAGATATTAGATATCTAAGTTCCATTACATACTTATTGTAGACTACTCCACCGTAAGGATCTGGATCAAGGCTGCCTCTGGTTTCTTTACCAGGCGTAATAGATTGATTTTCGTAGCCTCTTAATCCAATGATTTCCTGACCTAAGGCGAAGTTATTGAAAGTCATCCCATCACCACCCATCACGAATCTTTCCAGCGGAATGATGCCGAGTTTGTCTCCATAGGATCCAAGGAAGCCCATGTGAGCACGTGCGCTCGCTACAAATTTATTGGAGCCAAACAGTGGCGTGTAAAACGAAGCGTCAAGCATGAATTTGTTGTATTCGAGCCACTTATATTTCTCCTGATCCGTAGATTCTTCAGTGATGTTTTTGTTCAGTGAGGTATAAGGAGGAGTCAGGTCCACAGAAAAGATGATGTTGGATCCGAACCGAGGAAAGGTAGGGTTGTCCAAGTTATATCTGGATATGGTAGTGTTCCAAGTGATACTTTTGGAAGTTCCCGTCGGGTAGCTCAACCCGAAAGAGGTACCGAACTGATCAAACTCATAAACTTGGAACTGCAGGGAATTACTGATACTGAAGTTATCATCCGGCCAAATAACCCGCTTAGCAAGACCTAGTGTCAAACCTGTGATTTTGAAGAAACCCAGTTCGTTACCGAAGTTGTTTTGGTTATAGAAATCCACTTGTCGCTGTACGGAATGATTGAATGCAAAACTTAACGCATTCGGCTTCTTTCCGCCAAACCATGGTTCAGTCAACGATACAGAGTAGTTCTGGAATGATCGACCATTGGCCTGTACACGTAGCGATAGCTTCTGTCCATCTCCAACTGGCAACGGATCCCACTTGGAGAAATCACCAATGTTACGGATAGAGAAATTGTTGAAGGAAAGCCCAACTGTACCTACGAAGCCGTAGAAACCGCCCCATCCGCCAGATAATTCTATTTGATCATTAGGCCTTTCTTCCAGCTCAAAAGTAATGTCTACGGTAGCTGCTTCGAAATTAGGTCTAAGATCAGGATTGATCTTTTCTGGATCGAAATAGCCCAGCGTGGATAGTTCCCGAATGGTACGGACGAGCAACTCTCTATTGAATTTTTGTCCGGGAAGAATACGGATTTCCCGCATGACCACGTGGTCTGAAGTCCGCTCGTTTCCTTTGATATTTACACTGTTCACCGTGACTTGTGGGCCTTCAAAAATCCTCATCTCCATGTCAATGGAATCGCCTACTACATTTACTTCTACAGGATCTATGGTGAAGAAAAGATAGCCATCATTTTGATATAGCGAACTTACATCATCTCCTTTGGTAGGATCGTAGTTTAGTCGCTTATCCAATTTCTCTTTATCGTAGATATCACCCTTCTGGATGCCCAATTTAGCTTGTAGAACTGCATCTGGGTGAATGAAGTTACCGGCGAAAGTGATGTTTCTATAATAATATTGCTTGCCCTCTTCTACATCTATATCGATGTTGATTTTGTCCTCTGTGAATTTATAGACTGAGTCGTTTACTATCCGTGCATCTCTGTACCCTTTGCTTTGGTAGAAATTGATGACGTTGTCCTTGTCATTTCTATATTCTTTGGGGATGTACTTGGACCCACTGAAGAAATTCAATTTAAAATTCCTGTTGATGTAATCTTTTACATCCTCATGAGAAGCAGAATCAGTATGGAGCAAAGCATTCTTTAGGTCAGCTGCAGAAGCATCAGTTGCTCTGGAATAGACGTCTTTGAATACACTTACACGTGCATGCTCTTTCGTCTTTTTTAGCTTCTTTTTTAGCTTTGCATCAGCTATTGCTTCATTTCCATAAAATTCAATTGCGTTGATTCTCACTTTATCATTTTGAGCAACATCAAAGATCAGTTTTACTGAATTTGGCAAGGTGGTATCGCGTTCTTGAAGTATTTTAACTTCGGTATTCAAGAAGCCTTTGTCCAGGTAATATTTCTCGATCGTGCGTTTTGCGGTGTTAAGAACATCGTCCCTTACGACTCTTCCCCGGATGTTCACTTTGTCTTTCAGTTCACTCTGTTGGGTTTTGTTCACCCCTTGGATTTCCACTCGCGAAAAGCGGGGCCGCTCAGTAAGATCAAGGAGCAAATAGATATCATCTCCTTCTATTTTGGTCACCAGTATTTTTACGTCACCAATGATTCCCTGACCCCAAAGTTTCTTGAGTGCGTTGGAAATGGCATCACCCGGAACTTCTATTTTATCATCTACTTTCAATCCTGAAAGCGAGAGTATTGCAATTTCATCAAGGGTAGTGAGCCCGACTGCTTTTATTTCTGCGATTCTATAGGTTTTTGGCGTAGCATAATTAAGCTCCAAAATATCCACCGGTTTGCTCGAGGCATAACGGCTTTGGCCCAATCGAATTTGCGCCATAGCGGTACCTGCCCATACTAGACAGAACAGAATCAGTAAAGTTCTTTTCATGAATTACTTAAGATTTAACTTGCTCACCCGTCTTACCAAATCTTCTTTCCCTTTTTTGGTAATCAGAGATTGCAGCAATAAGGTGCTCTTTTCTAAAATCCGGCCATAGCACAGGAGTAAAATACATCTCTGTGTAAGCCAGTTGCCATAGCAGAAAATTGCTTAATCTGTGCTCCCCGCTAGTTCTGATCATTAGCTCCGGATCAGGGATTCCAGCGGTTTCCAGATGGTCGGCCATCACTTTTTCAGTGATTTCCTCCAATTTCAATTTTCCTTCTGAGACTTTTTGAGCAATGTGTTTGGCCGCTTTGGTGAGTTCCCACTGACCACTATAACTTAGTGCCAGGATTACATTTAGGCCGGTATTTGTGGAGGTGATTTTCTTTGCTTCCTGCAATTTTTCAAAAGCAGATTTAGGAAGACTGTTGATATCTCCGATGCTTTCCAGGCGGATGTTGTTTTTCATCATCATGGGTACTTCATCGGTGATGGTTTTTACTAGAAGCTCCATCAAGCCATTGACCTCTTCCTGTGGTCTTGACCAATTTTCGGTAGAGAAAGAAAAAAGTGTAAGGTATTCTACACCAAGATTTTCTGCACCTTCGATTGCGTCTTTGACAGCTTTAATTGCATGACGGTGGCCAAATATTCGCATGGCGCCTTTTTTCTTTGCCCAGCGGCCATTGCCATCCATTATAATTGCAACGTGTCGTGGGATTCTGTTGAGGTCTAGAGCTTCCTTCATTCCTTCGTTTCCGAATGCTTACTTTTTTGGAGGTACAAAAATGTCATTTCTTTTTCAATAATTTGCCCTAAGGTTCAATTATTTAATAGTAGTAGCATTTAGTACTTACTAGAGTATAGCTAATGGTGACACCCAGAAAATAGTACCAATCCTTGTCATATGCATTTCCAAAATTGATCCCATAAGGCTGATCAGGATTGTTTACATCCTGAAATCTGGGGATAGTTGGTTCTGTGCTGTCAATCTTGTCCAGATAATCTGTGAAGGTGGCCCTAAAGCCCAATTCCCCACCCAAAGTCCATTGATCGTTAAGCTTATACTTGATACCTCCACCAAAAGGGATGACCACAGTACCAAGATTGTACTTCGTTGAGACATTATACGCATAGGTGTTTCCTTTCGCAAACACATAGGAATAACCTATCCCAAAGAAAGCATAGGGAGAATATCGATACTGGGAATTCTTTCTTAAATAATCCAAGAAATTGAATTCCATGACTGCTGATAATTCTATAATCCCCGCTCTAAACCGAGCATCTCTTATCTTTGCCAATTGATCGATGGGCTTGATACTATCTGCAGCATTTACCCGAGCCAAGCTCCCTGCCACTCTAAGCGACCATACATTGTCAAAATTTCTCTTGCCAAACAACGTGCCTTGAAGTCCTAATTGACCCGGGTCAATTCTTCTGATGATGTCACCACTATAAGCGGCAACTCCTAATCCTCCTCCTATTTCATATCGCTGGGCATTAACTTCTTGGATTAGGCCAAGGAAAATAGCCGAAAATAATAATAAGTAGTTGGAAATCTGAAAATTGACCTTTTTCAAGACGATGCAAGTTATGAAGTACCTAACGTTTAAAAAACGCATGGAAGTATTTAACGGGTTAATAATTGTTAAGCTCAATTCCTCTTCTGCATGGATAACTTCAGCTAGTTTCTCATGTCAAATCCCCAATTGAGTTTTTGCCTGAGTGTATCGAAGAAGTGATAATGTGGCAACTTTACCAAGCGGGCATAGAAGTTTTCCTTACGGACACTCAACTTAACTTCCGAAGATATAGAAGTCGATCGTGAATCTAACGAAATCAGGAATTTTTCTGCTCTACCTTCTATCTCAAAGCTGATTTCGCTCTCATCTGAGACGATAATCGGCCGCACGTTCAGATTATGGGGACTCACTGGAGTGATGACCAAATTCTTGGCTTCCGGAGAAATCAACGGTCCTCCGCAACTTAAGGAATAGCCTGTAGATCCCGTGGGTGTGGAGACGATCAGCCCATCTGCCCAGTAGCTGTTCAGGTATTTGCCATCAATATAGGTATGCACCGTAATCATTGAAGAGGTGTCCCGCTTATGAATTGTAAATTCATTTAGACCAAAATTAAGTCCATTGAAAAGCTTCTTGTGACTCTGCAGGGATACAAGACTCCTTGATTCAATCTGATAATTAGAGGTAGCCAGATCCTGAATTGCCTCAGCTATTTTTTCGGTGGCGACAGTTGCTAAGAAACCCAGCCTTCCTGTGTTCAACCCTAGAATCGGAGTTTCAAGATCCCCAACTATACACACAGCATCCAGTAAAGTCCCGTCTCCACCGATTGAAATCATAAAATCCATTAAGGCTATATCTGACCTCTTCTCCAAAATGGAGTATTTAAAAGCCACTGATTGATGTAGCTGAAACTGCTGATCAAATTCCGCTGTTACGAAGATTTCGAATTGATGCTTAGTGAGTTCAGTAAAAAGTGACTGTACATCCGAAAGTATTTCTTCTTTCAGCGCCAAGCCGTGCAATGCAACTTTCATCTGTTTATAACTGATTTTTATGGTCAGAGAGAATCGCACACAGCTGATAATCATACTGCTGTGTGTTGTAATTCGTCCTGCTCGATTTCATGTATTAAATATCTAAAAATCTCAGCAAATTACCGATGCGGTCTTCTTCACTGCTTACGCCGGTTTCTTCTTGATAGTGATCGAGAACTTTGTACCCAAAGCGCTCCAAAGTTGCCTTGATATGTCTCAGCTCTGTTTGGTCTAACTTCAAGGTAACTTTAATTTTTGTTTCGTCCAGGGGATCTGTAGTGATAAATGAACTTAAAACTTTTGTGTTTTCAGATTCTATTAATCTAGAAATTTCGGCCAAACTATAATTTGTCATGTTCATGGACAAGATGAGCACGCTTCCTTGGGATTGAATGGAAAGACTATCTGCAAAAGCGGCAATTGAATCTTCCATCGTCACCACTCCTAAATAGGTTGAGTTTCTGTCCAAAATAGCCACGATGTTTGAAGACTGCTCTGAACTCACCCGTAGTACATCGTAAATGTGTTTGTCGGAAAAAATCCAACATTCTGGATTGGAAGGGACTATTTCTCCTATTAAAGTTTCAGGATCATTTGCCTCGAAAATCATCTCTTCTTTGATCAATCCAAGGAAAGCACCTTCATCCGTAACAGGCAAAACATCAGTCCGGATTTCCTCCATCCATGTAAGCGCCATCCCCGTTTTGTCGGTGAGCTTCAATGGTGGAATCAGATTATTGATGAATTCGTAGGCCTGCATAGAAGAAAGATAGGGAATCAATTTAAAAACTAAAACGCATTCTTGTCTATTCTTGTTCAATTCTGATAGATTTATCTAGCTCTAAAGAGGTTCAGATAAATAATTGGTTATAAATTATCCCAAGGATAATACCTCCTGCAATGATTGCTGGGGAAGGAACTTTAGTAAATTGTAGGAGCGAATAAGTGGATAAAATAAAGAAGATATTGATTCCATTGGCTTCCATAGGTTCAAAAAGTAAATAAGCAGCTGCAATCAACATTCCGCAAGAAACAGCATTAATGCCTTCTAGAGCGGCTCTTACTGGCCTGTATTTTTTTAGCTGGTCCCAAAATCGAATGACGAAGAAAATCAGGAAAATTCCCGGTAGAAATATTCCACAAGCAGCTATGATTCCCCCTATAAAAAATCCTGCCGTACCAAATTCCCGCATGGAAAGCGCTCCCACATAAGATGAAATGCTAAAGGTAGGCCCGGGAATTCCTTGTGAAATGGCATATCCTGTCAAAAATTCCTCTGAGCTGAGAAAATGCTTGAAATCAACAAATTCTGTATACAAGTACGGGACCAACACTTGGCCACCCCCAAATATGAGGGAGCCATTTCGATAAAAATTCTCAAATAAAATAACAGGTTGGTATTTGGTGACGGCCCCAATTCCCGCTGCCAAGATCAATACTCCGGCCCACAGGTAAAAGTTGGCCCACTGGATTGTCAATGGTTCATCCTTCTCATATTTTGGTTGCTGCTTGTATTTAATGGAGGTGCTGAGTCCGCCAATGATCAGCAGAATTGGGAAAATGTACGGAGAACTGTAAAAGAAGGAAACAAAAGCAGAGATCAACACCAAAACCATTGCCTCCGTGGTTTTGATGGTCTTCCCGATTATTTTTTTAGCCGCAAAAATTATGAAACCAATGGCCATGGGCTGGATAAAAAGAGCAAAATTTAAAGCTCCCGGCGTATTTTCTTGAAGAAAAGAAATCAATATGGCAGCCAAGATCATGAGTAATGTGGCTGGGAGAATCCATACAATCAATGCCAGATAAGCAAGGTTTGGGCCTCCTACCCGGAAGGCTATAGCACATATTAATTGCGTCGAAGCTGGACCCGGGAGCATATTGCAAAGTGCATTCAGCTCCCAAAGTTCATCCTCATTTATATAAGCACGGTTTTTCACCATTCTCTCCAGCAGCATTGCCAAGAAGGCCTGAGGACCTCCAAATGCCGAAAGCGTAAGAATTAGCGTATCCTTAAGGTAAAGATAATATCGGACCTGCTTGACCGACATATCACTTCCTTAAACCAAGTTCACGGAGTCTTTCTTCCAAAAACTCGCCCGCTGTAGCGTCTTCGTACTGTTTGGGCTGATCGGTGGTGATACAGTTTTCCAGACAAGTCAAATCCATATCTGATCGGGGATGCATGAAGAATGGGATTGAATACCTACTGCTGTTCATCTTCTCCCGCGGAGGATTGACTACCCGATGGATAGTTGATTTCAGCTTCTTATTTGTCAGGCGCTCCAGCATGTCTCCTACATTCACTACCAATTGGTCTGGAAGGGCCGTAATAGGAATCCACTTTCCATCTCTTCTTAGTACTTGCAGTCCGTCTGCACTTGCGCCCATAAGTAGGGTGATCAAGTTAATATCGCCATGCTCAGCTGCACGTACAGCATCAGCGGGGACTTCATCTGGGTTCTGGATGGGGAAGTAATGAATCTGCCTTAAAATAGAATTCCCATAAGCGACTTTTTCATCAAAATAATCCTCTTCTAAATCCAGAGAAAGTGCGATCGCTTTGAGCATTTCTTTACCCGCATTTTCCAATGTACGGAAAGCTTCATTGGCGTCATTTTTAAAGTTTGGTATTTCTGCAGGCCAACTGTTTGCTGGATATTCAGATTTTATGGGATCTGAATCAGGAATTCTGTCCAGCTCTTGACCGACATGATAAAATTCCTTAAGATCTCCGGTATTTCTACCTTTGGCATGTTCTTTTCCCTTTCCTGTATATCCTCTTTGATAACCTATCTCGGGTTTTTCGTATTTTGATTTGATGGCATCTGGTAATGCAAAGAATTCCTTGATTGAGGCATAAAGTCTATCCTGTAATTCAATGGATAATCCGTGGTTCTTGATGGCTACAAATCCTATATTTTGATAGGCATCACTAAGTTTCTTAACAAATGAAGCTTTCTGATCAGGCGTACCAGATTTGAAATCAGCTAAATCCAAACTTGGGATTTCGTCAAAGAGAATTTCCATATACTTAGTGTATTACAGTTTACTGTCCAATTTATCTTTAAAATTAAATATCTTTATCTTCAATTTACTTGCTGTATGAATAAAATCCTGGCTTTACTCTTTTTGTTTTGTGCTTTGGCGTCCTGTTCTTCAGAAAAGCAGCGAATTAATGAAGAAAAAATTGAAATGCCTGTAGCGGTAGATGCAGAAACTGCAGAGGTACCTAAGGTGAGTTTCTTTCAATACGAAGAAGCACATTCATATCCTGACGCAATCCTGGAATTATATACTCCACTTGGGAATCAGGTTTTCAAGCCTGGAAAAGTTCCTTTTGAGTTCAATGTTAAAAACTTTCCATTTGAACTTGGAGCTACTCAGGAGTTCAAACTTTACAATATACTAAATGGTGGAGACCCAGTTGGGTTTTATTCACCGATTTTTCAGCGAGATCTTACTGAAGGCAGTTACCGTGTACTGGGCTATTTAGTGGATGAAGAAGGCCTGGCACTTAAAGGATTCGGTAACTATGTTGACCGTGACTTTCAGGTAGGTGAGTCCAGTCCGATTCCGTATTCGGCCGAACCTTATTTGGCAGTGAATTATCCACGTAATTCCCAAACTTATGCGGAAGGAGATGAAGTCATTGTGGATTTTTTAGTGATTGGTGGAGACATGAAGCTGGACGGACTGAATGTGATGATTTCTGTGAATGATGCAGAATACACTGTAGAGACTATGAACCCCGTGCGAATAGAGAATCTTCCAAAAGGTGATTACATCCTGCGGGTGAGATTGATTAGAACTGATGGAAAAGAACTGGAAGGTCCATTCTCAAGTGTCAGTAAATCCATCATTGTTCGATAACATGCTTATCTTTGGGGCTTCATTCCAAAGTTTATTCCATGCTGTTAGTTAATCAAATCAGAGAGAATTATGCAGAAGTCCTTGCAGGGCTTCAGAAACGAAATTTCCCAACTGCCGAAGCTGATCTAAATCAGGCGCTGGAGCTAGATGAGTTGAGAAAATCATCCCAAGCGGTGCGTGATCAGATTCAGGCAGAATTGAATACTATTTCCAAGGAGATCGGAAAGTTGATGCGGGAAGGGAATGCTGATGCTGCGGACAAAATCCGTAAGAAGACAGCTGAGTTGAAGCTTCAGATCAAGACATTGGAAGATCAAAACTCTAAAGCTGAAGATGAGTTAAGAAGTTTGCTTTATACGATTCCGAATATTCCACATGTGTCTGTTCCGGCAGGTAAATCCGCTGATGACAATGAAGTGGTGCTGACGAACGGGGCTATTCCTGAACTTTTTACTGAGAAGCAACCCCATTGGGAATTGATCAAGAAATATGACATCATAGACTTTGATCTTGGTGTTAAGATCACTGGAGCGGGGTTTCCAGTATATAAGGGAAAGGGCGCACGGCTTCAGCGGGCATTGATTAATTTCTTCTTGGACGAAGCCATTGCACAAGGATATTATGAGATTCAGCCGCCGATTTTGGTGAATGAGGACTCTGGATTCGGGACCGGGCAATTGCCTGATAAAGAAGGGCAGATGTATTATGCAGATGCGGATAACCTATATCTTATCCCCACAGGGGAGGTCCCCATTACCAATATATATCGGGATGTGATTCTGTCAGAAGATGATCTTCCGGTAAGAAATGTGGGGCATTCTCCGTGCTTTCGAAGAGAAGCTGGCAGCTGGGGTGCCCATGTAAGAGGGTTGAACCGTCTCCATCAATTCGATAAGGTGGAAATTGTACAGATCACCCATCCTGATAAGTCTTACGAAGCATTAGAAAATATGAGTGCTTACGTGCAGGGACTTTTGCAGAAGTTGGAGCTGCCTTATCGGGTGTTAAGATTATGTGGAGGGGATATGGGGTTCACTTCAGCGCTTACGTATGATATGGAAGTATATTCAGCCGCACAAGAAAGATGGTTGGAGGTAAGCTCTGTGTCTAATTTTGAAACGTATCAGACCAACAGGTTAAAATTAAGATTCAAAGGGAAGGATAAGAAAATTCAATTGGCCCATTCCTTGAACGGAAGCGCACTTGCTCTCCCTAGAATCGTAGCATCCATCCTGGAAAACAACCAGACCCCTGATGGAATAAAAATGCCAAAGGTGCTTCATCCCTATCTGGGTTTTGATACCATTAAGTAAAAGACCATTTACAACCTTTGGGGTCTTTTTTAGTCCCTGAAGGTTTATAATCCGATAGTGAAGTGGGATTTCTGTATCCTCAAGGTGTACAAGATATAGTTAGGCCTCGACCCTGCTCGGCCATCGGGTTAGAGTTTTAAAAAAGGGGTGAGTGTAAATGCGGCTTTTGCCGCATTTACACTCACCCCTCTAATGCAAAGTAATCCGCCTCCCGAGCCCAGCCGAGGGAGAGTTCCTGTGCGTAGTCGAGGGGCGGTCCCCGAGCATAGTCGAGGGGTAGTAAACCTCAAAGGACGTTTTCTTGGAACAGCTTTTCCAGTGCCTTATTCAAATCTTCTGCATATCCTGCGTGAGGGCGGGAAGTTTGGATCACAGAGCTTCGTACTGCCGTGAGCCATCTGAAGCGTGATGCCAAATCCATGGCCGCAATATTTCCACCAGCTAAGTTTCCCGAACATATTTTTTCAAATGAAGCCAAATTCGACTGGATCATTTCAAGATCTGCTTTTGAATCCAGGGCTAAAAGTTTTTTGGAATCCAATTGAATCTTGCAAGCCAAAAAATCCCGTTTCCAGTGACAGATGATGACTCCCACATTGATAAATTCCTCCCGCTCTACCCGTGGAACAACACGGATGATCGCATATTCATATAAGTGATTCTCTGGCATCGTTCGCTTCTTTAGTGAATTGGTCGGAAAATGATAATCTGGTGAGCAGAAAATCGAGGTATACCCGTCGGATATCAGCTGGTGATTCTGAATCACCTCCAGCAAGTAGCCAGTCATCCGGAAGTAGTTCAACTAGCCTTTCTAAAGCTTCTCTGTTCAAAAGAGGTTTAATGGTGGTGTTTACTTCTTCAAGTAGGCCTGCAGCAGGAAGAAGAACATGGTTTTTTATTATTGGAAATGGTCCTTGCGCATTTTTCTTCCAGTTGATCCAAGAGTGGTGAAACAAGAAGGATGCACCATGATCAATTAGCCACAGTTCGCGGTTCCACATGAGCATGTTGGTGTTCCGAAATGTACGGTCCACATTAGTGATGAACATGTCCAGCCATACCACTTTGGATGCCAGTTCCGCGTCAACAGTCATCGCAACTGGGTCGTAATTAATAGCTCCGGAAAGAAAGTGCAAAGCAAGATTGAGACCAGCGCTTCCCTTCAGCAAATCCTGAATTTCTTCATCACCTTCAGATCTCCCAAAGGCAGGATCAAGGTTTGCAAAAACAAGCTCAGGAACTTTCAATCCAATTATTCTGGCGATTTCGCCTCCAAGCAATTCTGCGATCAATGCCTTCTCCCGCTGTCCCGCACCACGAAATTTGAGCACATAATTAAATCCATCATCTGCCTCTGCCAAAGCAGGGAGCGAACCTCCTTCCCGGAGGGGCAAGATGTAACGGGTCACATTAACCGTCCTAAGATCAAATTTTTCAGCTGTATACATTTTCTTTTCAGAGGTCATATGGAATCGCGCTTGGTGGATAATTATTTCTCTGTGTGACGGATAAGACAGGCTTGCCTGAAACAGACAGGCTCGATTTCGTTCATCTGATAAGTATTATAAAAATTCCGGAAGTGGTTAAGCTAAATGAGTTCCTTGACGTGCTTCTGGATGTTTTCTGATAGTTTTTCCATGGGAAGATCATTCATGTCTTTACCAAAAGGTTCTTCGATCTCTTCGGCTACTAGTTCCAAACTTGCAAGTACGTAGAAAATGAACGTAACAATTGGAGCTGCATAATAACCTAGTGTAAATACATATCCCAAAGGTAAAGTTAAAACATAAACTAAGATGAATTTCTTGATGAAGGAACTGTAAGAGTAAGGAATTGGAGTATTTTTAATCCGCTCGCAGGCTCCACAAATGTCTGTCAATGAAGTTAACTGACTGTTGACTACAATCAGCTGGTCACCTGAAATTTTATTTTCTTTGTAAAGTTGGTTTACCCTCGCAAACAATAATTTAGCGATTTGATTGGGGACATGCTTATCAGTCTCAATATCCTTTTGGAGTTTGTTCGCAAAATCATCATCCAGCATGTAAAGGGTGACTACAGACTGCAAGTGCTCTTTTAAAGCAAATGCATAAATTGGAATACAGCGTCGAAAAAAGTCTCTGTTTTCAGTATCATTTGGATCCAGCATTGCCGATAATTTAAGCGCTAGATTCCTACAATTGTTGACCAACTGTCCCCAGAGCTTTCTGCCTTCCCACCATCTATCATATGCTGTGTTGGTACGAAATACCAGCAACATGGAGATGACAAAACTGAGTAAGGAATGCATTATAGGGATGTGCTTGACCCAGCTTTTTTCACCCACTTGAAGGTAGTCCATTTCAAACCAAGCAATGCCCAGTGAGTAGAGGCAAATAAGCACCATAAAAGGAAACAACTTAACAAGTGTGTCTGATTTTTGAATTAAAAAGAGTATCTGAAACCACTCTTTAGGGTTATATCCTTTCATGTGGAAATGAGCTTCTCGTGGATGTAGAGCACCTGAGGAATAAGCAATTTGTTCTCGGTATTTTTAACTACAAAATCAGCCAGTTCATTCTTCTGTTCATCTGGGAGTTGCTGATCGATGATCTGATTGATTTGGCTTTCGCTTCTGAATGGATCACGCATTAGTACCCTTGAGATGCGGGTCTTCAGTGGCGCACTTACATTGATGACATAATCCAGCGAAGAATTACTTCCGGTTTCAAAGATTAGTGCCGCTTCCTTCAGTACGTATTTGCTTTTTTGAGCCTGTGCCCAAGCTGTAAAATCTATTCCTACAGCAGGATGGACTAGTGAATTTATTTGTTTTACTTTTTCATTATCTGAAAAAACAGTTTCAGCAAGAAATTTTCGGTTTACTGATCCGTCTGGCAAATATGACATTTCTCCAAATAAGGACTTAATGCCTGATTGGAGTGTTTCATCGTGCCTCATCAGCCATTTAGCCCGATCATCTGCGTAATAGATAGGAATGCTTAATATTGAAAAAATCTTTGCGACAGTTGATTTTCCTGAACCAATTCCACCGGTTATCCCCACGAGCAAGGGTAATGTCTTATTCATACTTTAAGTTGATAACTGGCGGTTCGACCACGACCTGTTCCAGGTAAGCAGGCATAGGTTTTACCTGAACAGAAACTGTACTGTCAAATTTATTGCGTTTGGCATAATCTAAAATTGCCTCAAATTCTAAATCCTTCAGCTCATTGACTTTACGTTCGTCTAGCAGATAAGACATCATGATGATCGCGTCCTCATTTTCCATCGTCACTGTTCGGGGGAAGTTAATCTTTTTGACTTTCAAGCGCTTATTGCCTTCAAAAAATTGGACGACTTCAAATTTCACAATGACTTCAGGATTTTCAATGGTTACAAGATCCCTATATTCCTTTGGGACAGAGAGTGTAAGTTTCTTCTGAATGTTATGATCAATTTTGCTTTCATCGAGTTCAACGGGCAGAGTGCCATTGATTTTCTCCAACATGGAAGTAGGGCCTTTTACAGTCACCTCTTTTGGTTCAAAGATGACTTCGTCTATAATCCTAAAATTTTTAGCGAGTGTAAAGCTGCCCGAATCTAGTACAGGCTTTATTTTGATGCTTTCAATTTTGTCAATATTGACCTTCAGTGTATCATCTAGTACAGAGATTAATTGGGTAGGATTGAGGAATTCTCCCAACGATCTTTTCAGATCTGCAGTCAGAATGTGACTTGTTTTTGCTGGATTATCAAGCGTAATCGGGTAGGGTTCATTATTGAAGTTGAAGTACTTGCGCAGTAGATCCCAACCGTTACCAGATATTTCAACTTGAATACTTTGCGGTACTTCAGAAACCGGAACGTACGCTTCCTTGTCATAAACAAAGGAAATTGGGAAATCCACAATAGTATTATAATCGTCCTTGTTGAGGGCGTTTAAAATCCAAAAAGTGGTAGCTGCTGCAATGCAGAGAACTACCACTTTTAGATCTGAAAGTTTCTTAGGAGAAATCCTATCAGAGGATTTTTTAGTTTCCGGCAAAATTTATTTTATTTTTTAGTTTCTGGTTTTCTTGAGAAATCAAGAGAGATAGCTGATTTTTCTACGGTGACCTTGAATCCTCTATCTAGCTCCAGAACCACTGTGTCTTTATCTACAGAGCTTACTTTACCATGAAGTCCTCCTATAGTAACGACATCATCTCCCTTCTTGATTTCCTCGATAAACTTCTTACTTTCCTTCTGCTTTTTTTGTTGAGGTCTGATCATGAAGAAATACATGATCAGGATAATAGAGCCAAATAGAAATACTTGTCCTAAAATTCCTCCACCGCCGACTGCCGCTTGAGCTAAAACTGTTACAATCATAATTATCGTTTAACTGGGCCTGCTGGAGCAGCAGCGCCTGCTATTTTTGGAGTTACTGATCCCTTCAATCTTAATCGGGTCACAGTAGGGTTAGTGTTTGCTTGAATACTTACAGTAGGTGCCTGGGCGCCAGATTTAGCGGCTGAGTTAAATACTACTTTCACAAAACCTTCTTCTCCTGGTTTTACCGGAGCCTTCGACCAATCCGGGCTAGTACATCCGCAGGAAGCAGTAATATTTGAGATTACTAAAGGTGCTTGTCCATTGTTAGTGAATTTGAAGACGTGTTCAATGACTTCACCTTCTTTTATATTTCCAAAATCGTATTCCATTTCAGGAAATTGGAAACTACCTAGCGTTGCCGGATCAGCTTGTTGAGTAGCTTGGGCATTTACTGGAGTCACAGCAGTATTGGACGTTTCCAACTGTGCGATTTTATCCTCAAGTGCCTGAATTTTGGCTGCTTGCTCGTCTTTTTGAGCGCAAGATACTCCTAGCGTAAGCATTACAGCAAATGCTGCCGTATTCATTACGTTGATTTTCATATACTTATTGTTTTTCTTGGTTGATCTGATCGATTAACTTATTCACATCACTCAGAAGGTTTTCTGCTTTATTTTTTGCTTCAGAAATTACCCGCTTTCCTTCTGTTTTTGCTTCGTTGAGATGGGTTTCTTTACCATCTACCAAGCCTTCTATTAGTTCTTCTAATTCTTTTTGGTATTTAGAAAGCTTGAAAGAAAGCTTATCTCTTGTGTTTGTTCCACTATCGGGTGCAAAGAGTACCCCAAGTGCCGTTCCAGCGCCGGCACCGATAAGAAATGCGATGAGTGAATTACTGCTCTTGCTCATAGTTTTTTATTTATTGTCCAAAAGTCCTCTACCGCTCTTACGGATTTCTCCGCTTTCGGTTAGCTCTTTCGACATTACATCCAGCAATCCATTTACAAATTGTTTGCTTTTTGGAGTGCTGTACGTCTTTGAAATGTCGATATACTCATTTATACTCACTTTAACTGGAATACTAGGAAAATTTTTCATTTCGGCAATAGCCATTGAAATAATTATTTTATCCGTAAATGCCAGTCTATCAATGTCCCAGTTTTTTGTCTTTTGGGAAATTAATGCTTTGCTCTCAGCGTCATTTTCAATGGTGAAGTTAAAGATATTTTGAAAAAACTCCTTATCCTCATCCCAGTTCATAGCTATTTCAGGCATTTCACTTTCATTGTCCCCTTCCAGATTAGCAGCATTTTTAAGCACCTTGGAAGCCAAACTTCTGACCACTGACTTATTTTCTGTCCAGTTTAGGTCTTTCTCAGAGAAATAATTGAGGATCACGTCATTCTTGAACAGTACTTTCTTCAATAAATTATCTACAACCTCGAAATCCTGCTCCAGGCTTGGCTCAGCGATCTTCAGGTATTCTTGATAAGGTTCTGAGGGCTTGATATAGTCTCTAAACCATTCCCGGATTTCTAGTTCAATATCATCCTGGTTTACATTCTGCCTTACTAATGCAGCTCTATAGGAATCGGACCCACGCAGTGCTTTTAGAACTTTATTGGAAGGAAGATTCATTTCATTCCCAAAGCCATAAGGTGTGCTTCCAGCAAGCTTTTTCTTTTTCTCTACTTCTTTTTCCACGTGGGATGCAAAAGCCTGCAACAGCTCGATAGCCAACAAATAGAGTTGAGGAATGCGCTCTGCCGAGATGACCATGTTTTTCAATAAGAATTCGTGGTCCTTTTTATTGGCATCATGGTATCGTTTGAGCGCTTCCAGTACTACCTGCTTTATTTTTGGCTTTGCATCGCTGGATCTCAGCAGTTCCTTGCTCTTAAGATTTTGTTCAAACAGCTTGATACCTTCTTCGGCATCTTTAGAAAGTGCCGCTTTATCCTGAACTTCCATACTGTTTAGATCCGGGAGAAAGGACTCTTTGATATATTCTTTTGCAAGGGTCAGGTTTGATCCTCTGCACTGCTCATAGGCGTACAAGTTTTGAAAAGCCTTGACCCTGAGTATTCTTCTATTTAGCATAATGTCGAAAAGGAGCCGTAAATATAGGTAATTTGACTTGTCTATACCTTAGCGCATCTCTAAAAATCCATCAATTGGTACTGAATCCTTTCGGGAGCATTTACCCATGCATGAAATTGAGGCGAGTTCTATGGATAAGGCTGACAAAAAAGCCACCGAGAATAACTTCCCAGTGGCTTCTGATTAACTATTAAGTGACTTAAAAGGAAAGTTTAACTTTTCCCATTGCCTCAATTCTAGCTTTGGCAGTTTCAATAGCAGCTTGTTGGGCCGGAATATTTTCTTTTTCAGATTTATGGAGGATGTCCAAGCAAGTGTCGTATATCTTTTCGGTTTGCTTGTAAACTATTTCCCTGTTGTACCCGCCGAAATATTCTGCGCCCACATTGATCACCCCACCTGCGTTGATCAGGAAGTCAGGAGCATAGACTATTCCCTTCTCAATCAGAATTCTTCCGTGTATGACTTCATCTTTAAGCTGATTGTTTGCAGCACCTGCTATAACAGCACATTTCAATCGATCTATAGTCTGATCATTAATAGTAGCACCAAGTGCGCATGGAGAATAAATGTCCATCTCCAGATCATAAATTACAGATGGATCTACTACCTGGGCACCAGTTGCTTTGGCTACCTCATTCAGCTTGTCTTCAAAGATGTCAGTAATCATGACGTGAGCACCTTCCTTGATTAGGTGATTGATGAGGTACTTACCAACCTGGCCCACACCTTGGACCCCGATTTTCTTTCCTTCTAAAGAATCAGATCCAAATGCTTTTTTAGCCGCTGCTTTGATACCCATATAGGTTCCGAATGCAGTGACTGGTGACGGGTCTCCTCCTCCGCCTTTGATTTCTGGCATACCAGTGACATGACGCGTCTCCATTCCGATATATTCCATATCGGAAGTGTTCATGTTGACATCTTCAGCAGTGACATATTTGCCGTTCAGGCTTTGGACAAACTTTCCAAAACGCCTTAAGAATGCTTCGCTTTTCAAGGTTGGATTACCAATGATTACGGCTTTACCCCCTCCGAGATTAAGACCTGCAAGTGCGTTTTTGAAGGTCATTCCGCGCGAAAGGCGCAGCACGTCAGTGATCGCTTCTGCTTCGGAAGCGTATGGCCACATTCTTGTGCCGCCTAGGGCCGGGCCTAGCGTAGTATTGTGAATTCCTATCAGTGCTTTGAGGCCCGTAGCTTCGTCATGACAAATCACCAATTGTTCATGATCCATCTGGGTGATTTGCCCAAAGATGGAACCTTCGCTTACTGTTTCCGTAGCTTTAATCTCTAACATGTGAACTTAGCTTTTTAGAATGTGTTATATTTGGGTTGATCCTTTCAGGAAAAAGCCGATACAAAATTAAATACTTTTATTGGCCTTCAAAGGATTAATATATCTAGAATTCCTTAAGATTTTCCACGTTTTTAAAGTTTTTATTTGGTGAAACCACTTTGGCGACTCAATAAGTATTTGTATAAATACAAGGGTTTAATCCTTTTGGGGATAATATTTACCGTTATTTCTAACATCTTCGTAATTATTCCTGCTCAACTGGTGAGGCTTGCAATAGATTATGTGGTTGAAAGTTTTGCGATTTACAGGCCTTTGGAGCAGGGTGGAATGGGTGAATTTGCTCAGGAAATTTTCTTAAAATTTGTTTTTGTTTTTGGTGTGCTGATCCTGGTCATGGCTTTGCTACGGGGGATTTTTCTGTTTTTCATCAGACAGACGCTCATTATCATGTCGCGTAAAGTGGAGTATGATATGAAGAATGAAATCTTCGAGCATTATCAGGGCTTGCCTTTAAGTTTTTATCGCAAAAACAGTACTGGAGACCTGATGGCAAGGATCACGGAGGATGTGAGCCGGGTGAGGATGTATCTTGGTCCGGCGATCATGTACGGATTGAACCTTCTGATCCTCTTTCCTTTGGTGATTACTTATATGATTTCAGTCAATCCGATGTTGACTCTTTATGCGCTTCTACCACTGCCGGTTTTATCGCTGAGCATTTATTTTGTAAATAATAAGATCAATGAGCGGTCTGAAAAAATACAGCGTAGTTTAAGTAGTCTGAGCACCTATGTCCAGGAAGCCTTTTCCGGAATCCGTGTGCTAAAAGCGTTTGTCCGTGAGGATGATAGTGCAAATGATTTTGCTACTGCCAGCGAGGATTACAAAGTAAAATCTATTAAACTTACCCGGGTTAATGCCCTATTTTTCCCATTGATCATGGCTTTAGTAGGTGTTTCTACCATTGTCACAGTGTATGTGGGAGGTATGCAGGTGATCAGAGGAGAGATCGGCTATGGTGTGATTGCAGAGTTTATATTGTATGTGAACATGCTCACTTGGCCAGTGACATCTTTGGGCTGGGTGACCAGTATCGTTCAGCGTGCAGCAGCTTCCCAGACCCGTATCAATGAGTTTATGGATGAGAAGAATGAGCTGGTAAGCACAGCCAATCTTAAAGCTGATATCCAAGGGGAAGTCACTGTGGAGGATTTGACATTTGTCTATCCAGACTCAGGTGTGAAAGCACTTGATCAGGTTAGTTTTCACATTAAAGCTGGTCAGACGCTGGGCATTATCGGTACTACAGGTTCCGGCAAATCTACGATTGCCAATCTCCTGATGAGAATGTATGATCCTACTGGTGGCGTGATCAAAATTGATGGGCATGAAATTCAGGGGTATGATATCTCTGATCTTAGAAGACAGATAGGGTATGTACCACAGGATGTGTTTCTATTCTCGGATAGTATAGGGAATAATATTGCGTTTGGAATAGACACTCCAGATCAGGAAATTATAGAACAAGCTGCTAAAGACGCAGATGTCTATCAAAATATCCAAGAATTTCCAAGAGGTTTTCAGACGATGCTTGGAGAGCGGGGCATTACCCTGTCAGGTGGGCAGAAACAGCGGGTTTCTATTGCAAGAGCTATTGCAAAAGAACCTAAGATTTTGATTTTAGATGATTGTTTATCGGCTGTAGATACCAAAACAGAGAATGTAATATTAAATGCCCTGAAGAAAATCATGGCAAACCGTACGTCGATCATCATCTCGCATCGGGTATCTTCAGCCAAGCTGGCGGATCAGATCATTGTTCTGGATGATGGGAGGTTAATAGAGACTGGCGATCATCAGTCTCTTATGAAGATGAAAGGTGTCTATGCAGAGCTGTATGAAAAGCAGACACAGGCAGGAGAATCCGTTGATAATTAGAAATTTCACTTTATGGGAGACATTAAATACTGCTTTTAATAAAAAGTATTTAAATTGATCCCGATCATTTTCACCTTAAATGCACTGAGCAATGGGAAATCAAAATTCTGCCACTGGCGATATCGAGAAAACCCTCCGGGAAATCGGAGATAAAATAGAAGAACTCGTAAAGAAGGGTGCCGATGCAGGCATTGAGGCGAAAGAAGATATTGAAGCAAAAATAAAGGAGCTCAGAGAAAATAAAACTACGCTTGAAGCAGAGCTAAAAAAGGGTAAAGAGTTGCTAGAGCGGGAGTTTAAGGAAAGAACTAACGGTTTCAAGCCGAAACTGGAAGAGTCAAAAGGATTTTTAAAAGAAGGGCTCAGGCAGATAGGCTTAGCTATTAAGACGCTTATCAGCAAAAGATAATCCGATGGTTGAGGCCAGCATCTTTACTGTCCAAAAAGAAAATTAAGGCAATTTTATGTTGATTAGGAATCACTGATAGCTAACAATACCAGCTCGCCATTTAATTTAAACCTATAGCAGGTAATCCAGCCAAAATTGGTTAGCTTGAAAAATCCGACCGGAAATTCTTGACTACCGGCCGGATATTTAGGGGGAATGATGATCTTATCGCTTTTGTTCGTCTTTTAGTGTGATGATGATCACTCCATATTTGCCCTTTTCTCCAACGAGGTCTGATGCAGATTTATCCTTCAAGACCGAAATGCTGGCAATAGTATTAGGATCAATATTTTCAATATCTTCTACTTCTTTCAAACCGTCTTTAGTCTTCAAGTAATAAGTTGGTGTTTGGTTTTTATCTGTTCCGGCTATTTTTAAGGAAACCTGAGGGCTTACTGAACTTGCTTTATCACCTATATTAGTTCGAGATTTTGAACTACCCTCGCCAGCCGATGCACTCATCCCCGCTACTGAGCCCGCGAGACCAGTTGTGCTTTTATATCCTTTTACAGTAATGGAGCGATTTCGTTGAAGGATTTCCTGTTGCGCAGGAGTTAATTCATTTTTAATGGCAACCATAGTACTGAGTTGCTGCTTTTTCAAGGAATTTTCTAGTTTTAAGACTTCATCCATTTGCTTTTGCACAGCTACAGCATCGATTTTTGGCTGATCCAATAAAGATTCCAGTTTTGAAGTAGCATCATCAAGATCCCATTTCATGGTGCTGAATTTTCCTGCATTTTCGCTGTGGATTTTCTTGATTTTGGTGGTTTGAATCTCCGATAGATCAAGTTCTTCACGTAGCTCCATTACATGGTCTGCGGAATATAAATTGCGCTTAAAGACATCCTGCGCGCTGGCTATACTAGCCAGCAGTATAAAACAGAGAAGGAGTAGATTTTTCATGATTTTAATAGTCAGTGAGTAAAGAAGAAGTAGGGGATTCCCAAGTTTCCAGGAATGTGCTTTCTTCAATGATGAAATGTTGATTTTGATTTTCGTCTTCTTGAAGTGTGATGATGACCACTTCCGGGGAAACATGTTCTACTGGAGCTGGCTCACGCATAAACAGGATCGTGAAAGCTGCAGATGCAGCGATGCCTGCAGGAATCCAGAGACTTATTTTTCTTGTTTTGACGGCTGGAAAAGCTGGAATTTCTAACTGTTCATCCTGCTTCTTCATCTCGGCGAAAAACCGGTTTATCTGTTCGCTATCTTCCATTCTCTTGTTGGATTTGAACTTTTGTAATCATTTCTTTAAGTTTCTTTTTACCACGTTCGTAATGTGTTCTTGCGGTACCTAAGCCGATCTGAAGAGTTTCGGCACTTTCTGCTATTGTCATTTGATGGTAGAATACCATCAAGATGACCTCCCGTTGCATCTCTGGCAGCCGGTTGATGATCGCTTCATAATCTGTAAAGTCTGTTTCTTCACAGATTTCTACCAGCTCATAAGTAGTGGGTAATGAAACGACCTTACCAGCTTTTTTTAGTTCATCAATTGCAGTATATCTGATGATTGAGAAGAGCCATGTTTTGGCTTTAGATTCATCCTTTAATTTTGCCCGTCCTTCCAGAATCTTCAGATACGATTGCTGAAGCACATCCTTCGCCGTTTCATCCTGAAAGGAACAACATTGTCGCGCCCACAAATAAGCGTCCTTGTGATGTGCTTTCAGGATATGATCGAGCTGGCTGCGGTTCATTTATGTAAGTTAGTCGGAGAATGCCGCCGATATATGACAAGAGGGTGAAAAAATGTGATTGCTGTCGACGGTCCACAGTTAACGGACCACCTGTTTCAGTTCCTTTTGAACTTTAATGTGCAATAGTGGGGAGATACAGAAAGTAGATTAGGCTGTGGTAAAATTTAAAGCTGGCTGGTCAGCCCTTTTCCTCGCTACCTTCTTATTTGCCGGTCTTTAGCCCTGACAATCTTTCTACTGATCATTACCTGCTTTTTTTGGACCTTTATATTCACGTATTCTGAAGAGGTACGCTAATGTGAATTCTAAGTTTGTTGAACTCATGTCAAAAATACGGTCCTGACTCTCTGGATTGGTGAAGTCATAGGCGAACCTAACCTCACCAGAGATTGTGCTTTTTCCAAAAAGTTTAGAGATTCCTGCTCCGGCGGTGAGTCCGTACATGATTTTTCGGGGACTGGCATCTGAATTTTCGAAGGTGGGAAGTTCTGGAGGTGTGGTTCCGGAAAATTCCCTTTTAATGTCTTTAGCTTGTAGTAAGTATCCTAAATGAGGCCCAATTTTTATTTGGAATCTTCCAGATCTCCCCAAGAAAAAACTGGACAGAATTGGCACTTTTAAATAATCAAACTGGGTTTCATTGGTGTAAAGCAAGCCTTCTTCGGGCTCATCGGTTTGACTAAAACCTATGCTCAACAATTGAATATTCACTTCAATACCAGCATTTTTAGCATTAAAGTGTTCAAAAACCAAGGCGAAAGTAGGCTTACCCAAGCCTTCCACTGAGACCGGACGCTGGCTCGGAGAGGGTCGATACGAATAGGAGGAGGTGGCATATCCTCCCCGGATCCCAACACTTGTTTGCGCAAAGGAAATCGCAGACATCATCAAGAATATTGACGTAAAGAGAAATCTATTCATGTTCAAAATTAAATAAATCCTGTTAGCACCGGCAACAATTTCTAATTGATGATGAACGAACGGGGATGTATCGGTAAATTTTATGGTTTCGAGGATTATGTCCTGAATGACTATGTTCAACCACGTAATGCAGAGGCATAAACTGAATCCGCAACCAACACTACATTAGAGTCAACTACAAAAATGCCCCCAAAAGAACTTACTTCTTGGGGGCACAAGGGATGGAAACTTTTAGAGTAGCCTCAGGTACTTCATTTGGATTTTCCTTTTGGCTTATCTGAATCTAGATCGTCCCGATCCTTCAATTTTTTATCTTCTACATTCTTGTTCAGAAACGTGTTGATTTTATCTATTGAAAACGACGAAGAGATTTCTCCGAAAGAGTTAATGTCCATTTTAAAGCCTTTTAAATCTTCATGGACTTTCGGATCTTCATTTTTCTTTTTCTTCTTGGTCATACCTATCGATTTTTAGTCTAGTACTGCTAGTGAATTTAACGCAAATCTTATCCGCTTGGATACTTCCTTAGCACCTAAAATAGCAAAAATCTCCATCAAGTCCGGTCCAGCTCCGACGCCAGTTACGGCAAGTCGCACCGCCTGCATTACTTTCCCCAATTTTATAGCCTTGGCTTCTGCCGCTTCTCCCAATATTGCTTTTGCATGTTCTGCATCGTACGTGCCAGCAAAACTATCCAATCTGCCTGCATATTCTGAAAGCACAGAGACAGCTTCATTGTTCCATTTTTTAGCAGCCACTTCTTGATCAAATTCAGTAGGAGCAACTACAACAAATTTACATCCGTTCCAAAGGTCAGATGGGAATGTAGCGCGTTCCTTCATCAATGCAACTATGGCTTCAGCTGTTTCAGGTGCTAGCGAGATTCCTTCTTTGGAAGCATCATCGATCACAAAGGTGGCCAGTTCAGCATTTGGCATCGCCCGAAGGTACTGTTCGTTATACCATTTGGCTTTTGCAATATCAAATTTAGTTCCTGACTTGCCGATTCTGTCTACGGAGAAAGCTTCTACCAATTCCTCCAATGAGAATAGCTCACGAAGATCTCCTGGGTTCCAGCCCAAGAAGGCGAGGAAGTTTAAGAAAGCATCTGGTAAATATCCTTGCTCCCGAAAGCCAGAAGCTGTTTCACCGTTTTCTTTGTTTTCCCAGTTAAGCGGGAAAACCGGGAACCCTAATTTATCCCCATCCCGTTTGGAAAGTTTTCCGTTTCCATCAGGTTTCAATAGCAAAGGCAAGTGTGCAAATTCAGGCATGGTATCTTCCCAGCCAAAGAATTTGTACAGCAGGACGTGCAGTGGAGCAGATGGAAGCCATTCTTCTCCTCGGATTACGTGGGTAATGTTCATAAGATGATCGTCTACGATGTTGGCCAGATGGTAAGTAGGCATCCCATCCGATTTCATCAGAACTTTATCATCCAGAGTGGAAGAGTGGACCATTATCCAGCCACGGATCATGTCATTCAGACGAACTTCCTCTTTGCGGGGTATTTTCACACGGATCACATAGGGTTCCCCAGAAGCCAATCTTGCTTTCACCTCATCATCGGGAAGTGTCAGTGAATTTTTCATCTGCGTTCTGGTGATGTTATTGTATTGAGGAGAAACTACGCGCGCTGCTGTCAGTCGCTCCCGCATTGCTTCCAGTTCTTCTGAGGTGTCAAAGGCATAATACGCATGGCCTGCTTCGACTAGATCCATAGCATATTGCATGTAGCTTGATTTTCTTTCGGACTGGCGGTAAGGAGCTGAATCTCCGGGATTCCAAGGGCTTTCGTCAGGAGATATTCCCAGCCAGGCAAGGGATTCCTGAATATATTCTTCTGCACCGGGTACAAATCTGGCCTGGTCTGTATCCTCAATTCTAAGAAGAAACTTTCCTCCCATTTTTCGGGCAAACAGGTAATTGTATAGTGCTGTGCGTACACCGCCGATATGTAAAGGCCCCGTGGGAGATGGGGCAAATCTTACGCGAACTTCTCTATTCATGGGTATTGTTTCGGATTCTAAGCATAGCTCAGAAAATAGAACTTCTAATTTGCCTACAAAGATAGGAAATTGAGCGATGGAAAGGGGTTTTTGTTAGGGAAATCCTGGGAAACGGGTATTAGTATTAGTGCTGTTTCTTGAATTTTCGAATGGCAAAATACGATTTACCTAATTCTTAATACGATTCCTTTTAAAGGAAAATTTAGTGCTGTGGTGCTTAGAATGTATACACTCTTGGTCAAGCATGTATTTTAGATAATTCCATCCTATTATTCTGATGTAAATTACTTCTGGCTAAAAGTGGAAGATGAATTAACAGTTAAAAAGCTTTTTCCCTCTTCTTTGATTCTTTTATCCAACCACCCCAATACAATGAAAGCTACAATGAACCCAATTATGGGAAAGGATAACATGATGGCCTGCAAAAAGAATGGAGCAGTTTCAAGGTCAAATTCTTCAAATATATGCAGTATCTCCATTTCCCACTCTTGGAATATACCTAAGGAGGCCAAATAAATCAAGTAGATGAGAAGGACTACCATTGCGGCCGAGAAAATCATCCCTAATCGAATGAAGACTTTAGCAATTTGAAAACTGGGGTCGAGAGTTACAGATTTGCTCATGGCTGAAAAGTTTGAATAAAATTGAACTACAGACAGTTAATAACCAAGTATTTAACGTTAAATTCTTTTAATAGTATCCAATCTCAACAGGAAGTTGAAGGTCTCATTCACTTGGGAGAGGTGCGGGATTTGAGGACAGTAAGATGCGATATAGACCCTGAAAGGTACAAGTTGACTCCTGATATCCTATTAATAGGTTGAGTTGTGTGGGAATGATTAATCTAGTAGTCACAAATATAGTGTTTATTGGATTATATCAATTTAAGAAAATGGTATACTTAAAATAATATGAAGAGGGCTTGTTCAAAAACACTGATTCTACTTGTTACCAATTTATCAAGTGTCTAAAGTCTTATATATGTTTTACTTTTTTTTGAGTATAATTGTGTGTAATAAAAAAGAATATTATCAATTTTTTATTTATAGATTGACGTTATGAATTTTTATTCTAGTCGGAAAAATAATTTACTTTTATCGATCATACCGTAGAATTGTTATAGTTTATCATTATGGTAAGTTTGATGCACAAATGATTTTTGAACGATTGTAGATTATTTACTTTAAATAATGGAGCTTATGAACTTGAGGAATCTATTTGTGATCGTGTTTTGTTTCACTTTTTCATGTGTGGAACAGTCAGAAGTCTCAATTTCAGAGAGTTCGAAACTTATTCAAATGAAGATAGCTGGTATCTCTGATTATGAAAAGAATTTAGCTAAGGCCAGTTTATATTTTGGAGAAGTTTTGAAAGATCCCTACGCATTAGGAGAATTGTTTTCATCCGCTACAAGTAATGCCAATTCGGGAAGTATAAAGCTCAATTTAAAGACATTGCTTGAAAATAGTGAAGATCCGTCATTCCGGAAAAAATCAGCTATTGTAGCAGGGCTTAAAAATCTGGATATTAAGAATGGAAGAATAGGGAGCCCGTTAGCTAACAATGAGCTGATTGATTTTCTGAAGGAAAATAATATTTCTGTTACAGCTCCTTATTTGGCTGAAGATTTTAAATTAGATGAAGTAAATGAATTGACAGTTTCTTGGTGGACAGCCGAATATGAAGTGGAAAATTTAGAAAAAGATGAAAGTTGGGCTGGTGCGACCAAAGCTGTAAAAATAAATTTGAATTCAAATATTAGTGTTGGTGATGTCTTTGAAAGAGAACCTTTTTTGGTTGATGATGAATGGGCGATGACTAATCCTACTGTTGTCTTGGGGAGGTTTCAAGAAAATACAATTTCCGATAATGAGGTTATAAATGATGCCATGGGGAGTAATTTGAGGGCAAATGGATCTCCTGTCCAGTTATGTGATGCAAATAATAGATCTGCTCAAAATATCCTGGTAAAAATACCTGCTATCCGATTAGAAGAGAATATTGCACCTTGGCCGAAAGATAATTTTATTTATTTGTGGGTTGGAGCAGCCGGAGAGGTTAAAATGAACTCAGATAATGTACCTACAATCACTGCTGATGTAAATATGCCATTGGGAGGTTTTGAAATCACACGAAAGGAAGCACGGATACAGCGGTGGCTTAACACCAGTATTCCGTTTATTATTTCTTCGTGGAAACCTGACGCTGATAACATGGTCTTGGTTTGGGGTTATGATAAAAATAGAGTGGATATCGATTATACTGCTGGGTTAAAAGGAACTAAAAACGGAGTCAGTGCAGAATTAAGTACTAAAATAGCGGTAAGAAAAGAAATAAAGCTAATCGCTTCACTTGCTTTTGATAAATGCTATACGTTGCATAATAATCTAAATAAAGTGAACCAGGGCTATGGGTATTATGGAAATACAAAATTCCCTATTTACGCTTTTGATAAACTTCGGGCATATTTTACTTTGGAGACATTATGATTTGGGACAATGTTCAATTTTTCATTCATTGGAGTTAGTTAGGAGTATTCATTGCCCTTTATATTATAGCCTTTAATTTCTTTGTAATCAATCCCTGTGCTTCATTTTGGCTCACCTGAGACAAGCTTGAATGTATATGTATATCCGATTTTCTCCCAGTAAGGAAATGAATACATCATAAAGTTAGCTTAACTCTGGATTTAGGCCACTTCGGTCACCCGTCTTCGGTCTTCTGACCAAAAGAGCAAAGGAATTTTGGCTAATGGCATCATTGCGGATAATCATATAAGTTTATTTTATCAAGTTGTCAATTTATTGTACAAAAAAGAAGGAACCCATTGCTGAGTTCCTTCTTTTAGTTGATAGAGCAATAGCTCTTAGTGCTTCACTCTGATTTTCTCCTTGATACGTGCAGCTTTACCCTGACGTCCTCTCAAGTAGAATAGACGAGCTCTTCTTACCCGACCTTGTCTCAATACATCGATTTGCTCGATTGCTGGTGAGATGATGGGGAAGATCCGTTCTACACCAATTCCGTTAGACACCTTTCTTACAGTGAAAGTTTCTCCGTTAGAGTTCGGGTTTCTACGCTGGATCACAGTTCCTTGGAACTGCTGGATACGCTCCTTGTTACCTTCTTTAATACGTACGTGTACGTTGATGGTATCACCAGCTTTGAATGAAGGGAATTTAGCTCTTGCTTCGCTGTATTCCGCTTCTACTATTTTCATTAGATCGCTCATAGCTTTATATTTTTATGCTTTCGCTGTTTGCCAACGCGTGGCTTATTAAATTACATACTGTTCGACTTTGAATCGCTTGCACCACTTTCCTTCTTCCTGAGTAAATCAGGTCTCCGTTCGAGGGTTCGGCGTACCGACGCTTCAAATCTCCATTCGTTTATCTTGGCTTCATGGCCAGAGAGCAATACCTCAGGTACTTTCATCCCCTTATAATCTGCGGGTCTGGTATATACGGGTGGTGCTAGCAACCCATCCTGGAAAGAATCTGTCAAGGCAGAAGATTCATCATTTAATACTCCCGGAATCAGACGGATCACTGCATCGACCACTACGGCTGCAGCTAATTCCCCTCCAGAAAGCACAAAGTCACCAATACTGATTTCTTTGGTAATGAATCGCTCCCTTACACGCTCGTCCACTCCTTTATAATGACCACAGAGGATCAAAAGATTTTGATGGAGTGAAAGTACATTGGCCATAGGCTGGTCGAAAGTGGCTCCATCAGGGGTCATATAGATGATTTCATCATATGTTCGTTCCTGCTGTAGGCTTTCTATACATCGTGCTATTGGCTCGATGGACATCACCATCCCGGCTCCCCCTCCAAAAGCATAGTCATCTACTTGCTTTTGCCTGCCTACTGAATAATCACGTAAGTTTATCACACGAATGCTGGCAATACCTTTGTCCTCAGCCCGTTTTAGAATCGAGTGCGCAAAAGGGCCTTCCAGCAATCCTGGTACAACGGTGATAATATCAATGTGCATGGGATCAATCTTCCAGATATATGTCAAGTAAACCTTCGGGTAGCTGGCAGTAAACTTTTTTAGCTGCCTTATCCACCTTTTGGATAATTCCGTCCTGAATAGGTATCAGTACTTCTTTTTCCTGGTGAATCACTCCGAGGAGATTCTGTGTGCTCAGATCATAAACCATCTGAATCTTTCCGATCAAACCTTTAGTCTCGTCAAAGACTTCGTATCCGATCAAATCGTGATAGAAATACTGATCATCCTTAAGTTCGGGCAGTGCTGTAAGTGGAAGATATATTTCCGCTCCTACAAGACTCTCTACCTGATCTATTGAGTTCAGATCCTCAAATTTTGCCAGTGCTTTATTTCCGGGCTGGAGTACAAAATGCTCCAGGAAAAACGGCACTAACCGGGATTTTTGCTCTAAGAATAAGTGGGCTAAGTTTTCATAATCCTCAGGATAATCTACATCCAGCACCAGCATTACTTCTCCACGAAGTCCATGAACTTTAGACACGTAGCCTAACTGAAAGCATTTGTCTTTATTCATGGTGAATTTTATTAAGCTTTTGCTTCGTCTTCGCCTTCAGCCTTAGCTTCAGGAGCAGCTTCTTCAGCAGGTGCTTCTTCAGTATTTTCTGCAGCTGGAGCAGGATTGTTAGCAGCTTCAGCAGCAGCTAGCAATGCTTTTTGCTCGTCTTCTCTAGCTTTGATCGCATCCAATCTAGCCTGGTTCTTGGCAGTTTCAGCGTCAAGTGCTTTCTGACGTGCATCAGCCTTAGCTTTGGAGATACCTTCAGTTTTACCTGCGATTTTTGTTTCTTTATCTGATACCCAAGCTTCGAACTTCGCATCTGCTTGTTCTTGCGTGATGGCGCCTTTTAATACACCGATTTGAAGGTGTTTTTTCAGCATTACGCCTCTGTACGAAAGCATTGCTTTCACAGTATCTGTTGGCTGAGCTCCGTTCAACAACCATTTAAGAGCGCGCTCATTGTTGATGTTGATAGAAGCAGGATTAGTGTTTGGGTTATACGACCCGATTTTTTCGATGAAGCGTCCATCACGTGGAGCTCTTGCATCAGCTACAACCACGTCATAGATAGCCATTTTTCTTCTACCTCTTCGTGCTAATCTGATTTTTACTGACATAAATTTTAATGTATTTAGTGAGTGGATGGAACCCGTCCATCCTAATTTTGGAGTGCAAAGATAGTGTAAATCCTTGTAAAGCCATAAGTTGACTAAAGAATATTTGCCAGAATATAGGCTTTTCTCTTATCTTGTGCCAGAAATATAGATGGCCTGTATTTGCTTGGCCTTAGGCATGGTCAACGTCCGCCAGCCGGATGCCAGTCGAACAGCGATAGAACAAGCGTTAGGTGAGGATGGATAAGTATTGATATATGGCCCCGTAGTTCAACGGATAGAACAAGCGTTTCCTAAACGCTAGATCTAGGTTCGATTCCTAGCGGGGCTACAATTTTCCCTATTTAAAGGACTTAAAGGGCAATTTTTATTTTTGGGGGACAGTTTGGGGGACACTTCCCTAAGGATTAGAAATGTTTTTATATTTCCCGTTGAAATTTTTCCTCGTGCGCGCGTGTGCGCGTATTGGTTCACTTTTAAAAAATCAGGTTCAGCCTTTTGCCTTGTTTAACCTTTTTATATGTCAAAAAACTATCTTCCTTTTATAGTGTAAGAAAACTCACGACTTACTTATTTACCTAGGGTGTATAGGGGTTTCGAAGTAAATGACTGAGTCCTTTTTATGGACTCTAAAAATTCAGATCCACCGTAATAAGGCAATTAGGTTATTCTGCTTTATGAAATTGGAAAAATTTCCTCTTTTGATTTTAAGCTTGTGAAATTTGGAATCTGATTAGTGAAATTTCAAAACTTTGGTAAATTGAACTTTATTCATCTTCTAAGCTTAGTCAAAATGAGATTTTTTATCACTTCCACTCAAATATTTGCCCTAATTATTTGTCTATCATTCTTTTCCTGTAAAGAATATGAAAAAAGGAAAATTCTAGCCCAAGAAGAAGCTTTAAATGAAATTAAGGCTGAAAGAAAGAAAGAAAGTCATGACGCGTTTATGGCTCAAGTAGAAAGAGACAATGAGGAAAGTAAAAAATCAACCATTCTTGAAGGTGAAACGACATCTAGAGGGCAATCCTTAATAATGGAAAAGGATACGGCTTTTAAATTTTCAAAGGATAATTCAATCGGCTTTGATTTTGAAATAATCGGAAAGAATAAATTCACTTTAGACAATCAAAAATCCGAAACAAACGGGAAATATATGTTATTCAAAGAAGCCAAGGGACTAGGAGCAGACGGTATTATAAATTATAGAATGAGTTCGTCTGGTTCAAATAATTTCTCTGTTGAAGCTGTTTTTGTAAAGAAAAAGTAAGATTATTCTTATGAATTTAATTCTTCAACTTGCTTCGTTTTTAGGGATTTTCATCTCTAAACAATGGAAAAATTAACCCCATTTTCTCAAGACCTAAAATATAGTATTTCAGTGGATTTAATTCCTTTTCGGGAAAATCGAAAAAAAGTGGGAGTTCCTGATTATCAAATCCCCGCCTTAAACATTCCTTAGCCTCCACCTTAGAGATTTTCCCATTGGATAAGGCTTTGATGACTTCTTTTCTAAAGTTGATCCGGCTTTTTTCCATGGCCTATGCTGATTTTCCGGGTGAAATAGATTTTAAGATTAGGGACCTTTTCCAGTAGGGAATCAGTAGGGGTGGGATTAATTCCCTGACTGCTTAAATCTAAAAGGATTATTCCATCCGATTGGAGTAATTGCCTAGCCTCCACTTTGGAAACTGCCTTTTGACCTATGGCCTTCAGTATCTCCTTTTTAGCTTCCTTATTCATGGACTATTCGATCAATCAAAATATCCAGATCCTTTTCAGACATACTGTCCAAATCAATTTTTTGACTGTACGTTGTAGATTGAAGCTTTGGTAATAGGTAGGGCAAAAGATCAGATATGAATTTCAGTCTGTCCTTTGGTTCCAACGATTCCAAGTCATCTTGGATAGTTTGATAATTGTCATCAAACAGTTTTTGAATTAGTCCCCTTATTTCGGTACTGACTTTGTTTTTACTGCCTTCAGGTCTACCCGGATTTCCTTTTTCAAACTTTGCCATTTTATGCTTTTAAAGCCTTTTAATTCCTTTGGTCTAATTTACAGGGTTAGGATAGTTTTCTATTCCTTCAAAGGACACACTGTTTGTTATATCTAATCCGATTTCATTATATAGCTTAAACTCATTCACATTCGAAAATATATCCTTAGTTTCCTCGGAACTTCCCTCACTTGCTTGTCTTACGTTTTCAGTCATTTTCCAAGCCCATATATATGCTGAAGAATCATTGGTTATATATTCATTTTTTAATTCTGTTAACTTCCCGAATTCTCTTCCCAATGATATAGCTAATTTTGAATCCTTCTTTGCGTACAATTGAACGGAGTAGGTTGGGTTTGACTCTTCTTGAATTGGTTTATCACAAGAAAAGATAAGTCCTGAAAGGGCTAAAATTAGGATGCTATTTTTCATTTTATCCATTATTGAGTCAAAATCCATCGTATTTCTCTCGTAATTTACGACAAATTAAACTTTTCTTTTAACTGAATCAAGGCGGGATTCTTTATTGCCATTCGGATAAAGTCCTTTGTCTTTTTATCGGTATAGCCTCCTATCAAATCCCAGTTTGCTGGGTATCCCATTCCATTAATCAAGATCCCATTTTCAAAATGTAAGTGGCTGATGTACCTTTCAAAGGTGTCTGTTTGAAGGTCTTGTGAAAGTTCACTTTTTTGGTTTATGATAGGGATGACAGGTTCAAACTTTTCAAAATTTGATCTTGGGCTGTGTTCTAATTGGATTGGTACTTTTAATCCCTCTTTGAATCCGTCCTGTATAGCTTTGATTTCTTTAGCTTGAATCTGTTGACTGTCTAAGTGACTGTATTGACTTAAATAGGACTGAATGAGATTGTTTTCGGTATCGGTGTCCAAATATCCCCCTGCCACTAATCCCCCTGCATAACGGGCTAATTTTAGCCTGTCTCCATGCCTTTGGCCTTCCGGTGATGCTTCCAGTTTTTTGATTATCCAATCCCCCAAACCTGATGCTTTGATTCCTTGGTTTTTGACTTTCGGGACAGACTTTGGAATGTGGATCTTTTTTTCCAGAAATGGCTTCGCTGAATGATTAATAAAGGATTCATCATCAAAGGAATATCCCCTTAAGCTAGACACATTTTTAGGCTTGTCATCCAATTCAATCCCCCAAGTTTTTAGGAAAATTTCCTTTAGGGATTCAAAATACAATTTATGGTCTATAGGATCGGGGGGAATCGGAATTAGTCCCCAGTATCCCTGTCCTGATGCTGACTTTCCAAGGTAGGCTATTTGGGGAATTTTAATCAGTTCGGATTGTAATTCTGTCCAGTTAGTAATTAGTTTGTTATTCTCAGTCAGATCTAGATCAATTTGAATCAGTCCAGAATGTTTTAATAGTTTGGATTGACTCCGATAAGAGAAAACCCCGCTGGGAGTGATGGCAGGAAGTGTGGCTTTGATTGCATCCCGCTCTCGTTTGTCATCGATTGCCCGTATGGCCTCCACTTTTTCTTTGTATTGTGTGGAGGTTAACCAAGTCATTAAATTAATGGTGACAGGATTTTTTGGGGTGTCATAATTCCGAAAGCAGGAAACTTCCACGTTTAAAACGGACTCTTTTAACATATCCACTTATTTAAAATAGTTTGTTAAAAGGGTATAGGTTGAATTTGACTTACTTAATTACTTCAAATACCCTATACCCATCTAATTAAAAGAGTTAGTCAATAAAGGCTTCAGGATCTAAAATGAAATAGGATTGTGGGGAAGTCCTTTTTCCTTCCCTTTTTATCCATCCTTCCTTTTCATAATAGGTCAGATATTCCCCTGATTTATTGGTTCCGATATCGAATATTGTGTTCAGGCAGTTCTTTAAATCTGACCCGTTCGGCTGAGGCAAATCCCTGAAAATTTCGCTAAGAGTATCCCAGTGTTTTTTTACATCAATTTCATCTGGGGATGGCTTCCTTTTTCTTCCTCCGCTTTGAGGTGGGGTAGGTTTCCAGTCTCCCAATAGTTCAGGCAGTCCTTCATTATTTACATAAAATGCAAAAGTCTCCGGTTCCCTATCCCTGCAAAATTCGGCTTCCACTATTGAGATATTTTTATCGTTTGTGTCAAGTGATACCGATAAAACAGTTTGGGCTTTATTGACTAATTCAGTCCCTAGGTGTCCTCGGGCGTTTAGATCCCCTTTATTTTGATGTAGGGCGGTAACAATGTGGATTTGTTTTTCCTGTGTCCATTTCAGGATATAGGAAGCAATTTTGGTGGCTTCTTCTTCATCATTAATGGATGTGACTAGATCCCTGATTCCATCGATGGCCACAAATCCCAAATCGGGAGTGGTTTGGATGGCTGTATCAATTATTTGAAGTCTTTCCTCCGGCGTATGCTTTCGCAAACAGTATACTTCAAAATGTTCGGGACGTGATCCAAGTAAATTAAATACTCTATGGAGAACCTTTTGAACATAGTATTCTGATTGTTCGGTGTCAAAGAAAATTACTCTCTTCTTATCGAGAGGAAGTTTGCCTTTAAATCGATCCTGAATCAGTCCGTTTTGTACCATCGATGCCAAAAACATGGAGATGCAAAAGGTCTTCTTTGATTTTGCTTTCCCAATGACTAGGGAAAAATCTCCCAGTGATCCAATGATCCCTTCTTTGCCATCCGATCCAATCAAAGACAGACAGACAGGGGGAAGACTTAAGGGTTTGTTTGGGTCAATTTTAGCCTGCCTGAGTAATTCCATCCACTTGGCCTGATTGTTTGGTTGTGGTGATGTTAGGGCTTTTCCTAGGCTGTTTAAATCGGATCCTTCTGGAATGGAGACTTTGTATTTCTTCAGTTCCATGTTCTAGTCTCCTTTCTGTTTTGCTCAAACTCTGAAGTTTTTACATATACTTTCAGAAAATCTAGGATCTTTTCTAAAATGGTCGGGTCTCCAAAGTAGCATTCAAGAGAATGTATTTTTTTCCCTTTATCATAAACACTAAATGTGACTTTGCAATTGATATTTATTTCTGGATACGCCTTGAAAGTGTGGAATCCAAAAGGGGTAGATATTGGGATTTGAATTTCAAATTGTCTCATACTAAATCAGGATTAGTGGTGACACATAAGTCCCTGAATTGAGTATCTTTACTTACTGCTTTTGATTGGATATTTGAAGCGGTTCGGGAGTTGAAAGGATTAGATCCGATTGACTCCCATTCTTTTTTTGGTGTCATCGCGATCAGTATTTTACAGTTTTAACCTGATGAAGTGAGGCTTCAATTTCGCTGTCCTTATACAAGACACGTCCCCCAATTAAGTAAGATTGGATCAGTCCACGTTTGCTCCAATCATTGAGCGTAACAAGAGAAATTTTCAGCTTGTCGGCTGTCTCCTTTCGGGTTAATAGCTTCTCGCTTGTAGATGTGGCAGGAATTGCCTGAATAGTTTTGACTGCTTCCCTTACTGCATGACTGATGATTCCAGTCAGCTCCTCAGTGGTGTGAGTTGTTAAAATTAGATTGTTCATGCTGATTTGAATTTGTTTCTTCAAATCAGCAAGGGGGATTAGGAGGGGGGATTAAAGAATCTCCCCCTTTTTTATCTTTTCAAATAATTCTTTTGCTTCTATTTCGTGTTTGGGTTGGATATACTTGTCATATCCATTTTTCAGTCCTTTAGCGGTGCTTTCATCGCAAGCTAAAATAAATCGCAAAAAGGCTACTTTCTGACCTTCAGGCAGTGTTAAAAATTCGGTTGTTTTTTCAAATTCGAGTAATTTCAAAAGGTGATAACGAATGGCAAAAGGCTTTCCTTTTTCGGGTTTATAGGGTAATTCCTTGGTTGAAGGGGAATTTGATAGATGCTCCTTACTAAATTCAACCATTTCAAAATGGACAACTGCAAAAAAGGCTTTATTGAGGTTGTTTAAACAAAGGCGAATTTTTCCTTCTTTAAATGCCTCATATTGACTTTTAACTTGGAGATACTTTTTTCCATTAATCCCCTCAAATTTTTGAGGGGGATTATGATCGATTAATTTTCTCACATCGAAATCATGAAAATGTCTCTCTGATTCCAGAATTGTTTTTTCGATATATAATTTTCTTTTGGGATTGTTCAAATTTTCTATTTTCTCCAAAAAATGGGACTTCATTGAATCTAGAGTAAATTCTAAAGCTTTGTCAAATGTGAATTTTTTGGCCTTACTTATTTCTAAATAAACAGGATTGCGCTTAGGTTGGGGCGTATTAAGAGATTCTTTTTCATATATCCAATTGAGTCCTGTTGGTTCGGGCTTTCCTTCAAGCCAATCATTAAATGTGTATTCCATCTTAGCTCACTTTTAAAATTGATTTATTCCAATGCTCCAAAAGTTTTTGGGCGTTTTCCTCGGGGGTGACTTTGATATAAAGTAGAAAGGATTTTTCTGTTCTGTGTCCTGTGATCTTCATTAGACTGATGGCAGGGAATCCACTTTTAAAAACGTTTGTAGCAAATGACCTTCGGGCGGTGTGAGTAGTGACAAATTCCCACTTCTGCTTTGTCTCAGTGACTTTAAATCCACCTTTGTGACGTTCTGCCTCCACCGTGACTTTGAGGCAGTCCACCGTCTTGGATATATCCTTTAGGTAATCATTCATTTTTTGATTACTAATTGCAGGGGGCAGACTGTTGGGATATTTGCCATCGTATTTGGCCATGATTTCCCTGACTAAGGGATGAATAGGAATTGTGACTTTTTCCCCTGTTTTGAAGGTCTTAATTTGCAAATAGTTCTTTTCTATATTTTCAGGCTTAATGGCTGTAAAATCTGAAAATCTTAATCCTGTCCAGCATCCCACGACAAACAAATCCCTAACACGCTCCAAGGCAGGTGATTTGCCCAAATCTTTATCATAAATGGCTTTTATTTCATCTTCAGTCAGATAAATAGAAAAACCGGAGACTGAAAATGTTTTGAACTGCTTAGACTTAAAAAACAGATTGGTGTTATATCCATTTTCGGTGGAATAGGTCAGGAAGGTCTTAATCACTTGGATGTATTTCCCAACTGTATTAAGAGTGTAATTTTTCTTATTCAGAAAGGCCACAAACTTTGTATAAAAGTTCTTGTCTATTGAATCAAAGGTTAAGTGATATTTTGTCCCAAATTCCTTTAAGGTGTCAAAAACAGTACTGTATTTCTGAAGGGTTCTTTTATCAAATCTTTTTCCGTTCGCTGTCAGTCGCGTTCCATTCTCAGAATCCTGTATAAATCTATTGAACAATTCCAGAAAAGTTGGCGGGCGGTTTTCTTCTTTATTGCTAGCCTCTGATGGGTTTAAGACTTCATCTAATCTTTTTTTCAGTTCCTCAATTAAAGGCGGTCTTTGCAGTTCATTGGACAGGGATTCCAGTTCCTTTTCGGCTGTCCCCTTTAAAAACTTCAAATTCTCATTCAGGATCTTACCTAAGGGGAAGTCTTTGACTTGTCTAGCTACTTGTTCACCTTCATTCCAAAATTTTGGATGGATGACCTTTCCAGTAGGGTATTTTAGGCGATTTGAATTGAAACTGATAAAAAGGATAATAGGTGTCTCCCTGTCCTTAGTCTTTTCTCTAAGGTAGAAATTGAGCTTTGCCATGATGACTGTCTTTTGATTGGATACTTAAAGATAATCAAAAGAAGAATGGGGGACACTTTGGGGGACACTTTTATTTAATCTAATTGAATTTTATTTAATCATATTTAATTGAAACACTCCTTAAGTAATTGATAATCAAATAAAACAGGCTAAAAGTAAACAGGACAAATAAGGGGGTGTTTAGCCCTAGCGGGGCTACTTTTAGACTCCGTATAATGTAAAAATTATTCGGAGTTTTTTGCTTATCAAGGGTTTAGAGTTATTTGGAATCTATTTGATTCTGTTAGATTCGTATAGTTTTGTCCCCTATTCTGTCCCCCTTTTCGTCCCCCTTTCTTTTAATTCCTTTGATTTTCTTTCTATCTTTATTCATGATCGATATGAAAGTCACAGCCGTTTTGAATCCCAAGAGTAAGAAATTGATGGGGGGAAGCGATTTATTTGTGCATTAGCAGAAAAGTAAGATGTTATATAAATCTTAAGCTTGACAAAATACCCAAAAAGGCTTGGTCTGGTAAGCCATTGAAAATGGGTCAATAGCCATTATCCATATGCTGATTTTCATAATCGGGTTATCTCCAGAGAAATTCATCACCTAAAAGAGATTGTTCAGGACTTTTATAAAAGGGATGAGGTGCTTGCTCCTGAAAACTTCTATCTGGTGAAATATCAAGGTAAAAGAATAAAAGGAGTCCATGGAGCTACTGCTCCGGGAGCAAACGACACAATTACATCCTATATTGAATATTCCCTCAAGTTTGGTGCGACTGCATTTGCAAGCCGAACAAAAAAGGTTACAAGAGGCTGTCAGTTTCAGTTCAGTCCTAACCACCATTGTTCAAACGCTTGTGAGGTATCTTTGAGATAAACTATTTCTCCAATCCTGGGCATTACCAAAGGAAAATGGTAGTTGTTTTCATTGTGTTCTGTTAAGCGAATCAGCGGTTCGTCCCAAGGATGAAAAGCCAATTTGAACTTAGAGGAATGAACGGGAAACAGCTGTTTTGCTTTGAGATCTTGTGTAGCTTTTAAAACTTCTTCGGGCAACATGTGTAATTCTTGCCAAGCTGTGTTGTATTGTCCATTATCAAGTATGGCCAAATCAAAGCCGCCAAATTTTTCTCCTAATTCTGCAAAGTGTGTCCCGTAACCACTATCACCACCAAGATACATTTTGAAACCTGGTGTTTCTATAACATAAGAAAGCCAAAGTGTATTGCTCCTTGTAAGCCCACGGCCTGAAAAATGTCGTGCAGTAGCTGTATGCAAGGTTGTAGTATCGTCAATTACTACTTTTTCATTCCAGTCTTTTTCAATGATTTTTGAAAGGTCAAATTTCCAATGCTCAAAATGAGAACCAACCCCCAGACCACAGACTATATGCTTGATTTTAGACTTCAATTTTAGTATGGTTTCATAATCCAAATGGTCATAATGGTCGTGGCTTATTAGTAAATAGTCAATTTCAGGCATATCATCTGCCGAATAAATATCTGTTCCTACAAATGATTTATTTGAATAAGGAACAGGGGAAGCATTCCCACTGAACACAGGGTCAACCAAAAACCGTATTCCATTAAGCTGGATAAAATATGAGGAATGCCCGAACCACACCAATACATTTTCAGTAACCGGTATAGTTTTTAAATCGGTCTTGATGGAAGGGATAGTATCTGTCGGATTAGTCTGTGAAAACTTTGTAAAAGCGAAGTCATAGGCTACGCTCGTCATAGAATATCCTTGCGTTACATACGGAGTAAATTGGATATTCTGAAATTTTCCATTCTTAAAGTTCGGGGATTGCTGTATCAGTTCAAGCCACTTTCCCCTTGGTGGTTTCCCAAATTTGGGATGTTGTAAGTAACCAACAGTTACAAGTACCAATAGTAAAACTATACTTAGAAACACTAACATTATTCTTTTCAAAAACTTCTTAATTCTATTCATTTGGGGAAATGTGCCTTAGTACTTCGCTCTAAAATTTTATCAAGCATGCTGTCGGGCAAAATCCAATTTAAAAATCTGACCATAGCGGCATCTCGTCCAATAGTGTAGCGTGTTCGTGGTCGCTTAGTTACTAGGGTGTCTGCTATGATTTGTCCTGCTTTTTCGGCAGGTACTGCATCTTTGATATAACTTTCAGCCAAAGATACCATTGCGTGCATGAGACCACCGTATCTGCTCCGGTGTTCAGGTGTCATTTCATGGGTAATTTTCTCCGCTTTTATCCTGACTTGCGCACTCATTGGCGAAACTACACCGCCCGGCTCAATCACGATAACCTTTACACCAAAAGGCTCAAGTTCGCGACGTAAAGCATCGCTTAATCCTTCTAACGCAAATTTAGTACTTGCATAAGGCCCATAACCAGCCATTGCTGCTTTGCCACCGATAGAACTGATGTTGACGATAGTTCCGTGACTTTCAACTAGTGCAGGCAATACTGCCTGAATCATTGCGACTTGCCCGAATACGTTTACCTCAAACTGCCTGCGCCATTCAGAAAGAGGCAATACTTCTACTGGAGCATTTATTTCTATTGCGGCATTATTTACCAATGCACGAAGCGGACGTTTTTCCGGGTCTTCTTTAATGCGTCTGACAAGATGGGCGATGTGTGCTTCATTGGTAATGTCCAATATGACAGGTTCTATGTTCCTACCACGGATAGAATCGGCATCAATTTCACGCCTTACACCTGCAAGAACATAGAAACCACGGCTTGCGAGTTCTTTTGCAGTTGCGTTGCCAATACCTGTAGAGGTGCCTGTGACTACGATAATCCCGTTTTGCAGGGTCTCAGTTTTGTTCCCTGATTGCATCATTTTTTCAAAAATATATTTTAAGCTGTAAGAATACGTTGTAAGTTTGCAACCTACAAGTATAGAGTATGCTCTATACTACTAATATATTTTTCAACAATAAAACCGAGAGATGTTAATTAACGAATTGTCAAAGCTAACAGGGGTTTCCATCCATACATTACGCTACTATGAAAATTACGGATTGATAACAGGCATGTCAGATGATTCTGTCAAATCTAATAATTACAAACAGTATGATGATCTTGTTGCAGAAAAAGTTGAATGGATAGTCCAGGCTAAAAAAGCGGGGTTCACTTTGTCAGAAATAAAAAAATCATTGAATGATTGGTTTAGCAATAAACTGTCGGCAAGTGAGAAGATAGAAATAGTACAAAACAAAATCAGTGATGTAGATGCAAGAATCCGTGAGCTGAAGCAAGTCCGAAAATTTTTAGTCTCCTCCTTAAAGGATGTTGAGAATGGGGATTGTTGAGTTGCCTTTTCGTGTCGCTCTTAAGGTTAACCTGGGTGGATGCTTCGGGACACGGAGGTGTGAGACCTATACGGTGGCTTAGGCGATCTATATGCACACTATGCCTTGCGGTGTGGAACATGGAATTCAGCCGATACCAATCCTCTTTGTTTGGTACCTAGGATTTTATTGCCCTTGCTTGGATCGTTCAGCTTCTTAGCCATGTCAGTTTCCGTTTAGTTTGGTGATAATTTCCTCGACTATTATTTCATAATCTTTTGCTCCGTTAGAGTCGGACGCATAGCCGAAAATGCTTTTTCTCTGCAGTTGGGCTTTTTGATTTCCAATAAAAATATTCAAAGCCCGCTTGATGGTATCGACGAAATCCTTAATTTGATCACAGCAGAACTCCGAAGACCTGTGGACAATGGCGATATAGACACAATCGGGTAGTGGGAGTGCAGTAACTACAAGTGTTGGCAATAATTAATACCAAGAAACATGGAAATAAAAAAGACCCTATTATTGATTTTGGTAATATGCCTTTTATTTTCTTGTAAAAATGAAGATAAAGAACAAAACAACTTAATTTCTGCTACTCTTTTTTACAACGGAGATATAATCACCATGCAAGGCGACAGTCCTCAATATGTTGAAGCTCTAATTGTGGAAGACGGAAAAATTGTTTTTGCCGGTACGAAGGAAGAAGCTGACAGAAAGTACGACCAGGCCAACAAGATAGACCTTAAAGGCAAAACCTTACTTCCGGGATTTATTGATGGGCATGCACACTTTGATAGTTTTTCATCTCAGGCTATTGGCGCCCAAATCTTACCGCCACCGGATGCTGGCGCCAATGATATCCCAACGCTCATCAACATATTAAAAGAGTGGAGCACGCCTGAAAACAGAGTCTTAACAGGATGGATCTTCGGGATCGGATTTGATGATTCGGTATTGAAAGAAAAACGCTTTCCAACCAAACACGACTTGGATGAAATAAGCACCGAATTTCCAGTAATGATCATCCATATATCTGGGCACTTCGCTGCCGTCAATTCCAAAGGGTTGGAATTGTTAGGTATCGATGCCAATACCGAAGACCCCGAGGGTGGAATCATTCGCAGAGAAGAAAACAACGAGCCCAATGGTGTGCTGGAGGAATTGGCTGCTATTCCGAATTATTTGAAAGCCCTTACTCCTGCCAGCCCGGAAGCCGCTGAACAATTTTTTGAAGCGGGTCAGGCAATGGCATTGTCTTACGGTTATACAACCGCACAAGAAGGCCGTACGATGAAATACAACCATGAAGAGCTCGTGAAAAACGCTGAAGCTAGAAATTTAAAATTAGATGTGGTAAGCTATATCGACTACGTGTTCGCTGACGAGCTCATGGACTCCAAATGGAACAGTGGGAAATACCACAATCATTACCGTATTGGTGGGATGAAAATAACCCTTGATGGATCGCCACAGGGAAGAACAGCCTGGCGCACCCAACCCTACTTACTTCCACCAGATGGTGTAGAAACGGGTTATAAAGGATATCCTGCTATTACCCAAGATAGTGTGGTAACTGCATTGTACAAAAAAGCTTTTAAAAATAATTGGCAGGTTTTAACCCATGCGAATGGAGATGCTGCTATGGACCAAATGATTCGTACCATGAAACCTGCAGCTGAAGAATTTGGAAATGAGGACCGAAGAAGTGTTCTGATTCACGGCCAGTACGTTCGCGAAGATCAACTTGATACATTCAAGGACTTGGACGTGATAGCTTCTCTATTTCCGCTCCACACTTTTTATTGGGGAGACTGGCACAAGCAAATTATTGGGGATAGCCTAGGGAATTTCATCAGCCCAACGCGAACAGCCCTAAATAAAGGCTTGCGCATCACTATTCACACCGACGCTCCTGTAGCCTTACCAAATTTAATGCGTATGGTGGGTATTTCAGTTGAGCGAAAGTCCAGATCAGGACAGATTATTGGTGGTAATGAAAAATTAACCCCGTATGAAGCTCTTAAAGGCATCACGGATTGGTCTGCATATCAACATTTTGAGGAAAATACTAAAGGAACCCTTGAAGTAGGAAAATTAGCGGATCTGGTTATTTTGGATAAAAACCCATTAAAAGTACCTGAGGAAGAAATAAAAAATATTGTCGTTATGGCAACCTACAAAGAAGGGGTAGAGGTTTATAAAAAATAGCTATTGCAACACAACCTATACGCAATGCCCTGCGGGACACTGAGAATAGCCTAAACGTTGGCAGCTATTAGAGCAAATTGAATAAATGGATTCTAAAACCTACAATATTCATGTTAGTAGTTTCTGGGGTCTGTCAATTCAGCTGTCAATTGGATGGATCCTTCTCCCCTAGGTGAAGTCTGAACCAACGGTCCTAGGCGTTGTTTGCAACTACGCCTTCCTATAAATTTGAAATTGACACAGATATTCGAGTGAAGTTACAAACTTCACTCAGCCCCAGACGGACCTTCGGTATATTCAGGGATAAAGACAAGTTTTACAGGACATTACTGAATTAACTCATGAAAAATTATTTTATTCTACTCTTCCTAATAACGCTGCTGATTGGATGTGACAACAAAAGACTAACTCCAAGTGAGCTGGTAACTGAATATTATGATGCATTCAACTCTTCTGACTTTAACCGAATAACTAATGTAATTGCCGATAGTATTATAATTATAGAAGGTGAGTATGTAATGCCTTACTCTCAGGAAAGTTTTCATGAACAATTTAAATGGGATTCCATTTTCCATCCAACTTATGAGATTGTTGAACTGGAAGAGCAAGACAACAAAATAGTTGCAACTGTAGCCTCAAGTTCCAATCGATACAAATTCTTGAGAAACGACCCCTTAACCTGTAAGTTTAGAATCTCCTTTGACTCAAACGAAATAACAAAACTAGAATCACTGGACTGTCAAGATGCGGATTGGAACATCTGGCAAGCCGAAAGAGATTCTTTGGTCAACTGGACGAGCAGAAATCATCCAGAACTTGATGGATTCATTCACGACCTGACAATGCACGGAGCGATAAATTATCTGAAGGCAATCGAGCTTTATGAAAACAGAAAAGACACTCTGTAACAAATGCTTTGAATGAATGGGGTTTTGTGAGTCAGGAATGTCCCGTGGGGATTGGAAAGTCCGCCTCATTTAATAAACTTAAATCAAGGCGTTGCTATGTGCGAGAAGTGAGGTTAGTGCTTTCTAATCCCCACTCATCATAGCTAGGCGTTATGACTAATACCGATGACATGAAAAGAATCACCGTAAAAGACATAGAGAAACTCAATGATTTGTATTTGAGCGGAGATTACAACAGTTTAAAAGTAGTTTGGTCTCAATTGAATGAAGCGTTGGATTGGATAGATTTGCATGCCAGCTTGGTTATCGAGGAATCCAAAATGACCGAATCATATATAATAGAGGAGTGATTAATTCCACGACCAGTATTTCATAATCCTTAGCTCCGTTGGATTCAGGTACATAGTCAAAAATGCCTTGTGGATGTACCTTGGCTTTTTAATTTCCAATAAAAATATTCAAAGCCCGATTGATGATCGACGAAATCCTTAATTTATTTTAAAAGCTGAGAACAATTTGTCCCAGCTTTTAAAATTTTGCACCTTTTTTAGGATTATAGATAAGGACGTGCTATCTCATCTGCCTTTGTTCGATTTTCCGCGCGTTTGCTAATGTCAGCTTTATGTATGGCGGCTTCAAGTTCCTTTTTATCCAAATCCTGACAATAAGCTGGTTCACCAGGCTGCTGCCTCCAGGAATCCGAAAGTAATCCTCCATCGATGACATCAAAACCAATTTGGTCAATCAGGTTCTTTACTACTTCCTTTTCCTTCTCGTCATTACCAGCAACAGATAAAGCAATTCTATTAGGATCTCCATTTGGAAGTGCCTTTGATGCTAAACTTTGGGCAATGATATTATTAAAGGCCTTGATTACAGGATGACCAATTACTTCGGCCACCCATTCGCTGTCTGTCAATCCATTTTCAATTGCTTCAACCTTTCCGTCCCGAGATGGATAGTAATTTCCAGCATGTATGACAATGGCATTTGAAGAAGACAGAATGTCTAATGGTAAATCTTTAGTTGCCTTTTCTGGGATCGCTAGTATAACAATATCTTCTGCTTTAGCTGATTCTACTGAAGTAACCGCGGTAGCCCCTGTTTTATTCGCAATTTCTTGTAGTGATTCTGGACCACGTGAGTTTGCAATTTTGACCTGATGTCCCAATTCTGTCAAATATCCGGCAAGTGTACTTCCTATGTTACCAGATCCGATTATTCCTATTTCCATGTTTAACTTATTTTAGTTGTTTCATTTATTTTAATTCTAGGATCTACTCCATATTGATTGGGGACTTCTAGATGTTCGCGTAACGTTTTGCCTTCGTAATCCATATGAAAAAGTCTACGTTCTTGCAGAATTGGAACCACTTCATTTACGAAAGCATCAATACCATCTTCATTGATGTCTGGTGAAATCCAAAAACCATCAGCTGCACCCGCTTCAAACCACTCCTGCATATGATTGGCAGCTTCAATACCGGGACCGACAATCACGGGGTGATAATCAATCACACCGTGGGCTACTATATCCTTAAGGCTCCAACCTTCTTTTGCTATCTGTAGTGCATGATACGAGCGTGGATCATAAGGTGAAGGACAGGCAGCTTTTAATTGTTCCTTTGACAAAGGTTCATCCAGACTATGGTAATCAAGCTTTATACCAAGCATCTGTTGAAGATATGCTACCCGCTGTGGGATTCGCTGACCATGGAGTTGAATTCTACGATCCAGCGCTGTACGCCTATCTTTGGAAATAGTGGTCATCAGGCCGGGAATGTATTTGATCTCCTCTGGGTTCCGACCGTGCCGCCTTGCGGCCTCTTTAAAAGCGTTCCGCTGTTTACGGGCATCCTCAATAGTAAAGGCTGCCCCAATTACTACATTGGCAAACCTACCAGCCAATTCATGCCCGTTTGGGCTGCCTCCTGCATGGAAGACAATAGGCTGCCCCTGTTCGGAAGGAGGTATATAAAGTGGTCCACGGGAGCCCACATATTTGCCATAAAAATCAATAGGTTGAATTTGTTCATCCTTCGCGAACTGTCCGCTTCTCTGATCATGTATCCAAGCATCTTGTCCCCAACTGCCCCAAAGTGATTGCACAAGTTGGATTACCTCATGGGCGCGTCCATATCGATCCTCACTGGACGGAAGCTTTCTGCCATAGTTTGCCGCCACTGCATCTCCGCTGGAAGTGACTGCATTCCATCCGGCTCTACCATGACTCATAATATCCAGTGCTTTAAATTGCCTTGCTAAAATAAAAGGTTCATTAAATGTCGTAGAGCCTGTGGCCACCAAACCAATGCGCTGGGTTTCCCGTGCAACAGCTGCCAGTGTCATCATTACATCCAGATTAAAGGCAGGTGCTTCATTTTCTATGTCAGCCAAAATTGCCCCTGGTCCATCTGGTAAAAAAATAAATTGGAACTTACCACGTTCTGCTGCCTGAGCTTGTTTTACCCTGGCATCATAACTGGTATAACTCGTTGGATCAACATTCGGCATGCGCCAGGCGCCCGGCTGAGATCCATATCCGTTTCCCAGATGCAACCCAATAAGCATCTTCCTTTCTGGATTAATAGGGTCTACTATTTTACTCATAGAACTATCCTTAAATCTATTTTCACATATATAAAATGCGACTTAAACGAACGCCATAATCTGAATCCGGGTTCGTCTTTGGATCACCCATTCGTTCCATAATCGCTGCAACAGCCAAATCTCTTCGCTTGGGTAAACGGGCTCTTTCAGCGGTATCAATCACGGATTGTATTTCCTTGGCTGTAAGGTCTGTGCAATATATAGGTGCTCCTGGCTGCTGTTTCCAAGAATCCTCTAACTTACCTGTATAGAAAGCATCAAACCCTGTCTCGTTAACTAGTTTTACGGCCACTTCCCGGTCTGATTCCCGATCAGCTGCGACAGGAATTGCAATGCGGTTGGAGATACCGGAAGGTTTGCCCTTTTCGGCAAGGGAGTGTGATCCGATGGCATTCCATGCTTTTGCTATGTTCCGTCCTAATTGTTCTTTTACCCATATGCTTTCTACTTGTCCGTTTTCTATAGTTTCGATCCTAGTATCACGGGCCGGATAATAATTGGAGGTATCTATCACAACTGTTGCCTCCGGGAGAGCAGCAAATAGTGGTGCAATATCGGGGATTACATGCAATGGAACGGAGATGATGATCACCTCCTGATCCGTTAGTGCTTGCTTGACAGTTACCGCTTGAGCACCTGTAGAAAGTACCTCCTGACCAATGGTTTCGGGACCTCTTGAATTAGCGACCATCACGTCATGCCCAGTCTCTGCTAATTTTAAAGCCAATGTTTTACCTATATGACCTACTCCTAGAATTCCTATTCTCATATTTCGTCTGGTTGTATTTGATAATTTTCTATAAATCAGATACAAAATTAGAAAAAATTTACTTTCCTTTGTATAGTACTTTCCTAAAGGAAAGCAAGACAAGTAGTGTATATGGCCAAAAAACAAACTTATTTATCCTGTTTGGATACGCTAAAGCCTGTGAGGGATGCCTTGGACGTGATCAACGGAAAATGGAAATTATCAATTATTATTTCAGTGATGGTAGGAAATAAGCGCTTTACCGATATTCAAAACAGTATCCCTGATATTACCCCAAAAGTTCTGGCCAAAGAATTAAAAGACCTTGAAGAAAATCGATTAATCAAACGGACTGTAATCGATGACTATCCGGTAAAAATTCTCTATCAGCCAGATCAGCACGCCAGCACATTGGTTCCTATTATTGACGCCCTAAAGGAATGGGGTATTAAACACCGGGAGAAGATTATTCGAGACACAGTCTAAATATAAGGGGGAGGAAAATTGGTGGATGAATTTAAATTACTATTATAACTTTATAATGAATAGTAGTATATCCTTCTCATCAAGAATCCAACTCTTCCAATCCCTTTTCAAAGGGCGTGAAGATATTTTTGCAGTTCGTTGGGAAAAAGGAAACAAATCGGGCTATATGCCAGCCTATTAGTATGACCCATATCGTCTCCGGGCACATAAAATGAATGGAGGTTCGTTCCAGAACTTCACTGAAAAGTCTTTTCTGAAACTTACTGATGAACAAATCCAAAAGCACCTGGACGGGTTTCATCATATTGGGGTTTACCCTCTTTTAAAAGACAATACTACTTGTTTTTTAGTTGCAGATTTTGACAAAGCTACTTGGCAACAAGAAGCAGTTACTTTTCTGAATGCGTGTAAGGAAAAAGAAATTCCAGCCTATTTGGAGCGCTCCCGTTCGGGAAATGGTGGGCACGTATGGGTATTTTTTGACAAAGAGTATCCTGCTATAAAAAGCCGAAAAATATTCCTGTCGATACTGGTGGAATCGCGCGCATTTTCAATGTTTGACAAAAATACCAGCTTTGATAGATTGTTAGATGGATGTCAAGTCAATTAAATGTAAGATAGATGGGAGTAGTTGCGACGGGCCTATAGTTTTTCAGGAGCGATGGATTCACTTGTCATTTTCCACTTTTCCCCGTAAATAGAGGAATAAACCAGTTTAAATTCATAACCATCTGATTTGTATTTAGTAAGGATTTCACCAAACTTAATGGAACTGGTTTCGTCATCCCTTATCTCGATAATTCCAATAGTCGCTCCCGAAGGGATCAGCATGCCCGGTTGAACGTTCGAGTAAGATAAATTTGGCAATTCATCCACTGAATCATCAGTATTTATCAAAAAATGAGCTAGATCCTTATTTTCATATACCTCACCTTTGTATTTGATGACTATATCTTCAATAAATGCGGGTCCTATTCCTTCATTTTTTAGATATAAGGTATAGTTGGGCAAATTAAATCCCATATTTCCAGTTTGGAGATACGGTAATGCTGAAAGCAATTGTTGTTCTCTTATCATGTGCGTCTGATAGATGAGTACCAGAAAAGTCATGAAGGAGACAAAGATTGCAGATATTCCCAATATACGGTCGGTGCTCCATTTTTTTACAAGCTCAGGTTGTTTGTATATTTCCGAAGGTTCAATCGGTTCAGATTCCATCATTAATAATTTTTATTGAAAAGTACTCAATTTCAAATATGTTGAGAAGGGGGATTTTAAAATCCTCAATTATTATTTTAATGGGGATGGGAGTAGAGTCCATCAATAACCAATTATAGGGCTGGGCTTGTGAATTACTAAACTTTTACGCTTAATCTTGCTACTATCACCAACTTCTTAAATATTAGTACAGTAAATCGATTTTATATTGTATTAATATTAAGTGATTTTCGATTTTTTAATCATTAGTTAATATCTTAGAGTATAAGTTTCATCTTCTGCTCTAGTACTTTTGAGCAACATAAGGTTGCAATTTCTTTGCTAATTTTTTAATACCGGACCCTTGCGTAGTCATAGAATTCGATTATCCACTTATCACTATAAAATTTACAAAATGTACTTAGTCAGTTTGACAAGAGTCCGCGCATTTGGCTATGTGTTAGGACTGTTACTTGCGTTAGGGGGGAGTACCTATGCAGCGCCTTTTACGGATTTAGATAAACCGGAAAAACTTACAGGAACTACATCGACGGCGATAGAAGATATTGAGGTAAAAGGAACCGTGGTCGATGCAGGAAGTATGCCCATACCCGGCGTAGCAGTGACCATTTCAGGTACTTACAAAGGAGTGGTTACGGATGTTGATGGTAAATATGAAATCAGCGTACCCGAAGGATCTACCCTGACTTTTTCGTTTATGGGATTTGAGACAAAAAGCATAACGGTGGGAAATCAGACCGTCATCGATGTGACACTTGAAGAAAGTGTCTCTTCCATGGACGAAGTGGTGGTGGTCGGTTATGGTACACAGAAAAAAGTGAATGTAACCGGAGCCATTTCGGTAGTGGACAGCAAAACGATCGAAAACAGACCCATCACCAATGCTTCCCAAGCTTTACAGGGTGCCCAGGGGGTGTATGTCAATCAAGCTGGTGGACAGCCGGGTGCTGATGATGCCACTATCAGGATCAGAGGAATGGGATCCATCGGCGGGGCAGGCAAATTGAACCCACTGGTGCTTGTGGATGGTGTGGAGTTTCCACTTAGGGATGTCAATCCCAATGATATAGAAAGTATAAGTGTGCTGAAAGATGCTGCATCCACTGCCATTTATGGATCCAGGGCGGCGAATGGTGTTATCCTCATTACCACTAAAATGGGAAACAAAGACAGCAATTCTTTTGATTATAGTGGTTATGCGGGGGTGCAGAAGGCCACTTACCTTCCTGATCCTGTTGAGAATTCAGCGGATTTTATGGAAGGATATAACCGTGCAATGATCAATCAGGGAAGCAGTCCTATCTATTCGCAGGAGTTGATCGACGAATTCAGAAATAACCCCACAAGCCTGATCTACCCGAATACCAACTGGATGGATGTCATGTTTGGCACAGCATGGATGCAGGAGCATAACCTTAGGTTTTCAGGCGGCACATCCAGGACAAAATATAACCTGTCTGCCGGATACCTTGACCAGGACGGGGTGCTCAAAGGCATGACAGGATCGAAGAAGTATACGGCCAACATAAAGGTGAACACCCAGGTCAGCGATAAATTTAATGTGGGCGGGGGAATCTTCGTCACCAGATGGGATGTGGAACAACCCGCTTCAGGAATAGGTACGGTGATGAACAGGATCATGCGGATGGTGCCTGTACAACCTGTAGGAAAGCTTCCAAACGGCAACTGGCCGGACAGTTATGTGATCACCCCAGGACAAAATGGTTTTCAAAATCCCCTGATCTGGGCGGAAGAAGCATACCGTAACGAAAGGGAAGACAGGATCATGGCCAATCTGACTGCCGGTTATCAGTTTACCAATGATTTAAAATACTCAATTTTGACTTCAGTGAACAGTGCCAGCTTTTTTAGGGAGGATTGGTATCCTGAAGTAATGGCATATGATGTCAAAACCGGTAAGCCCAGCCGGCCGTGGTCTCCCATATCTACTAAGACCAATTATCAACAGAATGAACAGCGTTTGAATTTCACACAAATGCTGACTTATGATAAAATGTTCGGGGAGAAACACGCTTTCAATGTACTTTTGGGAAACAGTGTTGAAACTTTTGAAACCAGGTATTTTCAGGCAGGGGTGCAGGGGTTTTCTACCACAGACCTACGTGAACTGGATCTTGGAACAAAAAACCCCAGTGTAGCGGGGACCTCGGCGGAGGATGCCCTCATCTCTTATTTTGGCAGGATACAGTACGCGTACGAAGATAAATATATGCTGGAATTTAACAGCCGGTACGATGGTTCATCCAAATTTTCAAAAGATAGCAGGTGGGGTTTTTTCCCTTCCTTTTCCTTGGGATGGAGAATGTCCGAAGAGGCATTTTTGAAAAATGTAACCTGGCTGGATGAACTTAAGCTCCGGGGATCCTGGGGACAGATAGGGAATCAGGAAATCGGCAGGTTCCAATATATCAATGCCGTAGAACTGGGGTATGGATATGCCTTTGGCGGGGGGTACCAGGGAGGTTCTGCTATTGTACAGGCCAGGGATCCGGATCTGCGCTGGGAAACCACCACTATGACAAATCTCGGA
>Ga0307414_10000079_pt1 | contig 90645 bp, 62 predicted proteins | sample DK1Ometagenome_FD_203804 | JGI IMG/M metagenome (GOLD analysis project Ga0307414, IMG submission 203804) | Maize rhizosphere microbial communities from greenhouse at UC Davis, California, United States - DK15-O-3 | ecosystem: Host-associated > Plants > Roots > Rhizosphere > Soil | place: USA...
AGGTGGTTATTGCGGCGGGGCTCACCTCTTCCCATCCCGAACAGAGTAGTTAAGCCCGCCTGCGCAGATGGTACTGCAGTTATGTGGGAGAGTATGTCGTCGCCTTTCTTTTCAAAAACCCTGTTTCTTACGAAATGGGGTTTTTATTTCTTATTCCACTTATTGATATAAGTGAATATAAGGTACCTTAGCTCAGATGGTAGAGCAATGGACTGAAAATCCATGTGTCCCTGGTTCGATCCCTGGAGGTACCACATAATGCTCGGATGGTGAAATTGGTAGACACGCTGGACTTAAAATCCAGTGAACAGCAATGTTCGTGCGGGTTCAAGTCCCGCTCTGAGTACTAAAAACTTCAATCAGTTTATACTGATTGAAGTTTTTTTTTGACAATTAGTTAATAAACCATAATAGAATAGAACAATTTAAATTTTTAACTATGAATTACGGACAATTAGCCTTAACGAATGCGAAATTAAATTTATAGAAGAGAGAGAGATTTTTATATGGCCAGTTTGGAGAAAACGAATATCCTTACGTTCAGCATCGTGGCGGGCCTGCAGGATTTATTAAAGTGATCGATAATAAAGCAATTGGAATTGTTGACTTTTCAGCAACCGGAAGTATATTTCTGTTTCCTTAACAGAAGCTTTAACTGTTTTTATATTTAATGCTTTTGAATTCTGTCACAAAGATTTTATTTGAAATACCATTTTACTGATTTTTAAACGATCCTTTATTCGAATATTCTTAAATTTATTTAATACCCGCTGATGCCGGAAATTTTTTAATAATTAACGACTTCAGCCGCTCTTGATTTTGATCTCCCCATTGCCCTAAAGCTCCTATAACAGGAATCAGGCTCTCGCCAAATTCCGTAAGACTGTATTCTACTTTTGGCGGAACTACAGGATATATTTTCCTAACAACGAGTTCATGTTCTTCCAATTCGTTCAACTGGATATTTAAGACTCTGCGTGACGCATCGGGTATTTTACGCTGCAATTCACTTGGTCTCTTATGCCCTTCATTAATAAACCAAAGGAGGCGTATCTTCCATTTACCGTATAATACTTCACCAATCAGGTCAAGTCCGCAGTTTAAGTTCGGTATTGTTTTTCTTTCATACATATTGTAAAAGTAACAGTATGTAACGATTTGTGCAATAGGGGAAAAATTTATCCCTATCTGAATCGTAATTCCGTACTTGTGAGAAAGTTACATACTTCTGAAATTTGTACAAAAGAAATCAACATGAAACAAATACCAGATTATCAAAACGAGTTATCAGGCAAAATAGCACTGGTGACAGGAGGAACAAAAGGGGCCGGAAGAGCCATAGCCGAACGTTTAAAAAATGCAGGTGCTACAGTAATCATCATTGCCAGAAATCACCCCGAAACATCGGATAAAGAGCTGCATTTCATTCAAGCAGATTTAAGTAAACCAGAAGCTGCTGATAAAGTGGCAGCAGAAGTATTTGACACATTCGGTAAGCTAGATATCCTGGTAAACAATCTCGGAGGCTCTGAAACTCCCGGCGGAGGATTTGCTGCATTAACCAATACAGATTGGGAAGAAACAATCCAATCCAACTTACTGGCGCCAGTTCGTCTGGATAAGTCATTCCTTCCTCAAATGATTGAAAACAAAAGCGGGGTAATTATACATATTGCATCGATTCAGGGAAAACTGCCTTTGTATGATTCTACGTTGCCGTATGCAGCCGCAAAAGCAGGTCTTATTAATTACAGTAAAGGGCTATCAAAAGAAGTATCTCCAAAAGGAGTCCGCGTGCTAACGGTTTCTCCGGGCTGGATTATGACCGAAGCATCCATACGAATGATGGAACGTATTTCAGAAAGCAATAATATATCTGTTGAAGAGGCTGAAAAAAGTGTAATGGCAGCTTTGGGAGGTATACCTTACGGAAGATCTGCCAAACCAGAAGAAGTAGCTGAACTTGTTGGATTTCTTGTATCACCCAGAGCAGGTTATTTAACAGGAACAGAATATGTAATTGATGGAGGAACAATTCCAACAATTTAATTAAGTGAGTTTTTAGTAAATGCAAAAAAAATTAGTAACAATAAAATAGATAATTATGAACTTACCAAAAGTAATACAAGACTTAGTAAACGCACAGAATAATTTTGACAGTACAACCTTTGCCGATTGTTTTTCAGAAACTGCAATAGTATTTGATGAGGGTAAAAATTATACCAGTAAAACAGAAATAAAAAACTGGATCGAAAAAAGTGCAAAGGAGTACAATGCAGTAACAAAACCAATTGATTTTGAAGGAGATGCGGAAAAAGGTATTTTAAAAGCAGAAGTGTCAGGAACTTTTCCGGGCAGTCCTTTGATTCTTACTTATAATTTTGAGTTTAAAGGAAGTTACATCCAATCGCTGAAGATTGATTAAAATTCTGAAATCTTATATTAAATTTATATTTATTGCAAATTAGAAGAATTATCTGGTCAGGAATTCAAAGCTGGCTAATTCTTCTAATTTTATAAATTGATAAGTTTACACATTCGAAACCAAATTCGAAAGTCCTTGTCACAATAGTTTATTAATTCTCAATTTTTCAAGGAGTATTTGCCATACGTTGAGAAATAACAAAAGCTATTCTTTTGTTTGCATTTTCAAAGGGTACTTTTTTTAAAGGATGTCCGGCATACAATTCGTATTTTGGTAGTGAGTCCTTTGCAAAAGTTAAGCGTTCTACCTGAATAATTTGATTAGGAATATTAGCACCATACCATAACGAATCTGCTTTCTGATTCCAGGTAACTTCATACAAAACAGCTCCATTTGGGTAAAAACTATTTGATTTGCTTATGGCATGGCGGAGAGCTATAGCATTACCATACAAAGTTGCCATAGTAGCCTCACGGGGATTAATAGATAATGTTATAGGAGACAACAATAGAGGATTTTCCGGCAGCTCATCTAATGCTGAAACAGATGCTTTTTCATTAATATTGTCTTTATAATTTCTGTTACAGCCCAAGAGTATAACGATAAAGACCATGAAAATATAGTGAGGTAGTTTCATATTATTTGCTTTTTTTGTAGATAGTAAATGTATTTGGATTAAGGTGCAAAGGAGTAGTAAAAACATAATCATTATTTTTAACGGGATTATGACAGGCTATGCACTCCTGATCAAAGTTGGGTTTATCGCCATATGGTTTAAGATTATTTCCTTTCCATCTGGCCCAGCCCCAACCTTTTGTAGATTCATATTTTTTTGCATCTTTTATCATGAATTCAACCTGAATAAATTCACCGGCAGATACACTTCCGTCGCTTTCTGTTTTTTGTTTCCAGGCTGTTTTTGCAAAAATAGCACCATCAGGCCAGGGATTGGTTTGATGTTCTTCAATAGCTTTTACTGCAATACTGTTTCCGAAAATAATACGCATACTGCCATTATCAAAACGATCAGATGTGCTAACTGCTTTCCAATTTCTAAAATTAGGAATGTATTTAATATTATTCGGCGAAGGCTTAATTTTTGAATAATCGGATATTGTATTATTCCCCAATATTTTGTTGTCATCCTTAGAATTTGGAGTAAGTAATATATCGGCATTTGTTTTTCTGGCTGCTATTGATGTTACATAATTTTTTAATACAACCCTAGACCGTTCATCTAATTTGGCAGATGGATGAAGTGCAGTATAACTTTTAAGAGGCATTTCACCAGAGAGTATTTTGTTATAAGCATAAAAAAGTATTGCATTTTGCTTTTGCTTGTTTAAATCATCCCAATTAGAAAAATTCAGAACTTTTCTTGCATCCTTTATATGAGAACTCACTATGAAATTTGCAGGAGTGATTTTGTCAAACCAGCTTAAATTTGCTGTGTTGGAATGACAATCAAAACACGAGTTTCTTAAAATAGTATTTACTTCCTCAGGAACATTTGTTAAGCTCTTTGTTGGGGTACTATATTCAATTTCCTCAGGTTTCCAGAATTGTAAAGCGATAAATGCCAACAACATAATTACGATTATTTTTATTCCCTTTTTCATTTGTTTTATTTTAAATTATGAATCAAAATTAAGCACAGTTCAAATCATCTAATCCGATTAACTTGTTCAAAGGGCATTTTTAGGCGTTAAAGCCGAATATTAAAAGCTAAATAAATTGTTTACTTTAGCCTTTATGATAATTTCTAATTAGTTCCATTAAGAATTTTAAAAAACACATGAAAAAAGCCCGGCTCTATACTTTGACACTTGCAGGTATTAGTATTGTTGTTCTAATCATCAGCCTGATTTCTTCGGCTTATCTTTATTCTTCCACCAAAGAAAAATTATGGAATAGCAAGTTAGAATCCGGGGAGCGGGAAGCCCGGGAAATTTCGCGTCTTTTAGAACAGCAGCTTCATAGCGGATTGTCTAAAAATGATGTAATACATAATTTGCAGGTAAGCATTGAGAACACTGATGTAAAAAGTGATTTTATCTGTATGTACAATCAGGAGGGGATTGAACTCTGCCATCCAAATCCCGCACTTATCGGGCAAAAAATTCAGGAAGGCAATTCTCAGGTAATAGGAATAACAGATCAAAAGACAAAGACATTAAGAGCAGTTTTAGAGCAAGGAAAAAAAACGACGGGTTTGCGTACATTTCCTGACAATCCAAAAAGAAATTCAGAAATCGTAAATATAAATCCCGTTGCAGGAACAGACTGGATGGTAGCTTCGCACGCCAATTTAGATGTCTTGCAAGAGCAATTATCTGATTTATACAGGCAATTTGTTCTCAGTATGCTTTTGAGTACAATATTCATCAGTGGTTGCTGCTATATAATCATACGGCTTATATACAGGAATTATGAAACAGCTTTAGACCTTGAAAAAAATGAATTAAATAACAAAGTTAATGAGCTGCAGGTTTTAAATTCACAATTAAACTCAAATCAGCAGAAATTGCAAAACCTTCCTGACAGCATTTTATATAATGATACAAAAGAGACCGAAATAACAAAAAAAAGGATACTTACTTACCATAAAGATGAATTGATAAAACTCGATACCCATGATATTGCATACATTTTACTAGACACAGGAATTACCTATATCTATACTTTAGACAATCGCCAATTTACCAGCAACAGCAGTTTGGATGAAATCATGAAATGGCTCGATCCGATTAGTTTTTATCGGGCCAACAGACAGTTTATAGTAAATATCCGGGCTATTGCCAGTATATTGCTTTATGGAAAAAATCAGCTGAAATTAATTATAAAACCTGAACTTCGGGCTGATGTTATTATCAGTAAGAATAAAGTTTCTGAATTTAAGAACTGGCTTGACCAGTAATCTAAGAATATATAAAATGGTTACAGACTACAAAAAAATTGACTTATTCGGTCAAACCTTAATTCAAAAAGTAATATTAAAAGCGCCTTTTGAATTTCCGTTTCCAGTTTCAGATAACGCTTGCTTTTTATTTTCCTTAGAAGGTGAAATAAAGTTTCACGCACAAGAAGAAGAAATGCTCGTTCAAAGCAACTATTCATTACTTCTAAATTGTTTAAATACAGGAAAAAAAATAAGCAACTCTACAACAAGCACTCAGAATGAATTAGTTGTTATTAGTTTTCATCCAGATACTTTAAAGAAAATTTACCAACGAGAACTTCCTTTATTGCTTCAAAAACCAAAAAGCAATATATCGAATCAATCAAGCGGGAAAATCAATAATGATTTTTTAATAAACAAATACATTGAAGGTCTTTTGTTCTATTTCGAAAATCCGTCTTTAGTAAATGAAGAAATTTTAATTTTAAAATTAAAGGAAATAATTCTTTTATTGTCCCAGTCGCAAAATGCAGAAACAATTCAGGTAATCCTGTCACAGCTTTTTTCGCCAGCTTCTTATACGTTCAGACAAATTATAGAGGCAAATATATTTCTGCAGGTTAGTGTTGAAGATCTGGCACAGAAAACCAATTTAAGTGTTTCCTCTTTGAAAAGAGAGTTTACAAAACTTTACAATGACTCTCCTGCCAATTATATCAAAACTCAAAGACTTGAGAAGGCTGCCGAACTACTTATAATTTCTGATCAACGCATAACAGATATTGCTTTTGATTGTGGTTTTAATGACCTCGCAAATTTCACTAAAAGTTTTCATGATAAATACAGCATTACTCCGACAAATTATCGCTTGAAATTAAAATAAGAGATAAATTTAAGCATAATTAAAATTCAATATAATGGAGTAAAACGATTGCTCACAGGGAATTTATGTCATGTTTACAATTTGGCTTGATACGTAGGGGTTTTTGATATTATTTTAAGTATTACACAATGTCATAAATGACAAAATTTCATTTCTGAAAGTGAAAATTTGTCATTTTTCTGCTGTGGCACAATTTTCGATTTTAACAAGATATATCATTGTTAACCAGTGATATGGCGAAATTAATGTATAACAATTTAAAAGTAAAAGTTATGAATCTTATTAAAAGAAACGGAAATCAATACCCTGGTTTCCCACGTTTGTTTTTTGACGACTTTTTTGGCCGAGAGCTTTTCAATTGGGAAAACAATAACTTCTCCACAACAAGCTCGACACTGCCATCAGTGAACATTAAGGAATCTGCTGATAATTATCAGGTAGAAGTAGCTGCTCCGGGTATGGATAAAAATGATTTTAAAGTGGTCCTGGAAGGAAATCTTCTTACGATTTCCTCAACAAAACAGCAGGAGCAAACTAACGAGCAGGAATCCTTTACCCGCAAGGAGTTCAGTTACCAGTCATTCCAGAGAAGTTTTGAACTCCCTAAAAATGTAGTAGAGGAGGAGCACATTTCCGCCAGATATGAAAACGGGCTGTTGCAGTTGACAATTCCAAAAAAAGAAGAGTCCAAACAAAAACCGCCCAGAGAAATCGAGATTTTATAAAAAATTAATTAGTAGTACTGTTTCAGAAAGCTGTCTTTAGGACGGCTTTCTTACTTTATTTAATTTAGAATCTATGTCATCAGAATTATTCTCAGGTCTTGCGATACTTTCCTTTGTGTTTTTATTTTTAATCCTGCTTTTAAGACGATTAAGGCAGCCCTATTTTATTGCTTACATTGGCGCTGGCATCCTGTTGGGGCCACAGGTTTTGAATATCATCCATCAGGCAGAAGTTATTTTACAGCTGGGTGAGATCGGAATTGTGCTTTTAATGTTTTCGATTGGAAATGAAATTGATTTGGATCATTTCACAAAGAATATTTATAAGCCGCTCATTATAGTGCTTGTCCAGATAGTGCTCAGTTTTTTGTGTATATTCGGCGTGGGACAATACGCCGGCTGGGACATCAGGACAATCATTCTCATTACATTTATAATCAGTTTAAGCAGTTCAGCAATTGTTTTTCAGTATTTATCACAAACCGGAGAGATCAGAAGCGCATTGGGTATAATCACCAGCGGTGTTCTGCTGATGCAGGATATCCTTGTCGTCCCCATGATAGTGGCACTGAATTTTATGTCGGGAAGCAACATTTCTGTTTTTGAACTTATAAAAGTTTGTATCGGCGCCATTATTATCCTGTTGTTTTTAAGGGCCGCTGTACAGAAAAAACTCTTCAAGATACCAATGGGAAGGGAAATTGCGGCAGATCATGACCTCCAGGTCTTCATCGGTTTTTGCATTTGTTTTGGAATAGCATGGGTTAGCTCATGGTTTGGACTGTCACCGGCTTTTGGTGCTTTTGCCGCCGGAATTTTCATTGGGCAGGATAAGGCCATACGCTGGCTGGAAAAGTCATTAATCCCCTTTCGGGTATTTTTCATGGCTTTCTTTTTTCTTGCCGTTGGCCTTCAGTTAGATACTCATTTTTTTGCGGATAACATTGGAACAATTCTCAAGGTGACATTTAGTGTGCTGTTAATCAATAGTGTAATCAATGCACTTTTATTCCGGTTTACAGGAAGCAGGTGGCGGGACAGCATTTACGGCGGAGCATTGCTGTCGCAGATCGGAGAATTCAGCTTTGTTTTGATGACACTGGCCTCCTCGTTGAATCTTGTCGGGAAGTATACCAGCCAGCTCACCTTAGCGGTTATTACACTTACCATGCTTCTAACCACCGTATGGATTACCATTATTCAGAAACTCATATACCGATTGTCTGAAAAGCGGTCCGGACATAAATAAAAATCTCTGTTTCCGAAAGAAACAGAGATTTGAATATACTTATAATTTGAAACAATTATTTTATTGTGTTGACATTACCTTAAAATAATATTTTACTGTTATTGTCTTTTTATTTTTGCTGTGAACTTAAAAAATTGAAGCCGGAAAGCCGGAAAGAAAAAAAGAGAAAGATTTAATCCTTTTATTCAAACTGTTTTGAATATGGAATAAAATATACGATTTGAATTTTTTATTTACTGATTTGCATACACGAAATAAAAGTTTAATTTTACTTTATTATATATTGCCTTCCCGCTTGTTAGCGAAAAATAATCCTTCCTAATTATTTTGACAAGTTGTTGGTCTAAGAAGGTGTTTTTTTGAAAACTCATTTTTCATCTGTATAAACTCATTATTCATGTATTCAATTATAAAATATATTTTGCTGCTTTTATTAGCATCATTAAGTTTAGTTGCCTGTAAACAAAAACAGAGCGACAAAATTAAAGTGGGTTTTTCGCAGGCCATGACAACCGATGATTGGCGCAAGCAAATGAACAGCTCTATAAAAATTGAAGCTTCACTGCAACCTGAAGTAGAATTAAAAATTAGTGACGCCAATAATAATATCGAAAGACAGATTGAAGATATCGAAAGATTCATCTCTAATAAAGTAGATGTAATTATTGTATCTCCAATTCAATCAAAACCCTTAACCGCCGTAGTCGAAAAATCTATAAAAGCAGGAATTCCGGTTCTTGTTGTAGACCGTAAAATTAACAGTGAAAAATACACCGCTTATCTTGGAGCAGATAATATTGAAATAGGACGAATTGCGGCACGCTATATTGCCTCACACAGTAAAGGCTCCGGCCGCATTATCGAAATTACTGGTGCAAACGGTTCTTCGCCCGCTTATGAACGAAGTCTTGGATTTGGACAAGTACTAAAGGAGAACAAGCATATCAAAGTTGAGAATACAATTAATGGCGATTGGGAAGGAGAATCTGTAAAAGAACCCTTAAAAGCGATTCTTCTACAGAATCCAAACATTGAATACATTTTTGCTCATAACGATCGTATGGCATTAAGCGCCTGGGAAACAGCTAAAACTGTAGGACTCGAAAAGAAAATTAAATTTATTGGAGTAGATGGACTGAATACCGTTAATGGCGGTATAGAATTGGTGAAAAACGGCGTTTTAGACGGTACTATTTTATATCCGACGGGAGGAAATGAGGCATTAAAATTGGCTTTAAAAATGTACAATAAAGAACCCATTGCAAAAAACAATATCCTCAATACTATTGTAATAGACAAGAACAATGCTGAAATTATCGAAAATCAAATGGATAAAGTCGATCAGCAGCAAGCCGTTATTGATTCGCAGCAAGGAGCAATAAAAGTGCAGGAAAAAGAATATGCTTCGCAAAACAATCTGGTTCGATTGCTCAGTTTCTTTTTAGTAATTATTTTGAGTTTAACGATTTACAGTATTTATTCGACTATTTCTATTTCAAGAAAGAAAAAACAACTCGAGAGAATTAATCAAACGGTACTTGATCAGAATAATGAAATTCAGGAAATGGCTCAAATTGCCCAAAAAAGCAATGAGGCAAAACTGAATTTCTTTACCGGACTTTCGCATGAATTTAAAACGCCCATAACTTTGATTATGAGTTATGTAGAATCATTAATCGAAAATGAAAAAATTAAAGGAACAACGCTTGTCGATGAAGTAAAACTGATTCATAAAAACTCAAACAGATTACTTCGATTAATAAATCAATTGCTGGATTTTAGAAAAATTGAAGAACAAAAATTTACATTAAGAGCTTCAAATACTAAAATCTATGAGTTTACGAATGAAGTACTGACCAACTTTAAAGGCGAAGCTGCCCGCAGAAATATTGATTTTCAGTTGACCTGCAAAAATAAAAACCTGGAATTGTTTATCGATAGAGGATTGATGGATAAAGTGTATTTCAATTTGCTTTCTAATGCCTTTAAATTTACACCCGATAACGGAAAAATCACTATTTCGATTGTAGAAAATCAGGACAATACCGTTAAAATTAGTTTTAAGGATTCCGGAATTGGAATCCCTGAAAATGAATTGTCGAATGTTTTTAATCCGTTTTTCAGGGCTTCAAACAACAATAAAAACAGTTCAGGAATTGGACTGCATCTCTCCAAAGAATTTGTGCTTTTGCACCACGGGACCATCGAATTAAAGTCCAAGCAAGGAAGTGAGTTTGTAATTACGCTATTAAAAGGATCCAGTCATTTACAGCCTTCTGAAATAATTAATAAAGTTGAAAATCTAAATGCAGCACCAAATTTAATAACAGATAATTTAGATATCGAAGCTGATTTAAATGAAGCAAATGCAATTTCTGAGTCAGAAAAACATACGCTTTTGATTATAGAAGATAATATCGATTTGGTAACATTTTTAAAAGCTAAATTATCAAATGAATATGCAGTTCATACTTCAGACGGAAGTGATGCTATCGAAAAAGCAATGGAAATTGTTCCCGACATTATCATTTGCGATATTAATCTCGTAGACAAGGACGGTTATGAAATTAGCAAAGAGTTGAAAAAAGATTTGCGTTCGTCACATATTCCCATTATAATTTTAACCGCACAAAGTGATAAAGAATCTACTTTGAAAGGTTTGCAAAGCGGAGTAGATCAATATCTTACAAAACCTTTCAGTCTTTCAATTCTAAAACAATCCATTTCGGGTTTGCTTTTCAACAGAGAAAAACTTCGTTATTATTACACCAATAATATCTATCGTATTGAGCCTGAGTCTAAATTTGGCAATCAGGAACAATCGTTTATTACTAAAATGAATGATATAATTACGAGGAATGTCGAAAATCCTAAATTTTCTGTTGAAGATTTAGCCGATAAACTTGGGGTTTCCAGAGTGCAGCTGTACCGAAAAGTAAAAGCCATTATCGGAATCAATATCAGCGATCATATTAATAATGTAAAATTGGAGAAAGCCTCTGAGCTTTTAAAGTCCAATAATATGAATATTTCTGAAATTGCATACGCGCTTGGATTCTCTTCTCCCAACTATTTTTCTACAGCTTTTAAGAATAAATTTGGAATTTCACCAAAGGAATACAAATCTTCCAATTAATATTGGTTCAAAATTCATACAATCCACGTATCAATTTTGAACCTTATGTAACAAAATCGAAACTACATGGTTTTCGTAAATAAATTTTAAATTACGTAAAGCCTTGTAAATAAAGCCTTTTCTGTTTAAATGTCAAACTATCAATATTTATAGAATTAAATTGTAACATCATTAAAAATAAGTTGTTTTTTTTGCGGATATCTTAGCAATAAGTTTTTAATACATCTACAATGAACAAGATATTGATTTGGTCTGTTACTGCTGCACTGGCAGGTTTTCTATTCGGTTTTGACACCGTAGTTATTTCTGGAGCTGATAAACAATTACAGCTTCTTTGGCATTCTTCTGATGCTTTTCATGGATCTGTTGTTATGGCAATGGCACTTTGGGGAACGGTTGTAGGTGCTATTTTTGGAGGAATTCCAACGAATAAAATAGGTCGTAAAAAAACACTATTCTGGATCGGGATTTTATATTTCATTTCGGCTGTAGGTGCTGCTTTCGCAAATGATCCCTTTGTATTTGCCGCCTTCAGATTTATAGGAGGTTTAGGAGTGGGTGCTTCTACTATTGCTGCTCCGGCTTATGTTTCTGAAATTGCCCCGGCTGACAAACGCGGACGTCTGGTAGCTTTGTATCAGTTTAATATTGTACTGGGAATTTTAATTGCTTTTATCTCAAACTACTTTTTAAAAGATATTGGAGAAAATGCTTGGCGTTGGATGGTTGGAGTTCAGGCTATTCCATCTTTTATTTATATTCTTTTTATACTTACTATTCCGGAAAGTCCAAGATGGTTATTGTCTAAAAACCGTGATGATGAAGCTCGTAAAGTGCTTTTCAAAATAGATCCGACAGCAAATCTTACTGATATAATGGACGATTCGCGAGAAAACGGAGTAACAAAACATGAAAACATCTTCATGAAAAAATACCGTTTTCCCTTAATACTGGCTTTTTTAATTGCATTTTTCAACCAGTTTTCTGGAATCAACGCCTTTTTATATTATGCGCCAAGAATTTTTGAAGAAGCAGGTCTAGGACAAAACACCGCTTTATTAAGCAGTATCGGCATCGGTATAACCAATCTTATCTTTACCTTAATCGGTGTCGCATTAATTGACAAATTAGGAAGAAAGTTGTTAATGTACATTGGTTCAATAGGATATATTATTTCTTTAGGATTGGTTTCGGCTGCATTTTATTTCAATTGGGGAGGATTATCAGTACCTATTTTTCTTTTCTTATTTATTGCTTCTCACGCCATTGGTCAGGGTGCTGTAATCTGGGTTTTTATCTCAGAAATTTTTCCAAATCACATTCGTGCGTCAGGGCAGGCATTTGGGAGTTCAGTACACTGGGTTTTAGCCGCCATTATTCCATCATTGATTCCAATGTTGTTTTCAGAAATAGGACCAGAAGTCGTATTCTTAATCTTTACACTCATGATGGTCCTGCAATTACTCTTTGTCATTTTTCTAATGCCCGAAACCAAAGGAATATCCTTAGAAGTTTTAAGTGAAAATCTAACTAAAAAAAATATCAAAAACCATGAAATTAAAGAAACATCTACCGCTGACATTTTATAGTGCACTACTAATTTTGATAGGAGGCTGTAAACCATTTTCAGCTGTTGCACAAAATACCTCTGTTTCAGTTTCAGCTTCTGTTGAAGAAAAAATGTACCGTCCTAATTTTCATTTTTCACCTAAAAAAGGCTGGATGAATGATCCTAACGGCTTGTTTTATGCCAACGGAAATTATCATTTGTTCTACCAATATTATCCTGACGGAAATAAATGGGGGCCAATGCATTGGGGGCACGCCATTAGTAAGGATTTAATAAAATGGGAAGAACAGCCTATTGCGATTTATCCGGAAAAGGACCAATATATTTTTTCTGGAAGTGCGGTTGTTGATACAAACAACAGTTCTGGTTTAGGAACGGGTAAAACAGCGCCAATTGTAGCTATTTATACGCTGCATGACATGACAAAAGAAAAAGAAAACAAAATTGATGTTGAGCAGCAGGATATTGCGTACTCGAACGACAACGGTTTTACATGGCAGAAATTTAAGGAAGGAAATCCGGTCATTAAAAATCCCGGAATTCGTGATTTCCGTGATCCAAAAGCGACTTGGAATGAAACCCATAAACAATGGATCATGGTTTTGGCAGCTCAGGATCGATCACAGTTTTATAAATCTAAAGATCTTAAAAACTGGGAATATTTATCTGATTTCGGAAAAAATATCGGCGCTCACGGAGGTGTTTGGGAATGTCCGGATTTCTTTGAAATAAAAGTAAAAGGAACCAATGAAACCAAATGGGTTTTAATTCAGAGTTTAAATCCGGGTGGAGCAAACGGAGGTTCGGGAACACAATATTTTATTGGAGATTTTGACGGAAAAACATTTACGATGGATGCTGATTTTGCTAAAAAAGTAGAACAGGAAAAAGCCGTTTGGATCGATTACGGAAAGGACAATTATGCCGGCGTAACCTGGAATAATGTTCCGGCTGCTGACGGGCGAAGATTATTTATAGGATGGATGTCCAATTGGAATTACGCGCAAGATGTACCTACAACTACATGGAGAAGCGCTACCACAATTGCCCGTGAAATTCAGTTAATCAAAAAAGGAAATGATTACAGTCTTGTTAGCAATCCGGTGAAGGAAATCAACAAATATGTTTCTAAAACCATCAAAGGAAAAAATATTAAAGGAAAAGGAAAACTTTCAATTCCAGAAGCAGGAAAAGTTGATTTAACCCAGGCAATTGTCAATTTTGATTTAAAAAACTTAAAACAGGATACCTACACTTTTACGCTTTCAAACGCAGCCGGTGAATCTTTAAGTTTCGGACTAAATAATTCAGATCATTATTTATTTCTGGACCGTTCGAAAGCAGGAAAAAATGATTTCTCAGAAAAATTTGCTTCAACAATTACCAAAGCAACTCTAAACGGAAATCAAAAAGAAGGTGTTTTTAAAATCATTTTAGACAAAACATCGATTGAAATATTTTACAACAATGGCGAAAAAGTAATCACAGAAATCTTTTTCACAAACCAGTCCTTTACTTCTCTGTCGGTGTCTTCAAACGAAGGAATTGAAATGAGCAACATCGTAATTAACCAATTAAATATAAACTAACTAAAAACCACTAACCTCATGAAAAGTAAAATTATTTATTTTCTATTTTTCTTCTTTCCAATGCTGATTTTAACAGCGCAGGAAAACGGAATTAAAGGAACGGTAATTTCGTCAGATGACGGAATGCCGCTTCCGGGAGCAACCGTACTTATTTCGGGTACAAACACGAGTACAGTAACAGATTTTGATGGAAATTTTTCTTTCGGAAACATCAACGCAGATGCTGTAATTGTGGTGTCTTTTATCGGCTATGCACCGCAATCAATTCCTGTTAAAGGGCAAAATACAATCAATATAACTTTAAAAGTAGACAACAACCAGCTAAATGAAGTGGTTGTAACAGGATATTCCAAACAAAAGAAAACAGATATTACGGGAGCGGTTGCGGTTGTAAACATGAAAGATGTTATGAAACAACCGGAACCTAACCCCATTAAAGCGCTGCAGGGAAGGGTAGCGGGGGTTAAGGTTTCGTCTGACGGATCTCCGAGTGGTGCAAATACAAAAGTAGTAATTCGTGGCGTTGGAACTTTAAACAACACAGATCCTTTGTATGTAATTGACGGAATGCCAACTAAATCCGGAATGCACGAATTGAACCCAAATGACATAGAATCTATTCAGGTTTTAAAAGACGCTTCTTCGGCGAGTATTTATGGTTCACGCGCCTCAAACGGAGTCATTATCATTACGACCAAAAAAGGAAAAGAAGGTAAAATGAGAATTAATTTCAGTACTTATACTTCACTTTCTGATTATTCGAACAAGCAGCAAGTATTAAATGCGAACCAGTTTGGTCAGGCTTTATGGCAGGCAAATATCAACGACGGATTAAATCCGAACAATAATAATTTGCGTTACCAATTTGACTGGTCGGTAAATAACAACAAACCGCAGTTAAACAATATTTTGATTCCGGAATATTTAGATGCTGCAAAAACGCTGAAATCATCCGATACAAACTGGTATGATGAAATTTCGCAAACCGGAATTGCTAACTCTTACGATTTATCGGTTTCCAACGCATCAGACAAAGGAAATTACGTTTTTTCTTTGGGATATTATGGAAATGAAGGAATTGTAAAAACAACTGATTTTGAAAGAATCTCAGCCCGCATGAACAGTTCTTATAAATATTTTGACGGTAAACTGGTTGTCGGAGAAAACTTTTCCATGACCCGCACTAATGAAGTTACAGATCCAGGAGTTTTAGACCCTGCATTGCGTGCTTTGCCTATCATTCCGGTTCGCACTGTTGACGGAAAAGGCTGGGGAGGACCAGTTGGCGGAATGAACGACAGACAAAATCCGGTTCGACTTTTAGAATATAATAAAGACAATAAATACGATTATTTGCGTCTTTTCGGAAATATGTATGCTGATCTGGAAATCATTAAAAACCTTCATATCAAGAGTAGTTTTGGTATCGATTATGGGTTTTATAAAAAACGTACGTTGCAAAGAAGTTACCAATCCGGTTATTTACAAAACGATCAGACATCGGTTACTATAGACCAGTCGGTTAGTGATAAATGGACCTGGACAAACACAGCCATTTACAGTTTAAATTTCGGAAAAAGCAATCTGAATTTAATGGCAGGAACCGAGATGTACAAAGATACTTATGACACCACGACCTTGCGTAAAAACGACTTTTTGATCGAAACACCAGATTATATGTATCCGGATGCCGGAACAGGAGAATCGTTTACAAGCGGAACTTCAACTGTATATTCTTTGCTTTCTTATTTTGGAAAAGCAGATTATGAATTTGATAATCGTTATTTGCTTTCGGCTACAATTCGTCGCGATGGTTCGTCTCGTTTTGGTAAAAACAATCAATTCGGAACCTTTCCGGCAGTTTCAGCAGGCTGGAGAATCAGCAATGAAAATTTCATTAAAAATAATGTACCTGTTTTTTCTGATTTAAAATTAAGAGCAGGATGGGGACAAACCGGAAATCAGGAAATTAGCAATACAGCTGTTTACAGTTTGTATCTCGCCAGTTATGCAGGAGGAAGCCCAACCTGGGCGACGTCTTACGGAACTGCTTACGACATTGCAGGAAACGGAAACGGATTACTTCCGTCAGGTTTTATTGCCACTCAGTCCGGAAATGATGATTTAAAATGGGAAACCACTACACAAACCAACATTGGTTTAGATTTCGGATTATTCAACCAAAAATTAAGTGGTTCTGTTGATTATTACATCAAAAAAACAGAAGATATTTTGGTTTTACCACCTTATTTAGGCGTAATTGGCGAAGGCGGAAATCGTTGGGTTAACGGTGCTTCGATGGAAAATGAAGGATGGGAAGTTTCTTTAGGATATCATGATGAAACAGCCTTCGGATTAAAATATGACATTTCGGCAAACTTGTCGGCAAACAAAAACAAGATTACGCAATTGCCGGATGAAGTTAGAAATAATTACGGAGGAGACGGATTAAATGATAATATTCTGGGCCGTCCGATAAACTCAATGTACGGTTATGTGACTGACGGATTGTTTAAAACTCATGACGAAGTAAACAACTCGGCGCTGCAGGAAGGAAAAGGGCTGGGAAGAATTCGTTACAAAGATTTAAACGGCGACGGAAGCATAACAGATAAAGATCGTACGTGGATTGGTAACCCGAATCCGGGATTGACTTACGGATTTAATTTAGGTTTAGGATATAAAAATTGGGATTTCACCACTTTCTGGGAAGGAGCAAGTGATGTTGATGTGATTAACAATACCAAATACCAAACCGATTTCTGGAGTGTTGATGACGTAGGTTCAAACAAAGGAACGCGTTTATTAAATGCCTGGTCTGTAGATAATCCAAATTCGACTATTCCGGCTTTAACCACAGTTGATAGAAATGCAGAGTCAAGATTTTCAACTTATTACGTAGAAAACGGAAACTATCTTAAACTTAGAGTTTTACAATTTGGCTACAGCCTGCCAAAAGATTTATTGAAAAAAATGAATTTTGACAGCTTTAGATTGTACATCAGCGGGCAAAATCTATTGATTCTTGATGCCAAAAGTTTCACAGGTGTAGATCCTGAAAACGCAGGATTTGGATATCCGCAGCCAAGAACGTTTACGGCTGGTCTTAATTTTACTTTATAATAAAGATTAAATCAAAAAACATGAAAAAAATACTATATATAACAGGGTTTTTAGTGATGGGAATATTTGCTTCCTGTTCTGATTTTCTGGAAGAAGCTCCTCGCGGCGTATTATCTGAAGATGATATTGTAACGCCGGAATCAGTAGAAGGATTTATGAACGCGGCGTACGCCCAATTAGGAAATGATCATTATGATTCGCCGTATAGTTTGTGGCCGTTTGGAAATGTACGCTCTGATGATGCCTACAAAGGCGGAAGCGGAACTAACGACATTCAGGATTTTCACTTTTTTGAAGTTTCGAATAATATCAGACCTGATTTTGGCGAATTAGATAATTTCTGGTACATCAGTTATGTGGGAGTTTCAAGAGCCAACAAAGCGTTAAAAGCATTAGAACAGATTTCTGAAGCAGATTATCCGCTAAAGAAAACCCGTATGGCCGAAATGCGTTTTTTAAGAGGACATTTTTATTTTATGCTGAAAATTATGTTCAGAAATGTTCCTTACATCACACAAGATATTGCAATTGAAGATTATAAAACAATCTCAAACAAAGCACTTTCAAACGAAGAACTTTGGAATAAAATAGCAGAAGATTTTCAGGCTGCCGCCGAAGCTTTACCGGAAACACAGCCACAAGTGGGTCGTGCGACTCAAAAAGCAGCATTCGCATATTTGGCAAAAACACGTTTATATCAGGCTTACACGCAGGATGAAACGTATAAAGTTACAGGAATCAATCAACAGCATTTGCAGGAAGTAATTGCAGCCACAGATAAGGTAATTGGGAAAGCAAGTTTAGAGCCCGATTTTGCCAATAACTTTTTGCCGGGAACTTTTGAAAACGGAGCTGAATCCATTTTCTCCATTCAATTCTCAGACAATGACGGAACTTTATACGGAAGATTAAATTTTTCAGATGTTTTGTCAACGCCTCAGGGCTTAGGATGCTGCGATTTTCATAAACCAAGTCAAAACTTAGTCAATGCTTTTAAAACAGGAGCAAATGGTTTGCCTCAAATGGATACGTATAACAATCAGGATTTTGATTATAAAAATATCGACGGTAATACGGTAGATCCAAGATTATACCATACCGTTGCCATGCCGGGTTTGCCTTATAAATACGATCCTGAATTTTTATATGTGGAGGCTTGGGTAAGATCTCCGGGAACGTACGGATATTTTGCATCCTTAAAAGAAAACGTGGCGCCAAGCTGCAGCTGCGTCGTGAACATTGATCCGTTTTACGGAAACTCAAAAAACAGAATCCAGATTCGTTATGCCGATGTGATTTTGATGCGTGCCGAAGCTTTGATTGAATTAGGAAGACAAGCAGAAGCTTTACCATTAATCAATCAAATTAGAGAAAGAGCCGCTCAAAGTACAGGACGACTTCCTTATGTACACAACTTTAAAATCAATACGTATGTAGACGGAGTAAACTGCAGCTGGACACAGGATTTTGCCCGTAAAGCCATGCGTTTCGAGCGCCGTTTAGAATTGGCGATGGAAGGAAGCCGTTTCTTTGATTTAGTGCGCTGGGGTGTTACAGATCAGGTACTGAATGATTTTTATGCAGGCGAAAAAACAAAACGCACCTATTATCAGGATGCCTTTTTTGATGCGAGTAAAGAAGAGTATTGCCCAATTCCGTTGAAACAAATTAATTTCAGTCAGGGAGTTTACAAACAAAATCCGGGTTATTAATTGCTGTTTTAGAATTTAATTATAAATGAAGAATAGCTAAGGAGAAAGAAGTTCCGTTTGCATGATGTAAAAAATTATGCAAACGGAATAACATTAATAATAAATATTTTTAGAATGAACAACGGAAAAAACCTTAAGGCGGTTGCCTTTGGAGAGGTGCTTTGGGATGTTTTTGCCAATGAAAAAAAAATTGGCGGTGCACCATTAAATGTGGCTTTGCGAATGAAAACATTTGGTTGCGAGGTAGCCATGATTAGCTGCGTAGGAAATGATGAAGATGGTGAGGCAATTATCAGTCAGGTAAAAAACCTTGGACTTGAAACGGATACTATTAGTAAATCAGAAGATTTTCCGACTGGCTTAGTAAACGTAACATTAAATGAACGCGGATCTGCAAGTTATGAAATCACATATCCATCGGCATGGGATAAAATTGTTTTGAATGAATCTGGAAAAAAAATAGCGTTTGATGCCGATGTTTTAATTTACGGAAGTTTGGTTTGCAGGGATGAGGTATCAGGAAAATCTTTGGAAGAACTGCTTCAGACGCAAGCCTATAAGGTTTTTGATGTGAATTTGAGAAAGCCTCATTATTCCTATGAAATGTTAGAAAAATTAATGCGCTTAGCTGATTTTATTAAATTTAATGATGAGGAATTACTGGAAATAGCAGGCGCAATGCATTCACCATATTCGGGTTTGGAAGAGAATATGAACTTTATTGCAGAAAAGACCAATACAAAAGCGATGTGCGTAACAAGAGGAAAGCACGGCGCATTGTTAATGTGGGAAGGCCAGCTCTATGAAAACGGAGGTTATCCGGTGAAGGTTGCCGATACAGTTGGAGCGGGCGATTCGTTTTTGGCAGCTTTAATTACCTCTGTAGTCAACGGAAAAAATCCACAAACCGCTATTGATTTTGCCTGCGCTGTAGGAGCTTTAGTTGCAGAAGCGCCAGGAGCTAATCCGGAAATTTCTAATTCCAGAATTGAAGATTTAATGTCTGGAATTAAAATTTAATTTTAAACAAGAGTCATAGTATTCGGTTAATTGAGTACTTATGTTTTTTTTGAAGTTAAGCCCGATATCTTTTGGTATCGGGCTTTTTCTTATAAAAGACTAAAGGATTTTTAATCTTAAAATTTTCCAGGAATGGGAGGAAAGTATATTTGTTTCATTATTTTTCAGTTTCTTTACAAGTATGCTTATGGTGTTTTTACCCCATGTTTTAAAAAATCTATATTATGCAGATACTTCCATCACCGGAGCTCCGGGCATTTATAAAACATTACCTTTTTATAAGCAGTGTTGCGCCGTTAGCAAACGTTTTACGAATATTTGGCGATGGTAATACAGGTATAGTTTTTTGCCTTGGGCCTACACTTCTTTCTACCGATCAGGATATATTGCCCAAAACATTTGTGTATGGACAGATAACCGATCATAAAACTTTAAGTGCCAATGGAACTATTTTACTCTGTATTGTGGTTTTTCACCCATTCGGGATGAACAGTTTACTTGGTATTCAGGGAACGCAGCTAAAAAATATTCTGGTCGATTCTCAGGATGTACTAGGGGCAGAGGTACAAGAACTTCAGGAAAAGCTCCAGGAGTCAGAAAGCACAGAAACAATGGCAAACCTTCTTGATAATTTTTTCAGGAACAAAAAAACAATCAATGTATCGTTTTATCCTATGGTGTCCTCGGCAACACAATGGATGCTCAGGCGTAAAGGAATTTTCACAGCAGCAGAACTTATTAACTATACCGGCTGGCAGCAACGCTCACTCGAGCGGGCTTTTAATGATGCTGTCGGGCTTAGTCCGAAAAAGCTGGGCGGTATCATAAAGTTGCATCATTTTCTTGGCGCAATTCGTAACGTAAAAGCTAAAGGAGAATTCACTTCTTTGGTGTACGATGCAGGCTACTATGACCAGGCACATCTTATACGTGAATTCAAAAGCATTACCGGACTTACACCGGGATCATACCACAAAATTGAAAATCAACTGGCAGTTAATGTAGTGCTCTTTCCTGACGAAAATATACAATTACAGGTGAAAACAGATCTGTAAGTTTGTCAAAAAAAGATATGGAAGATATAAAAATTGCAACAGCACAATTTGAAAATAAAAGTGGTGATAAAGTATATAATCTACAGCAAATCGCGACATTGTCGATACGTGCCGCCAGCGAAGGGGCTAAAATTATAGTTTTTCACGAATGTTCGATTACCGGTTATACATTTGCCAGGAATCTCAGCAAAGAAGAAATGCTCAATATCGCAGAATACCTTCCTGAGAGCCGGAGTGTGGAAATACTGAGACAAATTGCTGCAAAAAATGAGATTGCAATTTGTGCAGGATTATTTGAAAAGGATGAGAATGACAATTTGTTTAAAGCGTATATATGCGTAGATCAGTCAGGAATAGTGGGTAAATTCAGAAAGCTGCATCCTTTTATTAATCCGCATATCACACCGGGTACTGAATACTGTGTTTTTAACCTTTGGGGATGGAAATTTGGTATATTGATTTGCTACGACAATAACATTATCGAAAATGTACGGGCCACAAAGTTATTAGGAGCAGATATTTTACTAATGCCACATGTAACGATGTGTACTCCTTCTCCAAGACCGGGTGCCGGATTTGTTGATCCTCAACTTTGGTATAACAAGGAGCAGGAAAGCGAACAGCTTCGCTCAGAATTCAATGGATTGAAAGGAAGGGAATGGCTTATGAGATGGCTGCCTGCAAGAGCATACGATAATGCGATGTATTGTGTTTTTTCAAATCCAATAGGTATGGATGATGATCAGCTCAAAAACGGTTGCTCTATGATTGTGGACCCATTCGGAGCTATTGTGGCAGAATGTACGGTGCTGGGTGCTGATATAGCAATTGCTCTTATCACATCTGATAAACTTGAGGCAGCTGGTGGCAGCAGGTATATTAAAGCCAGAAGACCTGAACTTTATAAAGATATTATCGGAGCACCACATAGTTCTGAACAGAAAGTAGCATGGCTAAGTGACGGATGTAAATAATTCTGTGGCACATTTTGCAGACACCAAAATGTGCCACAATTTTGTATATTTTAAAAATAAAAGCACGCCGGAGAAACAATAATATCTAATGCTTTACAACAAAAATCAGCATAATTACTTCATTAATTTTTCAGCATCATTCAATCTTTGTGCTACATTATCCCAATTTATAATATTAAACAAAGCATCAACAAAATCAGTACGTTTGTTTTTGTATTTCAGATAATAGGCGTGTTCCCAAACATCAATTACCAAAATCGGAATTGCTCCCCATTGTGTTAGTTTTTCATGATTTTCACATTGTAAAACGACAAGGCTGTCGCTATAAGGTTGATAGGCTAAAATTCCCCAGCCATTGCCATCCACGTTCTTTGAGGTGGCTGCAATTAAAACTTTTAGTTTATCGAAACTGCCAAAGTTTTTTTCAATACGCTTTAAAAGATTACCAGTTGGTAAATTACTTTTATTGGTTAGGTTCGTCCAAAAAATGGAATGCAATATATGCGAAGAAAAATGATACGATAATTTTTTTGTCCAGAAATCAACAGTTTCCAAATTGTTTTCATCCAAAGCTTTCCGTATCATCTGTAAATCTTTATTGGCACCTTTTACGGCACCGCCATGATGAAAAGTATAATGCAGGTGAAGCGTTTCTGAATCCATGTAAGGTTCCAGGAAATTTTCATTATACGGAAGCGTCTGCTGAATATAATTACCATTAGCATCTACTAATTTATCAATATTGTTATCAGCTAAATTTTTTGAAAAAGCATTGGTTGTTGGAAGCACCAGTGCAGCACCAAAGAGTGTACCTGATTTTAAAAAGTCTTTTCTGTTCATAGTAGTACTGATTTTATGATAATACCTAAAATAGCAGCTATAAGAATAATATAAGGCTCCTGAATCTTTTTTATATATATCAAAGCAAAAATACTTAAAAAAGCTATAAGTAGAGTTGGAATATCAATAATGCTTCTTTTTGCTATTACAATCACTGATCCAACTAATGCACCTACAACTGCCGCAGTAATACCATCTACAAATGCTTTGACTGGCTTATTTTGTGCAATTTTTTTAAATGACGGCGCCATTGCTATTGTAAAAATATAGCAAGGCAAAAATGTTGCAAGTGCGGCAACTAATGCTCCAAGGAACCCATTAACGAGATAACCAATAAACCCAACTGTTATTACAACAGGACCCGGAGTAATCATAGCTACAGCAACAGAATCCAGAAATTGCTGCTCAGTCAGCCACTGGTTTTCAACCACCACACCTGAATGCAGGAACGGAACGATTGCCAGCCCGCTTCCAAAAACAAAGGCTCCTGCTTTAGTAAAGAAAACTGCAATTTTCGTGAGTGTTGTGCTTTCGTAATTCCAAAAAGCAACCTGCAATAAAACTATTGAATTTACAGTTTTTCCATTCCACCATTTAGGCGGTGCTTTAACAATCATGTATAAAATTCCTGCGGCTATAAATAATAAAACCTGCTCTTGTTCAGTCAGAAATGTGATGATTACAGCCAGAAAGAAAAATAGCCATAACAGCCATTTTGATTTAAAGGATTCGATATTAAATTTACCAATGGATTTTAACGTAAGTTTATAAGAGCTCAAGGTAATAATTCCAATAACAGCAGCTCCTACACCGTAGAAAACGGCTTGTATCCATGATAATCCCCCATATATTTTATATACGATTCCTAACAAAACTACCATTATAAAAGAAGGCATTACAAAAGCAAACCCCACGAAAGTAGCGCCAAGAATTCGATAATGCACAAATCCAAGATAGATTCCCAATTGCGCTGCTAAGGGACCAGGGGCTAATTGTGCCAGTGCCAAACCTTCCTTGTATTCTTCTTCTGAAATCCATTTTCTGTCTTCTACAAGATCTTTATGCATATAACCCACCAACGCAACGGGACCACCAAAGCCAATCGTGCCTAATTTTAAGAAATAAAGCACCAGCGATCTTAAACTGTATTTTTTATTTTGTTCCATTATACGATTTTTTAAAAAGCAATTCCAAATTGTAAACCAACAGTAAATGTTGCAGGATGATCGTTTCCAAAACGAACGGGTAGAGGCATAGCCAAGAAATAGCTGCTGTTTTTGTTTTTTATTACAGTTTTGTTGATCACGGGCGTAAAGCCATATCTGCCCCCGCTTTCAAAAGCCATTCTTCCGGCAAATGTGTAGCCTTTTCCCAAAGCCACTAAAACGCCTGGATGAAAAACTATATTTGTCACTTTGTCACTGGCGCCCTGAACCTTAATGTTTGGAACGATCTCAAAAGAGAAACCTATTTTGGAACTTTTCCAGATATTTATTCCAGTTGGAAAACCTACTGCATAATAATCCCTGAAATTTAAATTGGTCTGCTCACTAGAAGTCGTAACAATGGGATGATAAATTCCAAAATATCCCGTAATTTTAGGATAGGTTTCCTGAGAAAAAGCTGGTTTGCTTAAAAAAAGCAATACTAAAAGTACAATATGTTTCATTACAATGGTATAGTTTGTTTTCAAGGAACAAAATTATATATACTAAATCCATAGAAATAGAAGGTTGTTTACTTTTTTGTATCTGAATTACTTTTTTGTGTTTTTTCCGGATTGAAGATGAATTTTAATTTTCTATAGCAAATTACGGGCAGTTCCGGGTATAGAAATTACACACAATATAATCTCATGCAGAAATTTTGCACTTGTTACAAATTAATAAAATGTAATAAAAAATGATAAATATGTAAAAATCAAAGCGTTATTCGTATTATGTTTGATATATTTAAATTGGAAATCATGAGATTTGGTATCAATGGAGTGTCAGCAGTTAATCAATCAGCACATAATTATGGTTTACGCAGGTTATTTATTAACCAATTAAGAGAAATGATATGGGCTGAGCGAGTATTTACGAAAACAATTCCAAAAATAGTAGACAATATAGCTTCGCCAAATTTAATCGCTATTTTGAAGGATCATGCGCAGACTACCAGTCAACAGATTAAAAGACTGGAAAGCGGCTTTGAACTTATTGGGGTAAGCACCCGTGGTAAAAAATGTATCGTGCTTGAAGCTCTTATCAAGGAATGTAAAAATACATTGGAGCACACAGAACATGGTCCTGTACGAGATGCGGCAATCATTGCCGTGGTTCAGAAAATTGAACATTATGCAATGGCAGCTTATGGAACGCTTACTTTTTTTGGTAAGGCATTGGGTGAAAATGCTTTGGCTGATGCACTTAACCAAATACTCATTGAGGAAAAAGAAGCGGATGCTTTCTTGTCTGAAGCAGCTTATAAGACAATAAATTTTGATGCAGCGTTTGATGAGAAAAAATTTCTTGCATCTCATTATTATCGGGGAAATACGCCAAAATTTTAATGCATTCTAGTGCATTATACTATAAAAATTAAATATAATTTACATAATATGAAAACATACAAAATAGGAATAATTGGTTATGGAGGTTTTGGAAAATTTTTGCACCATTGGTGGAGTCAGCTTGAAAATGTAGAAGTAGTGGCTATTGCCGATTCTGGTAAGCACTCTCATACTAATGTTGAGTCTATTAAATTATATCACAATTGGAAAGATCTGATAAGTGATGCAGAAATAGATATTGTAAGTATCGTAACTCCGCCAAGCCTGCATGCAGAAATGGCTTGTGCAGCCATGAAATCAGGAAAACATGTATTGCTGGAAAAGCCTGCAGCTATAACCAAAGAAGATGCCCTGAAAATTTTAGAAACTCAAAAGGAGACCGGGATGATTATTACAGTTAATCATATGATTAGGTATAATCCCATAATTCAAAGTTTGATTCAGTTGGGGCACAGCGGTTCCCTCGGAAGGCTTAGACATGTAGTGGTAAATAATTATGCACAGGATGCAGCTTTGCCTTCAGATCATTGGTTTTGGAAAGAAGACGTGTCTGGTGGAATTTTTATCGAGCACGGGGTTCATTTTTTCGATATTGTTAATGCAATAAGCGGCCAGAAATTTAGTAAAGTATATGGAGTCTCCAATCATCGTAATGAAATACAACGGGATAGGGTCTCGGCAATGGTGTTGTACAATGAAGGGCTGATTGCCAGTTATTATCATGCTTTTTCTGGTCCCGGTTTTTTTGAGCAAACTACTATAAGCCTTGCATATGATCTGGCCAGAATAAAAGTTGAAGGCTGGATGCCTCTAAAGGGGACGATAACAGCAATGGTAAATGAAACAATAAAAGAACAGCTAAAAGATATTCCTGGCTGGACCATAAATGAGTCTCAGGAACTTGACAGAATCGGCGATACTTCAAGACCGGAAGGATGGGGTTCAGATCCGTCAATTATTGCTCCAAAAGAGTTGACCTACTGCGGAGGTATTGCGTATGATGTTAATGAAATGATATCAGGAACTTTTCAACTTTCTGAAACAAAAGGTGAGGTATATGGCAAATGTGTACAATCGATTCTGATCGATGTGATAAAAAAAATAGAAAACAGGGATCACAAATTAGCAGTCACTTTTGAGGATGCTTTTGAAGCGGTAATGATTGCTATTTTAACATCTGATAAAGAATAAATACTACGTTTAAGCTTTCTGCCGTTATTAAGGTAGAAATTAATTAAAAACTAATATAAATTTGATTTTGTTTAATGAAATATTATATTTGTTAGACATTTTGTTTATTTCATTAGTTGGCGTAATGTTATTTAAATGGAAAAATATATAATATTGATCGAATGCGAAGAGGAGTGTATCGATTTACAATGCGAATTCTCTCGTGTTGACAGTTTATATGTAGTTAAAATTAGTAATCCATTTGATTCAGATTTTTTTATCACAGGAGATCATGAGCGGCACAGTTATACTGAAGCCGCCAAATATATCCTTGACAGAGGCAGGGTCATTTCAATTATACCAATCGTTCAGAAACACACAATTAATTTTTTCCGTACCTACATCAGAATTGAAGAAATCAATAGGCATTTAGCCAAAATGAAAGGAAACCTTTAACTTCAATTTTAATCATAATCTACCTTTAGCAGAAATGTCGCGTAGGCATATAAATATTTATTCTTGTACCGGAATTGATTTTGCTCGACGCTTTTATGAATCCGCGATGGTCATCAACTATTTTTTTTGCCAGCGTTAATCCCAAGCCGCTGCCACTGTATTGATTGTTATTATGAAGCCTGTAAAAAGGATCAAAAATTCGGGTTTCGTATTGTTTATCAAAACCGATTCCGTTATCGCTAATACAAATTTTTATGAAATCTATTTCGGGATTTCCGCCAAGCTCCTTAATTTCCTCAACTGAAGGCGCTGTGGTTTCAATATTTATTTCGGGTACGATATCTTCTTTCGTATATTTTATAGAATTGTCTATTATATTGTTAAACAGCTGCTCTATTTGATGTGGAATAGCTTCTACATTAGGCAATGAGGCAATTTTTATTACAGCTTTTTTTTGCTTTTTATTTTTCTTAAGATCGTTCAGGTTCTTTTTTACTATCAAATTTAAATCTGTTTTTTTATATTTTTTTTCTAAAAAGCTAATTTTCGAATATTGTATTAAATCTGCTATGAGTTGTCTCATATTATCTACCGTAAATAATATTCGCTCAAGATTGTGTCTGCCGGTTTCGCTTAAGTTTTTTTCGTTTTCAAAAAGCCTTGTGCCAAACATTCGAATTTTGTCTAAAGGATCCTGCATATTATTACTGGCAGCAGACGCAAAAGTCTGTAGCAGATTGTTGTATTTTTGCAATTCCATATTTTTTGATTCTAATAAATCATTAGCCGCCACTATTTCTGTAATATCATCCATAGCCAGAAGTATCAGACCCGAAGGTTTGCTGTCTAAAATTTGACAGGCATTAAGATGAATGATTTTTTTTCCAATATGTTCGCATACTGTTTCTACCTTAAAATTTTTAATATTCTGTTGATCTTCCTGCATTTTAAGCATTTGCTCCTTTAACTGAGGAACATCCCATTGACAGCTGCCTATCGCAAAAAAGTCAAAGCCTTCTGTCTGATTCTCTGTTGTTTTGAAATAATTATAAAATGCAGGATTTGCACTTTTAATTATAAAATTTTTATCAATAATCAGCAGCGGTTCACTAATAGTGTTAATAATAGATTCGGCATAATTTCCCATTGCTATCAGCTGGAGTTGGCGGTCCAGCAGTTCATCATTAAAAACGGTTAACTCTCCGTTTTTGGACTGAAGCTCTTTGGTCAAAGCTTCAAGCTCTTCATTCATTGCCTGAAGTTCTTCACTGCTGCTCAATAATTCCTCATTAGTTGTTTGAAGTTCTTCCAGAGCCAACTGCTGATCTTCTGTTACTAATTTTATATCTGCCCGAACTTGTAATAATTCAGTTTCAAGCTCTTTAATTCTATTCAGAGAGAAATCCTTTTCACTTAATTCGGTTTCGTTTTCTGCAATTGCTTTTCTATTAAAAATAATCAGCAAATAATCGGTTTGATTACCAATGAGCTGTATTTCAAATGAAACCAAATACGGAAGTACAGCTTCATTTACTTTAATATTTTCTTTTTGAATTCCGATCTTATCATTTTTTACTTTTATTATGGCATTGTGCAATTCAAAACTGATACTGTCGCGCGCCATTTTTAGAATATTAAAATTTGGTTCCCCCGGAGATGGCTGTAAGAAGGGACCTGTGTCGCCATGAAAATGAACTACATTTAGATGTTTATTTATAATTACACTTGATGGAGTATATCGTGAAAATAAAAGATTAGATGCTATTTTTATAATATCTCCCTGCATGTTTTGGTCACTTTTAGGAGCTATTTCTACATCTTCTTTTACGATGTTCTCGGCAGACTTGAAAGATTTCTTATATCTGCCGGGAATGTCCTGAGCAATATAAATTTTTTCATATTTGTTTTTGACTTCAAATAAATTATGTCCATTTATAGCTGTCTCTGACTTTCCGAGCAATAGAAAACCATTTTTATTCAGCGCATAGTGAAAACTATTCAAAATTTTATTTTGCATCAGGGCATCAAAATAAATCAGCACATTGCGGCAGCACACCATATCAATTTTGGCAAATGGCGGATCCTTAACCAGGTTGTGCACTGCAAAAATGCACATATCCCTGATTACTTTATTGACATGATATTGTCCATCTCTTTTTACAAAGTAATGCTGTAGTAAAAGTGCAGGAATCTGCTGTACTTCCTGAGCAGAATAAGTGGCAGTTCTGGCTTTTGTAATGCTTTTTTCAGATATGTCAGAAGCAAAAATCTGAACTTTTATTTCGGGCCATTTTTTTTTCGATAAATATTCATAAATACTGATGGCTAAAGAATAGGCTTCCTGGCCAGTTGCACATCCCGCTACCCAGATGCGTATCGTATTGTCTGTATTATTTTGAATAAATTGAGGAAAAACAACGTTTTGTAAAGAATCAAAAACATCCATATCCCTAAAAAAATATGTTACCGGAATTAATAAGTCATCAAAGAGATAATCCAGCTCTGTTTTATTGTTTCTTACATAATTATAATAGTCTTCAAGAGAATTTTTTTTACAAATTACCATTCTGTGAGCAATACGTCTTCTGACAGTTGGCTGTTTATAATGTCGAAAATCATTACCTGTTCTTAAAAAAACAAGATTCAGAATCTTAAACAATAATTCTTCTTCTTCGTCCTGGGTGAGGTCCTTATCACTATAGGCATGGTTGATGCTATAAATTTTAGCGATTTGAACTGCCTTATGAGCAATGTTTTCCGGTATCTCGATATAATCGGCGACACCAGCATCAATAGCATTTTGAGGCATTCCCTTAAAGGGGGCAGTTTCCGGATCCTGTACGATAGTGGCTCCTCCTAGTTCCCTGATTCTTTTAAAGCCTGTTGTTCCGTCAAAAGCATTTCCCGAAAGCAGAATTCCAATTGCAAAGCTTTTATAAACTTCTGCTAATGATTCAAAAAAAATATCAATGGTTTTATTTATGTTATCGCTGCGGTTTCTTAAATATAATTTTAAGACACCATCTTGCAAAACCAGATTGTTATTTTCCGGCATAACATAAATTTGATTTTCAGCCAGATTAATTTCACTTACAATTTCGTGAACTGGCAGGCTTGTATATTGTGATAGTATTTCTGCAAGGCTGGAGGAATCGTCAGACAATGTTTGCTGAACAATATAAGCCATTGAAGAATCATCAGGTATGGAAGAAATTATTTTTATAATTGCATCTAGGCTGCCTTTGGCTGCACCGATGCCCACTATTGGAAAACTTGGTATTGTTTTTTGAAGTGTAGTTTTAGCTGCATTCATTAGTAATGGGTTTTAATGAAAATTATTACACCTTTACCTACTCATCAATTTTATTGAAAGTACATAAAAATGTGTAAAAAATAAAAGTCTCTAAAAAATTAGGTGATTAATTTTATGTTAGAGTTAAGTGACTGCACAGGTAAGTGGCAGTCAGGAATTGCAGTATAAAAAACATAGTAGAAAAACATCTTTTTTTCAATAAATATTTAAGACATTTTAATTGTTAGCTCTTAAGCGCTATTTTTTACAGTATCAGTCTTTATTTTCCGGTTCTTCTTTTTTGTAATCCTGATATCACAATGAGCACAATTAGTACTTACAAAAGATATAAGGAAAAGAAATAAAATTATAGTGAGTATGGATATATACATAAGGAATATTTTACAAATTGATCTCGATATAAACAAAAATAAATGTGTTATAAACCTTGTTTTTATATAATAATCTTCAAATGTTATAAAATACCCATGTCTCAAGTCTGTCTGTAAGAATAAACTCTAATTTTTCGATATCAATTAATGATTCTTACATTTTTATTTTTTGTATTACACTTAATATAGCAGGGAAATATACAGTCTTCGATAGAATGAAAAATTGGCAATTCATTGATTTTGTTTTGTTTATAAAAATATAATATTGTAAATCTTGAGATAAATTGTGTAAAAAAAACATTATTGGGCTGCTTAAATTTCCAAATATTAATTTTAAATAAACTTATTATGATATTAGACAATCAAAGCACAGAAGGTGCAACCGCAAAAGCTATTGAAGAACAGACTTCAAAACTGCCATCAGATTTATTCTTGTATGCCTCATTGGCTGCAATGGGAACATCACTTACTCTAAAATGTCTGGGTAAAAGTCATAATGCCTTATTTGTTGGGCAATGGGCTGCTCCGTTTTTATTGTTGGGAATTTATAACAAGCTTGTAAAATTGGAAGGCCACGATGCTGAAGATAGAAACGTAAATGAATAAGTTATGGAAAAGCAAAAGAAAGATTTCGATAATGAGGAATTTAAGGATACCGATCAGGGATTCAATGCGAGGAATCAGTACAGCGGATCTGGAGATTTCAGTCCTGATACTGAGGAAGAATCCATAGAGTCATCACTGAATAGTAAAGATGAACCTGAATCTCCTACAGATTTGCAACAAGATGAGTCCGGTACGTTAAAATCAAATAATTGATAAATATTTTCAAAAAAAAGAAGCTGCCAATGGGCAGCTTCTTTTATATCAGCTTAAATCAAAGACAAATGCACTAAGATGGGAATGCCAATTTTATAAAACCGAATTATAATTTTGTAAAAAACTGATACTGTGCAAAGTATATTTTTGGTATAAAATTAATTAAAATTTAATATATGAAAACGACAAAAAACACTAGTACATCTGATACGAAAACTAAAAGTACCAGAACCCAATCAAAAGCGAAAGGAAGTGTAAAAGCAAAATCGTCTGCGGCAGAAGGACTTAGAGAATTATTTATAGAATCTTTAAAAGATATCTACTGGGCAGAGAAAGCGTTGACAAAAGCACTGCCAAAAATGGCTAAAAATGCTACTTCTGAAGATCTTATAAATACAATTAACGATCACCTTAAGGTTACGGAAGAACAAGTAAGCAGATTAGAGCAGGTTTTTGAATTGATTAAAGAAAAAGCTACAGCAAAAAAGTGTGAAGCAATGGAAGGCCTGATTAAAGAAGGTGAGAGCATAATGGAAGAAACGCAGCAAGGTCCTGTACGTGATGCAGGAATTATTGGTGCATCACAAAAAATTGAACATTATGAAATTGCTACTTATGGCACGCTTGCCGCATTTGCTGAGACACTGGGTGAGAATGAAGCACTGCAATTATTACAGCAAACTTTAGACGAAGAAAAACAAGCGGATACCCTTTTAACTGAAGTTGCTTACAACAACATCAACTTTGAGGCTTCGGAAGAAGAGGGTGATGAAGAATAGCATTTTCTTTTTAGAATTATTGTCCTGTTTTTAAACCTGTAATCTCATATTAAAGATTACAGGTTTTTTATTTCAGTTTGGCAATACTTTCTATAATCAGCTTTGCAGTTTTATCAATTGCCTGTAAAATAATTTCTTCGGGTGAGCCTTTAAAAACTTCCCTGTGACTTATTTTATCATTTGGAGTTATAATATGAATAAACATCGTACCAACAGGTTTTTCTTCGGTTTCGCTGCCGCCCGAAGTTGTAAGTCCCGTAATGGCGACAGCAATTTTGGAATTGAATATCTTTAATGTTTGCTGTGCCAATATTTTGGTCACATCGGCAGATTCGGGAGTATATTTTTCAATGATACTATGAGGAACATTTAAAATCTGCTCCTTTACAAATATTTCATAACAAACAATTCCGCCACGCAATATATCTCCTGATTTCTCGGTCATAGAAAATTCAGCAGCCATTCTTCCTGCGGTTGCGCTTTCAGCAAAAGCAATATTCCATTGTTTAGCGGCTATTGTTTTACTACATTTTGTAACAATTTCTGAAGGCATAAAATAAACTTTAGTTAAACTATTGATCTAAAACTAAGAGGCGCTTTTTACAGAACTATTTTGTTGATAATGACATTCAAGTATTGATTTCATTAAAGCGGGATGATAAACAGCATTTACAAACTCATCCCATGTTTTTTTAGAAATAAGTACTCTTAAAGATTGCGGAACTTTTAGAACTTCCGGAGCATTTTCCCTGATCAAGGCATCCCATTCTTCATGAAAAGTAAGAATGTCATCCGGATAAACAGTTTTCCTAACAGTATCCTCATCAATAACATGAAATGGTTTTTCAACATTCAGGTAACCGTAATCATCTGTAAGTTCTTCGCCAGGATGAATATCTCTTATCGCAATTTCAAAATCATAAGGTGTACTAAAACAACTTGGTTTAAAGCTATGATTTACAAATTTGCCGTTATCCCAGCACAAAACCATTTCTCCATTTTTATTGGTAAAAGAGTAAGTGTCCAGATATTTTTTCATATATGGACTCAAGTTCTCGGCTTTTTCTTTGCTGAAAACCTGATCGAGATCGTCCTGAACCCAGGTTATTGTTCCTCTCGGAATTAATTTTGTAGCTACAACGCCGTAACCTTTTTCTTTGCTTATAAAGCGTACTTCTGTATCTGGATGTATCATATTAAACTAATTTTAAGCATTCACGTTTGTAAACTTCTTTTCGTAGTCCGCTGCTGGAAAAACGGTGGTTGCGTTTGTTATAAATGAGTTTTATGCCCATTTTTTCGCAATAATCACGTCCGGTAAAATTGGTGTTTTTGTATTCTTCTCCAATAATTCGAATATCGATTGCAAATGACTGAAGGATGTCCTGAAGATCCTGCTCTGTGGTATAAGGAATAATTTCATCTACAAACTTGCAGGCTTTGAGTTGTATATATCTTTCAACGACAGATTGTGTTGGTTTATTTTTTTCAGGTCTGTCAATTGTTGGGTCCGTCTGCAGGCCTGCAATTAAATAATTACAATGTAATTTTGCTTCTTCGAGCATTTTTACATGACCTGCATGCAATAAATCAAATGCACTAAATGTAATCCCGGTTATTGTTTTCGTTAATTCCATTTTACAAATTTTTTAATTAAACGTTATTTAAAAAAATCAACAAATTGATTAAAAAAGCTTTTCCTGAAACTGGGCTGCGCATTCACCAAAGCATCAATGTAAGGCTGATGCGGAATCCGGTTGCTGTTTTTATCAAGATCCCAGATGCCACAGTCACAGTATTTTGTCAGATCATCCCAATCTGGTCTGTCCGTTACAGGATAAATACAGATTCCTTTTAAATCAACTCCATTTTTTTGGGCTAATAAACATTCCGAAGTGATTTCATTTAGCCACTCAATACGTCCGGATCCAAAATGTCCTGTTTCTGAAACTAATACAGGTTTTTGATAGCGTTTATAAACTTCTTGCAGTAATTCTGAGAATGGAATTCTACATTGTTGATTATCTGGCCAGTCGAGCGGTTTTCCGCTTACTTCCCATTGGCAGTTCCAATAATAATTAAATCCCAGAATTTCCAGAAGCTCTTCAGAACCGCCAAGTTCGGGACACATTCTTCCGGCAATAATATCCATTGCCTGATATTGATTTTCGTTTATGGCAATAGCTTCATGTACAGTTTCCGGACCCGAAGGATGAACTCTCACCAAAGGTTCGACTATAATAATATGGCTTTCAGGATCTATTTCTTTTATTTTTTTTATACCTAAGATGGCAGCCTTGCACAAATGATATTTAATATCCCAGCCACTGTTTACTGCAAAAGGTACCGTACCTCTTACATCACCGGAGTGCCAGGATAAAAAACTAATTTCGTTGATGGGAACAACAAACAAATCCTGTTTTGAATGTTGATTATAAAACAAAGTAAAAGCCTGGCATAATTTTTCAAAACGATTGCAAAAATGAGGATGCGTGGGATAAATTCCGTCCGGATAGCCAAAATGGATTAAATCCCAAATTTGCTGAATCCCGAATTTTTCTGCTGCCTTCATTCGGTTAAGAATACCAGAAAAGTCAAAAACTCCGGGAGATTTCTCTACAACACTCCAGCAAATACCTTCGCGAACGGTTTTGATACCAATCCCGGCCAAAGCTTCATAATCGTCAGAAAAACGAATATCATGCTGAGTTTCTTTCAAAAGATTAATTCTTTCGCCAGAGCGGTTAATATGATCCGCACATTCGTAACCTCCCATGAAAAAAGTAGTAAATAGATCCATCTAAACAGCTGTTTTATAAATAATTTTATTTTCTAATTTATTAAAGAGATCCAATGCATTTTTAAAAGCCTGATCCATATTAAAATATTTATAGTTGGCCAGTCTTCCTACAAAATGAACATCGACAAGTTTGTCGGCTTCTTCTTTATAGCGTGCATAAATCTCCTGATTGCGAGGGTTGGGAACCGGATAATATGGCTCTCCCTGGTCTACAGTAAATTCTTTTACCACAGTGGTTTTAGATGATTTTTGATTTCCAAAATGTTTGTATTCTATAATTCTGGTAAAATCAACTTCTGTTCCCGGATAATTTACAACAGAGTTTTCCTGAAAGAATTCGGCATCGATTGTTTCACTTACAAAGTTGATGGAGCGGTATTCGAGTTTTTCAAAAAGACTGTGTTTAAACTCAAAAAAGCGGTCTATAGGCCCGGTATAAAACAATTTTTCATAGCCTCTATACTTATCTTTTACATCAAAATAATCTGTTTCCAGTAAAACTTCTATATTTGGATGATCCAGAATTTTTTCAAATAATTGCGTATAACCGCCTTTTGGTAATGCCTGATAGGTATCAGAAAAGTAACGATCATCATCATTGGTTCTAACCGGGATTCGTTCTAAAACCGAGGCATCAAGTTCGGCAGGATATTTATCCCATTGTTTTTTGGTATAATATTTAAACATTTTTTCGTACAAAAAAGGACCCACACGACTCAAAACAGCTTCTTCACCATTTGCAGGTGAGGCAATAGGTGAGCGGTGTTCTTCAAGCCAGGTTTTCATTTCTTCTTCGTTAGAAATCTGAGTGCCAAATAACTTATTTACAGTTGTAATATTTACAGGAACCGGCACTGTTTTGCCATCAACTCTGGCAATAACTTTATGCTCCCACTTATACCAGTCAGAGAATTGGTTGACATATTTCCAGACCTCTTCTTCATTGGTATGAAATATATGTGCTCCATATTTAGATACTAAAATGCCGTTTTCATCAATATAATCATAACAGTTTCCTGCAATATGATTGCGTTTCTCTATAATTAAAACTTTTTTTCCAATCGAGGCGTACCGTTCTGCAAGTACAGCACCAGAGATTCCGGCACCGATAATTAAAATGTCTATTTGTTTCATTTTGCAAATTTTTTAATAATTGATTCCATTTTATCAGCCGTTGAATCCCAAGAGGTTTTCTCCAGGATCTTTTTGTATTCCATTTGCATTTGGATTTGATCTTTTGCAAGCAAAGTTTCTATGGCATCACAAAATTCACTTTCGCTTTCTATTAAGGCAATACTCTCGCTATAATCGCGCACTACATCTGTGATTTTGGTAGAAATAATGGGTTTTCCGGCTGCCATATATTCTAAGGTCTTGGTCGGGCTTATGTATTTTGTAGCATCATTTAAGGCAAACGGCATCATGGCAATATCAAAAGCTTTTAAGTAATTAGGAAGTTCATCATAGGATTTCATTCCCAAATAATGAATATTGGTTTCTTTCGGAAGGTCAGTATTTTCAATTTTAGCCAAAGGGCCAATCATTACAAAAGAAACGTTTGGGAGTTTTTTGGCACATTTATGAAGTAAATCTAAATCAATGCGTTCATCAATAACACCGTAATAACCCACAATTGGTTTTAATATATTGCTAATATCCTCTGCTACAGGAATTCCTTTTAAAGCTTGCGCAAAATGTTCCTGGTCTACAGAACTTGGAAAGCAATATACATTTGAGTGCAGTTGTTTTTTAGCTTCATACAATGATTTTCCGCCAGTAAAAACAATTTCAGCATGGGCCATAAGATATTTTTCCTGATTGATAAGATGGACCGAAGCACCTTTAAATAAGGAAAGTTCATCCATGCAATCATATACTACAGTTTCAAAATTGATTTGTTCCAATAAAGGAGCAAATGAAGCTGAGTAAAACCATCCAACGGGAATCGTTTTGTTTTTTATATAAGCAGGCAGAATATCTATTATTGATTCGATGTCTTTTACAAACGGTTGTAAAACATGTAGTTGCTCACTTATAACCATTAGATTTCCAGGCAGGGTGTCATCCTGATTGGCAGGAAGTGGCTCCTCAATAAATAGAACTTTCATGTTAGATGCCAATCTGCTAATAAGGTGTTGCGGGCGCTGATACACAAACTGCCATCTTAGGTGACAAAACACAATCATATCATAATATTGCGGCCCGTTATTATCTGTCAAATCTTCTTTTGGTAGAGTATTTTTTTGCGCATTCTTCAAATTGTTTATCATGATACTAGTGATTAAGTAATTTATTTGTAAAGGGTTATATAAAGATTAATTCTCTTTATAGGTGTAAAAGTATTTGGAGGATTGGTTATTTTCTTACAAAAAAAATCACTTTGCTTACATAATTTACAGGTGCTATACAATTGATGTATTCAGTACATAACCAGAATATGGATATCACGCTTTTTCCTTTCCCCATAAAAGCACATCCAGCTTTTCAGCATATTGAATTTTATCAGGAAAAGTGCTTACGCTGTATTGCCCCGCATTGTATGAGATATCATTTATGGTAGCACTTAAATTTTTAAGCTCCCATTCTTTGTGGTGAATATCAAATCTGCAGATTTCATCGCTACATGTTTCGTATAAACAATGCCTTTCTGTTAGCCAGAAATCTAAAGGCGTCTTTTCCTTTATTGGCCGTGTTTTTCCAATAGTAATATCAAGCCGCTGGTTTAGGGATTTGTTTTGAGAAAACATTTTTTTTGAAGTGCGTATTATTTTAGATTTTTTATACGGAAGCCCAATAAAAATCCGTGTGAGTAAAACTTCAATTAATTTATCTGTTTCTATTGAAAACATATAAATTCCGGGCTTTCCGTCTTTGATGACATATGTACGCAGGTTTATCTCGTGAAAATTAGAAACATAAGGCAGAGAAGGCATATTTCTTAATCTCATATTTCTTACTTCAAAAGCAACAAGAGAAACCCACGCCATATTATTGAAGGTATCCAATTCAATTTCCTTTGGGATATGTTCCCGTAAAAAATAAACAGGAACTTCCCAATGAAAAAAGATAGTGTCATGCCACTGCTGAAAATATTTCCATTTTTTCTCAGGAAGCGGATACTCTCGGTTGCCTATACTTGCTAATATTTCTTTTGTATTACTCATACCGTTTAAATTACCTGTAAGTGAGGCCTAACCTGCAGGCTCACAATGTCGGAGCGTTTTGGCTGTGAAAGGCAGAATAAAACACTCATAGCGATATCCTCAGCTTCGAGCATTTCCATTTTTTCAATTTGTTTGCGCTGTTCTTCTTTTGGTGCAGGCTGCATATCGCTGGTCACGGCGCCGGGTTCGATAAGAGAAACTTTTATCCCAAGTTCGTTTACTTCTTTTCGCAACGCAGCACTGAATCCTCTTATGGCAGATTTTGTTGCCACATAAACAGTTCCTGTTTCTTCGTGTGTTTCGGCACTCATCGACCCAATGTTTACAATATGGCCTTCACGCTGGGTTTTCATTCTTGACACCGCTTCTTTAGTAAAGGATATATACCCAAGGACGTTGGTTTCAAGAATATATTTAATATTTTCATACTCTTCGTCTATAATTCCGTTTGCAGGTAAAGCGGCATTATTAATCAGAATATCAATTCCTCCAAGAGTATTGTCAATTTCCTTCCAAATAAGCTCAATATCTTCTTTTAGTGTAATATCAGCTGTAATACCATAAACTTTGCCTTGTGCCTGAGCGTTAATTGAATCGATAGCCTGATCGAAATCATCTTCGTCCCGTCCAAAAATAAAGATATGGCCTCCAAGTGAAGCCAGAAGTTGTGCAGTTGCTTTTCCAATTCCTGTTGTGCCACCGGTAATAACAATACGTTTGCGGTCAATATTTTGTCCAAGATAGTTTGATAAATTTTCCATATAATTTTCGGTTTACAATAAATGTGTTAGAGTCATTTTGTCTGTTACAAATTCTATTTTAAAGGTTCACGATTACGTAATTTTAAATTGGTACTGTGATGCCATTTTGGTTTTATACTTGTTATTATTGCAGCTCCAATTATAATAAGTCCTAATGCCAGGTGTGGCAGAAATACCTTGTCACTAAAACCCAAAAGCCATGGCGAAGTAGCCAGAAAGATTCCGGATACAGTATCGAGCATGAAATGGATTTTTATCGGAATTATTTTTATCAGCCCTAATTTATATTTTGTAAATAGGCTGTAAAATAGTGACCAGGCACCAACAGCATACATAACTGTGTTTGGTACGTTTTCTGATTGAAAATTTAAAAGGAAGGCTGCAGCAATTAAAATGACTGCCACAGTATATCTATATAAGCATGGGTTTTTGTATTAATTATATGCATAATTATAAGTTTAAATTATTATTTACTTTGTGTTCATTGCACTTACCATAATTCTTTCTTTTATTAAAGGCTCTTCTCTTAGATAACCGAAGAAAAATATCTAACATACTGAGCAAATCTTCATTGTATCGATTCTAAATCGGCTTATGGTTAATAGCAGAAGTTCAAATTTGCATATTTTAAAAAAATGTAGTTTATATAATATCTTACAAAACTTACAAAAGTTTAATATCTATCAAAAAAAATAGCTGCCATTTGGCAGCTATTTTTTTAAATTCATTTTATTTACTTTCAACTCTTTATATACTATATCGTAAAGTTTGGAAACCATGGGCGATACTGCAAGGAAAATCCCTGAAAACATATCTAAATATCAGAAGAAACATATTATATCGTTGGAAAGATTACTATATGTGAAGATCTATTTACGTTCTTCACGTTCTTTTTGAAGGTATGTAATAAAGTTTAATGGAGAAACACCGGTTACTTTTTTAAAAGTTATCGTAAATCTGCTATGTGACGAGAAACCACATTGATCAGCAAGATAACTTATCTTATATTTTAAATAGCTATCGTCATTTTTTAATCTATCGATAATGTAATTTATTCGCAATTCATTTATATAGCCGGCAAAATCTTTTGATTTATGTTTATTAATAACATACGATAAATAACGCTGGTTTATATTGAGTTCTGCAGCAACAGAATTTAAAGATATATCCTTGTTGAGGTAATAATGTGATTTTTTGAGTTCTTGAAGACCTTTTAGAATACTAATTTCTGTCGCTTCTGGCATATATTCCTTAGCCTCTTTTTTCAGTGCTACTTCTTTGTATTCTTCCTCCTGATTTTCTTCGTCATTTGAAAGGGCTAATGCACTTTTATCGATAAAATTTTTAAATTTTTTATAATCCTGTTTTCTTCTAAAGATGTAAATGCCTATTGTAAGTAAAACAACAAAAACACAAATGCCAATAATAAAAGCCGTACTCTTACGATAACTAGATTGGGTGTCTGCTTGTTTTTTGCGAAGAGTCTTAATTAAATCATCTGCAATAATTTTACGATTGTATTCATCATCCTTATTCAGTTTTATATTCATTTCATTATAAGCAATGTACTTTTTGTTATCCGTTTTTTTATAAAGCTCAAGTAAAGAAGTATATACCTCCTGCTTTAGTGCAAAAAAATTGGATTCTTCTGCTATCTTCTCTGCTTTTTGGTACTGCAGCAATGCCTTATTATAGTTGCCTGTTGCATTATAGACGTTTCCAAAGCCATTATATATAAAGCCTTTCAAAGGACTGTTTGGCGATTGAGACGCTTCAAGTTCTTTAGATGCCTTTTCATAATAGATCAATGCTGAATCGACATTTTTCATTAAAAGATAATTTTTTGCAATAAGCTCGTCGTTAACAGCTGTCTGAAAATTAACATCAATGCTGGAACCGGCTTTTTTGAAGGATTGATTTCCTGCTTTAAGATTTGAAATTGCTTTTGAATAGTTTAAAGCATACATCTCATAATAGGCTATTTCCTGCGATAAATTTCCAAGGAACTTATACCTTTCATTTTTATCTTCTATTTTTCTGCTTATAGCAACTGCTTTTTGCAAATGAGTTTTCCCAATACTGTAAATTTCATTTTCCCGATACAGAGTAGATAAGAAACCATTTATTCTGGCCTGCATAGTATAGTTCCTGTCAAGCATCCCTAAACTGTCTGCACGTTTTAAAGTTGCAATTGCGTCATTGCGCAGACCGTACTGACGCAGAAGAGTGGCCTTTAGCATGCAGGCTTTCATTTTTTCCAGATTATTTTTTGAAATTCTGTAGAGATAATCGGTATTACTTAAAGCTTTTTTTGGGTTAGAACTTAATAAAACCTGAGCGGTTTCAGCAAAAATCTTGTCGTATTTTGAGTTTTGCGAGTAATTGAGCTGATTTGAAATAACAACAATAATAAATAATAGAAAAGATTTTAGGTGCATATAGATAAAGTAATGGAAATTAACGGGTGGAGACTAATACAAGCAGAGTTATTTACTGTAATTATTTTTTATTAGATTTTCTGATCTTTTTATTTTGAAACTCATTTTTGAAAGTACACCGATTTGATTAAGACTTAGCGATAAAAATGATACTTCTAAGTTAGACAAAATTATGACAAGTCAATCAATTCTATAGTTTATTAACAAGATTAAATCTTTAAGTTAAAAATAATTTTAGTTAAAATTGAATGGGTGGCTTTTTTCCTATAGTCGATATCAATTTGTGATAGGACCGGATCGGGCAACAATTAATAAATATTATTTGCTGTCCAATTATCTATGCTGTTTTATTTTCCTTTTTCCATTTAATTTTCAGTTCGTAAGAGCCATTATTATTTAGCAATCTAAGGCTACAGATTCGTTTTGAGTTCTCCAAAGTCATTAATCAGCCCTATTCTTTATTAAACAACATGATAAATGTGTTTTATGTAATTGACTGTAAATGAGTTTTTTATGTTTTGTTTCGATGCGAAATATTTTTCTTATTGCGTAATTGGTAAAGAATCAGGCTTATTTAAGGGTTACGTAAATGCTACTTTCGCCCCCGATTAGCAAATAGCTAGAACAAACTAAATTTTCATTTTATGACGACGACTAATTACTGGAAATCATTCAGTTTTAAAAACGAAAAACTTCTCATTTATTTTTTATTGTACAGCTTGTTTTTTAGTTACAAATCGACAGCCCAAAACAATTTCAGCCTTCAGCCTGAACAATTTTACAAGACGATTTCTTTTGGCGAAAAAATTGATTTTGGCAACATTGATTCGGCAGTGACCTGGAGAATTACAAATTCTAAAAGCAATATCAGTACTTTTTTGAGTGGTAATGATATTAATAATTATAAGTTTCCCGAGCCAGGTATTTATGATATAAATTTTCAGGAAAATAAAAAACACGAGGGAGAATGTGATCATGCGATGTTTGCAGAAAGATTCCGCATTAAGGTACAAGCTGTCAAATTATCCTTTGATTTTTCAAAAATTAAATTCTCAGAGAACCTTGCAAAAGGAAAAAACTATACAGATTTGATAATTAGTGTTCCGGTAGAAATTACTTCAAAAGATAATTCGATTATAAAATTACCCGCTCCGCAAATGTCAGTTGCCGGAATTGGGGTTTTACTGGTTTCAGAACCGGTCGAAAAAGAGATTTTCTTAAATAAGAAAACTCAGATATTGAAATATAAAGTGTCAGGAATTATCAATAATGAAGCGTATTTAATGTTTGATTTTTATGATTTCAATAATGAAGCAAAGACCTATAATCTCCCTCAGAAAATAAAATAGTATACACTTATGATAAAAAACTACTTTACTTTAAAAAAAATACCGAACTTAAAAAATACAATCTATATACTGGTTGTTTTTTTTGTATCCATTGAGGCATCTAATGCTCAATGCGCTACACCGGTTGCAGGTTGTTCCAATACGGATTTATCCAATTTCGGATCAGCATCAAATAATAATGCAGCAACAATAGAGTATGACAACTTTGTTTCAAGTTGGCACTCGACAGTTGTTAGAACTTCAGACGGTTCTTTTCAGGTTTGGGGAGAATATCTTTCCAACGCTGGAAATACAAATTTATTTACACCCATAACTTTAAATGCAGCAAATTTTCCGGCTTTAACAGGCACTCCTTTAAAAGTTGGTTTGGGTAGTACATCCCAATACAACGTTCAGGGAATTGTTTTGGCTACAGACGGTTTATATGCGTGGGCTACAGGAGGCGTTGTTCTTGATAATTCTCTTACTACAGGCGCAGCTTTCCAGAAGCTAACAATTGGAGGAAACAGTACAGGTCTGCCAACAGGAGTTGCTCCGGCAGATGTAAAGATGTTGTTTGTAACGGCTAAAACCGTAGCAATTACAACATGTGGAGGAGATGTATGGGTGATTTCGCAAACAGCAAGTGTGCGAGGTAACGGAGCAGCAGCTAACTCTGCTACTACATGGTATAGAGTTAAAACCTCTGATGCAGGAAACCCATTTTTGACTGATGTTGTAGCTTGTAGAGGAAGCGTTGATGGCCTGATGGCATTAAAGTCTGACGGAACAATATATGTGTGGGGAAATAATGTGTTATTGGGGGATAATTCGGCAAAAATAGCAAGCCAGACTACAGCGATAAAAATGACATTACCAAGTTCTGTTGCTCCAAAAATGATTGGCGCAACAGGAGCCAGTAATTCAAAAGCGTACTACGTTTTAATGACGGATGGCAATTTATATGGAGTAGGCGAAAATTCTACTAAAGAGCTAGGGGACTGGTCTACTACCGACAGGTTAGGATGGGTTCAGCCCAGATATTCTAATGTTGCGACCGATGTGATGGCAGATATTAAATGGTTTAGCCCTCAAGAACATGATAGTCAGTATGGTGCTGTTAATGTAATTAATAACAATAAAAAGCTATTTGCATTTGGAAATAGTAATAACTCTTTGCTAGGGAGAGGAACAGGGGCAAGTGATCCGGGAATGCCTGGTGGTTTAACTGGAAGTGAAGATATTTTAGCTGTTGAAACGGGAGGTCATACCTCGATGATAGTTAAAAGTTGTGAATCAAAATTTGGTTACGTTGGTCATAGAACAAACGGTAGTATGGGTAGTGGCGCCACGAATACTGTGGTAGAGTCTAACTATACTTTTGCTACAGCTAATGTGCAGATTTGTGGTGCAGAATCCAATCCTGTGATTCAACCTGTTTCAACAGGAGGAGGACCTGATTCAAAATATTGTATTGATGATCCTGTTTTATTAAATCCAACTCCAACCGGCGGAACATTAAGCATTGTAAGTGGTCCGGGTACTTTGGCAGGAAATACGTTGAGTTTTACCGGAGTAGGTACAGTAGTAGTTCAATATTCAGTAGTTACTACATGCGGAGGTACATCAGTTACAACCAGAAATTTTGATGCGGCGCTTTGTCCCGCAGATCTTGAGATTTCTAAAGTTGTAGATAATAGTACTCCAAGTGTTGGAAATAATAGTGTATTTACAATAACAGCCAAAAATAACGGCCCATACAAAGCTACAGGGGTTTCAGTAAGTGATGTTCTTCCTGCTGGTTATACTTTTGTAAGCGCAACACCTTCTACAGGTACATGGACAGATCCAAACTGGACAATTGGAAGCCTCACAAACGGTGCAAGTGCTACTTTGTCGATTACGGCTACAGTTAATGCAACAGGACCATATGCAAACACAGCTGCTATTTCGGGAAATAATCCCGATGGTACTACCGGGAACAACTCTTCAACAGCAACACCAGTAATCCAAACTAACCTTTCGGTAACAAAATCGGTAAATAATACGACGCCAAATGTCGGAGATAATATTACTTTTACGATTACAGCTTCTAATGCAGGACCTAGTGCTGCAACAGGAGTTAAAGTTACAGATGTACTTCCTTCAGGATATACTTTTGTTAGTGCAACACCGTCAACAGGAAGCTGGTCAGCGCCGGAGTGGACTATTGGTAATCTTGCTACTGGAGCAAGCGCAACACTTAACGTGGTAGCGACAGTAAATGCTACAGGTAACTATACTAATACAGCAACTATTTCAGGAGCGCAAAACGATCCAACTCCCGTTAATGATTCGGAATCTTCTACGCCAGCCGTAAATCATGCTCCACTTGCAAATGATGATGATAGTACGGCTTCTCCTCTGAATGAAGATGGAGCTGATGGTACTATTAATATACTTACAAATGATATAGATTCTGACGGAAATCCTACTGCACCAGTTAATGGAGCAGGTCAGTTTACAGTAGATTTAGATCCTGTAACATCAGGAGTTCAGACTTCATTTTCTGATGCTAAAGGTGATTGGACTTTAAACACCGCTACAGGAATTGTAACTTTTAATCCAGCAAATAATTATAACGGAACAGCAAAAATTACTTATACTTTATGTGATAGTTATGGATTATGTGATTCTGCTGATATTACATTTTTAGTAAATGCTGAAAACGACAACCCTGTTGCAGTTTCGGATTCTTATACCGTTTCAGAAGATACGTCAGTAATCTTAAACCCATTGACTGTAGACAGTGATCTTGACGGAGATACCTTAACAGTAACGTCTATCAACGGAACTGCCCTTACAGGAGTTGCCCAGGAAATCACCGTTCCAAACGGAAAAGTAAATATATCAGCCACTGGCGTGATAACATTTACACCGGATGCCAACTTTAATTCGGCCACAGCCATCAGTTTTCCTTACGTAATCAGTGATGGAAACGGCGGAACAGCTACGGCAAATCAGATAATCACAGTTACAACTGAAAATGATAATCCTGTTGCAGTTTCGGATTCTTATACTGTTGCAGAGGACACAACAGTAATTCTAAACCCATTAACAGGAGACAGTGATCTTGACGGTGATAGCTTAGCGGTAAGCTCAATCAACGGAACTGCGCTTACAGGAGTTGCACAGGAAATCACCGTTCCAAACGGAAAAGTGAATATCTCGGCTACAGGCGTGATTACTTTTACACCGGATGCCAACTTTAATTCAGCAACGGCAATCAGTTTCCCTTATGTAATCAGTGATGGAAACGGAGGAACAGCAACGGCAAATCAGGTAATTACGGTTACGACCGAAAACGATAATCCAGTTGCGGTATCGGATTCTTATACTGTTGCAGAAGACACATCAGTAATCTTAAACCCATTAACTGGAGACAGTGATCTTGACAGAGATACCTTAGCGGTAAGCTCAATCAACGGAACTGCGCTTACAGGAGTTGCCCAGGAAGTCACCGTTCCAAACGGAAAAGTGAATATCTCAGCAACAGGTGTGATAACCTTCACACCGGATGCCAACTTTAATTCAGCAACTGCAATCAGTTTCCCTTACGTAATCAGTGATGGAAACGGCGGAACAGCTACGGCAAATCAAATTATCACTGTCACGGCCGATAATGATAATCCTGTAGCCGTATCAGATTCTTATACTGTTGCAGAGGATACAACTTTAACCTTAAACCCATTAACTGGCGACAGTGATTTGGATGGCGATACCTTGACTGTAACGTCTATCAACGGAACTGCGCTTACAGGAGTTGCCCAGGAAGTCACCGTTCCAAACGGAAAAGTGAATATCTCAGCAACAGGTGTGATAACCTTCACACCGGATGCCAACTTTAATTCAGCAACTGCAATCAGTTTCCCTTACGTAATCAGTGATGGAAACGGAGGAACAGCTACAGCAAATCAAATTATCACTGTTACGGATGTAAATGATAATCCAGTTGCAGTATCGGATTCTTATACTGTTGCAGAAGACACAACTTTAACCCTAAACCCATTAACAGGAGACAGTGATCTTGACGGAGATACCTTAGCGGTAAGCTCAATCAACGGAACTGCGCTTACAGGAGTTGCCCAGGAGATCATCGTTCCAAATGGAAAAGTGAATATATCAGCCACTGGCGTGATAACATTTACACCGGATGCCAACTTTAATTCAACAACGGCAATCAGTTTCCCTTACGTAATCAGTGATGGAAACGGAGGAACAGCTACGGCAAACCAATTAATTACGGTTACGACCGTAAATGATAATCCAGTTGCGGTATCGGATTCTTATACTGTTGCAGAAGACACAACTTTAACCTTAAACCCATTAACAGGAGACAGTGATCTTGACGGTGATACTTTAACAGTAACGTCTATCAACGGAACTGCGCTTACAGGAGTTGCCCAGGAAGTCACCGTTCCAAACGGAAAAGTAACTATATCGGCGACTGGCGTAATTACTTTCACACCGGATGCCAACTTTAATTCAACAACGGCGATCAGTTTCCCTTATGTAATTAGTGATGGAAACGGCGGAACAGCTACGGCAAACCAAGTAATCACCGTTACGGCCGAAAACGATAATCCTGTTGCAGTATCGGATTCTTATACTGTTGCAGAAGACACAACTTTAACCCTAAATCCGTTAACAGGAGACAGTGATCTTGACGGTGATACTTTAACAGTAACGTCTATCAACGGAACTGCCCTTACAGGAGTTGCTCAGGAGATCATCGTTCCAAACGGAAAAGTGAATATCTCGGCTACGGGCGTTATGACTTTTACACCGGATGCCAACTTTAATTCAACAACGGCAATTAGTTTCCCATACGTAATCAGTGATGGAAACGGCGGAACAGCTACGGCAAATCAGGTAATCACAGTTACAACTGAAAACGATAATCCTGTTGCAGTATCGGATTCTTATACTGTTGCAGAAGACACAACTTTAACCTTAAACCCATTAACAGCAGACAGTGATCTTGACGGAGATACCTTGACTGTAAGCTCCATCAACGGAACTGCGCTTACAGGAGTTGCACAGGAAATTACCGTTCCAAACGGAAAAGTGAATATCTCGGCTACTGGCGTGATAACATTTACACCGGATGCCAACTTTAATTCAACAACGGCAATCAGTTTCCCTTACGTAATCAGTGATGGAAACGGAGGAACAGCTACGGCAAATCAAATTATCACTGTCACGGCCGATAATGATAATCCTGTAGCCGTTTTGGATTCTTACACTGTTACAGAAGACACAACTTTAACCTTAAACCCATTAACAGGAGACAGTGATCTTGACGGAGATACTTTAACAGTAACGTCTATCAACGGAACTGCCCTTACAGGAGTTGCACAGGAAATTACCGTTCCAAACGGAAAAGTGAATATCTCGGCTACGGGCGTTATTAGCTTCACACCGGATGCTAACTTTAATTCAACAACTGCAATTAGTTTCCCTTACGTAATCAGTGATGGAAACGGAGGGACAGCAACGGCAAACCAATTAATCACCGTTACGGCCGATAATGATAATCCCGTTGCAGTATCGGATTCTTATACTGTTGCAGAAGACACAACTTTAACCTTAAACCCATTAACTGGAGACAGTGATCTTGACGGTGATACTTTAACAGTAAGCTCTATCAACGGAACTGCCCTTACAGGTGGTGCTCAGGAAATTACCGTTCCAAACGGAAAAGTAACTATATCGGCTACAGGCGTGATTACTTTCACACCGGATGCCAACTTTAATTCAACAACGGCAATCAGTTTCCCTTATGTCATCAGTGATGGAAACGGAGGAACAGCAACAGCAAACCAATTAATCACCGTTACGGCCGATAATGATAATCCTGTTGCAGTTTCGGATTCTTATACTGTTGCAGAAGACACAACTTTAACCTTAAATCCGTTAACGGGCGACAGTGATTTGGATGGTGATACTTTAACAGTAACGTCTATCAACGGAACTGCCCTTACAGGAGTTGCCCAGGAAATCACCGTTCCAAACGGAAAAGTAACTATATCGGCTACAGGCGTGATTACTTTCACACCGGATGCCAACTTTAATTCGGCCACAGCCATCAGTTTCCCTTACGTAATCAGTGATGGAAACGGGGGAACAGCTACGGCAAATCAAATTATCACTGTTGCGGCTGAAAATGATGCACCAATTGCAAACGACGATACAAACACAGGTATTTCATCAGTTGCAGGAGCAACTTCAATTAATGCGCTTTCAGCAACAGATATTGACGGGACAATCGCTGGGTACACTGTTGTTAGTTTACCAACAAATGGATTATTAGCGCTGGCAGGAACGCCAATTACGGTTAATCAAATTTTAACACCAGCAGAAGCAGCGATGCTAACTTATGACCCAAGCGGAACTTATACTGGTGTAAATACTTTTATGTTTACAGCAACAGATAATCTGGGAGCAGTTTCAGGGGCGGCAACAATTACAATTCCGGTTGTAAACAATGCTCCTGTTGCAAAAGATGATACTAATGTTACTATTCCTTCGGGAGCAGGTGCTACGGCAATTAATGCCTTAACAGCGACAGATTCTGACGGATCGGTTGTGAATTATATTGTAGTAACATTACCATCAAATGGAGTATTAGCACTATCAGGTACACCAATTTTAGTAAATCAGGTATTGACACCTGCGGAAGCAGCAATGTTGACTTACGATCCAAATGGTGCCTTCTCAGGAAATGATACTTTTACATTTACAGTAACAGATAACAATGGTGCTGTAGATAGTACACCGGCAGTAATTACAATTCCAATTGAAAAAGCGGCGCTTAACGCAATTAAAGACGAAGTTACTTCAGTTGTAGGTATTAACGAAGTTGTTGATGTAATTAACGTTTTAGAGAATGATACTTTTGACAACAATCCATTAGTACTTTCTGATATTAAGTTAGAAGTACTAATTCCGGATCCAAAAGGGCTATTGACATTAAAACCTGACGGAACAGCTCAGATTGCTCCAAATACTCCGGCAGGTACTTACACACTAACATATCAAATCTGCGAAGCAGTAAACAGCAGCAATTGTACCACTGCAACAACCACGGTAACCGTGATCGCACCAGAAATGACTGTAACAGCAGAAAGCTACTGTTCAGACAATACAGCTTACGTAAAATATAAAGTTACTGCTGATAATTTTACACCATCAGGATTAGTAACTATTAACTGGATTGACAGTGCTAATAATATTGTCGCAACACAAAATAACATGCCTTTAAATGGTACTGTTTTGTGGCCTGGTGCTGTAGTTGACAGTAATGATAAACCAATCGACTGGCCAGGATGGGTACTTGTAAACGGGCAGTGGACAGAAGGTAATGACGGATTTGAATTAACAAGACCGGCTGTTACAATGCAGTTTACATTAAATCCTACCAAATCTGTACTTGTAAATTATCCTTCGGCAGCAGCCGGATGTAATGCAAGACCGCAATTTGGAATCGTAGCAGAAAATGATGATGATAATATTATCGCAGATGGTATTAATGGTTCAGTGGAAGTAATCAATGTTTTAGACAATGATAAATTAAACGGAGTTCCGGTTAATCCTGCAAATGTTATTGTAACAGGGCAAAATTTACCGGCCGGAATTACCTTAAATGAGGATGGAACTATAGATGTAGCGCCGGGAACCAAAGGTGGTAACCATACTTTGACGTACCAAATTTGTGAAAAATCAAATACCAATAATTGTACTACTGCAACAGTTCACATTTTTGTTGAAACGCCAGCAGTCTCACTTATTATGAAAGCCTCATTAAATGATAACAACGGAAATGGATTTCCTGAAGCGGGAGAAACTATAACGTATACTTTCACTGTTAAAAATACGGGTAATACTCCACTGGAAAATGTTCTTATCAAAGATCTTTTACCAGGAGTAGTAATCACGGGCGGTCCAATTAATTTGGGAGTTGGCGAAAGCGACAACTTTACATTTACCGGTACTTACACTTTAACCCAGGCAGACATAAATGCAGGTGTAGTAAGTAATCAGGCAAAAGTTTCCGGGCAAACTCACAGCGGTATTAATGCAACAGATACTTCAGATTTTGAAAATGAAGGAAGTGATAAACCAACTTTAACCAACTTAAACGGTTGCGCTATAGAAATCCATAATGCAGTTTCTTTAAATGGAGACCAGAAAAACGAGAGATTTTATATTAGAGGAATTGAATGTTATCCTGAAAATACCGTTCAGATTTACAACCGTTGGGGTGTTCTGGTTTTCGAAAGAGATCATTACAACAACAATGATGTAGTATTTAAAGGCTTTTCAGAAGGAAGAACAACTGTAAAAGAGTCAGACGGTTTACCCGAAGGAACATATTATTACATCGTAAGATACAAGGATAATCAGTCTAAGCCTCAGGAAGAAGCAGGTTATTTATATCTGACCAGATAATATTTCATAGTAATAAAAATGGCTTAGCTAATAAGTTAAGCCATTATTTTAAAAATAAAAAAATGAAAAAAATAGCTTTAGTTTTATTGTTTTGTTCTGTAGCAGGGTTTGCACAGCAGGATGCGCAGTTTACACAATATATGCACAATACCATTAATATAAATCCTGCCTACGCCGGTTCGAGAGGAGTTATGAGTATTTTTGGATTGTATCGTACACAATGGGTTGGACTTGATGGAGCGCCTGAAACCAGTACTTTGTCATTGAATACACCAGTAAATGATAAAGTTGGATTGGGGTTTTCATTAATAAATGATAAGATAGGGCCAACAACTGAAAACAATTTTTCAGCAGACTTCTCTTATTCTATTCCCACATCTGCCACAACCAAACTTTCTTTTGGTATAAAGGGATCTGCCAATATTTTTAACCTTGATCCCAACAAACTGAATCCGGAACATCAGGGAGATCCTCAGTTTTCAAACTTCAAAAATAAATTTTCACCAAATGTGGGAGCAGGAGTATACTGGCATTCAGACAAAGGTTATGTAGGTTTATCGGTTCCTAATTTTATAGAAACAAATCGTTTTGATGATAATGAAACTGCAATATACAAAGAGCAGATTAATTATTATTTAATAGCCGGTTATGTATTTAATCTGGATCAGTATGAAATGATAAAATTCAAACCGGCAGTATTGGCTAAAGTAATTGAAGGTTCTCCACTACAGCTTGATGCGTCTGCAAATTTCATGTTTAATGAAAAATTTGTTGTCGGTGTTTCATACAGATGGAGTGCGGCCTTAAGCGCAATGGCTGGATTTCAGCTCAATAAAAGCATCTATATAGGCTATGCTTATGACAGGGAAACGACAAGGTTAAACAACTACAACTCCGGCTCTCACGAGATATTCCTGCGTTTTGAATTTATGAACAGTTATAACCGAATTACATCACCAAGATTTTTCTAATTATGAAAATGAAAAAAATAGTACTCATACTCTTTCTGTCACTTTTTTGTTATCAGGCAATTGCCCAAAAAACACTTTTAGCAAAAGCAGAAAAAGAATATAATAATTATGCTTTCGCAGATGCCATAGAAATTTATGAAAAGCTGGCTGCGAAAGGATTTGAAGATGAAAAAATGTTCCAGCGATTAGGCAACGCTTACTATTTTAATGCTGAACTGCCAAAAGCAGCAACCTATTATAGCAGGCTTTTTGCCTTAAATGCAAAGCAGGAGCCAGAATATCTATACAGGTATGGACAGTCATTAAAATCGATTGGTGATTATGCAAAAGCAGATAAAATGCTGGAAGAATTTACTAAAAAAACCAATACTGACAGCAGGGGGATTTTATTCCAAAACAATAAAAACTATCTGGAACAGATTAAACTGAATTCAGGCCGATTTGAAATTTCGCCCGTAGCTCTAAATTCAGAGAATTCAGATTTTGGAAGCGCATTTTTCAATAATAATTTAGTTTTTAGTTCTGCCCGAAAAATTGGAAAAAAAGAAGGGAAAACATTTAAATGGACTAATAAAAATTTTTCTAATTTATATATAGCATCTATTAATCCGGATGGGGATGTAGTTAATCCGGTGCTTGTAAACAAAGAGATTAATTCTAAATTTAATGAATCGACTCCGGTATTTACCAGAGATGGAAAAACAATGTATTTTACCAGAAATAATTATCTGGAAGGAAAACGGGGTAAAGACGACAAAAACATCACATTATTAAAATTGTATAAGGCAAATCTGGTAGATGGCGCTTGGTCAGATATAAAAGAACTGCCATTCAATAGTGATAAATATAGTACAGCACATCCTGCTTTAAGTCCGGATGAAAAGAAACTGTATTTTGCATCAGATATGCCCGGAACTTTAGGTCAGTCTGATTTGTATAGCGTTACGATTAATACCGACGGAACATTCGGGAAACCTGAAAATCTGGGAGCTGTAATTAATACAGAAGGAAGAGAAACTTTCCCATTTATTTCAGGAGATAATCAATTGTATTTTGCAACAGATGGGCGTCCGGGACTTGGGGGATTGGATATATTTGTTGCAAAAATGCTGGAGAGCGGAATTTTTGATCAGGTTCAGAATATTGGCGAACCGGTAAATACTACATTCGATGATTTTGCTTTTATTATTAATAGTAACACAGGCAAAGGCTATTTTTCTTCCAACAGAAAAGGCGGAGCAGGAAATGACGATATCTACAAATTTACAGAAACCAAAAAACTGCTTTGTGAGCGAACTTTAACCGGAACTATTTTTGACAACAACAAAAATTTGGTTTTGCAGGGCGTTACAATAAAGTTGCTAAGTCAAGATAATCAGGTAATTGATCAGGCAATAACTTTACAAGACGGAAAATATAGCTTTAAAGTCAATTGTAATAAGGAATATTCGGTTAAGGTGGAAAAAGAAACGTATTTGACGAAACAAAATGCGATTGTTATTTCAACAGCTTTAGAAAACAAACTGGACTTTAATCTTGAAAAAGAAAAAATTGAAGCCATAGAAATTCCGGAAATAAAAACTATTAAAATAGGAACAGATTTAGCTAAAACACTGCACATCTCAATGATTTATTTTAATCTGGGAAAATGGAATATTACTGATGCTGCTGCAATAGAACTGGAAAAAATTTTAGCTGTAATGCAGGAATATCCGCAGATAAAAATCGATATACGTTCGCATACTGACAGCCGCTCTTCAGCGAAATCAAATTTGGTTTTGTCTGATAAACGAGCAAAATCAATCATGGCATGGCTGGTCGCAAAAGGTATCAGTGCCGATCGATTGAATGGAAAAGGGTATGGCGAAAGCAAATTGATAAACAGATGTAAAGACGGTGTTAAATGTTCTGAAGAAGAACATTTAAAAAATCGAAGAAGTGAGTTCGTAATCTCGGCTATGTAATTTTATAATAGATTTTTACCCAAAACAATCCCGCAGTAGTACACTGTGGGATTGTTTATTTATAGTATAAAATAAGGCACTCTAATTGTGAATATCACAGAAAATATTATTGGCCACCAATACAAGTTTGTATCAAAAAAATTAAACTGAAAATTATATAAAGTACTTGTCAGAAAATGTAAGGTCATGCACAAGTTGCCAGAGTACATTTGCACTATAATACAATATGAAATTTTGAATCATTTATGAAATTTTTAGATACAAGACTCCATGGGTATGTGGATTATGCCCTGGCGACCCTTTTACTTTTTATACCTGCTATTTTTCGTCTTGAAGCCAATACGACACAAAGCATTATTTTTTATATCTTTAGTATATTTACGTTCTTTCTGAGTCTGCAGACTGATTATGAACACGGGCTCTATAAGCTGTTGCCCATGCAGGCCCACCTGTTAATAGAAATCGTTTCAGGTTTGTTTCTTGCCGCATCACCATGGATTTTTGGATTTGCAAGTATGGTTTTCGTTCCACATCTGCTATTTGGGGCACTCGTGATTATGATTGGGCTGATGACAACACCGGAGAGCAGCAGATTTAACAGGCTGTATTAAGACTTGCGGAGATTTCTTCACAGAACGGAGTGAGATTATATTATTTTCGGATTATATAACGAATTCTTCCCTTTAGCAGGATAAAATATAGCAACCAAAAGAATTTTTTATTTTAAATCGTACTATATGGCCTATAAAAATATATTATTAATTGATGATGACAGCGACGATACCCAGCTATTTGTTGAGGCTGTAAATGCAGTAAATAAACAGGTAGTGTGCCGAACCGCGCTGAATCCTGCCAAAGCATTGGAAGAATTATCAACAATGGAAGATTTACCCGATATTCTGTTTTTAGATTATAACATGCCTGTTGTAAACGGATTGGAATTTATACAGCGCATGCAGCACATAGAGAGGCTCAGGCATATTGAGGTCATTGTAATGTCGACTCCTCCCGAAGATGTTATGGTGGCATGGTTCAACAGAAACAATACTTCGGTAAAATATATATCCAAACCCAGCAGCATGCAAGAACTTATAGAAATACTTCGGGAATTACTATAATGTAGTATTTTTTATTATAAAGAATACCTCAATCTGCGGATCATTCTAAAACGAATTTTGATGGTCAGCTGATTTTGTTTTCCCAAATAGATATACAGATTAATTAGTATCTTTCTCCCGATAAATTGCCTGACAAAATTATCTGTCTGTGACAGGTAATAACGATGGGGCAAAACCAGCCTATTATGAAAGATACAAGACTGATACTGTTATTGCTGCTGTTCTTTGCCCATTTTGCCAGCGCGCAGTCAGGTGATACTTTTGAAGAGGAGAGCCGGCTAACCAAAACTGAAATGCAGACGCTCAAAACGCTGTTCCAAAAAATGATTGACAGTCCGGATTTTTTAAGAAGGGACCAAATTTACGACACCGTAATTCCAATGCTTAAAAAAGATAGGGAGGATATTCGTAACTTTTTTGTGTACGGGAGAGAGATAGGCCCTGTGGAAATTCAAAAATGGGCAGAAAAGAATGTACAGCCCGAAAAGATGGATGAAGCAGTAAAACTGATGAATGAATTTCCAGCTCTGATGGCCAGAATTAAAGCTGATAATGCGGCCTATGAGGAGCTTTTGCAGAAGGCCAACCTCGCTGAGTGGCAGGAAATAAAAGCACCGTACACCAAAAGAAGGCTGGGAGGTGAGGTAAATAAGCACAAATAATTACCGTTCAAATTCAAGTGTATAGGTAAAACTATCCGCCTTATAATATCCAACATTCCATTCCAGAGGTCTGCTGCCGGGATCAAAAACAAATCTTTTGCGCTTTAATATTGGTTCTCCGGTTTTTATTTCCAGTTTTTCAGCTAAAACGGCATCTGAGCTGATAGCACTAATCTCTTCTTTAGACAATTTTGCAATTGAGTTATAATCCTGTTCCAGTATTTCATACAAAGGACGGGAAAAATCCTCATTACCTGTCAACCCAATTCTGGGGTTGAAATAAGATATGAAGTAAACAAAAGGATATTCGGCTTTGCCTCTTAATCGTTCTAATTTTAAAATCCTGACATCCTCTTTAATATCAAAAAACAAACAAAGCTCTTCAGTTGGCTTCACCCAGCTCAAATGCAGCTCATAATTTTTGATTTCTATACCGAATGCTTTCATTTCCTGCGAAAAACTCAGCCAATTTTGAGCTTTTGAAATAATAGAACTTTTTTTTGCAAATGTCCCTACTCCCTTTTTTCTCACAAGCAGCCCTTCATAAACCAATTTATTTATAGACTGGCGTAAAGTACTTCTGGAAATACCCAATTGTTTAGACAAATCCATCTCATTTGGTAATTTGACTCCTTTTTGATACTCTTCAGCCGCAATTTCGATTCTTAATTGTTCTTCTATCTGAACATGAAGCGGAATAGGGCTATTGTGATTTAATGTTATTTTCATGCTTATTTATCAAATTCATTACGAATCATTCATTTTTGTTAAACATTTAAAATCAATGCATTCAGCCTAAAAGAGCAATGTCAATCGGCGATATAACCGTTTTGTTTTAATTGTGCGAGCAAAGTTAATTTATTTTTTTGACAAAAAGCAGCTGCATACTTTGTAGTACGATAACAATTTGTTTACTTTGTTTTTATAGTATGTATGTACATATATACAAACTTTAAATAGTATTGTTTTTTGATTGCAAAAGCATCTTATTATTTTTAGACAAGATCACAAAAAACATATTTTAAAACGGAAATAAATATGCAGGCTATGGGACAGAGCTGTGATAAGTGGAGCCGCCTTAGATGCAAATAACTCTTTAAAAAATAAGATTTGGAACTGAACAAAGAATGGCGTAAAACGCAACAGTATTTAGCACCTGAAAAAAAAGCAAATAAGCAAATTGCATACGATGCTTATCCCTCATTTCCTCTGGGAGAAAATAAGATAAAGGCCGGCATAGAAGAATTTGCAACCTGGATAGAACAAAACAAGACCATTACAATCGATGGATATGTAGGGGTTTTTTGGAGTCATCTTGTAGAAAATCTGGGTGCAGAACTAAAAAAAAGAGGTAAAACGGTAAGGTGGTTTCACATAGATGCAGCAATGAAGCCTTCAGAAGAATTAGATGAAATGTTGGCACCTTACCTGGGAGGTAACGACCCTCTTTTTGGAAAAATTACGGATAAAAACCTGCTGGATTGGTTTGATCCTGAAAAACTAAAACTAATCAAACCTGACACCTCAGCAGACATCAATATCATAGTAGGCTGTGGTGCTTCTTTGGCGCAATGGCAGGGCCCGATTGTGTACTTTGATTTGCCAAAGAATGAATTACAATTCAGAGCCCGTGCCGGAACAGCAACCAATCTGGGATCTAAAAATAAAGTTGACAACCGAAGAACATACAAGCGTTTTTACTTTGTTGACTGGGTGGTTTTAAACAAACATAAAAACAAGTTATTGCCTGATATTGACCTTATTGTAGATGAACAAAGACCAGACAATTACTTATTCATGACTGGCGATGAATTGAGATCAGGCTTGAATCAAATGGCAAAAAATGTTTTTAGACCAAGACCATGGTTCGAGCCCGGAGCCTGGGGAGGAACGTGGATGAAGGAACAAATGGAAGGCCTAAACAAAGAGGTCGAAAATTTAGCATGGTCATTTGAACTTATGGTTCTGGAGAATGGAATTATGTTTGAAAGCGACCAATATTTATTAGAAGTTTCTTTTGATTTTTTGATGTTTAACAATTATCAGCAAGTGCTGGGAGACTGTGCAGAAAAATTCAAATATGATTTTCCTGTTCGATTTGATTTTCTTGATACTTTTGATGGAGGAAACCTTTCGATTCAGTGTCATCCAACTCCGGAGTATATCAAGGAAAATTTCGGAATGCCTTTTACACAGGATGAAACCTATTACATTTTGGATTGCAAGGACGAGCCGGTAGTGTATTTAGGATTTCAGGATGGTGTAAAACCAGAAGAGTTTCACCAAGCGTTACTACAGAGTCAAAAAGAGGTAAAAGAATTAGATGTTGATAAATACATTCAAAAATTTTCAGCAAAAAAACATGACCTTTTTTTAATACCCAATGGTACCATTCATGCTTCGGGAAGCAATAATCTGGTTCTGGAAATCAGTAGTGCCCCGTATATTTTTACTTTCAAAATGTATGATTGGTTGCGCCTGGATTTGGACGGAAAGCCCCGGCCAATAAATATTGAACACGGGATGAAAAATTTAAATTTTGAAAGAAAAGGGGATACAGTTGTTCCTGAACTGATTTCGGCACCTTATGTAATTACCCAAACAGAAGAGTATAAATTGGAACATTTGCCAACACATCCGGAGCACTTTTATGATGTACACCGATACACATTGAACGGTAAAATTCATATTTCGACCAATAACAAATGCCATGTCTGGATGCTTATCGAAGGCATATCTGTAATTATTGAAACTAAAAACGGGATCAGGCAGCGCTTCAATTATGCCGAAACATTTGTAGTTCCAGCCGCTGCAGAGAGTTACACAATATATAATGAAAACCCGGAGAACAAAACCTTATTGATACAGGCCTTTGTGAAATAACAGCATACACTTTACTAATTAACCAAAATATATCATAAATCATGCAAAAAGAGCAAACTAATTTTTTAAAACTCCTGCCAATTCTATTGGGATTTTTTATCATGGGATTTTGCGATTTAGTAGGTATTTCAGTGACCTACGCGCAATCCCAGTTTAATTGGAGCGAGACACAAGCCGGTTTTTTACCTTCTATGGTATTTTTATGGTTCTTAATAGTATCAATTCCGGCGGCAATGGCAATGGACAAATATGGTAGAAAAAATTTGGTTTTAACAGGGTTACTAACTACACTCATAGCTACTTTTATTCCTATTGTCTCCTTTACTGAAACAAGCTGTTATATTACATTTATTTTACTGGGAATAGGCAACACTATTTTACAAGTATCCTTAAACCCACTCCTTACAAATATTGTCAATGGTAAACAACTCACCAGTTATATTACCGGAGGACAATTTATAAAAGCAATATCCTCTTTTGCCGGACCTTTGTTAGTAGGGTATTTTTCGATAAGATATGGCTCCTGGGAAAAGAGTTTTTACATTTATGCCCTAATTACTTCCATATCATTACTCTGGCTATTCTTTACCAGGATAGAAGAAGTAGCTTCACGAAAGAAAACTGCCAGCTTTTCTAAAACAATCAACCTGCTAAAAGACAGTAATATTTTGCTGTCATTCCTTGGTATTTTGTGTATAGTTGGTCTTGATGTTGGCATGAACACCATAACCCCGAAGTTATTGATCGAGCGGGCTAATCTGGCCAAAGAAGCCGCTACTTATGGTTCAAGCTGGTATTTTGCAGCACGTACAATTGGTACAGTCTTCGGTATATTTGTATTGAGAAAGTTTTCTGAAAAAGTATTCTTCAGGATCAATATGCTAGTGGTTCTTATGGCGTTAGTGGCACTAGTTTTTGCTCTGAACCAATCTTTTATTCTGGCCTTGGTTTGTATAATTGCTTTTGGATCGTCGAGCATCTTTGCTGTGATTTATACATTGGCTATAAAATCAAAACCCTCATTAACGAATGAAATATCAGGATTGATGGTAACCGGAATTGCTGGGGGAGCTATATTTCCACCTTTAATGGGATTTGCCACAGAGTACATAGGCTCTCAGCAAGGTGCTGTGGGAATTATCATTTTGTGCGCCATCTTCCTTGTCTACTGTTCTTTTAAGCTAAATAATAGTGTCTTACAACAGCACTAATTATAACGGTGCAGTTTGAAATTGAAGATTTCAAAACTGCACCGTTACTGATAAAAGAAGCTAAATTGTAATTTTTGAATAGTAAAAGGGATTAAACTATATTCGGGAGTTTGAGATAATCAGTTTTTGAATCTTTTTTGAGTTATCCGCCATAAGGAACGCTGCAATATAAATTCCAGAACCCAATTCTGAAGTAGGTAAAGCAAAATCCTGATTTCTCAAGTTGTTTTCCGAGTGTACCACATTTCCAAGGATATCGTAAAGTGTAAATGACTGTACACTTTCATTATTAGGATTAAGTGCTCTTAGAGACTGGTTTGCATTATCCTGATAAATAAAAAAACCAGAATTATCCATGCTCATCATCATCATGGTATGAGTCGTTTGAAATGTTTGATCAGTAAAACTTATTTTAAAACGTTCGGTATGGGTGCCAGGACCAACTGTTACTTCATACGTATCATTTTTGATGTCATGATACGACTTATTATAAGAATCATAAATATAAACTGACTCCAGATGATCACAACTCACCATTTCGTTTAAACCAAATGTGAATGTTGTATGCGTAGCCGATTTTACTGTTAACGAAATCATTTCAGACATTCCGTAAGCAATGCCTTTGATTAGATATTGTTCGCCTTCTACGCAGAAAGAAACATCATGAGAAAGAGGTTCGATGTTTTTGACATCGACACACGCTTCAGGGTCATTTAAATCATCCGAAAGAAATCCCAAAATAAGCTCTCTTTTAAAATCGTTGCGGGCCATGATATCCAGCTTTAAGTATGGATAAGAAGGAGGAGGAGGAGGTGGCCCCACATAGATATCAGATCCATCTCCATTTGTTGTCGCGCTTATAGCTGTTGTCTGTAAAGCATCAGAATTATAAACTGAATTTGTTTTTGGTGCATTGACCAATGTCTGACTTTTTGCAAAAGAAGATGAATCGGCGTCAGTTGCAATTTGCGAATGAGCTTTAAAAAAAAGTAAGATTGATAATAATAGTAATTTTTTTTTCATATCCATTGTTATTTTAATTAGACTACTAAGTACCAATCTTGCAGGGAAAGGACTTTTTTACTACACAGGAAACTCTTATCATATCATTGATATAAGTACAAATAAAAGGAATATATGATGAACTGTAAATGAAAAGTAATAACTGAGATATAAAAGGTATAACCGGTTAAATATTAGTTTACAGGAAATTAGATGATCTGGTCAAGAAACTCTTTAGTAATTGGTTTGACATGAAAAGCAGCTACATTTTCATTTCTGCTTGACCTGATGATGTCAGCGTTATCGATTGTTGAGGATATGACATACGTCTTAATATAATTTTTTAAAGTGTCGTCCAGCCTATCAAATTCTTCAAGAAATTCGAATCCCGACATTAATGGCATATAGATATCGACGAATATGACTTGAGGCAGTAAAGGAATATTATCCTGATGCTCTAATAGGTATTTTAGCGCTTCTTCTGCCGAAGTATAAAGAAGTAAATTTTTTCCAAAATTATTTTTGGAGATCATTCGCGATGTAATGTAAAGATCTACAGAGTTATCATCAATAATCATTACGGTCTCAAATTTTGGTTGTACTGTCTTAGTCATGGCTTTAAATTTTTTAATGTGATGCTGAATTTGGTTCCCGTACCTTCTCCGGACTCTATTTCTATGGTACCCTGCAATAGTTCGATGGCATCCTTTACGATATAAAGTCCGATACCTGAACCCTCCCTTTTACTGGAAAGGCGGAAGAACATATCATATATCTTTTGATGATATTCCGGCGCAATGCCAATTCCGTTGTCAGTAATGGTAAAATGGAAACTTTCATGGTCAGTATGCCCCTCTATTTTAATGTATCGGCTGGCTGGTTCATTCTTGTGATACTTAATCGCATTCGAGATAATATTTTCTAAAATAGTGTTGAGACGAAGTTTGTCTGAGTAAAATACCTGATCCTCGCGAATATTAATTTCATAACGAATTCCTACTGCCTCCCGCATGCTTTGCAGCGAGTTTATTACCTCGGTAATTACTTTATTAACAGAAATTTCTTCCACTATAATTCCTGTACGGTTATTTTGGGAATAACTTAAAATATTTCTGATAAAATTATCAAGGCGATTTACGCTGTGCCGTATCATTTCAGCGTGGTTAAGAGTATCGGTCTCCAGGCTTTCTGCTTCTATAAAAGAAAGAAGCCCAAGGATTGAGGTGAGCGGGGATCGCAGATCATGTGATACACTATATACAAATTTATCAAGTTCTGCGTTGGCTTTAACAAGATCTTTGTTTCTCTTTTCGAGATTTATTTCTGCTTTCCGTTGATCAGTAATGTCATTAGAAAGGATTAGCCTTGCAGGAGTTCCCTCATACTTTATATCATGGGCTACAATTTCAACCGGTACTATAGTCCCATCCTTTTTTAAATGATTCCATTTTCCCCTGTTATAATTTGATCTGTTAATTTTTGAAGTATTACTGGCTTTTATAAAATAATCCTTATCATTTGTCGGCCTGATGTCAAGGGCACTCATAGATAAAAATTCTTCGCGGGTGTATCCGTACTGAAGAACAGCCATTTTATTAACATCCAGAAATTTATAAGTTTGCAGGTCTATTACCCACATAGGCATAGGATTGTTGTCGAAAAGATAACGATATTTTTTTTCGCTCTTTCTCAGGTGTTTTTGCGCAATTTTCATTTCAGTAATGTCTGTGAGGACAATTACTGCCCCTTTGATGTTGCCCTCGGCATCACGAAAAGGCACTATGCATGGGAGCACATTGCGTTCATCCCCGGCGGGGCGTTTAATCACAATTTCTTTGTCAAATTTTTGTTCCAATTCCAGTACTGCTTCACCAAGAGTAGTAGTAGATTCTCCAGCATCATTTGCAGTAGTATTCCATGACTGATCCCAGCGCTCGATACCAATTTGGGGTATTCGTCCCCATAATGCAGCGGCTGCTTTGTTGTAAAGTACAATTCGGCCTTCAGCATCGCAAGTGTAGGTAGCAATAGGTAACTTTTGTATCAGGTCAATATACATCTTTTCACGTTCTTCTATTTTTTTTCTTGACAGTACCTGTTCCGTTACATCATTGCCAAAAAATAAGATACCATCAATATTATTTTCTGTATCCAAATGAGCCTGATAAATAAAATTTAAATAGGTCTCCACCATTTTTCCGTTTCCGTGTAGATCCAGTTGAATCAGCATTTCATTTGCTGAAAAGGTTTTGCCCGTTCTGTAAACAGTATCTAAAATTTCAAAAATTCCTTGAGATTCAAGTTCAGGTAATACTTCTTTTACTGTTTTGCCAATAATGTCTTTCTTATCGATTAGTTGAAGATAAAGTTCATTTGCCAATTCAAAGACGTGTGTAGGGCCTTTTAAAATACCCATGCAGGATGGAGCCTGAGAATATAAATTATAAAACCTGCGTTGTTCAATCTGGCTAGCTATATTTATATATTTTTTAAAGGATATATCCCTGCCGTTGCAGTAGTATAATTGGGAGTCCTCATCCCAGATCGCAGACCAAAATAAAGGTACAATCCTCCCGTTTTTATGTATGAATTTTTTTTCAGGCAGTTGCAAAGAAATGTTACTGTCTAAATCGAAATTTTTACTGGCAAATAGATCATCAGGAGCTAGAAAATCGGATAGTTTTTTGCCGATTAATTCAATGGCTTCAAAACCCAGGATTTGCTCAGAAGCGTTATTTACAAAAATAAACTTTCCATCTCTATCAACCGAACAATGAAGATCCACAGAAAAATCTAAGATCTTTTTAAGGTCTTTTTTTTCACTTACTTCATAATGTTGTTCAGTTTCAGGGAGCTGCTTCCCGTTTTTTAGGGCTGAGTTTACTTTTTGTGCTAAAGTATTAAGGTTTTCTTTAAGAATTATGTCATATACTCCGCTTTTGATAAGCTCTATTGCTCTCTCTACAGTTATAATGTTGGTAATAAAAATAAAAGGGACGTTGACAGCCAGTTGCTGTTTCAGTCTGTAAAACGCCATATAATCTGATAAATCATAGTTACACAAGATGATATCAGGGATAAACTGCGTCAATGCCGTTTTATAATCATGCTCTGAGTGAGCAATGTATATAGTAGAGTTGAGAAAACCCTGCTCCAATTCTTGGCGAATCGGTATAGTATCGGCAGGATTCTGCACCACTATTAATATTTTTGCTTTCATAGAGATTTACATTTTATATACTGGGGCTGTTGCATTTACTCTTTCAGCTTAATAAACTTATTAAAGTCATCCTGTCGTCTTTTGGCAATCGGTATAATAGTTCCATTAGAAAGTTCACAAAAGTAACCGTCTTTTTTCGAAATTTTAACCACATGTTTGAGATTAATAATATAGGAATGATGAATCCTGAAAAAATAGTTGCTGTTTAAAATAGCACTGTATTCTCCCAAATTTCTGCTGGACATAATTTTATTGCCGTTTGACAGCATAAAAACAGTATATTTTCCCTCTGCCTTGCAAAAAATAATATCTGCCATTGGCAGAAGCTCTATTTTTTCAAGGGAAGCGATAGCTACATAATCACTGGACTGATGTGGCGGATTTACTAAACTGGCATTATGGACTTTCTGAGCTTGGTACGAACGCTCCATTTCACGTCTTTTTATTACCTTATAGATCGCTAGCATGATGCTGTTAAAATCTATTGGCTTGAGTAGAAAATCTATTGCATCGTGTTTAAATGCTGTCACCGCATCCTCCTTTTGTGCAGATATGAAGATTAGTTTTGGAGTACTGAATTCTAATTGCTTAAGCATTTCAAAAAAAGAATTATCCTCCAGTGCTATATCCAGAATAATAAGATCTGGTTTTTTGGATGCAATTTCAGTGACTGCCTCACCTATAGTATCGGCAACACCAATAATTTCCATAATTATAGAGTTTTCTTCTTCAAACTTTTTTAAAATTGTTACCGTGTCTTTATTTATAGACAGAATAAAGGCGTGAATAGGCCTCATAAGCTAAGTGGTATTTAATGCCGCTCCAATTATAATTGCATGAATTTAAATTTAAAGAATTAACTCCAATTAAAATTCAGGAAATAAGGATATTGTTGCCGCCATTTGACTATATCTGCAATCTTATTCCATCTTTCCTGAAAATCTGGTTTCAATACTGATGTATGAATTAAAAGAGCAAGTAATTCGTGTGGACTAAATATAAAGAATTTTTTTTTTAGAATGTTTTTAAATATTAATAAAAGTTACACAATTTCCATCAGAATTAGTTTTGTGGGAAATTTAGCAAGTATCGGATTTTATTAGGATTTTGTGCATTCTATTTTTGCTTAATTAATATTAAAAAAAATAGAAATGCAGACATTAAAAAACAAAGTTATCCTGATTACAGGAGCAAACAGAGGAATAGGAAAATCACTTGTTAAGGCGGCACTGGAGAAAGGCGCGTTGAAAATTTATGCTACAGCAAGAGACGTAACCCAAATGCCAGATTTCGCAGACCCCAGAGTCGTTACAGTAGCGCTGGATATAACTAATACAGCGCAAGTTTTAAAGCTTTCAGAACAGGCAAGCGATGTTCAGATCCTGATAAATAATGCAGGATCACTTCATCAGGGAACTATCATGGAAGGGGATCTAAGCGGAATGGAGGATGATATGAAGACTAACTATTTCGGCACAATCAACATGATGAGACAGTTTTCGGCAGTACTGGAACAAAATGCACCTTCGGCCATTGTAAACATTGTTTCTATTGCGGCCTATTCACCACTCCCTTCCATTGCGGGTTATTCCGCCTCTAAGGCAGCCCTTTTTTCTGCCACTTTATCTGCCCGTATTGAACTGGCAAAAAAAGGAATTACTGTACAGATGGTAAACCCGGGTGCGATAGCGACCGATATGAACAAGGGAAGTGACTGGGACATGCCGGCACCAGACGGTGTAGCAGAAACAATATTGAATAAAGCAGAGGCGGGTGAATTGGATATAATTCCTGACCAGATTGGACAAGGGATGTTCCAGGCATGGCAAGAGGAGCCTTCTAAACTGGCTGATATATTTTATAAAATCCATCATGGGGAATAAACTTGCCGAAGTAGCATACAAGCGTCAAAAAAACAAATCGTTAACCTTTGCATCTCCGCAAGCTGTAAATATGTTAGTATACCATTCTGGATAAATGATTACGTAGACTATAAACTATAGATTTACTTTTTCCTCAATTTAAACTTTTTACTTGAAAAAATTAAAGCATTTGAATGAATATGTCTATGCTTTTGATTGATAAATCCATTATGTGAAATGAAATTCTATATAATTTTATAAAATTGTTAGTTATCGGTAATATTTTTTTTGTTTGGTTTTATTTAATGGAGATTAATTTATTAATCTCCATTATTTTTTGTAGAATAATAAGAGGTTTTAGACAATTTAATAAATATGTGGTTTATATGAAAAGAAAGAATTTTAAAATTAAAAAGTGCAATTCCTTAAAGATAGTATCACTTTTTATACTGTCATTTTTTTGTGCTTTTACAGGGTATAGTAAGAATGAAGAAAAGACAAAAGAAGCATTTGCGGTAATAGAACGGCTTATAGGAAATCGGGCCAGCGATTTTGAATTAAGTATTATTGACAAAAAAGAAGTTAATAAATCAGATTGGTTTGAAATAGAAACAACAGGAAATCAGGTAAAAATTAAGGCCTCAAGTAATACTGCAATTTGTTATGCAACATATAATTTTCTTAGGGATATCGGAGCCGTTCTAGTGAGCTGGGAAGGAAATAGAGTAAACTTACCTAAGATCTGGCCAAAGTATTCAAAAAAAGGTGATACCCCCTTTCAATACAGAGAATATTTAAATGCCTGTACTTTTGGCTATACAACTCCATGGTGGGACTGGAAACGCTGGGAACAGGAAATTGACTGGATGGCAATGCACGGAATCAATCTTCCGACTGCAATGGAAGGTCAGGAAGCTGTGTGGCAGGAATTATGGAAAGAATATGGTTTGACCAACACTCAATTAGAAGCACATTTTGCCGGACCGGCTTTTTTACCCTGGCAGCGTATGGGAAATATCAACAGTCTTGAAGGGCCATTGCCGCAAGAATGGTTCAGTAAAAAAGAAGAACTGCAAAAGAAAATCCTGGCGAGAATGAGAGCATTAGACATGCATCCTGTTGTGCCTGCTTTTAGCGGTTATGTACCTAAGGCTTTTGCAGAAAAACATCCTGAAGCCAAAATAACGGAATTAAAATCCTGGTCTGGAGGTGGTTTTGCAAGTACTTTTTTATTAGATTCTAAAGATCCTTTATTTAAAAAATTAGGAAAACGCTTTATTGAAATTTATACTAAAATGTATGGAAAGTCTAATTTCTATCTGGCCGATTCTTTTAATGAGATTGAACCTCCGGTTTCGGAGCATAATAAATATGAAGAACTTTCTAATTACGGAAATACTATTTATGAAACTATTAATGAAGCCGCGCCTGGCGCAGTCTGGGTTATGCAGGGATGGCTTTTTGGAGACAATAAAGAATTCTGGACAAAAGAAGCTACAAGCGCATTTCTTAGTAAAGTACCAAATGACAGATTGATGGTTCAGGATTACGCCAACGACAGATATAAGGTATGGGAAAATCAGGAAGCCTTTTATGGCAAACAATGGACTTACGGTTATGTACATAATTATGGCGGCTCGAATCCTGTATATGGCGACCTGAATTTCTATAAAAATGAATTGACTAGCTTGCTTAAAAATCCGAACAAAGGAAATGTTGTTGGATATGGAGCAATGCCCGAAGGGTTAAATAATAACTCAATTGTATATGAATATATTTATGATCTTCCGTGGAGCCAGGGTGAACAGCCTGTAAATGATTGGCTGACTAAATATTTAAATGCGAGATATGGACAAACAACTTCAAAATCTGTTTTTCAGGCATGGGAATTATTACTCGAATCTGTTTACAATATCAAATATTGGGAAACCCGCTGGTGGAATGATAGGGCTGGAGCGTATTTGTTATTTAAACGTCCGACTGCAACAATTACAGAATTTAAAGGAAATCCAGGAGATAAGAAAAAATTAAAAGAAGCTTTGGATATTTTAACCAAAGAAGCCAAAAAGTTTGATAAAAAGAATTTCATTAATTATGATTTAATCGATGCCTCAAGACATTACTATTCACTTTGTATTGATGAAGATCTGATTGAATGTGTAAAAGCTTATCAGCAAAAAGATACTTCAAAAGGAGATCAACTATTTAAAAAGATAGAAAAACAAGCTTTTGATATCGATAAGATGATGTCGCAACAGCCATTAAATAGTCTGGATCAATGGGTAAAATCAGCGTCTGATTATGGGGATTCTCCTGAAGTATCTAAATTGTACGTAAAAAATGCCAAAACATTAATAACGCTTTGGGGAGGAGAAGGTCATCTAAATGATTATGCCTCCAGATCCTGGCAGGGAATGTATAAAGGATTTTACTGGCCAAGATGGAAAATGTTTTTAGAAGCCTTAAAAAAATCAGCAGTAGATAACACTCCTTTTGATGAAACGAAAGAAAGGGAATCAATTAAAAATTGGGAAACTAAATGGACTGAGAATAAATAAAAAATATACTGAGACCTTAATTATACGTATATAAGCAAAATATAACTTAAACTTTTAACTATCATATTAAACTATATTAAAAATATGAAATGAAATTTTTACGAAATCGATTAATTAATAAGTTTTTAACTATGTAATTTTAGAAAAATAATTATGGAAAGCCTTACTGCCATTGACTTTATAGAAATTATCCATGTTTATGAATAACTTGTCCATTTGTTAACATTTCTTTAGCATTAATTTCGTCAATACTATTTTAACCAATTAACCAATATCAAAATGGAAAAACTTAAACTTTTATTATTAGCCTTTTGTTTTTGCTTCTCAATTAGTACCTGGGCACAAAAAACAGAAGTGTCCGGTGTAGTTTTAGATGACAAAGGCATTCCACTGCCAGCCGCCAATGTACTAGAGAAAGGTACAGCAAATTCAGTAACAACAGATTTTGATGGGAAATTTAAATTTTCGGCTTCAAACAAAAATGCGACACTGATAGTTTCTTATATGGGATTTGAAGATTTGACTTTAAAACTAGACGGAACAAAATCAAATTATTCAATTCAATTAAGACCTACTACAAACAGTTTAGAACAAGTTGTAGTAGTGGGTTATGGAAAAGGGTCTCGTAAAAACCTTACTACTTCTGTAACTTCTGTAAAAGCCGAAGATCTAAACAGAGGTGCAATTAGTGATGTCGGACAGCTTTTACAAGGTAAAGTTTCCGGTTTGAATATTTCATCAAGCGGCGACCCTACAAAAACAGCTTCTGTAGTTTTGCGTGGAGCATCTACATTAAATAGTTCACAAGGACCATTTTATGTAATAGATGGTATTCCAGGAGTTGATATTTCCGTAATTGCACCAGATGACATTGCCACTATCGATGTCTTAAAAGATGCTGCTGCAACTGCTATTTACGGTAACCGTGCTGCAAATGGAGTTATCATGGTAACAACAAAAAAAGGAAGTAAAGGCAGAACGCAGATTGCATACAATGGTTATGTTGGCTGGGAAGAAGTTTCAAATAATCTTGACATGATGAATGCAGATCAGCTGAGAGATTTCACAACTAGAAACAATTTGAATTTTACACCAGAAAATGATAAAGATGCTAATACAAACTGGCAAAAAGCAATTTTAAGATCAGGACGTGCAGCATCAAGCAGCCATAACTTATCGATGAGCGGTGGCGGAGATCACGGAAGCTATACAGCAAGTATCACTTCTCTTAATAAAGAAGGGGTAATGTTAAAAAGTGACTTTTCTCGTATTATTGCCCGTTTATCTGTAGAACAATTTGCTTTTGATGATAAGGTTAAATTTGGTTTAAATGTTACTAATTCCAGTACAAAATATCAAAATGTGCCACAAAGAAATACTGTTCTTTTGCAGGCAGCAAGCTATCTTCCTGTTTCTCCGGTAAGAAATGCAGATGGAAGTCTTTTTGAAAATTTTACCAGTCCCGGATATTTTAACCCGGTAGCTTTAATTCAACATGGTACAGATGAGACTAAAACAGATAACCTTGTAGGTAACCTTACTGCAGAAGTAAAACTTCCGTTTGGATTTACTTATAATTTGAATTTGGCACACCAAAGATTAACAGCTTCTCATGGAGAATTTTATGACAGCTATTATTCACAATACAACAGTGCCAACTTTTACAACAACCCAGATCCACCTTTGACAAAAACATTGGTTAATTTTGGTGTAAATGGTTCTGCATTGAGAAACTCTTACGAAACCAGAAACAATATTATTGAAAGCTTCCTTACCTGGGATAAAACATTTGGAGAGCATAAAATAAAAGCTGTAGCAGGTTACTCATGGCAGGAAAATACATTAGGAGACGGTTTTCAGGCTACAACAACTAATTTTCCTGTAGATAATGTAGGATATAACAATCTTGCTTTAAGTAATTACACTTCTGTTAATGGTTATGTAGTAAATTTCGGAGATAGTAAAGCCTATCAAAAAACACGTTTGATAGCTTATTTTGGACGTTTAAATTACAATTATAAAGACAAATATCTATTACAAGGATCACTTAGAAGAGATGGTGGATCTATGTTTGGCGTAAATAATCGCTGGGGATATTTCCCTTCTGTAGGAGGTGCATGGAGAGTAGACAAGGAAAACTTCATGAAGAATCAAAACTTTATTAGTGATTTGAAATTCCGCGGAAGCTGGGGGGTAACAGGAAACTCATCTGGATTTAATGCTTACACAGCACAGTTTATTTCCGGAAGTTTAGGGACTTTCTATTATAACGGACAACAAATTGGAGCTTATGGCCCTAACCAGGCAGCTAACCCTGACTTGAAATGGGAAAAAACTGCTACCACAAATATTGGAGTTGATTTTGCAATCTTAAACGGAAAAGTATCAGGTTCTGTTGATGTATACAATAAAAAAACAACAGACATGATTTTTAACTATAATGTTAATCCGGTACTTGTACCAGTAGGAACAATTGTAGCAAACGGAGGAGCAATGTCTAATAAAGGTATTGAGGTTAGTTTAAGTACAACTCCCGTTAAAACGGCAAATTTCACCTGGACAACTAATCTGAATTTGTCCCACAATAAAAATGAAATCGAAAAACTAACCAGTCCTTTCTTTGTTGGTGGAGATTCTATCCGTCGTGTACAGCCAGACGGTGGTGGACAAACAGGAAGTACATTACAGATTTTAAAAGAAGGAAAACCTTTAGGACAATTCTTTACATTAAAATATGCAGGAAAAAATGCTGATGGAGTTTCGCAGTATTATGATAAAAACGGCAATTTGACTACTACACCTCTTATTGGAGTAGATTATCATTATGCAGGAAGTGCACAGCCAAAACTATTAGCAGGATGGGCAAATAATTTTCAATACAAAAAATTCGATTTAAGTATTTTCTTCAGAGGAGTTTTTGGTAATAAAATTTTCAATGCCACCCGTGCCGATTTATACAGACCGAGTACTGCAATGACCAATAACATTTTGGTTGATGCAGGAAACGAGTCTCCAAATGACTTGAACTCTTATAAATATTCGGATCGTTTTATAGAAGACGGAAGTTATATAAGATTAGACAACATGACTTTAGGATATAATTTTGGTAAAGTGGGCAGGTATATCAGCAGCGTACGTCTTTATCAAACCGTAAACAACGTATTTGTTATTACCAAATACAAAGGAATTGATCCGGAAGTTGAACAAGGAGGAACAGCTCCTGGTGTAGATTCAAATAACTTCTATCCAAAGACCAGAACTTATATGTTTGGTGTAAATGTGATCTTCTAAAATTAAATGCTAAAAATTATGAAAAAGATATTAAAATATTTAGGGCTCCCAGTACTTATGGCTGGTTTAATATGGTCTTGCGATGATCTAGAAGTGCCTATTACAACACAATTGACACCTGAAGTATTTCCTCAAAACTCAGCACAATACATTCAGACCACAGGACCAGTTTATTCAGCATTTCGAGGTGAATTTTCCTTTTCCTGGTGGTGGTCTCAATCCTTATCTACAGACGAAGCTATTTTGCCTGCAAGAGGAGGTAACTGGTTTGATAACCGAAACTACATCGCAATGCATTATCATGACTGGAATGCAGATAACGGTATCATAGGAAGTCTTTGGGACTGGTCATCTAAAGTGATCGGAACAAGCAATCAGGCCATTTCAATTTTAAATCAGACAATGCCCGAAGGTGCAGATAAAAACACGTTGATTTCTGAATTAAAAACAATGCGCGCCATTTCTTATTTCATGTTAATGGATAGTTATGGAGATGTGCCATTAGATACATTATATGGAGACTTTACGCCTCATGCTAAAACTCCTAGAAAAGACGTTTTTAATTTTATTGAGAAAGAATTAAAAAAAGCAGTTCCTAATTTAAATCCCGCAGCGGGAATTACCACTTACGGAAGACCAAACAGACAGACTGCTAATGCATTGCTGGCCAAATTGTATTTGAATGCTGAGGTGTATACAGGAACACAACGTTTTAATGATTGTATTGCGGCTTGCGATCAAGTAATCAATTCTGGTCTATATGTTATTGAGCCAAGAGCGACTTACCTACAAATGTTTTATCCGAATAACGGACCGCAGATGAAAGAATTTATTTTTGCAGTTCCTTACGATCCGGCAGCTGTTACAGTGGGTTATAACGGACAAATGTATCACGCCCGTTACGATGTACCCCGTTCAGAAAGAGCTAAGTTCGGTCTTCCTTTTACGCCAAGTGCACCAAGAAGTACCCTGCCTGAATTTTATGCCAATTTTGATGATGTAAATGATATTCGTAACAAACAATGGCTTACCGGACTTCAGTTTATGAATGATGGCACTACACCTGTAATGGTTACAACAACCAAAAAAGGATATGACCAATTTTATACAGGATCAGATGGAGGAGCAGCATATACGTATCAGGTAAATTTAACACCGGATATTATACCACGTCAAAGCCAAACTTTATTTGATCTTGGAAACGACGAAATAGCATGGAACATGGGATACAGAAACATTAAATTCTATCCGGATGCAACTTCAACAAACCGTAACCAAAAGAACGACGTTCCTTTCTTGCGTTATTCAGATATCCTCTTAATGAAAGCAGAGTCAATTCTTCGCGGAGGAGGTGTAACATTAGGACAAACTGCAGATGCACTAGTAAATATGGTTCGTTCTAACCGTACAACATCTTCAGCTTTAAGCGGTGTAACATTAGAAGAACTTTATAAAGAAAGAAGCCGTGAGTTTACCTGGGAAGCATGGCATAGAAATGATATGATCCGTTTTGGAAAATATGAAGGACAATGGGGATACAAAACCAATACAGATGTTCGCCGTCGTGTTTTTCCAATCCCAACCAATGCTATGGTTTTAAATCCGGCTCTAACTCAAAATGATGGATATTAAAAATAAGAATTAGTAAGTACGCATTTGTTACCCAAATTTAATTTTGAAAAGGAGAGGAGCGTAAATTCTTCTCCTTTTTTTACTAAAACTAGTTTGTTAGTTGCTAGTTTAGTTTTGTTTTTGAATGAAAGCAAGGCTTAATCGAATGCCGTTTGTGAAACAATGAAAGATTAAGCTTTGTACATTCATTTAACTTATGTTTCAGAAAACATTACACTCCAATAAAATCCTGTATAAACAATATTGTCCCAACAATACAAACAGAATAAATGAAACCAAATAAAATCTATAAAATAGGACGCATCGCAATAGGTTTAACTCTTGTTTTTTTAGTGTCGTGCAATGCTCAGAAAACTATTTCCTTAAAAAAGAAACAGTTATCAGACATGGTTTATCCGTTGTTGGACACCGAAAACTCCAGGTGGTTTTACTTTTCATCAGCAAGTCGTCCGTTTGGTATGGTAAACTTAAATCCCGATACAGAAATTAACGGCGATTGGGGCGGTGGTTATAAATATGCTACAGATACAGTTAAAGGTTTCAGCCACGTTCACGAATGGCAAATGTCTGGCGTATCAGTAATGCCAGTAGCACTTGCAGCAGAAAACAAAGCAACTATTTTTAAAGACTTTTATTCGAAATTCAGTCATCAAAACGAAATCATAACACCAGGATATCATTACATAAAATTAGATCGATATCAAATAACCGCAGAATTAACCAGTACACCAAGAGTTGGTTTTCATAAATATACTTTTCCAACAAAGGCACAAAAAGCAGTTCTTTTTAATTTGAACACCATTTTAGGCCCTTGTGAAAATACAAATGGCAAATTAGAAAAAAACAATGAGTACGAACTTTCGGGTTCATTAGTTTTGAGTACCAATTTCAGACGCCCAAAACCATTAACCGTATTTTTTAAAATTAAAACAAACGAGCCGATTACTTCCATAGAAAAAGATAATCAGACAGGTAATTATTTAGTCAATTTTAATAAAACGAAAGAACAAGTATTGATGAAAGTCGGTATTTCCTATACGTCAATTGAAAATGCCAATACTAATATCGAAACCGAATTACCGCATTGGGATTTTAATAAAACAGTTGACGATTCCAGAAAAGAATGGAGCAATTTATTAGGAAGAATTAAAATAGAAGGAGGAACCCAAACCGACCAAAGAAGATTTTACACAGATCTTTGGCATGCACTTCAAGGCAGAAAAATGATCAGTGACGCAAATGGGGCCTATCCTGATAATACAGGAGAAAAATTCAGACTCGGACAATTACCTTTAAATGCTGACGGAAAACCAAAATTCAATCATTATAATTCAGATGCTTTTTGGGGTGCTCAATGGACAATTAATAATCTTTGGGGATTAGTATATCCTGAAATTATGGAAGAATTTGTATATTCATTAATGCAATATTACAAAGACGGCGGCATGATCCCACGCGGACCTTCTGGAGGAAATGATACTTATGTAATGACCGGAGCTTCGGCAACACCTTTTATCGTGAGCGCCATTCAAAAAGGAATTGTAAAAGAAGATTTAGAAGAGATTTATACCGCGCTCAAAAAAAATCATATGCCGGGAGGTATTATGGAAAAAGCAGGATATGAACACAATACCAATATTGGCGGTGGATTAAAATACTATTTAGAAAAAGGATATGTGCCTTACCCGCTTCCCGAAGGTAATTTTGGAAGCCATGAAGATGGTGCAAGCCAGACTTTAGAATATACTTATCAGGACTGGACTTTGGCGCAATTGGCTAAAAAACTAAATCATGAAGAAGATTACAATTATTTCATCAAAAGGGCTAAAAACTATCAAAATGTTTTTGATACACAAATAGGCTGGATGCGCCCGAAAAACGTTGAAGGAAAATGGCGTGAAAATTACGATCCTTATCAATATGAAAATGGATTTATAGAATCGAATGGCGCACAATCAACATGGTTTGTTCCGCATGATATTGAAGGTTTGGCCGTTTTAATGGGAGGAAAAGAAAAAGCTGTAGCAAAATTGAACACTCAATTTGAAACGGCGAGAAAACAAAAGTTTACTTCCGGAACATCGCATGATGCAGAATTGCATCCGGAGTTTAGCAGAATTCCTGTAAATTTTGGAAATCAGCCTTCAATACAGACATCCAATATTTTTACACTATTAGGAAGGCCGGATTTAGCGCAGTATTGGACAAGAAACGTAGTAAAAGAAACTTTCGGCGGATTGTCTCCGGCAACCGGTTATAACGGCGACGAAGACCAGGGATTAATGGGAAGTTTGAATGTATTGCTTAAGTTAGGTTTATTTCAAATAAATGGAGGAACAGACAGTGATGCCGTTTACCAAATAGGAAGTCCAATATTTAATAAAATCTCGATTGCATTAAATCCAAAATATTATTCGGGTAAAGAATTTGTGATAAAAGCAGCCAACAACAGCGCTGAAAATATTTATATAAAAGACATCAAATACAACAATAAAGCAGTTCAGAATTTTAGTCTTTCACATCAGGATATTACCAATGGTGGTGAATTAATATTAGAAATGTCAAAGTAAATGTCTGCAAATAAGTTTTTTTGCCACAGATTTTAAGGATTGTAACGATTTAAAAAATCCAAATAATCAGTGAAATCTGTGGCAAAAAAAAAGAGTTTTTTAGTTCTTAAAGAAATAATATAAGTAATGAAAATATACAGTAAAAATATACTTTTAGGAATATCATTTTTGTTAACAATAACCATCAATGCCCAGCAAACCGTCCATCAATTTGTAGACCCAATGATTGGATCAGAAGGAGTTGGCAGAGTTTTTATAGGCCCATCGTGTCCATACGGAATGGTAAAACCAAGTCCGGATTGTACTTCGAGCCCGAACAGTGGCTGGCTGCCAATACCAAAAGAAGTAACCGGTTTCAGCCAGGTGCATGTAAGCGGAACAGGCGGGGGGCCGAAATACGGAAACATTCAGATTATGCCATTTTCTGGATCTTTAGATAAGATGGATCAGACTTCTTACAGAGCAGAGGAAAATGTAAAACTGGGTTATTATGAAACTGTTTTCAAAGAAAATAAAATCAAAACCGAAATCACGACAGGCGAAAAAGTATCTTTTTACCGTATCACTTATCCAAAAAACACATCTAAAGAATTAAAAATAGATCCGGGATTTTTTCTTGGAGAAGATAAGATTCCCGACGCCAGAGAAGCACAACAGTTTGTGGGTTCGCAGATTGAAATTGTTTCGGATACCGAAGTGAGAGGCTACAGCAGAATAAGAGGCGGATGGAATAACGGCCGCGCTTATACGGTTTATTTCTGGGCAGTTTTCGATCAGCCGATTGCAAAATATGTAACCTTTAAAGACGGAAAATTTTACAGCAATCAAAAAGCACAGTTTGATTCCGGAAAAAAAACAGCAGCTTTACTTTCTTTCGGAAACGGTGGAAAAGAAGAACTGAATGCCAAAATCGGAATCTCATTTTTAAGTGAATTAAAAGCCAAAAATAATATTGAGGTTGAAATTCCGCATTGGAATTTTAATACCGTTTTAGCCACTTTAGAAAATAAATGGGAAAACTTATTAAGCCGAATTACATTATCTGAAGACACATCAGAGGATTATAAAAAAATGTTCTACACAGGTTTATATCATACCATGATTATGCCCGTTGACCGTACAGGAGAAAATCCTTTATGGACAAATGACGAACCTTATTATGATGATTTTTACACCATTTGGGATACTTTTAGAACATCAAGCCCATTAATTACACTGATAGATTCTAAACGTAAAGTCGAAATTATCAACGCCATGCTCAATATTTACAAACGCGAAGGCTTTTTACCCGAAGGAAGAAGCGGCAACGACAACGGACGAACTCAAGGCGGTTCAAACGCTGAGGTTGTTCTTGCAGATGCTTTTGTAAAAAACTTAAAAGGAATTGATTACGAACTGGCGCTGCAGGCAATGCTCAAAGACGCGACAGTTCCGCCGGGAGGCAATGAAGAAAAAGAAGGAAGAGGCGGATTAATAGATTATTTAAAACTAGGATACGTTCCCTTCGGTACAGACCGCGCAGGAAACCGAACAATCGATTATGCCTACAACGATTATAACATTGCCGTTGTAGCAAAAGGATTAGGAAGAACAGATTTGTACAATCAATACATCAAACAAGCCGACAGCTGGCAAAATTTATGGCGTGCTGATTATGAAAATAACGGAGCCAAAGGTTTTATTATGCCAAAAGACAAAGACGGAAACTGGCTGGACGATGTTGTTTTCGGTGAATCAAAAATTCAGAAACCGACTTATAAATATACTCCCGTAATTATCGAATCACCTTGGTATGTATGCCATTGGTGTGTGTTTTTCTACGAAGGAAATTCATGGGAATACTCCTTTAGTATTCCGCATGATGTTCCTGAATTGGTTCGGAAATCAGGCGGTGAAAAAGCTTTTGAAGACAGATTAAATACTTTTTTTAATTCAGAATTGTATAATGTAGCCAACGAACCTTCGTTTTTAACGCCATGCCTGTATCACTGGATCGGGAAACCGTATTTGAGCAGCGACAGAATCAGAACGATTATCAAAAATAATTTCAATACATCACGAGAAGGATTGCCGGGCAATGATGATTCCGGTGCAATGTCTTCGTGGCTTGCTTTTCACATGATGGGATTGTATCCAAATGCCGGACAGCCTTATTATCTGATTAATACGCCTTTGGTAAAAGAAACGACGATGCAATTAGAAAACGGTAAAAAGTTTAAAATCTCTGCTAAAAAAATGAGCGACAAAAACAAGTACATAAAAGCGGCTTCATTAAACGGAAAACCTTATAATAAAGCATGGATTTTACACGATGATATTAATAACGGAGGAGAATTAATTCTGGAAATGGATTCTAAACCTTCTGAGTGGGGCACCAAAATTTTACCGCCGGCTAAATAAAACGATCAGAAAAATGAAAAATATAATAGCAGCATTTCTGTTTTTGGCATTTTATCAAACAGGAACACCTCAAAACTACATTCCGACAATAAAAAATAATACAGCATTACATTACATCTGTAAGCTTCACGGACAAACCAGAACTTTATCGCTTACAGCCGAAACAGCTGGTGATGCGTTGACTTTCAAGTTAGAAACAAGAGGCGTAAAAAGCAGTATTGTAATGCTTCCTGAAGGGGTGAAAAACGGAAACGCCTTAAGTTTTAACCAAGGAGAATACACACCGGTTTTAAACTTAAAACCAACAGAAACCTTTTTTATGATTTCAAGATCGGCGTATCACGATTTAGTAAAAAACAATTCTTTTGTGTACAACAATACAACGTATGTTCTGGACAAAAATGCAGATAAAAACGGTGTTTCTATTGACGGAAAATTAATAGATGCGCTGCACGTAATTGCACAAATTGACGAAACTGAAATGTGGATTGTAAAAAATCCGGAATTTCCTTTAATCTGTAAAATAATCAAGAATCCGTTAGGAATTAATTTCACATTGGTGAAAGTAGTAGATTAATAAAATGTTTTACGCAAGGCAGACCTAACACGTTTTTAAAACCTGTTAGGTCTGTATTATAATATCAAAACAATAAACAATGTCATTCAAAAAGATCTTTTGTTCATTGATTCTTTTAGTTCTGGTTTCCTGTAAAACAGAACAGCATTTCAATGAGAAAAAGTGCCAAATCGCTTTCATAGCCGATGTTCATTTACAAGATATTTTTGCCAAATTTGAAGATAATACCTATCAGGGGATCAAAAATCCGGTTACCGGCAAATTTGCCCATATCAGGACGATGAACGCTCAATTGCATTCTACCAGAATTTTCAATGAAAATTATTTTGCCTTTTTAGAAGCTTTAAATGACATTGTTAAAAGAGGCATAAAACAAGTTGTGCTTCCGGGTGATTTTAGCGACGACGGACAACCCGTTCACGTGCGCGGATTGAGAAAAATACTAAACGAATATTCACAAAAATACGGAATCTCTTTTTTTGTTACCACTGGTAATCATGATGTTGTAAGACCATTTTCGCAAGATGCCGCCAAAACTGATTTTTTAGGTAAAGACGGAAAAGAACAGATCATCAGCAGTTCAAAAAATTTTGATAAAAGTAAAAGTGAACTGGAACCCATTATCACTGCCGATATAAAAAACTGGGGATATAAGGAAACAATTCAGGAAATGCGAGATTTTGGTTTTTTTCCAAAAAAGACCGATTTGTATTGGGAAACACCTTTTTCAAACTACATGTATGAACAATACAATTTTGAAGAAGCCTTAAAAGAATCTGTTTTAGAAAAAAGAACGTATGTAATTAAAAACACCAATCTATATCTTCCGGACGCCAGTTATGTGGTTGAACCAATTAAAGGAATATGGCTTTTGGCTATAGATGCCAATGCATATGTTCCCAACGAGAAATTATCGGGAAAACAACATGATCCGCATGATTTTTCGGGAGCGAATACAGGTTACAATAACGTTCTGATTTATAAAAGCCATTTACTAAACTGGGTTAAAAAAGTTTCCGCGGAAGCGAAACAAAAAGGAAAAATACTGATTGCTTTTAGTCATTATCCGATGGTTGAATTTAACGACAATGCATCGCCGGAATTAAAACAGCTATTTGGTGCCGATAAAATGCAGCTGCAGCGAGTTCCTAGCGAAGAAGTAGCGCAGCAATTTGCAGATGCCGGGATTCAGATTCATTTTGGTGGTCACATGCACATCAACGATACGGGCGTGAGAACATCAGCAAAAGGAAATACCTTGTTTAATATTCAAACACCTTCGCTTGCAGCTTATATGCCGGCTTATAAAATATTGACGATTCATTCTGATTCTCAATTTGAAGTTGAAACCATTGTAATTGACAAAGTGCCTAATTTTAATAGTTTGTTTCCTTTTTATGAAGAAGAATATGCGCATTTGCAGCATAATAAAAGCGAGCATATTTGGAACAAAGAAATTTTAAAAGCGAAGGATTATGCAGCATTTACGAGCTGGCATTTAAAGGAATTAGTTCGTTTAAGATTTTTACCCGAAGATTTTCCGGCTGAATTTCTAAAATCATTAGTAAATCTTTCAGGAAAAAATCTATTAGAAATAAATAAAAATGAATCTGAAATTGATAAAGAGTTGAAATCAAATTCGATGGCTGTTTCTGATTTTGAATTGTGGACTGGTTTTGATATGATTTTCGATTTTTACCGTTTAAAAAGTGCTGATGAATTGGCATATTCAGAAATTGGAAACAAGAGACTAAAGCAATATGAATTGGTTTGCACACAATTAAAAAAATCAAATGATCCAAAACTGATTTTATGGGCAGAAATAGTTTTAAAAACTATGAACGGCGATCCTTCCGATCATTTTAAAATTGATTTGAATAACAATAAAATTGATAATTTATCTGTTAAATAATTTTAATATTAATTAAATCAAAAAGATTAAATTGCATTTATAATTTATTTTCATGAGACAAAAATATTTTGCACTATTTTTATTTTTTGCCATTTTTTATAATTCTTATTCGCAGAATATAAAATTTGCGCATTATAATGACAATAACGGATTGTCTCATAATTCTGTACGCCATATTGTACAGGATAAAAAAGGTTTCATGTGGTTTGGAACGTTTTCAGGATTAAATCGTTTCGACGGTTATCAGTTCAAAAATTACATGAGTTCTACTCCGGGGAAAAATAAATTGTACAATGATGACATCACAGCTTTGGAGCTTGATGAAGAATCAAATCAATTATGGATTGGTACCAGAAAAGGATTGACACTTTTCCAGATGGATACGCATATTTTTACCACTTTTTTTAATAAAAAAGAGGACCCAAACAGTCTGCCCGATGATGAAGTAAGATCGGTTTATGTAGATAAATTTAAAAGAGTCTGGGTGGGCACCAAAACAAAAGGTGCGTATCTTTTTTTTCTGAAAGAGAACCGATTCGAAAAAATCAGGCTTAAAGGTTTCGATTACGTAAAAGAAATATTTGAAGATAAAAAAGGCAATATCTGGGTTGGCAGTTACGAAAAATCAGGTCTCGCAAAAATAACAATGGATGCAAAAGGAGCGATCGTACGAATAAATAATTACACGCTTTCGGTTCCATATTCCAACATAAAAAATCCATACATTAATTTTATTTACGAAGATGACAAGTCGGATATTTTTGTCGGAACCCGTGAAGGTTTATATAAATTAGATAAATACAGCGATCAGTTTGTTAATTTATACATAGATAATAAACAGGTTAGAGGCGCTTTAGGACCTTATTTTTTATCAGTTGCACGCGCTCCCGATGGAAAATACTGGGTTGGAACTTTAGGCGGATTGCTGGTCTGCAATCAATTAGAAGATATTCAGAAAGGAAATTACAAATGGTATTATTCTATTTTATCAGATGATAATTCCATTGTAGATAATTTAATTTCAGCACTTTATTTTGATGCTTCGGGAGTTTTATGGATCGGGACAGAAGACGGTTTGGATAAGTATGATCCTTATGAAAATCAGTTCACTTTAAACAAAGATATTTCTAGATCTATAGGCAATCAGGCACCCCGTATAAGAGGTTTTGCCAAAACGTATGATGAAAAAGTGATTGTGGCAACGTACCATAACGGGCTTTTTATTTCGAATACAAAAGGCTCAACTCCTTTGCATAACACAGGAAAAGATATTGCCAGTATTTATTCTGATGACGGAAAAATATTTTATTGCGGTCTTTGGGACGGAAACATATTAGTGTACAATTACATCACAAATTCTTCCAGAGAAATAAAGGCAGGATTTGAAAAATCTCCTGTTTTTGCTTTTAGAAAGATTACAGATGATTCAATGATCGTGGGGTCTTTTGGAGAAGGTGCAGTAATTTTGAATACAAAAACGCTTCAAGTACAAACCTCCAGTAAACTTTTGCCAGACTTTCAGATTAATGCAATTGAAAGAGATGCTAAGAATAACGTGTGGTTTGCCACAGAAACCGGCGTTGTAAAATACAATATCAATTCTGGAAAAATAGAAACCTATTCGTCGCTTTTTATCAAGGAAAAAGGCGTTCCTCATGATGAAAATGTAAGTGACGTTTTGGTTGATGCAAAAGGAAAAATATGGGCGTCAACACGTTTTGGGCTGTGTTTATACGATCCGAAAAAAAATGAATTTGAACCGGTAAAGAATCTTAAAGAGCTTTCTGGAAAATGGATTACCGATATTTTATCAGATACACAAGGGAATTTGTGGCTCAATATCAATAACAATAATATTGCTTTCGTAAAATCTAATTTAAAGGATATCAGTATTTATCATGTAAACAGCGGTAACAGATTGGACGTTTTTAGTTCGAGTGGCTTTTTTTACTTTAATAATTCGAATATTTTTCTGGGCGGTAAAAATGGAATTATTTCTTTTTCGCCCCCTGCAATGAAAAGGAACAAATGGGCGCCGTTGCCTGTTATTTCAGAATTTAAAATTCAGAATGAAGAAGTTTTTCCGGAAATGGAGATTAATGGGGAAATTCCGCTTTCAAAAGATTTGAACTATGGAAAGGAAATAGAACTCAGCCATAAAAACCGTAATTTTTCGATTCAGTTTTCGGCTCCATCATTTGCAAACGAAAAGCTGAATAAGTTTCAATATATGCTTGAAGGTTTTGATAAACAATGGATTACTACTAATAGTACTTCAAGAATTGTTCAATATACAAATCTCTATCCAGGCAATTATACTTTTAAAATCAGATCAAGCAACAGCGACGGATTTTGGAGTAAAGCGGTTTCTTATAAAATAAAAATCCTGCCGCCTTTCTGGCTGACGCCTACTTCTTTTTTACTGTTTTTTGCCCTTTTATTTGGTGTTTTTTATTTCATTAGAAGAGAAATAAAAAACAGAATTCGTTTAAAACAAGAACTGCTTACTGAAAAAGTAAACAGAGAACACGACGTAAAATTGAATAATGAAAAATTACGTTTCTTTACCAATATCTCGCATGAATTAAGAACACCTTTAACGCTTATTTTAGGTCCGGCCAAACAGCTTTTGGATGAAAGCAGCAATGCAACCGATTATGAAAAAAGCAGGTATAATTTAATTTATCAAAATGCCAGCAGATTACTGAATCTGGTAAACCAGGTATTGGATTTTAGAAAAGCGCAGTCGGGTGAATTAAAACTAAAAGTAACTAAAACTGATATTCTGACTTACTCGAAAAATATTTTTGACTCCTTTAAGGAAATGGCTTATGATAAAAAGATTAAGCTCAATTTTATTTCTGAAGACGATGAAATAAACGGCTGGCTGGATAACGATAAGTATGATAAAATCCTGTACAACCTCTTGTCGAATGCATTAAAGTTTACCAATAAAAACGGAAATGTAGACCTGTATATCAGGTTAAAAGATACGGTTGAAGATATTTTAGTGATTGAAGTAACCGATGACGGAATAGGGATTCCTTTAAAAAGCCAGGAAAAAATTTTCAAACGATTTTATCAGGCCTCAAACAGTAAAGCCCATAACACAGGATCGGGTATTGGTTTGTCGTTGGTAAAATCTCTAGTAGCCATACATAAAGGAATTATTTCTGTAGAAAGTACACCAGCAAAGGGAAGTACATTTAAAGTAGAAATTCCGATTGACCGCGCTTCTTACGAGAATAAAGAGGTGTTTGAATATGCGCTTAAAAATGACAGTTTAAGTATGCTTATTCCGGAAAAAGCGGCTAAGAAAATCATTCAAAACACAGATTTGAAAGAAAAAATATTAGTAATTGAAGACAACAGCGAACTTAGAAAATATCTGGTTGACTATTTATCTGATTATTACAAAGTTTATGAGGCAGAAAACGGAGAAGAAGGTTTGAAAATCTGCCGACAAATTAAACCCATTTTATGCGTTACCGATGTTATGATGCCAGTTATGGACGGACTGGAGTTTTGTAAACAACTAAAAAATGATGAATTCATAAGCCATATTCCGGTTGTGATGCTTACGGCACTTTCTGAAAATATGGATAAAGTAAAAGGCTATGACACGGGAGCTGATGGTTATTTGGTTAAACCTTTTGAACCATTATTGCTTAAAACGGTTATTGAAAACATAATTAAATCAAGATTAGAACTTAAACAAAAATTCTCGGGCGAAGTAGAAGGAAAGATCAGCATGCTGACACATTCACCAATTGATGAAGAATTTATGGAAAAAGTAACCAATTTAATCAATGATAATTTGAGCGAAGTAGATCTTTCAACAGAATTTCTATGTGATAAACTGGGTGTTAGTTCTTCAAAATTATATAGAAAAATTAAAGAACTGACAGATTTGGCTCCAAATGAATTTATCAGAACGATTCGTTTAAAAAAATCAGCAGAACTGCTCAAAACTAAAAAGTACAATGTTTCTGAAGTAACGAATTTAGTAGGTTTCAATGATCCGTTATATTTCAGTCGTTGTTTTAAAAAACAGTTTGGTTTCCCGCCAAGTAAATTGATTTAATTAATTTCTCCATTTTATATTGATACCGAATCTTTGTCAAAGTTCTAAACTTTGACAAAGATATCCTGAGTATAAATAAAGCCCGCGGTTTCAACCACGGGAGCGCATTGTATATCTGTTATTTAATTTCTCCTGCTATGTCTCCCGTGGTTTAAACCACGGGCTATATTTAAAATGCAATTTTCCCAATCTTCATTTCAATATTCAAAACATTGCCCGCGGTTTCAACCACGGGACGCAATGAATATCCAGAATCTAATTTCTCCTGCTATGTCTCCCGTGGTTGAAACCACGGGCTATATTTGAAATGCAATTTCCCAATCTTCATTTCAATATTCAAAACATTGCCCGCGGTTTCAACCGTGGGGACGCGATGCATATCGACAATGTATATCCATAATCTAATTTTCCTCAAGATGTTCCCGTGGTTGAAACCACGGGCTATATTTGAAATGCTATTCCCCAAACTTTGATTTCAATATTCAAAACATTGCCCGCGGTTTCAACCTTGGGACACAATGCATATCCATAATCTAATTTCTGCTGCTATGTCTCCCATGGTTGAAACCACGGGCTATATTTGAAATGCGACTCCCCAATCTTTGATTTCAATATTAATAACATTGCCCGTGGTTTCAACCACGGGATCGCAATGCGAAATGAACCAGAACGTCCCTGCACGTTTTTTAGCAAATAATCTATAAAAATCCTACAATAACAAAAATCATCCATGTTTTTGATGTATTAATCCATTTTGAACGGTATAGGTAATTCTATTTTTGTGTTATAACTTTTAAACTTTTTAGCATTATGAAAAAGCATATAGATACAGATAATCCGTTGAATAATTTAGATGAATGGGAAGATGATTTGTTAATGCGATATCCTGATCCTTCTGAAAGTACGCCGGAAAAACAAAAAGAAGAATTCAGGAATTATGTCGATTCAGAAAGAGTAGAAACGGTTAAGGAATTTTATAGAATAAACCATACCTATCAAACTTACGATTTTGTGTGCAGCAAAGAACAGGAGTTTCTACAATTCAATAAAAAAGAAATGTCAATCTGGGAAGCCGTTGATTTTTTGAACACACTTATAGACGACAGCGACCCGGATATTGACTTAGATCAAACACAACACCTTTTACAGACTTCAGAAGCTATTAGAGCAGACGGTCACCCGGATTGGTTTGTATTAACAGGTTTTATTCATGATTTGGGTAAAATTTTATGTTTGTTCGGAGAACCGCAGTGGGCAGTGGTTGGCGATACATTTCCGGTTGGATGTGCTTATTCAGATAAAATTGTTTACTCCGATTTTTTTAAAGAAAACCCAGATTATACAGACGAAAGATTCAATACCAAATTGGGTGTTTACACACAAAACTGCGGATTAGAAAATGTAAAAATGAGCTGGGGTCATGACGAGTATCTGTATCAGATTATGAAAGATTATCTTCCGGATCCGGCTTTATACATGATTCGTTATCATTCTTTCTATTCACAACATAAGGAAAATGCTTACTCTCATTTAATGAATGAAAAAGACATAGAAATGTTTGACTGGGTAAGAAAGTTCAATCCGTATGATTTGTATACTAAAGCCCCGGTTAAACCAGATGTAAAAGCATTACTTCCTTATTATAAAGAGTTAGTTGCTAAATATTTGCCTGAGAAATTGAAGTTCTAGAAATATCAAAAATCTCATTTGAAAGCTATCTAAAACCAAAATAATGCATAAAATCAAAACCAAAATACTTTTATTAACCCTGCTGGTACTTAGCGGAACATTTGTTTCGTCTCAGGAAAAAGACCGTAACGACTGGGAAAATCCCGAAGTATTTCAAATTAACAGAGAACCGGCACGTGCAGCTTTTCTTCCTTATGCAGATGAAACTTCTGCTATAATGGATAAATATGAAAATTCACCCTGGTATTTTTCTTTAAACGGTAAATGGAAATTCTTGTGGTCGCCAACACCAGATCAGCGTCCGAAAGATTTTTATAAACAGGATTTCAGTACTTTAAATTGGAAAGAATTACAAGTACCTTCTAATTGGGAGTTAAACGGTTATGGTATTCCAATTTATACCAATATCACCTATCCTTTTGAGAAAAACCCACCTTTTATCAATCATTCGGATAATCCTGTTGGGTCTTATAAAAAAGATTTTGTTTTGCCTGAAAACTGGAAATATCGACACGTTTTTCTTCATTTTGAAGCAGGAACATCGGCCATGTATATTTGGGTGAATGGTGAAAAAGTGGGGTATACCGAAAACACCAAAGGCCCGGCAGAATTTGATATTTCTAAATATTTAAAACCCGGAAAAAATGATTTGGCTGTAGAAGTTTACAGATGGAGTGATGGTTCGTATCTGGAAGATCAGGATTTTTGGAGACTTTCAGGAATTGACAGAAATGTTTATTTATATAGCACAGATAATGTTCGCATTTCAGATTTTTTTGCCAAACCAGATTTAGATGCAAAATACAAAAACGGAAGTTTGAATGTAGAAGTAAATTTAAAAAACCTCACTTCTACAGCAGTTAACAATCAAAAATTGACTGCGAAACTGGTTGATGCTTCAGGAAAAAATGTATTTACCAAAGAACTTAATGTAAATTTTGAAGCATCAAAAATTCAGACGATTAATTTCTCTCAAAATGTATCAAATCCAAAATTATGGAGTAGTGAAACACCAAATTTATACACTTTGCTTTTGACTTTAAAAAATGCAAAAGGTGATATTGTAGAAACCGTTTCCTCTCAAATCGGATTCAGAAAAGTCGAATTAAAAGGCGGACAATTATTAGTAAACGGAGTTCGATTAATGGTTCATGGTGTAAATATTCACGAACATAATCCGGAAACGGGACATTATCAGGACGAAGCTACGATGATGAAAGATATTAAAATGATGAAGCAACTCAACATTAATTCAGTACGCTGCAGTCATTATCCAAACAATATTTTATGGGTAAAACTATGTAACAAATACGGATTGTTTTTGGTTGATGAAGCCAATATCGAAAGCCACGGAATGGGAGTAGAGGGACAACCACTTATGTGGATGAATCCAAAAACTAATCCGGGTCATCTTCCGGAATGGAGAGAAGCACATTTAGACCGAATTTACAGCTTAGTAGAAAGAGACAAAAATATGCCGTCGGTTTTACTTTGGTCATTAGGTAATGAAAGTGCCAATGGACCAGTATTTCATGAAGCCTACAAATGGATCAAAAAAAGAGATAATACAAGATTGGTTCAGTTTGAGCAGGCCAAAGAAAACGAAAACACAGATATCGTGTGCCCGATGTACCCAACAATAGAATACATGAAAGAATATGCGGCGCGCAAAGAAGTAAGTCGTCCGTACATCATGTGTGAGTATTCGCATGCGATGGGAAACAGCAGCGGTAATTTTCAGGAATATTGGGATATCATTCGAAGCAGTAAAAATATGCAGGGTGGTTTTATTTGGGACTGGGTTGACCAAGGTTTTGAAACGAAAGATGAGGCCGGGCGAAAATACTGGGCTTACGGAGGCGATTTAGGAAGTCAGCACTATACAAATGATGAAAATTTTTGCCATAACGGACTAGTTTGGCCAGACAGAACACCGCATCCCGGAGCCTTTGAAGTGAAAAAAGTGTATCAGGATATTTTATTTGAAGCGGTTGATATCAAAAACGGAGTGATCGAAATTATAAACGATTTCGGATTTACAAATCTTAATAAATACAATTTTAAATATGAGGTTTTAGAAAACGGAAAATTAATTAAAGCAGGTTCAATTGATGTTGCTTTAAATCCGAAATCTAAAAAACAATTTAAAATTGATTTGCCAAAATTACCATCAAAAGAAGGAACCGAATATTTACTGAATGTTTTTGCATACACTAAAACAGGTTCAGAAATACTGCCTCAGAATTTTGAAATTGCAAGGGAACAATTTGCATTAGAAGGAGAAAATTATTTTGAGAAAACAGCAGCGACAAATTCTGCTTCGATTGAAAATGAAAAAGATGCTTTTGTTCTAACTACAGCCAATGTAAAAGTAAAAATCAGCAAAAAGACAGGATTAATTTCTTATTACAGTTTAAATGGCGAAGAATATTTTCAGCAATATCCAGAACCTAATTTTTGGCGGGCGCCAACAGATAATGATTTTGGAAATAAAATGCCCCAAAAATTGAATATCTGGCGTAATGCCGGTAAAAACCTGACTTTAGAAAATATTGAAGTAATAGATGAAAATGGCAAAAAATACATTGTCGCAAAAATGAAACTCAATGATGTGTTTTCAGATTATTCAATCAAATATTCTTTGAGTATTGATGGAGCTTTAGAGATTGTTCCTTCTTATAAAAAAGGAAATAATTCAGTGCCTGAAATGCCTCGATTTGGAATGCTTTTCGTTTTAAAAGAAAACTTTGAAAATCTGAATTATTACGGGAGAGGACCTTTAGAAAATTATTCAGACAGAAATACAGCCTCATTTAAAGGAATTTACCAAAGTAAAGTTGCAGACCAGTATGTGCCTTATACACGCCCACAGGAAAATGGATACAAAACAGATATACGCTGGTTTAGATTGTCAAGCAATAAAGCAAATGGCTTGGAGATAAAAGGTCTGCAGCCTTTATGTATGAGCACTCTAAATAATTATCCAGGAGATTTTGATGGCGGAATGACAAAGAAAAACCTGCACTCAAGCGATATTACACCAAGAAAAGAGGTTGTTGTTTGTGTTGACCTTGCCCAACGTGGTTTAGGTGGAGACAATAGCTGGGGAGAATATCCACACGAACAGTATTTATTGAAAAATAATGAATACAGTTACGGATTTATAATTAAACCAATAAAATAAGTTTACAGTCGCAGTATTCTATATGAAAACTGCGACTAAGAACTCACAACAACCAACTATCAACCATCAACTAATAACCACAAAATGAGTAACAATACAAATGCAAGATTAATTTCTTTGGATGCGCTACGCGGATTTGTTATGTTTTGGATTATGAGCGGAGAACATATCATTCACGCTCTGGCAAAAGCAGCTCCAATTCCTGTTTTTAT
>Ga0307414_10000080_pt1 | contig 89531 bp, 86 predicted proteins | sample DK1Ometagenome_FD_203804 | JGI IMG/M metagenome (GOLD analysis project Ga0307414, IMG submission 203804) | Maize rhizosphere microbial communities from greenhouse at UC Davis, California, United States - DK15-O-3 | ecosystem: Host-associated > Plants > Roots > Rhizosphere > Soil | place: USA...
ATTTAGAGAAGGTGCAATAATAATTGGAACAGGAATAATTAAGCATTTAATTAATAATAAACTCAAAAAATCCATTATGTAACATTAGTTTAAATGTTTTTGCCCTCCTAGTTGTAGTCTGAGCGCACGGTACTAGGCGTTGTTTGCAACTACGCCTTCCTATCCAATCCAGTTTGAAATTGATCCTGATATTCGAGTGAAGTTACAAACTTCACTCAGCCACAGGTTTACCGTAGATTTTTAACACGACTAACTCACCACAACACCTAAAATTCCAGCCGAAATCCCTATTTTACCCCGTAGGTTAAGTATAAATGCACGGTTCTAGGCGTTGTTTGCAACTACGCATTCCTATCCAATTCAATTATAAAACAGACACTGAATAACCATAACAACTAAAAAATCTAAAAGAATGAAAAAAGAAGAACTGACAGCGTTAGCACAAAAAGAGCTATCTGTATTAACAAACGAAGAACTTTTAGTCACCGCCCAAAAAATGAAATCATTTTCCTTAACCAACGCTTTACTTATTGGGGTTCTGATAGGAATTGTTCTTTACAGCGTTGCTCAAAACACTTGGGGATTTTTAACATTAATTCCATTGTTTCTCATTTACAAGTTTGTTAACGATCCTAAAAACATACGAGTGAAAGTCTTAGACAATATGTTAAAAGAAAGAAATTTGAAGTAAGCATTGACCTTAAAATTGAATACTTATGAATTTCCAAACAGAAATCGAACAGGTCTGCGCCAGTTATCTGGCCTATGAAATGGTTCAGAATAACGAATGTCGCTTTTTTTTTACAAAACAGACAGATCTAGGTAAGAGGTTAGAGCCAAGGTCTAGGCGTTCTTTGTAGCTATGCCTTCCTATCCAATTCAATTTGAAATTGACACCGATATCCGAGTGAAGTTACAAACTTCACTCAGCCACAGGTTTACCGTAGATTTTTAACCCCATCCAACTGCTGAGAACATCTAAAAATCCAGTAGAAATTCCTAATTTACCTAAGAACACTTTTTAAAACCTGTATCAAATGCTTAGGATAAACAGCTTAGAACTTTCTACCCGTATGCGAAAATTTGCCAGAACTAGCCGCCTAACTCACCTCCTGGTTTGCGTGCTTCTGGCATCTTGCTATTCCGGAAGTTTACATGCCCAAAATGCGGACACAACTAGGGCCGATATTGTCAATTATGATGAAAGCGCAGTCCCTACCTATACCTTACCCGATGTACTGTTGGCTACAGAAGGGGAAACCATAAAAAATATCAAATCATGGAAAAAAAAACGCAGACCTGAGGTGTTGGCTTTATTCGAAGAGCATGTGTATGGAACAACTCCCGATAGCTTTGACAGTGTACGATATGTGGTCAGCAACGAAAATGCTGATGCGATGGATGGAAAAGCCCATTTAAAGGAAGTTCATATTACGGTCTGGAATAACGGGAATTCGGTATCCTTTCCCCTTGTGCTTTTTATTCCTACTAAACGGACAAAGCCGGCTTCGGTATTTTTACTGATCAACAACCGCGAAAAAACAAATACTGATCCTACAAGAACGGTGAAAAGTACCTTTTGGCCGGCAGAGAGGATCATTGACAGTGGTTATGCAATTGCTGCATTTCATAATGGAGATGTAGCGCCTGATAGTCAGGAAAGTTATCAGGATGGGATATTGAACCAGCTATTTCCGGATGAACTGGATAAAGATAATGGCATGAAAGCAATCGGGGCATGGGCCTGGGCTGCGAGCCGGGTGATGGACTACTTTGAAACGGATAAAGACATAGATCCGGATAAAGTGGCGTTAGTCGGGCATTCGCGGGGCGGTAAGACGGCTTTGTGGGCAGCAGCGCAGGATCAGCGTTTTGCGATGGTGCTCAGCAGTTGTTCCGGAAGTACTGGTGCGGCGCTTGCGCGGCGTCAATACGGAGAAACCGTCAGCATGATCAACAAGCAGTTCCCACATTGGTTTAATGACAACTATAAAAAATACAATCACGATGTACCTAGCTTACCGGTAGATCAACACATGCTGATCAGTTTGATAGCCCCAAGGCCTGTTTATACCACCAATGCTATGGAAGATCGTTGGGCTGATCCTTATGGTTCGTTTCTTTCCCTCGTACATGCCAAGCCTGTTTATGATCTTTATCGGCGGGAAGTTGCCCTCCCGCAGGATATGCCCGAAATAAATACGCCTATCATTAACTCAGCGATGGGCTACCATTTCAGGGAGGGAAAGCACGATCTAAATGTGTATGACTGGACAAATTTTATCCGCTTTGCTGATTTCAATTTTAAGCAGTAGCCAAAATAGCTGCTTACAAAACTTATATTAGATCGGTCCTTCCTTTGTCGGCAAACAGGTGCGGTCACCTATGCGCTACACATGGGCGGTCAACTTTCTTTACTGGTCTAAGCAGATAATTAGAAAAATGAACTATGGAAAGAAGTAAGTTAATTGAAATGAACAACGTTGGTCTCGTTGTAGAAAACCTTGACACTGCAATTTCTTTCTTTACAGAAATAGGACTGAAACTTGAAGGACGGGGCATGGTTGAAGGTGAGTGGGCCGGGCGGGTTACTGGTCTTGGGAATCAGTCTGTAGAAGTTGCCATGATGGTTACACCTGATGGACATAGCCGACTTGAAATTTCAAGGTTCATCACACCGGCAATCCTTTCAGACCATAGGACAGCACCTGTTAATTCACTTGGGTACCTGCGTGTCATGTTCAGAGTGGACAATATTGACGAGCTGGTTTCCAGACTTATCGACCAAGGTGCGGAACTTGTCGGAGAAATCGTTCAATACGAAGATGTTTACCGGCTTTGTTACGTACGTGGAACAGAAGGAATATTAGTCGGACTTGCGGAACAGCTGTAAAAACATCACCTAGGTGTAGTTTGAGCGCAAGGTTCTAGGCGTTGTTTGCAACTACGCCTTCCTATCCGAGTCAATCTGAATTTTACACAAATATTCGAGTGAAGTTACAAACTTCACTCAGCAACAGAAATCGTTCAATACGAAGATGTTTATCGGCTTTGTTACGTACGTGGAACAGAAGGAATATTAGTTGGACTTGCGGACCAGCTGTAAAAACATCATCTAGGTGTAGTTTGAGTGCACGGTTCTAGACGTTGTTTGCAACTATGCGTGCCTATATATTTCAATTTGAAATTGATCCTGATATTCGAGTGAAGTTACAAACTTCACTCAGCAACAGAAATCGTTCAATACGAAGATGTTTATCGGCTTTGTTACGTACGTGGAACAGAAGGAATATTAGTTGGACTTGCGGAACAGCTGTAAAACCGCACCTACTTCGTGTATATCTCATGCAACAAACGAGGGTAAAAGTTACCTTCGACAAAAAAACAGAGGTAAATTTTCGTTATTTTTACCCTTGAGTGCCTTAGAGGAAAAAGGTTTTTTAAAATCAGTAAGAGTGGGTAAAGAAAAACTATACCTGAATCAAAATTTAATGGACATTTTAGAAAATTAAAAGCTAAACGACAACATCACCTATGGAATGACGGTTATCAAATCGTGGGAGATCCCAGAATAACAGGTTCGACTGAAGATTTAATCTTCACTCAGCCACAGGTTTTTTCGTCAACGCGCTCCCCCTCTCCAGACTCCAGAACTCGACCTTCGTTTTTGAGTTGGAAATCACCGCTTCTTAAAATCTGTGATTTTATCCTTCAATTGCTTGTTAGACCTGCAAAAAACGCTGTGTTTTTAAAGGTAGAGCTTTGCAACCTTTTGTTTTCCACACTGGAACAAGTTAGTAACCTTAGATCCGGCCGGAAATACAAGTAAGAAGAGACAACAGAGTTTGGAGCAAAGGCGGGTCACATGCCCTCCTCCTAAGTTATAGTATCAGAACGTGGCGCCAGGTGTTTGTATAATTTTGGATATCACCTCGACAAAAATTGCTTCAATGAAGAAGGAAATAAAATTTAATTAATTATTATTGATGCTTTGGCAGAAAGTCATTGAATGAAATTTTCTCCTAATCTCACCATTATCATAAATGTTAGTAAATGAAGAAAGAAATACGTGCATACCAAAATGGTACCATTGTAGCAATACAACATTTTTTAAAAAAGAGAGGATTCAAGATAGGCAAATATCCAGAGCCTGACAGATTAAGAAGGCTAAAAGCTTTAAATCATTTTGGGATTACCAAAGTGTTTGACATTGGTGCAAATACTGGAACTTATGGAATTGAACTTAGAAGTTTAGGATATAAAGGGGATATTTTTTCCTTTGAACCCACACAACTCGCCTATTCTCTACTGGAGAAAAAATGTAGCAAAGATACTAAATGGAATTGCTTTAAAATAGGGCTGGGAAATAAGGATGAGGAGCTGGAAATCAATATATCTTTAAATTCAAAAAGCAGTTCTATCCTAGATATGCTACCTATTCACATACTTAATGCACCGGATTCTAAGTATATAAATAAAGAAATAATTAAAATAAAAACATTAAACGAACTTCTCCCCTCACTTTGTACTAAAGAAGACCGAATCCTGCTTAAGATAGATACTCAAGGGTACGAAAAAAATGTGTTGCTGGGGGGAGATGCTGTTTTGAATCGAATCAGTTTAATTCAAGTAGAGTTGTCATTCAAGCCTTTATACAAAGGGGAAAGTGATTTTTGGCAAATGAACGAATATATACAATCACTAGGTTTTCAACTTTTTTCTCTTGAAACTGATGAATCCTTTTCTAATCCCAAGAGTGGGGAATTACTTCAAGTTGACTGTATTTTCGTTAAGCAATGATTCACTTTGGTTTTGGCCAAGTTGCCGCTCTAGTTGTATTGTGATGACTCGCTATAGGCGTAATTGTAATTACCACCCATGGTTTACGCGTTGTTTGCAACTACGCCTTCCTATCCGAGTCAATCTGAATTTTACACAAATATTCGAGTGAAGTTACAAACTTCACTCGGCTCACAAAAACAATAAACAGCCATGAAACACTCCCCGCAAGCTGAAAACATCCTGGCCCAGATCAATGCTAAAACCAAGCTGGGCGATTTACGGAAGATTGCAAAGCAGATCAAAAAGAATCACGAACTGGCCATGGAATTTTGGTCCACTGGGCAGTTTCTGCCCAGACAATTGGCCATCCTCATTATGGACAAAAAGCTTCTTTCCCAAGAGTTGATTGATCAACTGGATCAGGACATGCAGGCCCATCCCCTAAATGAACGAACCCAGCTCATCGATTGGTTGATGGCAAACCAGCTTTCGAAAGACAAGAAGACGATCACGCTCATGGAATCTTGGCAAGACAGTTCTTCTGCGCTTCAACGGAGAATTTTTTGGTATTACCAGGCTCGGTTGCGTTGGATGGGACAAACACCTCCCCCAAACACGGAAGAATTACTGGCTATCATAGAAAAGCAACTAGAAAAAGAAGAACCTGAAGTACAATGGGCCATGAATTTCACTGCAGGCTGGATTGGAGTTTATGATAAAAAATATCGGGCGCGCTGTATTGAAGTTGGGAACAGAACGGGTCTTTATAAAGGTCAAATGGTCTCAAAAGGATGTACACCGGATTATTTGCCTGAGTTCATTGTGATTGAAAGCAATAAGCGGAATTTATAATCATTCAAACTTTGCAGTCTTTTTGGCACCTCTAAGGTTTCAATTAGGAAATGTATTTTAACCACAAAGCACACGGTTTTCGCAAAGGCCGCAGTTAATAATAACTGACAATTAAAGTAGCAAGGCCTTCGGGGAATTTAATATCCCGTCTCATTTGATTTGATAATCGAGTGAAGTTACAAACTTCACTCAGTCACCATCTAAGCGTTGTTTGCAACTACACTTTTCTACCCCCCGTCTAAGCGTAGTTTGTAACTACGCTTTTCTACCCCCTCATACTAATAACCTAAACTTCACTCAGTCACCACTTAACGTCCCTGTCCAATTTGCTATCAATTTTGATATTTTAGCGGTAAAGGTTCTAGGCGTTGTTTGCAACTACGCCTTCCTATTTACCAAATTTGAAATTGATATTATTAATCTGACTAAGGTACAAACTTCAATCACGCACATTTTAATTAAAGCATCATTTAGAATTAAAAATTGCATTCTTAGCTATATCTTATGGGCTATGGGAGAAGCATATCAAATAAGAGATCAGGAAATGCCTTATTTTTTGACTTTTCAAGTTGTCGGATGGGCAGATGTATTCACTAGAAAAATTTATCGTGACTTCATTTTGGAAAACCTTACTTATTGCAGAAAAGAAAAGGGCATTTATATTTTCGGTTATGTGATCATGTCAAATCATCTTCATCTGGTAGTTCAGCAGAAAGATGGGAAACTCTCGGACTGGGTACGTGATTTCAAAAAGTTCACCAGTAAAAAATTACTGAAACTGATCTTTGAAAACCCTCAAGAAAGCCGAAAAGAATGGATGAAAATGGTATTTACTTATCACGCCAAGTTCAATAAACGCGTAGGTGAATTACAGTTTTGGACCCATGAGAATCATGCAATCGAACTGTCTAATCCAAAAATGATCGAAAGCAGGATGAACTATATTCATGAAAATCCAGTACGAGCAGGTTGGGTAGAAAAGGAAGAAGACTACCTTCATTCCAGTGCAAGAAACTACGCTGGATTAAATGGCTTGATTGAAATTGATTTTTTGTAGAAATAATTAGGTATCATCTATTTTCATAGGATTGGATCTTAAACGAATTTTGAAGGATTAGAAAAAATTACCCGAAAATTGCTTTTCTAAGAATGGTGAAGCTTGTTCTATTATTTAATCTGAAGTTTTACTGATATTCGAGTGAAGTTACAAACTTCACTCAGCCAACGTCTATCGTTGTTGTAACTACGTCTACCTATTCGATGGACTTTGAAGTTGATACAGATAATCAACTTCACTCAGCCATCTATTGACCCTTGTAGGTATAATATGAATAGATGCTAGGTTTAATTGTAAAAGACGAACTTAATAATGGCAAAATTTGATCCGATAATCGCAGTAAAAGATGTAAATGTCAGTGCCCAGTGGTATCAGTCAGTATTTGGCTGTAAAAGGAAACATGGTGGAAATGATTTCGCTGTTCTTGAAGATGAAAACGATGAAGTTCTCTAATTTATAATTCCCAACGCTTATTCCATTCGAATTGATGAAAGCAATTGTACATACAAAATACGGGCCGCCGGAAGTTGTCAAACTAATGGAAGTACCTCAACCAGTCCCCAAAAAAAATGAAGTCCTGGTTAAGGTTGTTGCTTCTACTGTAAATCGGACGGATTCAGGATTCCGAAGCGCCGAATACTTTATTTCAAGATTTTGGAGTGGACTTTTTCGGCCAAAATATCAGACATTAGGCTGTGAATTTGCAGGTACAATCGAGCAAATTGGTTCAGAAGTCACAAGCTTTAAAGAAGGTGACAAAGTTTTTGGTTACAACGATGAGACTTTTGGAGGACACGCTGAATTTTTAACCATTGCTGAAGATAAAGCCATCGAAAAGATACCCGGTCATTTGACTTTCAATGAAGCCGCTCCCATTTTGGAAGGCGCTCACTACGCTCTGAGTAACATTCTGGCCTCTAAAATTAAAACCGGACAAAAGGCGCTGGTATATGGAGCCACAGGGGCAATTGGCTCATCTGCAGTTCAGCTTCTTAAACATTTTGGCGTATCGGTCACGGCTGTTTGTAATACCAAGAATGTAAAACTGGTTAGAGCGCTTGGTGCTGACAAAGTAATTGATTATCAGACAGAAGATTTCTCCAAAGTTGAAGAGAAATATCATCTTGTTTTTGATGCGGTGGGAAAAAGTTCTTTTGGCGCATGTAAACCGTTGTTGACCGAGAAAGGTATTTACGTATCAACCGAATTGGGGAAGAATTCAGAAAATATATTTTTGGGACTTTTCACCCCGTTCTTTGGGGGCAAAAAAGTAATATTCCCAATTCCTACAATTGACAAACAAGACGTACTTTTTTTGAAACAACTTGTTGAAAGCGGTGAATACAAACCTGTAATAGACAGGGTATATCGATTAGAGCAAATTGTAGACGCATACAAATACGTGGAGACCGGACAAAAAACAGGAAATGTTATCTTAGAAATAGTGGCGTAGTATGAAAGCAGGACCCTAGGAGTTGTTTGTAACCAAGACTCTTATCCTATCCCATCTGAAATTGATATTCGAGTGGCAAGGTTCTAGGCGTTGTTTGTAACTACGCTTTCTATCCTACTCAATTAAAAATTGATAGTGGAGTGAAGTTACAAACTTCACCCAGTCAACGTCTAAACATGGGAACAGAACGGGTCTTTACAAAGGTCAAATGGTCTCAAAAGGCTGTACACCCGATTATTTACCTGAATTCATTGTGATCGAAAGCAATAAGCGGAATTTGTAATTCGGTGTGAGGTCAAAATGGAATTGGAACTGCGACTTGTATTCAATTTAGATTTATAACATTCGGATTAAGGCAAAAACTTAAAATATTTTGCAATCCAATGAATTATTTGAACATTTAACAGACTCATTGACCAGATCAAAACAAAAATATAATTATGAACATTGAATTTAAACTAGCGAATGAAGCAAACATTCCTATCATACTGACAATGATGGAAGAATTTAATACTATTGACAATTATCGTTTTGAAGAAAAAAAGACTGAAAATTATCTTCTAGAGTTCCTTAATGATCCAAATTTGGGAAGAGGTTGGTTGATTAAGTATAATAAATTAGTAGTTGGCTATATCATGCTTACTTATGGTTACAGTTTTGAACACGGGGGAAGGGATGCCTCTATTGATGAGCTCTTTTTAATAAAAGAATTTAGAAGAAAGGGTATTGGTAAACTCGCCATGGAATTTATTGAAAAAGAATTGCCATCTCTTGGGGTAAAAGTAATTCACTTAGAAGTTGAGCAACACAACGACACCGCCCTAAAACTTTATAAGGATCAGGGATTCCACTACAATGGGAGGATGCTCTTATCAAAAAAAGTTATATAAAAGGAATAACCTGTAATAAATTTAAAAGGACAATCCAAAAGCTATAACCAAATACATTTTAAGAAGAGGAACAACTTCGCAAAAATCAGAGGACTTTTCGAGACCGGTCCTTTAAATTTTCAATTCAGTTCTAAATGTAATGGTACCACAAAATCACCCGGATTTAATCCCCTCATTTAATGAACTAACATATTACTGTACATGCTCAAAATCAGTAGTTGTACCATATGTGAGACTTGCATAAAACTGAAATATTTTAGAAAAACTTTTGTTGATGTTGTTTTCTTTTGATCAGCTTGTATACAACAATTAAAAGTGCTATCCCCAGTAGCAGATATACCCATGTCATTGGACCAGAATTAGCTGAATTTTCAGTTTCAGACCCGGCAGAGCCAACTTTTTCATCCATTGCTCCTATTTGGTTTTCCACAGCAACGGCTACAGTTTTTTCGACAGCATTTACATAATCATCATCAATAGGCACCGTAAAAGGAAAATCGGGCTGATAACGCTCTGGCTTGATATAAACTTTATCGTCTATTGGCTTTTCTGAACCTACCAAAAGTGCCAAAGCCACATTCATTGCGTCTTCATGCAAAGGCCTTCCATTAAAAGCGTCCAATGCATAACTAGCTTCTGTTCCTACTTTATACTCAATAATATCAGGATAAATCCGCCCCAAAAGCGTTGCAACATAAGCCTTCGGATCTTTTTGGATTCCCGCAACTGTCGTGTAATTGACAAGATTGTTTATCACATTTTCCTTTACTTCTTCATCTACCGTAGCGCCCTGAGAGCCGTACTTGGTCCTTATCTCATTATTATCATCCAGGTAAAAATGCGGAAACAATACATTGGCGATGTGGTTTACCTGATGCCAGTGATTGGGTTCTTCTTCAAGAGATGTAGAGCTATAATAATATATAGTTTCCGGTAAAAGCTCATTGGGTACTTCAAAAACAATCACTGATGTCTTTCCTACTCCAAAGAAGTTGCCTTTTTCTCCAATGTCGAAAGCAGATAGATCGTAATTTCTATTCTTGGTAATCTTTTGTTTAAAGTCATCCACTCCCTGGGCATTGCCCTGAAAATTGTCCCAAGTCGTACCGGTACAGATTCTTATTCCATTGTCCAGTTCCAAAATACGGTTTATTGGCCCCTCTGCTATAAACAGTCCTGTTTCACTCAGTTCATTCTCGGGTTTGTCATCCCAAAAAAGTTGTACCTGATTATTTCTAAAAGTAAAGCTAAAAAGTTGTACCTGATTATTTCTAAAAGTAAAGCTAAACATTTGCCCCTTCGAAAAAGCTTTATCTTCTGCGATATGGAATTTATAAATCCCGTCTTCGGCAAAATTGAAACTGTCCTTTTTAGATTGCGGGTTTGCATCCAGAAGGAAAACTGTCTTGTTTGACAGGTTGGATTTAAATACAAATAGATCTGTTAAATCCAACTGAGGGTACTTTTGTGCCAAGTCAGTTTCGAAGTGATGGCCAGCTGTCAATAAAACTAATATACCTGGAATCAATATCAGCAATAAAGTTTTTTTAATGGTTTTCATATTCTTTCTTAGATTATCAGGATAAATTTCATTCCATTTATCGAAATGAACAATACATTATTCTCTAAGTAAGAATATTATTTTTTTGCCAATATAAAAATCTTATAACGACATTTTTGAATTTTGATAGGACTCATACGTGGTTAATCAATTTGCAGAACGTATGAGTTTAAAATCCTTAGCATAACATTGCGTATTATTCATACGCAATGTTATAAAATAATAAAAAATATAATATTAACAAACAAAAGAACATGCTTTTTCGTAATTTTTACAATTAATATATATGTTAATGGATATTAATAATATGGATGCTGACAAGTGTTTAAACCATAAATTGATGTAATTTTTGGATTATTTACAAGATATTTAAAACTATGAAAATTGAACACATTGCAATTTGGGTTGGCGATTTAGAAAAAATGAAACAGTTTTATCAGCATTACTTCAATGGATAACCGGACAATAAATATCATACTCAATTAAAAATTGATAGTGGAGTGAAGTGACAAACTTCACCCAGTCACAGTTCAAGCAAATCTATCAGAAGTAAATTGGTGTTCCAGAACGCCTGGCTTTTCCCATTAGTTATTTTCTTTTAGAATTAATGTTGATGGAATATCAGACAGCCAAAGACTTCTGGAGTCGACTAATTTTTTCCAACTTTCTATACTTACAATCATCAGATTTTGTCCGCTCAAAAATTCTTGATCTATATTTCTTTCGTTCAGCACATTGATATGGTTGGGCGCTTTTTGCTCAATGGCTCTGATTCTTTCTTTCCAAGCAGGATTAGTATTGATCTGTCTTGCCAAATCCAATATTGTAATTTGTGATTCAGAATTATTGATAAGCTTTAAGGCAAATTGAATCAAAAAAGTGTCGCTTTCTGAAAATACAGGAATAAAAACGGTTTCAGCGGTAGAAAAATCTTTGTCTATAAAAACGCCTACCGGCACATCGCTTTTTGTTAAAATATTTCGCGTTCGCTCGTCAAAAGGAGAATTTTCAAACAAACTTTGCTTCCCCGTTACTTGATTGAGCAACAGTTCGGGATTGATGAACCGAGTGGTGAAACCTAGGATTTTACCGAGCAAACTTCCTTCAAAAATAGATTGTCCTAAGCCAATGAGCAATAAATCATAGTCACCTTCATTGGCAACTTCTACAATATCTGAATCAATATCGTTTGAAGCTTTAAAAAAGGTGGTGATTTTCTGATTCAAATCTTCAGATTCCTCAATGATTGGTGTGAAGCTTACCTTTTCATATTCTGCTACGTTGAAATGATGCAATTCATTTGTTGGCGAAAGGTGCATTGCAGTTACCGCTGCATTTCCATTGAGCTTTCTAATGAAACTATTTGCTAACCTCAAAAGTGATTTTCCACCTTCAGGATTACCAAACGAAACCAGCACTTTGTATTTAGCAATTTGACTAATTTCCTGTGGAACTACGTCTGCTTTAGATTTGAATGCCCAATTAATTAAATCTAAGGCAGGACCTGTCATAAAAGTGGTAACCAAGGCCATGATCACCATCATCGCAAAAATTTCAGGTGCCAATACACCAAGGTCATACCCGATATTCAGCACGACCAATTCCATCAGACCTCTGGTGTTCATCAAGGCGCCAATAGCTAGGCTGTCTTTCCAGTTTTGCCCTACAAATTTTGCAGCGATAGTACTTCCAATAAACTTACCAACTACGGCCACCAAGATAATGAAGCCCGTCACTTTCCATAAATACGGATCGTTTATTAAGCCGATTTCTGTTCTTAACCCTGTAAAAACAAAGAATAACGGCAACAATAAAACCAATGCAACATCCTCTACTTTCTCAATAAAAATATTTCTGAACTTTACATTTTCAGGCATGATGGCTCCGGCCATAAAAGCCCCAAATAATGCGTGGATGCCAATCACTTCTGTAGCATAAGAAGAAATAATCAACGTCAAAAAGAAAATGGCCACAATGGGTTTGCTTAGATTTTCTCTTGAATTGTGCAGATCACCAACTCTTGCCAAAAACGGACGGACCACTTTTATCATTAGCAAAACATAAATCGCAGCTAAACCAATGATATATAATGCGCTTACAAATGAACCTGCTTTTACAATGGCAATAACGGCTGCTAACAAACACCAGGCAGTGATGTCGTCTGCGGCTGCGCAGGTAATGACAACCGTTCCTAAGCGCGTTTTATGCAAGCCCCTTTCCTGTACAATCCTTGCCAACACAGGAAAAGCAGTTATGCTCATGGCAATACCAAGAAATAAGGCAAATGAAATAAACTCTACACCTACCGGGGCAAATGATTGGTAAATGAAATATGCCAAGCCCATTCCTAAGGCGAAAGGAATGATAATACTCGCGTGACTTATTACAACTGCATCATGGGCTTTGTTTTTCAGGACTTTCAAATCCAGTTCCATCCCGATCACAAACATAAAAAGTATCAGACCGATCTGGCTTAAAAACTGTAGGTTTCCAAGTGATTCCGTTGGAAATAAGGTAGCGGAAAATTCAGGGAAATACATTCCGATTAATGAAGGGCCCAAAACGATACCTGCAATGATCTCCCCGATAACAGTAGGTTGACCTATTTTTTTGCAGATCCATCCAAATAGGCGTGCAACAAAAATAATGGTGACAATCTGGGCCAAAAGGATTGCCAAAGGATGCTCCAAATTATGAATCATCGATTCAATAAACTCTTGCCATTGTGTTCTTCCAGTATCAGGCAAGATGATGTCTCTACCTATTTCCAACTTTGTACCAAGCATTACAATCCAATACATCAAGGCTGTGAATCCACCGATGACACCCACATAAAAGAAGCTATTTTTAAATCTTTTCATCATGTTATTGTTACTACTTAGATACCAAATCTTCAGTAAAATTCAGCATTAATCAGTGGCTGTCGACGCGCTTGAATCAAAGATTACTGATCATGTAACAAGGCTGTGAAAAAATGTAATGAGTCAGATTTTGACCTTCAGCAAGAACTCTTTTCTATAATGTTCACTTAGGAAAAGTTTGATGTTCTTCCCCTGGCCTGAAATTAGGTTAGAGGTAATCTCATCAAATGAAAACACCTGAACAGCTTTTAAAGCAAGAATTTCCTTTTTGTTTATTCTGCAAAATTCGGATGAAGGGAGTAATTCGGTGAGTTTATCCAACGTAATGTTCTTCAGAACAAAATCTTCTCCATCAAAAAGCATTGCCACCTTATCCCGACTGTCATTTTCAGAAGTTTTGATATAGGCTATTTTATCAAAAAATAGAATCGCCTTCCCTTTGTTGGTGTTTAACTGAATGTATGTTCTATGATTCTGTTCAGTTGAATTTCCGATATGCTTTTTTGCCTTTTCAACGGCTTGCTTTAATCGCTCAAGCCTTATCGGCTTTCGGATGTAATCCAATGCGTTCAGGTCAAAAGCTTCTGCTGCATAATCTTTGTAAGCCGTGGCAAAAATTATAGGCTTCCCATTCAACAGATTGGCGATCTGCAAGCCGTTCATTTCAGGCATTTCAATATCTAAAATGCAAAAATCAAAATCTAAGTTGGGGGCTTCGTTCAGAAAAATAGTAGGGTTATTAAATGCCTTTACCACTTCCAGGTCTGGAAGTTGTTCGCAGAGCATTTTCAGGTAAGTAAGTCCTGGCAGCTCGTCATCTAATAGCAAGCATTTTAGCTTTGTGTTCAAGTAGATTTATTTTTAAGTGTGCTATATAAACCTCTCCCTCGGTAAAACGATCGAGTTTAAAATTATCTGAGTAGATAATCTTCAACCGTTGTTCCAAAGTCTCTACACCGATTCCCCCTTTTTCCCGCTTCATCGGTTTTTTTGCAGACATTTTATTTGATACTGTCAACGAGAAAACACTATCCTTAAATTCAAAAACTACAGATATAAAAGCATCCGAACTCTGTAAATCAGCATGCTTAAAAGCATTTTCAATTAAGTCAATAGAAATAAGAGGAGCCAACAATCTTTGTTCAAGCATGGGCTCAGATTCGTTGATTTTGGTTTTCACCTTCATCTCAAACAAGGGACTCAACTTTATCTTGTTTATTTCAATCAGGTTCAGTGCAAAATCAATTTCTTCTTTGGGGGTTACAAATTTATTGCGGCTTTCGTACAGGATGTAGTCCAATACGTTAGCCAGCTTATCCAGCGCAAAGTAAGTCTGATAAGCATGTGATTGTATGGAGTTTAGAATGTTCTTGAAAAGATGCGGATTGAGTTTTGATTCAAGAGTCTGCAACTCCAATTTATTGATTTTACTTTCCAACTGCTGAAACTTCCCGTCCGCTTCTTTTCTTTGCCTCTCTGATTTTGTCAATTTGAAAATCAGGTAAACAATCCCCAAAAGAAGGACTAGCCCAATTAGTGCGAATAAGATTCCATTTGATATGTCCGTAATACCTGCCATTCTTTTGCAAGTTACTTCTTCTATCCGAGTGTTGGTAAAAAATCATCTCTTTAGGTTTTATAGCATTGCATTACCCTTTTTGGCGCAGTTTGCGAGCAAAGATGCTAGGCGTTGTTTGAACGCTGAAAAGGATATTCAAGTGAAGTTACAAACTTCACTCAGTCAATGTCTAGCCTTTTTGGGCGTAGTTTGTGGGTCAGGACGCTAGGCGTAGTTTGTAACTACGCCTTCCTATCCTACCCTCATCTCATTTGATAGTGATAATCAAGTGAAGTGACAAACTTCACTCAGTCACCACACACACCCCTATCCACTTTTTCTATCAATATTTCTAATTTAGCAGCCTAGGGTCTAGGCGTTGTTTGCAACTACGGCTTCCTATTTGTCTCATTTGATTTGATAATCGTGTGAAGTAACAAACTTCACCCTTTTTTGGTGTAAGCTGAGAGCAAAGACGCTACGCGTTGTTTGAACGCTGAAAAGGATATTCAAGTGAAGTTACAAACTTCACTCAGTCAATGTCTAGCCTTTTTTGGCGTAGTTTGTGGGCCAGGACGCTAGGCGTAGTTTGTAACTACGCCTTCCTATTCGTCTCATTTGATTTGATAATCGAGTGAAGTGACAAACTTCACTCAGTTACCTCTGCTCCATAAGTTACAGTCACATAGTTGGCCATACTCTCCTACAGGTTTATTATACGCAATTAGCAGAAAGCGCATGGTGAAAGTACGATTTGTCTTTATGACGACAAATTTGGACTTAAAAAAACTATAATTTGAAATGTAAAATATCCACTATAACTGCCAAAAAACGACAATTGAAAACTCCTGTAGCAAATAGAGGTAAGAACGAATTAACTATTTTCTTGACTAAAGCTAAGAATAGTTGGAGAGTGCAAAACTAAGCACAGTTTATAACTAGCTTTTACTATAGCTTCCAGTGAAAATTTATAAACAATTAATGATAATTAATAAATTGACCTAAATAATTTGTAAAAACTAAAATATGATAGGCTCGATCTACCTTTCAATTTCTAAAGGGATGACATTTTTTGAATTATTCTTACAAGCACTTCCTGTTTCTCTTTTCTATCAACCGGTGGCATGGATTTTATTAATAATATCTATCGGGAAATCAGAACATTTAAGTTCTATAATCCATCGGCGAAATGTTGCATACGCCTTAATAAATTTCATTCCAATTTTTCTTATTTCACAATCATCAATAGCCATATTAAAAGAACATAAACCATCTGACTATTTACTGGATGGAACACTATATATAATTCCAATAATTATATTTAGTATAACAATATTTATCCAATCAACTAAACACAAAGAAGACAATTCAAATGACTTTGGATCCAAATTCCAACAAATCAACATAGCGCATCAAGTTATCACACTAATACTACTTTATTTATTAATTTATTATACTGTAAATTTATTATTCTATATACTTTTATCAGTATTTGACTTTTTTAAGAATGATTTTGGTTCATATATTTTAATTCCATATCTTTTTACATTAATAATATTTACTGTAAATGCATTTATATTAAATAAAAAATTAAAAAAACTAGAAGGAAAGAGAATGCCCTTAAAATGCAGTGACTACATCCCTGTGGTGGCTTTACTAACTATATTTAGCATAATATCTAACGTAACTATAGGAGATTTTATTTGCGCTATCCCAAAGTTTAATAGTTACTTTTCTTGCGGAACATGTTGTTATTAAGGCAAATAATAAAAATAGTATTTTGAAAACTAACACACTAATAAATCAAATTTCAAAAGCGGGTATAGTATTCATATTTCTAGCGATCGGCTGCAAAAATCATAATCAGCCAGAAAGAAGAGCCACATCTCAAGCCTCGCCACAAGAGCGCATAGCAAAAAAACAAAATCCAATCTATAACTTAATTATCAACAAAAGTGAAACAGCAGAAAATTTGAGAAAAGAGTTTAGCTACGATTCAATTGTCAGTTTAACAGAAGAAGAAAAATCCAACTATAAAAAAGTTGGGCTTGAAAATGGCTTGTACTTAACGAATTACGAGTTCTTAAAGAAACAAATAGATTCCATTGAATTTCAGATCTATTACAAAACTTCATACGGTTCGCAGCTTGAAAAGCTCGTAAGGATAAACCGAAGAGATACTGTTTTTAACTTAACTTTAGCAATTTATGGATCAGATGGAGGACAAAATTTTAAAGAGAGCACGGAATTCCTCAATGATTCCATATTTCAAGCTATCACAGTTCACACAGAAACTGCTATCGACAATACACATTTAATGGCATATGAAATTGACTCTATTGTGAAATACTATGAATATGACGAAAAGTTAAATTTTAAGCAGATTAAAACAGATTCGTTTCACATTTATAAGAAGTACCCCACTTATTATAAGGAATTAAAAGACAAAGTATTTAAAACATGGAGTGATATTTTTACAATTAATGAAATAAAATGTAGGTGGGAATATGAAGTAAAATATACCGATGAAACAAATGAAAACTCTAAATATCCATTGGTTGATTTAATAAGTCAAAAACTAATTAACTATGACACAAAAGAATTACTTTTAGATTTAGATTTATCTCAATACATTGATATTCCTCAAATCAGTATTTCGAGATTAGAATTCAATGATTACCCTCAGTCATCCTTTGACAACATAAAAGACATAAATGCTGATGGCTATCATGACATTCAGTTCATAACAGAACGTGCTGGTAATGGAGCTAATGAATATTATACTTCATATATTTTTAATCCCGATAAAAGAACCTTTACTTATTCTGAAGTTTTTAGCGATTATAATATAGTATACAACGAAGAAAAAAATAGGTTATCATCTTATAGCAAAGCTGGATATAGAAACTATTATTATAGATTTATTAATTTGAAAAAAAATAAAATAGATATTGATTTCATAGAAGATATACACCATTATCTAGACACTATCTTCTACAGTAAAAAAATTAATAGTAAAATCATAGAGGAAAAGAAAATTGTTTTGGAGTATGAGGATTGGGAAATATACTTAGAAAGAAAATAAATAAAATGTACCACAGGTTGAATTTTTTTATATATAAAACAACCATCTATACAACCACATGAAACAAACTATAGGAATTATTTTATTTTTAATATCATGTACAACATTCAGCCAAACAGCCAGAGTTAATTCATATAACCCGCTAACACCCATTGACACCATCATCAGTTCTAAGAAACTGAATATAACTGAACGAATAGACAGTCTGAACGCAACTGACTATTTCTTCACCTATAGTGATCCTGACTATAAACGTGGATTACTATTAACAAAGAACCACATAGACAAGTGGGTTGTTTATAATTTTGACTCTGAATTAATTAATTCTCCAAATACCAAAATTGATACTATTATTGTACAAGACAATAAATACATCAATATTCATTTTTCTAGATTTTCCCCGGGTGATAATTCGGCTGTTTATAGTTTCTTGATCATCTTAAACATTGAGACTTGCAAAATAATCGGTGAGTTCTGCACTCATCACTTTCAGCAATGTTATAATGAAAATGGCGTAGTAACAGAAACTGAATGCCAAACGAAAACTACCATTGAGAATGGAATTTTAACATTAAAAAGCTCAGACAATCCCGATGGGCTGTATTGCTCGGAAAGTATGGTATATAAAATCGAAAATGATAGCCTCAAAAAACTAAGCACTAATTAGACATGCATTAAAGTTGCAACTCTACGCAAGGAACATCTTAAGAGCAAAGATGCTACCCGTTGTTGGCAACTACACCTTCCTAATAAACCGCTGTCTTTGCGTATTTCTTTGTGCATCCCAGCGGTTAAATAAAAATTAAACCTTAAAGAACATTCACCTCTACTACCCTATCTCGGTAGTGTAAACTTCACACGTACTTTCACCTTGCCTTTCACGTAATCATTCCCTTTCTTTGGTGCAGTCCATTTAGGCCCCTCACGGATAAGCCGGATCGCTTCCTCATCACATCCATACCCAAGGCCCTTCGTAACCCGTAGATCAGAAATTACGCCCGTTTCAGAAATTTCAAATCGGACAGTAACGCTCCCCTCCACCTTATTTTCTATCGCCTGAGCAGGATATTGGAGGTTGTCTTCCAAATATTTTTTATAGGCTTTCATTCCACCTTCTGGCTTTGCCTCTACATAATCGGCAGGCGTAGAAGTATACCTGTTCGTATCTCTTGATCCATACCCGATCACCACCATTTCACTGAGCGCCGCATGATCTTCCTCCAACTGAACATTGAGTTGAGTACGATCCTCAATTTCTTCCTCTTTCGATTCCATTCCGACAAATGCAAAAACCAATACTTGGTCAGTCTCTGTTACTGGGATTTGATAATTGCCTTCCAAATCGGTCGCTACCGCAGTATTGCTTCCTTTTACCCTTACACTTACTCCGGGCAACGGTTCACCATCTATTAGGTCCACCACTTTCCCGGTGATCAAGCGAGTATTGGCTACCGATTCAGTCGGCGCATGAAATGGAGTTGCCAATGGCGGAACCGCAGATTTCTTCGCTAAGCTTTCCACTTCAGCAACCTGTGTTGTTTCCTTTTGCGTAAGAAGAGAATCAATCTGAATTTCCTTAGAACTCACTTCCTCTGCAATTTTGGCTTCTGCTAGGGGAGCTAAGTCTATATCGGCTATAATCGGTGTTTTATGGATTTCTTTTTGCGGTGCGGGCGAAGGCTGGACAAGTGGCGGTTCTTTTTTTCGTGCAGGCTCCAGTTCTTGCTTCTCTGATTCGGTTTCATTCTTGGGTTCAGAATCAGCTATGGAATCAGCTACAAGTGGCTGATTTTCTTTCGTTTCCTGTAGGGTTTTTACTGTATCATTCAGGGAAAGATTGTCCGGATTATCATTTCCCAAGTAGAAATAAATCAGGGAAGTGGAGCAGATTATTAGAATAACCACTGCAGCGATGCGCATGGCCCATTGCCATCCGGGTATGCTTCTTTCTTTCCGTGCCACCCGCTTGTCCAGCATCGCATGGAGTTCATTGACCCCAGCTTGAAACTCTTCCGCAGCGATTCCTTCCGCTCCTTCCAACGCTTCCGCTAGAAACGGGTCATCCAACGCCATTTTCTCCAGCCGATTGCGTTCAGCCGGGGACAGCTCTCCTTTTAAATAGTTTGCAATATCGTCGTTTAGATCAGCCATTAGTTTCGAGGCAGATTTTCAGATTTCGTTTCCCATTCTGTATGTAACTTTTTACTTTTTTCAACTCGTAGCCTGTTAACTCGTTGATTTCCTGATAGCATTTGTGCTGAAGGTAGAACAGTGTAACACAGGTTTTTTGTTCGTTTACCAACCCTTCCATACAATGCTCCAGTTTAGTAAGATTGATTTCCAACGTATCTTCTTGATGCATTTCCATCCCACTTTCCATAAAACTTTGAGGAATATCCTGAAGTGCAATGTCTTTCTTTTTGCGCAGTTGCATCAATACATGGTTGCGGGTGGTGACATACAACCAGCTTTTAAAATGGGTGACTTCATGCTCCAAGAGACCGGTGATCAGTTTTTCAAAAATCTGCATCACAGCATCCTGACTTTCTTCCCGATTTTTAAGGTATTTCAGACACACCCCAAATACCAGTCCCGTGTAACGCTTGTACAATTCACCCAGGATTTCCAGATCATACCCATCCTTATATCTTCGGATCAGTTCGGCATCCGATTGGGTTGAATATGGGTTAGAAACAGGCATTTTTGAAATCGAGCAGGATACCGAAAGTCACACAGTAAGAGGATGATTTAAGTTGCGAGATAATCCCGCAACCCCTTCGGGACAGGCTATCCCGATTTTGTCGGGACAAGTAGTGACCAAAAGAAAGAAATTATCAGCACATGAAAAGTAGTAATTTTTTTCTGCTTGCATTAGAGTTGGTCTAAATTTTCATGATTGAGAGAAAATGAGCGGATTTTGTGTTGAATCAGGCAAAAAACGTAGGCATACCGTTAGGTATGTTGAGGCTTTTTAACGCCATTCAGCATAATAATTCACCATTTGCAGCCAATTAATGAATTTTTAGACATGCTCTTATGGAATCTTTTGGGTTTGTGCATCTCACTAATAAACCAAATCCAAAAAATTATGCACATAAAAATCGGAATCTTGTTTATCGCATTGTTAATGTTGTCTTCCTTTGGTCGTCAAACAACCAGAACCATCACGGGAAAAGTAACTGATGCACTAGATGGCAGCGGACTCCCGGGAACCACTGTATTGTTAAAGGGCAGCACTCATGGAACCACAACTGACTTAAACGGTGACTATTCACTTGCTGTCCCTGACAGTGGCGGAACACTGGTGTTTTCTTTTATTGGATACACCTCGGAAGAGGTAAAGATCGAGGCAAACGAGGTGATCAATGTAACTTTAAGTGCCGACAATTCAGCGCTGGAAGAAGTGGTAGTGGTTGGTCATGGCGGTAATTCAATCCTTGGACCGTTAAGAATCGGGAAAAAGTACCGGGAAAGTAAAGCTCACTTCGCTCCTTCCGCTGATTACAGCACGCACACTTGGCCACAACCTCACTATCCCAACAGTGAGGAATACAAAGGCATGGAAGAGAATTCGTTTAAAATTGCCCTGAACGAGCCGCTGTCTACTTTCTCAATTGATGTGGACGCAGCTTCGTATTCCACGCTCAGACGCTTCATCAATAATGGCCAGCACCCACCCGCAGAAGCTGTGCGCATAGAAGAAATGGTCAACTACTTCAATTATGACTACGAACAGCCAAAAGGAGACGATCCGTTTGCAATTCATACGGAAATTTCAACTGCTCCTTGGAACCCAAAGCATCAGCTGGTTCATATTGGTTTGCAGGGAAAGAAAATTCCTACGGGTGATTTACCCTCATCCAATTTGGTCTTCTTAATTGATGTTTCCGGTTCCATGTCAGATCCGAATAAACTGCCTTTGTTAAAATCATCGTTTAAAATGCTGGTCGAAGAACTACGTCCGGAAGACTATGTTTCGATTGTGGTCTATGCAGGAGCTGCTGGACTGGTGTTGGAACCCACTCCCGGTGATGAAAAGGGTAAAATCCTCAAAGCACTGAATAAACTCGAATCCGGTGGCTCTACTGCCGGTGGTGCTGGAATAGAGTTAGCCTATGCAACTGCTAAAGACCATTTTATAGCAGGTGGAAATAACCGTGTCATTTTGGCCACAGACGGGGATTTCAATGTGGGTGCCTCGAGTGATGAATCGATGGAAAAGCTGATCGAGCAAAAGCGTAAAGATGGAATATTTCTGACCGTATTGGGATACGGCATGGGCAACTATAAGGATTCCAAAATGGAAATCCTGGCCGACAAGGGAAATGGCAATTATGCCTACATCGACAACATTACGGAGGCACGTAAAGTATTGGTCAGTGAATTTGGCGGTACACTATTTACGATCGCCAAAGATGTGAAACTTCAGGTTGAATTCAACCCTGCCAAAGTACAGGCCTATCGGTTGATCGGATACGAAAACAGGATGTTGGCCAGTGAGGACTTCAACAACGACAAAAAGGATGCAGGGGAATTAGGTTCCGGACATACGGTCACTGCCCTGTACGAAATCATTCCTGTGGGCGTGAGCAGCAAGTACAGTGTGGATAAATTGAAATACCAGACAAATCCAAAGCAGGAGGTTACAGGTAATTTTTCGGACGAATTGATGACGGTCAAGTTCAGGTACAAAAACCCGGACGAAGAAGAGAGCAAGTTGATCGTTCATCCTTTATTGGATAGCCACACCGATTTGGATGCAACATCCGATAATTTCAGGTGGTCGGCCTCTGTGGCTGGATTTGGGATGTTATTGAGGGATTCGGATTACATCAACGAATTCGGGTACAGTGATGTGATCAACTATGCGGAGAATGCCCGGGGCGAAGATGAGGAAGGCTATCGCATTGAGTTTATCAAAATGGTAAAATCGTTTGGGTTGATTGCTGACCGATAGGTTAAGGTTTATCTGAAGTTTAAAATTTAAAGGCCTGTGCTCCTCACAGGCCTTTAAATTTTGAAAGCTGAAACGAATTGCTTACTAAAAACTTCTTATTCTCATTTCCAACTTCAGGATTACTTTTGATCTTATTTGTTACTGTGATTATAGCTGATATTATAAAGGTGAAAAAATGAGATAACTCCTATCCTGTTATTTTTTTGCTCTGTTTATTGCCTCCTGCTCTTTGAGCTCATCGATCTTATTTTTATTCTCGAATTTATCTTTCACTTCCTCAAAGTTGTTTAAAATTTCCTGAATATTATCAACCGTATCAGCTGCCCGTTGATGCATATCAGGCAATTTCTCCTCTAATTTTGCATTGGACAACTCCATGTTATCCACTTCAATTTTAGAAATTTTATTGAGCACCGCAATCTGGCTATTTTTCAGATCTTCCAACTCATGGGCGATCTTTTCCATCAACTCAAACTTTTTCAACTTATCCATAATATTGTATATTATTTATCAATAAGATACTGCATAAACTCAAACATTCAAAATATGTCGGCCCTTTTCACCTATTCGTTTTAGCGTTTCTTCGGTGATATACTTCTTTTGGTCAATCTGCTGCGGCTGCTCCCGGGAACAGAAATAGCTATGAATACTTCTTCTCACGCGGTCTGTTTGATTGGTCGTGCCGCCATGCCAGACATGGGAGTTAAATATAAACACCGAACCTGCAGGAGCGATAATCCGGATTTCATCGGGATGCTTGTCCAGCGGATCTGCCATCACTTCATCAGGCAGGACATTCGATTTATGGGATTTGGGTACAATACGGGTAGAACCGTTATCAGCAGTGAAATCATCCAACAACCAGATACTATTACAGACCTTATACGCCCCATTTACCACCGTATTCTTCCAGTCTACATGAAGTTTTTGAAGACCCATCGTAGGTTTAGCAGCCCGGTAATTCAGCGAGGATAGTTTGTATTGCTTTCCCAAAACCGCTTCAATTCCTGCAAGCACACGCGGATGGGTATAAAAAATATCGAAGATCGGTCCCTTATTCACCAAGTTGGCCAACCGGTCAGCCCCTTCTTCCTTAGGGTGACGGATATATTTTGATTCTGCCAATTCTGCTCCGGCACGCTCACCTTCCGATTGCATTAATTCTTCTATCCGATCATTGACTTGCCTGACTTGATCAGCAGTCAGCAACTGACCTAAATCTAAGTAACCATTGTCTTCTAAAAACTCGCCTTCTTCTTGGGTCAGCATATCCATCTATTTTCTATCATATACTCAATTCCTTTCTAATGCGTACTCAATGCTTAGATTTATGCTCGGCAAGGATTACATACTTAGAAATTTATGCTGATAATATAACAATATTTCCTCCCCAATCTGTTAAAAAATTTGATCCATTAAACTCAAGATAAAGCTACAAGTTCCTGGAAGAAGATCTCCAAAGCAAAAATTCAACTTGCTTCCTTATGAAGCATTCCCCACTTTCCAAGCTCGGTAATGATACTCCTAAGCTGATAGCCAACAGGTGTAAGCTCATATTCCACGCGTGGTGGTACTTCTGCATAAACAGTGCGTTTCACAATTTTATGTGTTTCCAAATTCCTCAAATGCAGGGTAAGCATTCGATCCGTAATTTTAGGAAGGCACTTTTTCAATTCTCCAAACCTGAGCTTTCCATTGAGCAGGTAACAGCAAATGGCCAATGACCACTGTCCTCCAATTATTCCAGAAGCATACACTTCAGCACATTCATCTGCCAGTGAATTCTTGTTCTCAAAATGAGTGGAGGTCTCTTTTATTTTAGTCATTACTTACACTTTTGTTAGTACCATACAAGTGGTTGCTAATATACAAAATGAACGTACTGGAGCATACTTTTGTCCTGTTGAGTCTAGAAAAACAAGATTAAACCGGTCCTTTCAGAGGCAAACTGCCAGGACTCAAGGTCACATTTAAGCCAAAAAAAACTATGAAAACATTGATTATAGTCATTCACCCAAATTTGGAGGCATCGTTGATAAATAAGCGCTGGGTGGAAGAATTGAAGAAAAGCCCTGGACAATTTGATATTCACCAGCTATACGAAGCATATCCGGATGAAAAAATAAATGTCGAAAAAGAACAAAAGCTAGTCGAAGCCTATGACCGCATTCTATTCCAGTTCCCCTTTTATTGGTTTAATTGTCCACCTCTTTTCAAAAAATGGCTGGACGAAGTGCTCACTTACGGCTGGGCTTATGGCAGTAAAAGCGGCTACAAACTTTCAGGAAAGAAAATTGCTTTGGCAGTTTCCGCTGGAATTGATGAAGAAGAATATGCTGTAAACCGGAAATACAAGTACACTTTACAACAGCTTTTAGCACCGTTTGAATTGACTTTTGACTACATCAAAGCAGATTACAAAGGCTTTTTTGCCTACTACGGTATCGAACTGAACAGCTCCCAAGAATGGATTGAAAACAGTGTTCCTGAATATCTTGATTTTGTAAACAAGCTGCAGTGAACAAATTTTCTAGTTTTATAGTAAATTGATTGTCAAACAAACGCCGATAAGCATGCAAAAAATGAAGCTATTTGATGGGCATTTCCATATTATCAACCCGAAATTCCCACTTGTAGCCAACCATGGATATCTGCCACCCGCATTTAAAGTAGACAATTACCTTGCTGCAACCGCCAATTATGAACTAATCGGTGGTGCAGTTGTCTCAGGCTCATTTCAAGCCTTTGACCAGGAATACTTAATAGATGCTTTAAATACGCTGGGAAGTAATTTCTATGGGGTTGCCAACATTCCTGCGGACATCAGTGATGACGAGTTAAAACGATTGGAAGATGTCAATGTCACTGCTGTCCGGTTCAATGTAAAAAGGGGCGGTTCTGAAAAAATTGAACACATCGAAAAACTCTCCAATTACCTTTTTGAACGATTTAATTGGCATACCGAACTGTACATCGACAGTAAAGATCTCAGCAGTTTGAAATCCACGCTTTTAAACATCCCTAAGTTTTCTATCGACCATTTAGGGTTATCAACCGAAGGGCTTAAAGAGCTCTATTTTTGGGTGGAGAAAGGTGTAAAAGTAAAAGCAACAGGCTTTGGAAGAGTGGACTTCAACCCAATTGCTGCCATGAGAACAATTTATCAAATCAACCCGAAAGCACTACTATTTGGGACCGATTTGCCGTCTACCCGTGCAAAAGTTCCTTTTTCGGATAAGGACCTACAGTTGCTTATGAATAATTTTTCTCCGGACGAACTTGAACATATTTTATACAAAAATGGGTTGGAGTGGTATGGCAAAAACTTTAAATAATGATTCCTTATTACCTTCTTACTATCGTCTTCAGAAAAAGGGACAAACCTTCAAATAGAAGCTGAAAATTTTCCAACAGAATCAACGTACAAGCATTTGGACTTTTACTGGCGGGGGACTGTAACTGTATTAAAAGAACTTATTGAACTGGGAAAAATAAAAAACTAATTCCAGTAATCGTTATAGTTTATTTAACGAAAAAAGTCACATCAAAATTTTATGATCCAGCATACGATTGAAAGATTCGCATACCTTTGCAGGGCTGTACCTACACTTTTATATGATATTCCAGCAACTGACTTCGATTCAAAGCCAGCCGAAGAGAAGTGGAGTAAAAAGGAGATTTTGGGACACTTAATAGATAGTGCTACGAATAATCACCACCGATTTATAAGAGCGCAATTTGAAAACGTACCGCAAATCACCTATGACCAAAACAGTTGGAATAAGTTTAACTATTACCAGCAAATAGATGTCTCCCAGTTAATTCAATTCTGGACTTTCTACAATTTGCAATTGTTAAAGCTTTTTACCTTAATGCCTCTAAGCTCCTTAAAAAAGGAATGTAATACTGGAGGTTCAGAAAATGTGACCATAGAATGGCTAATTATTGATTATGTGTCACATCTTGAACATCACCTGGCACAAATTTTAGGAACTGGTATAGAGAAAAACGCTGGGAAAAAGCTTTAGGCTACCTCTGCATTCCTAATCTCTTGGTGGATCTGCAGCTTTCCAACTTTCAATCTTTCCGCTCATAGTTACTATTCTATGTTAAAAGTATATTATCCTGTTTATACAGCTTCCACACTTCGCTTGGTCTTTCGGTAAAGATAATTTGGAAAGATAGTCCGCTTGGCAAAACGGTTAAGCTTATCTGTGTTGATCATCTTTTGGTAGATTTGTGGTGTCACCCCAAAGTATTCGTAAGTGGCCCCATCAAGAAATGTAATTTCCAGAAGCAGCCCTTTATGGTGATAATCTGCAATCCCGGCACTAATCGATTGCGTATAGTTTTCCAGATTAGATGCTGTGGTTTCGGGGGCTATACTTACCAAAAAATGGTAACCATCAATGATTCTCCGGCTCTGAATTTCTGCTTCAGCATGTAAAGGATCCCCTTCCTGAAATTTGTCAGGATGCCACTCCTTCACTAAATCACGATAACTCTTTTTCAAGGTCTTCAGATCGATTTCCTTTTCAACTCCAAAGAGTTTCTTGTATTCATTGATGCGTTTCATGTCGTAGTTTCTTTGCGGCCGCAAAAGTACGCTTTAATTTTACGTGAATTACTATTTAATTTTTACGGTGGATAATTCTATGCTAGGATGAAATCACTGTAAGTCAGCAGAGATAGATTAGCTATCAGTTGAGCCATCATTACCGACAATCAAGAGAAAATCCGGTCCATTTCCTCATTAAACATAAATGCAATAATGTTGCATTTATGTTTAATTTGTACTAATTTCACCACTCTTTAATTTCTAAACCCCTTTTCGGTCAAACAACAATCTCAGTTTAGCGGAAGAATTACACCATTCAATCCGTTAGGCAGATCAGCTGCAACAGTATTCACCCATAAAAAATGTCAAAACACTTTCTCCATTTCGGCACACTCCTCTTTTTGCTCTGCCTTAGCAACCCGATCTTTGCCCAGCAAGCAATCAGAGGTAAAGTAACCGATGAAATAAGGCAAGAACCTATACCAGATGCGCATTTGACCATCCGTGGTACAACCCAAGGAACAATCACCGATGAGAATGGTCTCTTCAGTCTCCACATTTCTAAGCAAAATGAAGTATTAATTATATCCGCTGTTGGATATGAAACTACGAGTGTCTCTGCAAAAGCTGGTGATGACCTCAGCATTAACATGAAGAGTCTGGAGTTCATGCTCAATGAAGTTACTGTATCAGCTTTTGAAGGGCAAAGAACGCTATTGGAGACGCCCGCTACAGTTGGAAAACTTAATGACAGAGACATTGCAAGATTTAGTTTGCTCTCGCCACAGCAATCGCTTAGCACTTTGCCGGGGGTCAAAGTAGAGTCCACCACTATAGGACGGTACAGCCTTCGAATCCGGGGCGGGAATCTGGGTGTGGTCGCTCATACAGACAATTACAAATCCTATTGGAATGGAATTCCCATCACCTTTGCAGATGGATTTAGTCCTCTTGCCCATTATGATTTTGGGAATGTAGGTACCATCTCCATCATTCGCGGCCCTTCAGGAAGTATCTATGGGGCAGGATTAAGTGGCGTGGCGCTGTATGAAAGCAAGGCACCAATAGACAAAAAAACAAGTGTACAAACGGATGCACTGGTTGGCTCATATGGAGCACATCGGTATGCAGTGACCTTAACCACCGGTGGAGAAAAGGGAGATATCCGTCTTCAGTATGCAGACGTTCATACAGATGGATACCGAAATGAATCTTCTTCTGACAATAGATCTATAAATCTTTTTGCCAGGGTCTTTCCAAGTGAAAAGCAATCCATCTATTTTGTCAGTAATTTTATAGATAGGTCTTACGGCATCCCCGGCAATATCAGTGCGGAGCAGGTGGCTGAAGACCCCCGGCAAGCCCGCAATTCTCCCGAACTGGACAATGGGCTCACGGGACAGAATCTAATGATCGGTGCTGCCCATGAATACCACTGGAACACCCAGTGGGAAAATACTTCATCATTTAGTTTTCAGGTGAATGAGGGCACTTTCTTAATTGGCACTCCGTTTTTTAAAGTTGCCGATAAAGGGATTACGACCACTTTCTCGATGAGAACAGCCACAGCATACAACTTCAAAGCAGTTGCAGGCCTTCCGGCACGCTTCGTTTTCGGAGGGGAATTCACCAGAGGGATCAATGAAGTAAATGACTTTTCGGACGGGTTCGAAAGCCCTATCTATAGCTCCAGAGGGACGCTTGATCGATCAGCACTGGCATTTACGCAACTGGAGATGGAACTTCTTGGCGACTTAACCATGACGCTGGGGGGAAGCTTCAATAACTTCTACGTTTCTTTTGAAGAACGCCTATTGGAAACAGGTGTGCCCCGCTTTACCAAAGAAGTCAACGATTTTGCTCCAAGGATCGCTCTTGTCAAAAAATTAAAGGACAATCTATATCTACAAGGCAACATCAGTAAAGGGTTCAGCCCTCCACCCCGTGGAGCTATAGACAATGACGGATTCAACACCAATGTAAATCTAGAATCTGCTAAAGGGTTAAACAAAGAAATCGGCATCCGGGGCATGCTTTTAGACGACAGACTCAGTATGGATCTAGTGTATTATCATCTGAATGAAACAGATGTGATTGTACCTAGAATCACCTCCAACGCAGAGGGAATAGACCGGATAATAAATGAAAATGCGGGCGCAATACGCAGACAGGGTATTGAGCTTAGTGCGGAATATTTAATTCAAAATGATCCTTCCAAGTTCCTATCCTTGGCCAAAATATGGACAAGTTACACCTATATGGACCATCAGTTCAAAACTTACAACACCATAGCCATCAACGACAACGACGAGTCAGTTGAGGTCAGTTATGATGGTAACGACGTCCCGGGGATTCACCCACACACCCTGATTTTGGGATTGGACCTGAACAGTAAACTAGGATTTTATATCAACAACACTTTTAACTACTACGGGCCAATCTATCTCAACAATGCTAATACAGACAAAGACGATGCTTATAGCTTATTGGATATGCGGGCAGGGTATAGACGCGTGTTTCCAAAGAATATATCACTTGATCTCTATGGGGGCGCCAATAACCTATTAGATGACGAATACAGCTCAATGCATGGTCTAAATGCTTCATTTGGTGCCTTTTACGATCCTGCTCCTGGAAGAAATTTCTATGGGGGAATCAGTCTGAAATACAATTTCAACTAAATGCTTGACTTCGATTCAAAATAAGACTCCGAGAGGTTACGGCAGTCTCATAATACATGTTAAGGCCCAAAGATACTTTCAATTCGTTCTCCTAAAACATTATTACCGATATGAGAATTAGCAAACCAATAATATATATTTTCCTGTGGCTTCTAGCTGCTTTCTCCTGTAACCTGCAATATTCTGACAAAGGAAAAACTGATCTGTCTGTAGCTGCTTCATTTGATCCGTCCCATGACTATTTCCCTCGCAAAGCCAAGTTCGAATTTGCAAAGCAAGTAAAAGTAGAATACCATAATCACTATAAAGTGGTAAGGACTGCTTCGGTGCTGAACAGCTGGAGTGGCGGAGAGAGCGAGACAAAAAAGGACGTCATGGTACTCGTTCAGCGTGGTACTCCCATCCCTGACTTGGTGGATGAGCTGGCAGGAGCGGAAGTCATCCAGATCCCAGTGGAGCGGGTAGCAGTGAATGTGGCAAGTGTAGAGAGTTTCCTACAGAATTTGGGGCTGACTAAGCATATTATAGCCGTAGGTGGACTGAACTCCTATCAGGACACGCTGCGAGAAGCTGCTTTGTCCGGAAAAATAGGTCAGGTGGGATACAGCTGGCATCAGCCTCCAAAAATGGAGGTTTTACTGGAACGCAAACCGGATGTCTTTCTGATGCAGCTCTCCAATCTGGATTACCAGCAGCACCTAAGTAAATGTAGAGAAATGGGTATTCCTACAGCTACGGTATTTGAATGGGCTGAGGGCCATTATCTAGGAAGAGCCGAATGGATCAAATACTTTTCCCTTTTTTTCAATGAAGAAGCAAAAGCCAATGCAGTATTTGACGAAGTAAAACAATCGGTCGACAATCTCAAGCAGCTTGTAGAAACAAGCACCGCCCGCACTACTGCAATTTGGGGATATTATGCAGGGAAAGACCGCTGGTGGTTTAATGTAAATAATATTGAGGCACAACTCTTACAAGATGCAGGGACCGTTAATCTTTTTGCAACTGAAAAAATAAGCACTGCAGAAGAGGGACAAGAAGCCATATCCAGTGAATCGCTCCTTCAAAAAGGAAAAGATGCAGATCTCTGGATTATCGGGGATATTCACGCGGTAGCCCTTCCTCCAGAAAATTACATGCAATCATTTAGCGCATGGAAAGAAAACCGTCTTTATCACAACATGAAAAGGAGCAAGATGGAGGTAGATTCATATGATTGGTATGGCACTGCCGTAGTTAGACCTGACAGGGTCTTGGAAGATTTAGTGAAGTTAATCCATCCAGACCTTTTACCTGATACAAGCACAGAATTCTTGGATACTTTCGACAAAAACACTGTATTGCCTATTCCCAGAGCAAATTAATTCCAAATCAAAAATGAAAAGAAGAAATTTTATCCAGTTATCTGCGATGGGCTTAGGTTCCTCCCTGCTTTCTTCGCTGCCTTCAAACGCTTCTACTTTTTCCATCTCAAAGAATTCTCCGGAAGTTCTCGTAATCGGTGCCGGGGCCTTTGGAGGCTGGGCAGCGTATCATCTTCGTAAAAAAGGAGCCTCAGTGACGCTTTTGGATGCTTATGGACCAGGGAATTCCCGGGCAAGCTCAGGTGGCGAAACACGGTTGATGCAAGTAGATAATGATAATCCAGTCTATGTGAAAAGTGGTATCCGTGCATACGGTCTGTGGAAGGAACTTGAAGAAGTCTCAGGCCAACAGCTGGTCCTACCTACCGGAAGACTTTCCATGTCAATGGATGAAAACACCAGAGCGAATGCTGTGAGCCGCAAAGAACAACTGCTCAAGTACGATATCAATGATACTGAAATTCTTGATCAGGATGAAATCAGACGAAGATGGCCACAAATCCATGCCGATGACCTCCAATTTGCCCTGTTCAACTCCAGTGGACCAGCGGGAAGTACGCTGTTGGCACGTAAAGGCTGCCAGACTGTAACAGCTGAATTTACGAAGTTAGGCGGCAAGCTGCAAATTGCACAGGCACTTCCAATTACTTCCTCAAGCGGCAAAATTGAAGGCATACAATTAAACAACGAAGATGTGCTCCAAGCTGATCACTATGTATTTGCCTGTGGTCCCTGGCTGGGCAAAATATTTCCTGACTTGTTGGGTAATAAGCTGCGGGTCCAGCGGCGTGATGTCTTATTCTATGGATTACCTCCGGGAGATGCACGGTTCGCTTACCCCAATTTCCCGGAGTGGAGTGTCCAGAGTTCTGGATGGTATGGCTTTCCGGATATTGAAAACCGGGGATTAAAAGCTGCTCCCTACCCAGATCATAATTCGATAGATCCGGATACTGACGAACGGATTGTAACACCCCAGCAGGTGAAGCGCGGACATGATTTTCTTCGTCACCGGTTTCCTTCACTCGGGGATATGCCTATCACCGAAACGCGTGTTTGTCAGGTCACAAACAGTATTGACTCCAATTTCATCATTGACAAACATCCAGCATTGGAGAAGGTGTGGATCGCTGGCGGTGGTTCGGGACATGGGTTCAAACATGGTCCGTCTATCGGTGAATACATATCACAACGGGTATTAGGAGAAACAACACCTGAAGAGTATAACAGCACTTTCAGATTAAAGGACAACACATTTTGAGATGGACTATAAAATGACCTGGATAAACCTAAAATCATTCTCTTTTTCTTGCCCCGGAGCAGAAGACTTTAATCAGAATTTGAGCCAAAACCTAAGAAACTATGCCAAATCCGACAGCAATTACTACTGAGAACAATCCTTATTCAGCTTTGACGAAGTTAAATTGGATGCGTATCGTCTTATTTATGCTTTCTGGACTCGGCATGATGATTTTGTTTTTGACAGAGCTGAGCATTGGTTCCGTATCACTTAGCTTTTCTGAGATACTTCAAGCCTTGTTCGGAACCGGTGAGCAGCAGGCAATTCACGAAAAAATCATTTATCAACTGCGTCTCCCCAGAACTCTAGCAGCTGTGTTGGGCGGTGCAGCATTGGGCGCTGCGGGGCTACAGTTGCAGACACTTTTCCGCAACCCGCTAGCCGACTCCTGGTCATTGGGCTTAATGGCTGGATCCCAACTCGGAGTCGCCTTAGTAGTGGCAACCACGGCTGTAGTGGGCTCAGCAGTATTGGAAAAGCTTGCATTTCTAGGGCATCTTGGAATTGTGGCAGGATCTAGCCTGGGTTGCCTACTGATTTTGGGCCTGATGATATCAATATCCCGCTACGTGAGTACTATTACGTTGTTGATTTTTGGGCTTATGCTGGGTTTTTTGGCCCAGGGATTAATCAGTGTAGTGCTACATTTCACAAATGTTGCCCAAGGAAAAGTTTTTGCAGGATGGAATGACGGGAGTTTTGCCGGAGTCTATTGGGAGCATTTCCCAGTATTGGTTCCACTGGTTCTGGCTGGTCTGATATTAAGTATTGTGATGGTCAAGCCACTCAATGCCCTACTTCTCGGAGAGCAATATGCCGGTAGTTTGGGTATGAATGTAAAAAGGTCACGGTTGATCATCATGGCCTCAGCTGTGCTGCTCGCAGCGCCAGTCACCGCGTATTGCGGACCAATTCTGTTCCTGGGATTAGTAGTACCCCATCTCTGCCGCGGCCTCTTCAACACTTCCGATCACAAAATACTTATGCCCGGAGTAATGCTTATTGGTGCCTGCATTGCGATGGCTGCAGACCTCATTGTCAATCTTCCTTGGGACAGACATTTTCTACATCTTAATGCTGTCAATGCTTTAATAGGGGCTCCAGTGGTCATGTGGGTAATCCTTCGCAATAAAAGCCTGCGTTCATTTCGAATTTAACAAAGTAAAAGATGAAATCGGGCCTGCTGAGGCAGACAGGCATGTGGCCTTAAAAAACAACTCTACTCACATGAAATCGAGCATGACTCCGAAAGTCACACACTGGAATAATTATTAGTCCTGCGAGATTCCATCTGATCATAGGAAACCAATAACAAACAGATGAAAGCTATACTAAAACTTGAAGCGCTCTCCATTGGCTATTCTTTAGGTAAAAATGCAAAAAAAGTAATTGCAGAAAATATCAATATCAATCTCCATGCCGGTGAGTTGGTATGCCTGCTTGGGCCAAATGGAGCAGGAAAATCCACTCTTATGCGGACTATATCAGGAATGCAGCTTCCGCTGAATGGCAAGGTGCTCCTAGATGAAATTGATCTGCACAAGATCCCTTCTTCAGAACTCGCCAAACAATTGAGTGTGGTCCTGACTACCCGGATAGATACAGGCTTGCTCACTGCTTATGAAGTCATTTCGCTTGGAAGATATCCTTATACAAACTGGTCAGGAAAACTCACCAGCTATGACCATGAAATCATCCAAAGAGCTATAAGATTGACAAGAGCTGAAGAGCTTACCCAACGGCCGATCCACGAACTAAGTGACGGAGAGCGACAAAAGATCATGATGGCCAGGGCCTTGGCCCAAGAACCGCAGGTAATGATTCTTGATGAGGTAACTGCTTTCCTGGATCTTCCGCGAAGGGTAGATTTCATGCAGATGCTGAAAAAAATGGCCGAAGAGTCAGGATGTGCTATCCTACTCTCCACTCACGATCTTGATTTAGCACTACGGGCGGCGGATCAGATTTGGCTATTGCCAAAAAACGGGAAGTTTATTGTTGGATCACCTGAAAATCTGGTGCTTAATGGCGCATTTGAGAAAGCATTTGCAAGCGAAGGAGTACAATTTGACCGTCAGTCAGGCTCATTTCATCTCAATACTTCCTTCCACACGACCATAAAACTTAAAGGAGAAAAAGATGAATATCTTTTCTGGACTACACATGCACTGGAGCGATTTGGATTTAAAGTAGGTGAAGAAAAAAGCAGGATTTGTGTAGAAATAATGCATAATTATGGAAAGCCCTTATGGGTCTGGGAAAGTGACGGGGAGCATCAGTCCTTCGATCACCTGGAAGAAATGATGAAAGTAGCCAGAAAATTCTGCCCATCTTCAAATTCTCTCCGCCAATCTATATGATTTCGATAAATTCAGAAGCCGACTGAAGTCGGAACATAATTCAAGTACGGTTCTTATTTCTTCTTTGGTATAGAATGGAGGTTAAAGAGCGGAGCTAAGACCGATAATTTAAATCTCTTACTAAAAACCAGTTGTGTCTAGATGAGGATACAAAAGCTCAATCTGTCTTTTGTCTATTTCACTAAGCCATGGGGCCTTGGAACTTCTTCTATTCTGAAATGTACCTGAAGCTCCAAATCGAAAAACCTAGCAAACTAAAATTCGTTATATTGACAGCAAATGATTTAGAGCCATGCGAACTGTTGAGATAAGGAAAAAACTGATCGAAAAAATAAATCTTTCAAACAACAAAAATTTGTTGGAAGAAATGTACAGTTTCTTCAATAATGATAATGACGCGGAACTTTACAAACTTAATGAAGATCAAAAAAAGGTTATAGCTGAAGGCCGAAATCAAGTTAAAAATGGTCAATTTTTCACAAATGATCAAGTCAATAATGAAATTGAAGAATGGCTCAAAGGGAAGTAATTTGGTCTCTTCGAGCTAAAAATGATAGAATTAAAATATTAGAATTCTGGATTGAGCATAATAAGTCCAGTATCTATAGTAGAAAACTCAATAACTTATTTAAAGAAGCTGCCAAATTTATTGCGGAGTATCCCGAGATTGGTAGAATTACTGAAGATAAAAAAGCAAGGATCAAAGTTGTTCGAGACTACCTTATCGTCTACGATGTTTACAAATCAACTGTTGTTATTCTTACAATATTTGATAGCCGACGAAATCCAGAAAGCTTACAAACTTAAGTATCTCCACAAAGTCTAGTTTGAAAGTGCAGTTTAAACCCTGACAGTGGCCTAAATCGTAAGTTTTTCGGCGTAGGATCTTTTTGAAATAAAATGTTCATGATGAGAATGCAGGTCCTGAGCTCTGTCGAAGGAAACACTCATATTTTGAAGACAATTTTCAATTTTTACAATCTATCATCTCCACAAATTATTACCTCACCAGCATAAACACCCCTTTTTTAACTTCAGTAACATCCTTTGGAATGACCTCTCTCACGATTACATCACCTCCAAGTAGCTCTTCAGTCACCTCATGAATGGTATAATCATACTGGGCGATGTAGGTGTACGATCCCAAAGGTGCTTCATCCCCGCCTACATTTCCATCCCATCCTTCATTGCCAAAGTAGATCAACTGGCCCCAGCGATTATATATCCATAACTGAAAATCTACCTCACAAGTCGCTACCCCCTCAAATAATCCAGACCCTTGCCTTGGATCAAAACCAGTTGGCATCCTGATTTGAACACCTTCAGTGACATTCACTGCCCCACTATAGATACAACCACCTTTGTCTATAACATTAAGATAATATTCACCAAGTTTCAAATCAGATAAAATGGGCGAACTACTTTCCTTTTGAACCCAACCTTCTCCCGCTACATACCATGTCCATTCATAACTTAAAGGTCCTTCCAACCCTGTTGTAATAGCCAACAACTCTCCTCCTGCACCACCGGGACAAGCAGGCTTGGTCATTTCAATCTGCAAATCCATTGGAGGAGGGGAAGTAATTTCAAAGTTTAAGGGAAATGAACAGCCAACTTGATCCAGGACTAGTAAACTGTATTCTCCAGCTTCCAAACCAGTTAAAGAAAGTTGTTCCGTAAATGTTTGAACGCCGTTCAGGCTCACCTGATAAGGAGGTGTTCCTCCCGAAAACAACAACTCTGCCTGACCATCTGCCTTGCCAAAGCAAAAAACGCCTTGCAGCTCTTCGTTAACAAGTAAAATGGGATCCGGCTCGGTGATTTCAACCTGCTCAATTTTACGCTCACATCCAAGTGGGTCACGAATGGTGACCGTGTACAGACCTGCAGGAAGATTCCTTGCCTCAGGGCCCTTCAAATTTGGGTCATGTTGCCATAGAAAGTCAAAAGACTCCCCTTCTTCAATTTCTAATAGTATACTGCCGCCAGCTTCACCGGAACATTTTACATGATTCACTTCCTTAATTTTCGCATGTATTTCTTTAGAAACTTTCACGGAAATATCCGGAGAATCCCCTCCACATGACTTATCCACCAAGTTGTAAACGCTATAAGACACTTTTCCCACTACGCCGTACTGATCCCAAACTATCTCCGCTAAAGAGCTTCCCTGACCAGAGAGCAACTCGCCTCCAGTTACTGTCCAACTATATTCTCTTCCTGCGACTGGGTTGGGCACTTGATAAACATGAGAAGCAGCAAGGTCAAAACAAACTTCCAGGGGGCCTGTCGGACTAGGAGCATCCAGAATAGGATTTACTTTCACTTCCAATTCTACTGGCGCGCCTGGACAGCCATTTTCTAAATAGGGCGTCAAAATCAATTTAGCTTCAGGATTGACATCACCCCATTGAACGAGAACTGAATCTTGTCCATATTCTTTCAGAATTTTCCCGCCAATTACAGCATAGGACACACTTGCCACATTTTCCTTTTCTGTGACCCTGTACATTACTTCCTCTACTAAAGGACATACCGATATTTCTCCGGTTAATTTGGCCTTCGTGGCTATAACCTCAACTTTAAAAGCAATTTCTTCCTGCTGGTCACAGGAATTTTGACTGATGGAAGCAGTCACCTTCACTTCATATGTGCCAATTTCAGTAAAGTTATGGGTCACCTCCTGCCCTTCTTCAAAGTCACTTCCATCACCAAAGTCCCAGACAAAGTACTTAAAATCAGAATTTTCAGGTTCAATCTTCCAAGCTCCTGCTTGATCCAGACACGCAACTTTTTCACCGACTACCTCAAATTCATAATCGGACTGTACCTCAAAACTTAAATTATCCAGGGCCGCTCCAGCGGCATATCCATAAGATTCTATCTCACCAAAACCATAAACATACGCTGCAAAACCACCAGAATTGGCCAGGTTATGTGCTCCAACAGTTATTTCTACCTGAGCTATTTGATAATCAGAATCTCCGGGCAACGAGCTAAAAGAACTGCCAATATTCTTCCCATCAAGAATTGTCTGGTTTTGTGTTCCGGTCTTTACAATAATATTGACATAATGGTTTACAATTGAAGGGAGATCTATGGCATTAAAAACCAAAGATTTAAGAAATTGCTCACTGGGGCTATAAGTGATCATGAAAGGGTCACCAAAATTAGAATTTGGAGCGCTTTGATCATTGCATCCCATGCTTTTAGAAAATACCGTTACAGAGGCGGGCTTAGAAGTTTCAATCTTGGCCGATTCGCCTGTTCCAAATTCCAAAACCAAAAATTCCCCTTTATTTACGGTTCCCTTCACTGCTCCATTGACTGTCACTTCTGTGCCATCCTCAGCAGCTAATACTTTGACGATCTCTCCTGAACTCCTACCAGCCAAACTTACATGTACGAAACTCTTCCCCCAAGAACTAACTGGATAAGCTTGCTGGAAAAGGTGATCACTTGCCTCTCCACAATTGCCAACTGACCCCCACTTATTTCCTCCAAATACAGCAATTTTCTTACAATCATCTGCGTCCTCACCTACCACTCTGACTCTGGATCCCGTCAGGTCCTCCCGCGCTTTGATCTGATAGCTTTGACCAGCATTCAAAGTAATTGTAGAAGGGACACCCGCAGCATTGCCGCTCACAGAATTTACACTGGTAGTGATCTCTATTTCAGTATTATCCTCCACCGCCACGATCAATAAGGTACTCTCATTGTCTATATTGGGCATGTAATTAGGATTTTGTACCGGATGTGTAAAATTTTCAAAATGTGAGGTAACCCAATACTCCTTACCTAAAGCCCCAATAGGCAAAACTACGGTCCCATCTGCACTCTTACTGCGTTCGTTGAAAGCATGTACTGCAATATCCCCGGTAGCAGTGATATGGATTCCTTTATTCTCTATTACTCCTGAGGTGCGGTGCATTAGATCCAAGTCTACAGACGAAATACGAAACAGATGCTGGTCGCCAGCACTTAACGTAAAAGCTTCAGATTTGCCTACATACTCAATTGAGCCACTGGTAGCTTCACTTGCTGTAATGATTATCACTGCATATCCGACTAATTCTTGTGTATTGAAGTCAGGAAACTGAACCGTATTATTTTCCATAAATCCCACCCAGAATTCCTTCCCGATCGTGGAAGTCTGTCCGGAAGCCATACCCCCGAAAAAAATACTCAAAAGAAAGTAAAAATAGAACTTGCTATAAAAACTCATGAGAATAAATCTGTTTATCAAAAGAAAAAATTACTGATTAACAATACGCAAATTAGGTTAGATCCGCTACTCTATCCATCTCAAAACCTATATTAATAATAAACTAAATTAATATTGTTCAAATTAATTATTCTGACTATCCGTTTTCCTGCCAGTGGAGCAATTGAACGGTCATTTGGATAATTGACTACAGGCGACAGTCAATACTTGTGCTGAGCCCGCCGAAGTAGACCTCGCCTACAGACAAAGACACGGCCTCTGCATCTTAGCGTTTAAGAGCTGTTATTTTTGTTGCTCATTTTGCCTTCCGAATTGTATCTTGCGTAGGTGAAAAAATTCATAATACCAGCTATTGCCGCAGTGATATTCATTGCAGGTCTGATCTTCATGATGCTACCATTTATTCCACTTGGATGGCTGTTTGTAGCAATCGCTTCCTTGCTTTTGGTACCCTATTTCAAATTCATGAGGAGATTTATCGGTTGGCTTGCCAAAAAAGACCGCACTGGAATTGTAGAAAAAGCCGGAGAAAAAGCATCGAAATTATATCGATGGGCCGATGATCCTCAACGGGCCAAAAAGTTGGAAGCTATCATAAAAGAGAATACTGATAAACGGGATAAGAAGTAAGGTTTTTCTAAGTATTCAATCTTATCTTCAAATCATTCTACTTTAAAAGTAAGATCTTTACTTTTTGCTATAAGTGTATCAGCACCATGCACATGAACTTGGTTTAGCCCCCACCCTTCTGGCTATTATGATATCCTTGCAAGCGAAGTAATCTCACGTACTTTAGACAATAAGAGGATCGCTTACCTACCGGAAGGCTGGCCTGCTTTTGCGGTATCAAGCTTTGCAAGGGTGGCAATGACGGATACTTTAGACTACGGAAACATGTGAAATTGAGCTGTATAGTCTTTGTTAAGTGGTGACCTTTGCAGCTCCCCTGTGTTCAATACGGTTAAATTTTACTCAAAAAAAAATCTGGAAAAAATTATGTAGCCATATAACTACATGTATATTTGTAGTCAAATGACTACGGGATGAATTTAAGACGAGATGTATTTCAAGCTATAGCAGAACCTACAAGAAGAGGGATCTTATTGCTCTTGGCATCACAATCTCTCACAGCTGGGGCTATAGCAAACAATTTTAATACTGCCAGACCAACAGTTTCTAAACACCTGCAGATTCTTTCAGAATGTGAATTAATTAAACCAGAGCAACAGGGAAGAGAAGTGTATTATCATTTGAACCCTATTAAAATGAAGGAAATTGCAGACTTCCTAGAGCCTTTCCGCCTGATGTGGGAAGAACGGTTCAACAAGTTAGAAACGATTATGAAACAACATAAATAGATTTGAAATGGAGCAAAAGACAAAAATTGACGCAAAAGAAGGAGAACAGGAACTTTTCATCACCAGAGAGTTTGACCTGCCATTGGAATTACTATTTAAAGCTTACATGGTTCCTGAACTGGTGGAGCAATGGATGGGAACAAAAGTCCTGAAACTGGAAAATAAAAAACATGGCTCCTATCGTTTTGAAACGACGGATCCAAAAGGAAATAAACACAACTTCCATGGGGTTATTCACACGTTTGAGCTGAATCAAAGCATTGTCCGCACTTTTGAAATGGAAAACACTCCTTTTCCACCGCAACTTGAATACCTGGAATTTACCAAACTAGATGACAACAAGAGTAAACTTCTGATGCAGGTAATCTATAAATCTGTAAATGTGCGAAAGGAAATATTAAAAATGCCTTTTGCCTATGGGATCAATATGGCTCATGATAAAATTCAAGAAATTGGAGAAGCCTTACTTTAATACAGATATGATTCAACGGGAACACACTGCGCTGATTATTAACAGAATGGCACAGGCTATTTAGCCAAATTAAATCCAACTTGTAAAGACATGAAAAAGCGAAACAAAATTATCTATTGGATAGCCACGATTTGGCTGTCACTTGGAATGGTCTCTACGGGGATCGTGCAGCTCATTAAAATGGAAGAAGAAGTGGCTAAAATCACTGGAGTCCTTGGATATCCTGCTTACATTTTAATCCTACTTGGTGTATGGAAACTTTTAGGTGTCATAGCTATCCTAATCCCCAAGTATCCATTAGTAAAAGAATGGGCGTACGCAGGGTTTATTTTTGTGATGACAGGTGCTATTTATTCCCACTTCGCTGTTGGTGATCCTGCAGTAGAGTATTTTGGACCAAGTTTGTTGATTCTTTTGACCGTTGTCTCTTGGTACTTCAGACCTGAAAACAGAAAATTAACCACTCAACCAGCATTGGAATCATGAATCCGAAAGTAGAATGGTTCTTCGAAAAAGCCTCTAAATGGCAAGAAGAATATGGAATATTGCGCGAGCTACTTCTTGATTCAGAGCTGGAAGAGGAATTGAAATGGGGAGTGCCATGCTATACAATTAATAGAAAAAATGTAGTACTCATTCATGGGTTTAAAGAATACTGCGCATTGCTCTTTCACAAAGGCTCCCTTCTCAAAGATCCAGCTGGCATTCTTATTCAACAAACAGAAAATGTGCAGGCTGCAAGACAGATCCGCTTTCAAAATATCCAGGAAATAGAAGCTTCTGAGGACATACTGAAGAAGTATATCCTAGACGCGATAGCAGTGGAGAAGTCTGGAAAAAAGGTGCCTATGAAAAAAGCCACCGAATTTGCTATGCCGGAGGAATTTGAAAAAGTCTTGAATGAAATGCCTGAACTGAAGAAAGCCTTTTATGAATTAACCCCTGGAAGACAGCGCGGATATTTGCTCTATTTCTCCCGGCCAAAGCAGGCAAAAACCAAAGAAGCCCGAATTGAAAAATACCTGGATGCCATCTTAATGAGAAAAGGTTTAGAAGATTAAGATGGGCGCATCTTGAAGAATTTTGGATTCGGGAAGCCTTAATTCTTCTTGGATTGCTTAATGGTAAAAATTAAAGCATTGAAAGAAAAGGAATGTATTAAAACCTTATATTTTATCACTTTATATCATGAAATCCTCACTTTCGATCAGTTACATCTGTGTATAAATAAGGTTCTGCGTTTATCAGAGGAGCGTCGGATTATAAATCGAAGGCGGTCCCTGAGCCAGTCGAAGGGGTCACACGTCAAAACCTTCAATTTCTTCAAAAGGAACACGCTTAATGAATTCGTCATAATACTGGTTATCTTCATCAGAGTAAGTTCCATAGGCATTTAATATAAATCCTTTTTCATCTGTATTACTATGGATCAGATAGATCACCGCCATATCTGCAGGATCAGATTCTCCCTCAAATCTATAAGTTTTGACAATCTTCAGTTCCTCTGGTTTGTAGATTTTGTCCGACCCATCAAATATGGCTCCAGCTCTATTGATGTTAAGCTCATTCCCATAGCCTCTTGCTGGCAGTTTGTTCAACACTTGTGAATAGGTGGTCATCGATTTGGATGTGCTCATGGTTTCTAGAATTTAATGGATTCCAGCGGAACATTCCGCTATTGTTCGCAATACAACTCAGAGTCCATTCCTTTCTTAAGCGGCAGAATTTTCAGGTTCATCATTAAAATCATGCAACACTGCACAGAATCACGCTTTTTATCTCTTCTCCAAAAGTAATTTACGTTCCAACTGCAAAACGTAAAGTGGCTCCTTCGCCCCAAAATGGGGAAGATAAATTGAGAATTTTGACTCACAAAAAGTAGGGGGTTTAAAGTAGGAAGTACACATGACATCGTTCTTCCATCATGACCCATGGTCTATTCGTTATTGACTCTGACCAATCAGATAGGATGATTGATATCTGCCTTAGCCTCCTTAATTCCGGTTAAAGGAGACTATTCTTTCCATTTCCGATGGGATTTTTTTTCACTGTGGAGCTTTTTGGCTTTCAATCGCTTTTCCACGGCACCTTTTCCAGGTTTCGTTGCTTTTCTAATTTTTCGCTTCGCAAAAGCATTCAGGAGAACACGTTCAAATTTGACCAACACCAATTCCTTATTCCTTAATTGAGATCTGCTTTCCTGTGCCTGTAACTGTAATATCCCAGATGAATTGGTCATATTTTTTACTTTATCAAGTAAAAGAACTTTTTCGTCTTCAGCCAGTACATGTGAGTTGGGGATATCAAAAGATAGCTGCACTTTAGTCTCTACTTTATTGACATTCTGTCCTCCTGCTCCCCCGCTCCTAGAAGTCTGCAACTGGATTTCAGGAAGAAAGTCTCCGTGCTTGATTCGATGTGAAATACTATGTTGCATACTAACAAAGGTAATGGAAAGCGATTAACTGTCAGTTTTACAACCCAAAAGAGCAAATGTGCGTCCAACCAAGAAAAAAATGAATTAGGAATTTTGAATTATGAATTAGGATCAACCCAACTTCAAAAACATCGGTGTACTCAAATTACTATGCTTCAAAGAGAAATTATAGTAATTTGTTCTACAATTAACAATAAAAAACACCTCCCCAAAAAACCATGGAAAACAGAAGAGAATTTCTTATTAAATCAGCCCTAAGTGCTGCCGCACTTATAACTGCACCTTCCTGGGTGAACGCTGCTCCGCCTCTATTAAAATCCTACAACAAGCCGGATTCAATGATCAACGGCGTCCAAATTGGTTGTATTACGTATTCCTTCAGAAGCATGGATGATCAAAGCGCTGAAGCTACTCTTAAGTATGTGACAGATGCCGGCATTTCGGCTATTGAATTAATGGGAGGTCCTGCCGAATCATTTGCTGGTTTGCCGACTAATCCGGTTAACATGCAAGAATTCTATCCTTTGTCATCGAAACAACGAAAAGGGGAAGAATTGACCTCAGATGAGCAGGCAAAGCTCAAGGAAATGCGTGATCAAATGGAATCTTATTCCAAAATGGCTACAGCTTGGAGGATAAAAACGGGAATGGCTCCATTTGAAAAACTGCGAAAAATGTATAAAGATGCTGGCGTGACGATTTATGCATACAAACCAAGTGCATTTGGTAAGGAAGCCAGTGATGCAGAAATCGCTTATGGAATGAATGCAGCAAAAGCTCTTGGAGCCACGCATGTCACCTTAGAACACCCTTCAGATGACGCACATACCTTAAGACTGGGCAAGCTTGGTGAAAAACACCGTATGTCCGTCGGATACCATGGCCATACTCAGGAAACATTTACTTTCTGGGACACTGCAATCTCCCAAAGCCCAAGAAATGGAATGAATCTCGATTCCGGGCATTACATAGCAGCAGGAAAAACGGACTTGATGAAATTGATCGCGGAAAAAAACAAGCATATCTTAAGCATGCACACGAAGGATCGTCAAACTCCTGCCAACGGCGAAGGGAATTTACCTTGGGGTGAAGGTGATACTCCTATCACAGAAATGCTGAAAACGATGCAACGCAACAAGTATAAGTTTCCTGCAACAATTGAATTGGAGTATGCTGTGCCTGAGGGTTCCGATGCTGTTTCAGAAGTGCAGAAATGTCTTGAGTTTTGTAGAAAAGCGCTTGCCTAAATCACCCTGATAACGGTGGTATTTGAATTAAAATTGTAATTAAAACTATTGGATATCAGTATATTATAGTGATTTAAGAAAACTAATACTTTAATACATATTTCTATAGTTTTAAAACTTAAAAAGCGGCAGGTATCCCCCGTCGCTTTTTAAATATATCCAGAAGCTTCAAAATATAGTATCTATTGAGCTCCGTATAATAATTGATACAGATTTTTTTATTTAGAAAACATTGTGAACATCCACAGCCTTTTTTCCAAATCACCTACAAACTTAGTAAGCATGTCTTCTGTAGCTATATCATCAGCTTCGCCTGCTACTTTTGCAGCAGTTCGATGTGATTGGGCAAGAATTCCCAGACTATCAATTACGTGCTTCACACATTCTTCACCGGAAGTTACTTCAGTGATTTCTTTGTGAATCGTATTTTTTAAATAATCAGAATACGAATGCAGAGGTTTGAAACCTATTGTCACAATACGTTCTGCGAGTTCATCAATATTCTCATACAGCTGAGTGTATAACTCCTCAAACTTCTCATGTAGATCAAAGAAATTTTCACCTCTGACATTCCAATGAAATCCCCGTACATTCTGATAGAAGATGTGATAGTCAGATAGTAAGTCATTCAACTTGTCTGACACATTCTTCATATCCTTATTATCCAGTTTCAAATGATTTTCTATTGTTACTTTACTTTCAGTGGCCATAAAATTTGATTTATTAGTTCGTCGGAAGTAATTCAAGCTGAATGCCAATCTACCTCTACTATACAGATACTACTTCCCAAGCCATTAACCTCTGTTTTCCAGCAATATCTGATGTGTATGACGAATACTTCCTTTGTATCAAAGGGTTGGTCACAAAAAATCCGGAAGCGTTTTCAGGAAATAATTCCCCATTTAGATTAAAAAAGGCACCAAAAAAACCTGGAAAAATATCCAGGCTTTTTTGATCATTATTTTTACAGATCATATTGCTTCATTTTATTAAATAAAGTTTTTCGGTCTATCCCTAACTGTTTTGCAGCCTGGGTCCTGTTATACTTGACTTCCTCCAACACCTTTTTGAGAACTTCTGCCTCTGCTTCTGCAGCTGCATTCTTAAGGTTTAGTGGAGCTTTCCGCTCCCTTCTTTCTTCGCCCGAGGAATTAAAATCAGCATCAGAAAAATTAAACTTTTTAGAATAAACAATTTCGGGAGGAAGGGCCGACACGGTCATTTTACCACCATCTGTCAACAATGTTGCCCTTCTAATTACATTTCTCATTTCACGGAGGTTGCCAGGCCAAGGATATTCCATGAATACATCCATTACTTCCTGATCAAAGCCAAAGACTTTCTTATTGAGTTCCTCATTGGATAGCTCAAGAAAATGCTCAGCGAAGGCTTCTATATCTCCTTTACGATGGCGAAGAGGAGGCACTAAAATACTGAATTCATTGAATCTAAAGTATAAATCTTCCCGAAAAGCACCTTCCGAAACAGCTTTTCGCAGATCTTCATTAGATGCGACAAGTATACGGACATCAATGGATTTATCCTTTGTCCCTCCTATCCTCCGGAGTTTTCGCTCCTGTACCAATCGAAGCAAACCAACTTGCGTTTCATAAGTCAGGTTGGCAATCTCATCTAAAAAGATTGTTCCTCCATCTGCCAGTTCAAATTGGCCGGGCTTATCTGCCATGGCACCGGTAAAAGCTCCTTTTTCATGGCCCCAAAGTTCACTTCCTGCCAGTTCCTTGGTGAGCGCACCGCAATCCACTGCGATAAACGGTTTACCTGCACGTTCACTTTGGTCATGGATGGTTCTGGCAATATTTTCTTTACCTGCGCCACTTTCCCCATAGATTACGACGCTTAAGTTTGTTGGAGCTACCAGGGAAACTTCTTTATATAGTTTTCTGGATTCTTTCCCTGTCCCTTTCAAGAAGTTCGAATCTGCTTTATTAGTAGATTTAAGTGGTTCCTTTTTTAGGTTTGTAACCTTTGCAATAGTTTCAGTATTGGATTTTGCCGCTTTAGATGCAGCTAAAGCTCTTTCGATCAGATTAATTATTTCGTCTGGAATTAGTGGTTTGGTGACATAATCAAACGCACCGTTTTTGATAACCTCCACAGCAATTTTGACATCCGCATACCCCGTAATTATTGCTACTTGAGTACCTGAGGAAATCTCCCTGACCTTCATTAGCACATCCCTCCCCTCCATGTCCCGGAGTTTGAAATCGCAAAATATCAGATCATAGAATGTCTTTTTGACCATTTCCAGTCCTGTTTTTCCCGAAATGGTAGTTTCTACATCGTACCCCTTTTTGGTAAGAAAACGATCCAGCAGTTGGCATATATCAATATTGTCATCAATTACTAGAATCTTTGCCATTGTCTTTTTGTAAGTTGTTGTTTGAACTAATTAACTGGCTTTGAACTACTTGGTCTAAGCGAGCAATATTAAATGGTTTGCTTAAGAAATCGATAGCACCAAATGCCAAAGCTTCTGTTTTAACTTCCTGATGATCGAACGCACTCATCATAATTACTTTAGACTTGTTTTCTCCAAGATTGATCTGCTTTAATTCGCTCAGGCCATTGCCATCGGGTAAGTTTACATCTAAAAATACTAAAGCAGGATTAGTCTCTTTAAAAAGTTCTCTTCCTTCGCGGAGCGTGCCAGCAGTCATTACAGAAAAACCCTTTTTGCCGAGAAATCTAGACAGCAGGGACCGGATCTCAGGCTCATCATCGACTACTAAAATGGTATTTTTCATCATCACAGTTTCATCTACTCAGGCTTGGCACTTTTATTTAACATACACAACTTGTAATTTGATCATGAAAAAAAGGTGCAATTAACCTTGCACCTTTTTAAATCTAAACCAAGGTTATTTTACTTTCTCTTTTGCCGTTTCTTTTGCAGATGAGATAGCAGTTTTAGTAGCTGATAACCCATCTTCACTAGCAGCTAGCAATTTGTCTTTCAAGTCAAGCGCGATAGATTGAAACTCCCCAAGAAGCTTGTTTAGCTTCTTCTTCTGTGGCTCCAATTTATCACTGTTCTGATAATAATAAGCACCTATTAATACGCCGGTAACGATTCCGCTCAATAAAAGGGTGGTGTTTTTTGTTGAATTTTTCATGTTCTTTTCTCCTTTTTAATTATAGTTTAGTTTAACTGCCACAAATTAAGAAAACAAGGCCAATATTTCATCCTTTGTTTTGCCCACCTTCTTCTGCAATCGGCCCCACAACTCGTTTTCTTTACCTTCCACATAAGCAAGATCATCATCGGTCAGTTCACTGTACTTCTGCTTCAGTTTGCCTTTTATAATATTCCAGTTTCCCTTAATTTCGATATTGTTCATTTTTCAACTTGGTTTAGAGTTTGATACTTAACTTTGATGATAAATATTGAATCAGGATTGCCACTGCTTCCTTGCTACACTGCCCGTCCACTTATTAATCTGAACAAAACTGCAATTATTGCCAGAACTAATAAGACATGAATCAGACCTGTGGCACTGTATGCAAATACTCCGACCAGCCATCCGATCAAAAGTATTACTGCGATAAAATACAATAGAGAACTCATAGTTAGTGGTGTTTAGGTTAGTAGTTTATTTGTTAACAACAGTCCAAGCCCTATGCCTTGAATATAAAATCATCCAAAATCACCTCTTATGCTTCAAAATAACATTTTTATCTTGAAGCTGTGGGTTATAGAAAATAGAAATATCTGCTCATTGAGAAATTAATTACCCAACACGGGGAAGTACATATATGAAATTGAGCCTGCCTGAGATAGTTAGGCATGGATAAAGAGTGAAAATTGTCATGATTTTGGCAACACGAATTAAGCCTGCCTGATGGCAGAAAAATTTGGGGCAGGTTATCCGATTTATCGGGACGAGCCGTGGCCAAATAAAATCAACTTATAAAAACATGAAAACTGATTTAAATCCATCGATTAACAAGGTTAAAATTTACTCTATTATCACCATTTTTTTAATTATTGTGAGTAGCGGAGTTTCTTATTGGACGGCAAAAAGAATCGAGTACTACACATCGGCTTTAATGCACACCCAAGAAGTTCTCCAGCGTACTGATGAACTATATGCCAGTATTCTGGAGCGTGAAACGAATATTCGGGGATATCTCATTACCCAAAACAAAGATTTCATCACCTACTACAATCAATCAATCATCGATGCACACGAGTTGCTCAACCAGCTGCAACAGCTTACGGTCCATGATGCTGAACAGCAAAATAACATAGCAGAGCTTCGGAATTTGGTAGAAAGTAGAGTAAGATCCTTCGATGCCTCCATCGAATACATTGATGAGAACGGGACCTTGGATGGTTTTTTAACTCCCAGCAGAGTTAATAATGCGCTGAATAGCTATAGAATGGTCAAGGACATCATCATGCGGATCAATTCTGTCGAAAACAAGCTTTTTTTACAACGAAACGAAGGCTTGATCAATAACATCAATGCCCTTCCCTTTATTATTGGACTGATTTCTTTGTTTTCTATCACTATTGGATTGATGACATTCTTCTCCATCTACCAATACAACAAGTCTCAACAAAAAGCCAATAAAAGAATCTCCGCCTATCAGGAAAGACTTGGCGATCAGATACAACTTTTGGATGACTCCAATAAGGAGCTGGAACAATTTGCTTATGTTGCTTCCCATGATTTACAAGAACCGCTACGTAAAATCACTGCTTTCTCAGATCTGTTAAATGAGCAGTATGGAAAACAACTGGAAGGAGAAGGTGAGCTTTACCTCAATAGAATAACTGCCGCCGCAGTCAGAATGAGGATGTTGATTACGGACCTGCTCGAATATAGTCGGGCAGGCAAGGTCAGCCTTAATCCTACTGTTCAAGCTGATCTGACCAAGGTGATTCAAGGGGTAATAGAGGATATGGAAATAGCTATTAAGGACAGAAATGCTGAAATAATCCTAGAAGAATTACCTGTGGTACTGGGTGCAGAAACTGAGTACCGCCAAGTGTTTCAGAACCTTGTTTCCAATGCGCTTAAATTTTCAGATAAAACAAAGACTCCAAAAATTACGGTCAGTTGCGAACCAGCAAATCCCGATCAACTGGAAAAATATATCGGAATAGATCCAAGTTTAAAATATCATCATATACGGGTTGCTGACAACGGCATCGGATTTGGAAATGAACATGCAGACAAGATCTTCTCTATATTTCAGCGGTTACATGGCAAAAATGAATTTGAAGGCACAGGAATTGGCCTTTCCATCACCCGAAAAATTATAGAAAAGAATGAAGGGATAATCTATGCAGAAAGCACTCTAGGTGAAGGAGCAGTATTCCATATAATTTTACCATCCCTATGATTGCGTATACATTTGACCCAAAACTACATTAAATTAAAATTTAGCAATTACCTTTAATTTCAATTTATACAATCAGTCGGATCGTTTCTCCTACCAAATTATATGATAATGCCCCTTAGTAAACCTATTCAAATTCTGGTCGCAGAGGACGATGAAGATGATAAGCTTTTGATTTTAAAAGCATTTGAAAGAACCCTTCCAAAGGAAAAAGTAACTTGTGTGGAAGATGGTGAAGCATTGATCAAGTACCTCAACCGTACAGCTCCTTATGATGATGTCGAAAAATATCCTACTCCGGACATTATCCTGTTGGATTTAAATATGCCAAAAAAAGACGGTAGGGAAGCATTGGCAGAAATTAAAGGCAATGAAGCGTTGAAGATGATCCCTGTAATCATTTTCACCACTTCAAACTCTCAGGATGACATTGCCGTCACTTATAAAATGGGCTCCAGCAGCTATATAACTAAACCAGGGTCTTTTGAAGAATTGGTGAAAGTCACCGAAGAAATCGAAAATTACTGGTCTAAAACCGTGTTGCTGCCCTCCTAACAGCGAATGAATTCTATAGAAAATATCAAAGTACTGTATGTAGATGATGATCCTGATGATTTCTTCCTGGTCACATCACTTTTAAAACGTATCAAAGACACCCACTATGAATTACATAGCGCCTCCAGCTTGGAAGAGGCTCTCACGCTATTAAATCAGGATTTTGACGCTTTTTTGGTGGATTACAGGCTAGGAAAAGATACCGGGTTGGAACTGGTCAGTAAAATCAGACAAGTCCGGGCCAGAGTCCCTGTAATCATGCTCACCGGGATGAGTACTGGATCGATAGATCGTGAGGCTCTCTCAATCGGTGCTTCGGATTATCTGGTCAAGGGTAACTTTGATGCGAATACCCTTGACAGGACTATTCGATATGCCATCAGGGATACGCAACTTATGGAAACGCTGGACGATGCAGCCAGGAAGTTCCGATCCATTTTTGAACTGGCAGGAGATCCTTTTCTACTGATCGATTACGAAGGCGAAATTATAGAAGCCAATCCAGCGTTCATCCATAGATTTGGAAAACAGGCGTTTGTTCCAGATTCTGAAAAAAGCTATTTCTTTCAAGATCTTCTAATAACTGAAAAGGCCCAACAGGAATTAATGGAACTCTTTTCAAATCCCATAGAGATGTATGATATGGAGGCAGAGATGCGGATTGAAAATGGGCAAACAATCAATACGCTCCTAAGCATAGTCAAGCAGGATAAAAGCATTTATCAAGTGTTGATAAAGGACCTCACCGCAATCAAAGCGAAGGAAGAGGAGGAATTAAATCTGAAAAAGTTTAGCTCTACAGGAAGGATTGCCAGGCTTCTGGCTCATGAAGTAAAGAATCCACTGACCACTATCTTGCTATCTGCTGATCAATTGGATATGGAACTCCCAGATGCAGTCAAAGAAGAAAGTGGAGATCTAATTGATGTCATCCGTAGAAACTGTGACCGTATTAACCATCTGGTCACTCAACTGCTGGACAGCACCCGCTTCACGGAATTGGATACAAAAGAACACTCTATTAATGATTTGCTGGATGATGCGCTGGCTGAAGTGCAGGATAGAATAGAGCTAAAGGGGATTTCCGTGCAAAAAGTCTACCAACCGGAAATCTGCAAAATTCAGGTAGATGCTGAAAAAGTCAAGATTGCTTTCATCAATCTAATTGTCAATGCGATTGAAGCTATTCAGGAAGAAGAAGGAAAGTTGGTCTTGAAAACGAGTGTGAAGGACAAAGTCTGCAAAGTTGAAATCAAAGATAATGGCAAAGGGATTCCACCTGAAAATATAGAGCGACTATTTGAACCCTTTTTTACAAGTAAAGTAAGTGGATCTGGACTTGGATTGACAAATACCCAAAATATCATTCTAAGCCATGGTGGATCTATTCGTGTTAAAAGTGAAGTAGGACGTGGAACCACCTTTCTGATCACTTTCAACCTGGCAGGTTGAAACTTCGGTCACCTTGTCGATCTAGTTATCAGCCAAATCCAGTAAAAATTTTACAATTAGCTTTAACTACAACTAAACCAATACGATTATCATCAATCAAAATGATATCATTCCAAGCAAATCTGGAAAGCTTTGATTTTAACCACTGGAGCTATCATGTGCCTGTGCCTGATGATATAGCAGCACAGATGATGGATGGAAATCATCGGCGTGTAAAAGTTAAATTTGAAACTTTAGGCCCATTTCCTATGGCTTTGATGAAGTCAAAGGAATATTGGTACATTTTGGTAAATCAAGAAATCCGAAAAAAGCTTGGTATCGATTCAGGTCATAAAGTAATGGTTGAAATAGAACGTGACCACAGTGAATATGGGCATGAAGTCCCAGAAGAATTTTCAGTTTTACTTGATCAAGATAAAGCCGGGTGCGCCTATTTTAAAGCTCTTACTCCAGGTAAGCAACGTAGCTTGATCTACATCGTCTCAAAAGTAAAAAATCCTGAAAGCCGTATGAAAAAATCACTCGCTATCCTACATCACCTGAGATTGGCAAAAGGAAGCTTGGATTTTAAACAGTTGAATGATATAATCAAATACTATAACAACTTATAGACAACTTCCTAAATAACAAATATTTATAGTATATACTTTTTCACCACATCAAGGATCAATTGTCCCAAAAGTTAGTTCTACCATTTTTACAGGAGAAGCGAAGTATTCCAATGTGCTTTAACTGTTAAATGCCCATGGTTCCCCGTCAACCGGAAACTTTAGCGGTTCCATAAACTTCCATGAATGAGCGCTGTACGTTCTAAGTGTGGCAGAAGCTTACTAATAACTCTTAGTTCAGTCTTCCTACCCCCCGTCCTTGTGATTTAAACCTGCACTTTGGAGCAGAAATGTACCAACACTATTTGCGTATTTATTTTTATTTGGATTTAATATAAATAAGAATAAATTTGAGAATTCTTAAGAGTCAACTAATGATATATACGAACTCAAACAGCTTGGGCAAATCGCCTTGGCACTGGCAATCAATAACTCACATTGATAATGATTTAAGGACTTCCCGAAAAGTCATTTGTAAACCTGGGATTCAACTCTACTTATATAAGAGTAGCCATCCTCATTTAAAGAAAGATAAATCCTAATGGTCAAAAAGGGGCTCCAATACCCAACTAACCATTCACCCTTTTTTTACTCCACCACATCCTAAATCACCACCAATATTTACTCGAGAAATGAAAACAATCTTACCTATGCTATTAGCATTGTTCTGCATACAGGCTTTTGCTCAAACCGGCACTATCTCAGGCACTGTAGCCACTTCGGACAACAAGCCTGCTGAGTTTATAAACATAATTTTGGAAGGAACTGGAAAGGGAACTATTTCCGATCACAAAGGGAACTATAGTATAAACAGCGTTCCTGCAGGTTCCTATACATTGGTTGCGAGTTTTGTTGGCCTGGAAACCCAAAAATCTCAGGTGACCGTATCAAGAAATCAGTCCGTTGAAATAAACTTTCAAATGAAGGAAAACATCAATGAGCTTCAAGAATTCATGGTAAAAGGCACTGGTAGCTATGTAGCAGAGAAAGCCTCCACATCTCTACGGGTGAATGCTGATCTGCTAGAAATCCCACAAAATATCATGGTGAGCACGCGCCAGACAATTGTAGATATGGGAGCACTCACCAAGAATGACATGCTCCGGTCAGTAAGTGGTATTTCAAAAACCTACGGGAGTGAACTCGATGTCAGTTTATTGATCCGTGGCACCGACGCCACCTATGGGACTTATCGGAACGGGGTGGGCGGCCCTATCTGGTGGAACGCCCAGGAAGATGCCGCCATGATCGAGCGGATCGAATTTGTAAAGGGACCAGCTGGGTTCATGCTCGCCAATTCCGAGCCGGGCGGACTGATCAATACGGTTACCAAGCAACCCACCCACCAGCGGATCACCGAAATCAACTTTGGGATGGGAAGCTTTAACCTGATCCGTGGATCTATTGATCTGGGTGGTGAACTGACACGGGATGGAAAGCTTACCTATCGTCTCAATGCAGGAAAGCACCATAGTGCGCAGTTTTATCAATTTGGTGAATTTGACCGGATGTTCGTCAGTCCTGCCATTACCTACGAGTTCAGTGACAACACAAGTTTTACCATTGAGCACAATTATGTAAAGGCTACCTCAGCAAGCAATGTTTTCAAGCATCCTACAATCGACAAAGAATTCTTTGCGCTACCCTATGATATGGCCATTAATGATCCCAATATGGGCAACTACCTTGGCGCAGATGTGTACACACGTATCCATCTTCAGCACAAGCTGTCAGAAAACTGGAAATTAAACATACAGGGGGCCCACATGACTACGGATTGGGACGGAATGGCCCTGTACACACAAGGGACAAATGCAGCCAAAGACACCATTATCCGCAGCTCCTTCAAAAGTGACTGGGACGGATATCTCTACAACATGCAGGCATTCATTGATGGCAAATTCAATACTGGAAAAATTATCGAACACAAGGTATTGATCGGCATCGACTACGGAGATGGTGGAGAGGTAAACAACTATGCCGGTGATTATGACAATCCGGAGCGACTTAAGCTTTCCATTAAAAATCCTATTTATTATTTACCTAAAGACAGCCTTACGAAATTTCCTGATAGCGGCTCCTTTTTGTCCACTAATAGGTGGCAGGCACTGTATCTCCAAGATCACATCAAAATTGCCCGCAAGCTGGTGGTTACACTCGCCGGTCGCTTCACCTACCTTGTGACGGGACAAGACTATAATAGCATAGATGACCCTGCCTATGAAATCAGTAGTACCGTCTTTACACCAAGGCTAGGCCTTACCTATCTATTTTCAGATCAGTTATCTGCTTTTGCTATTTATGACGAGAGCTTTGTGCCGCAGCGGGGAGCTGTTTGGGGAGGGAGTCGCCTTCGCCCATTGAAAGGAACGAATACTGAGCTGGGAATGAAAGGATTGTTCTTTGAGAAGCAACTTGTACTCAACGCCTCTGTGTACAACATCAAAAAAAATAACGTGGGAATTACCGATCCTATTCATGATGGTTTCATGCTAGAAACCGGCCAGATAACAGCGACAGGATTTGAATTTGATTTAAAGGGAGAGATCACTTCCAACTTTTCCGTAAATGCTAACTACTCTTATACCAATGCGAGGATCACCAAAGAAGATGATGTTACCCTTATTGGCATCAAGAACTACGGCACACCTGATCAGATACTGAATTTATTCTTAAAATATAAAATCACCAATGGTATTTTGAATGGCTTGGGTATTGGTGCAGGTTCACAATACATGGGCAGCAGAAGTGCGGTTTACTCAGGCTGGGGAGATAAATTAGGAAATAAGACCTTGCCCACATACAACCTTTTGGATGCATCACTCTCCTACTCCTTTGACAGATTGGCCATCAACTTGAATGTGTACAATCTAGCAAATAAAAAATATGCGAGCGATGGATATTACAATCCGGATTCAGATGAATTTATCTATACTCCGGGAACCCCGTTGAATTTTAGGTTACAAACAAGCTTTAAATTTTAGGTCTGATTAAAAACTACAAAACCCGGGAATTTCCTTCCCGGGTTTTCATTTGACCAAAAGTCAATTACTTTTCTTTGATTTTTGTCTTTTCTGCTTTAGCCAGCTTGTTAGATATTTTTTTTGGCCGACTCGCTCCAAAAGTCCCTCTATTAATTTTTCCTTTTTTGGTCTTCATGTCTCCTTTTCCCATTAGTACAGTTAATTAAAGTGTGAAACTTGAATTTTGAGCATAGCTCACTTTCCTAAATTTAGAAATTCATTTAGTTTAATGCTATAAGCATTAGCATATTTCCACATCCCTAAATCCGTAGGATGAGTACCATCTACGAAATCATCTACACCTAGACCGATCTCTTCCTTTGTGAGCATATATATTCCCTCTACTCCTTCTTTTTGCAGTTCAGTAAATACCTCTTTCAACCATTTGTTTAGTAAAACATAAACCTGTTTTCTGGGGTTATAAACAAGCCCATCTGAATAGCCATCGTGCTCGGTAAGCAAAATAGGCACTTGGGGATGCTTTTTTCGGATGGTCTCAACAGCATTGCGAAGCTTCCCTTTCACCTCCGCTTCGTTGGCTCCTTTTTCAGGGTTTAGGTTGGGCAGGCAATCCAGAATATACAGAGCAGCTTCCACCTCAGAAACCAAGTCAACCACTTCTTTTTCCATCTTGCCATTCCCTGAGAAAGCCAGGTTAACGATTGGATAATCAAGGTTTCTTCCAAGAATATTTGTCCAGGCCATACCTGCTCTTGAAGCGCATGCACCCTGGGCAATCGAAGTTCCATAAATTACAACCGGTTTCTCCTGACGTCGCGGCAGAAAATCAACTGTCGCCCCTTTGGTCACTCCAATGTTCAGATTGCTGATGGAATTATATAGCGGAAAGTACAGGTAATATTCAGCTGATTTGGAAAGAGATTCATCCACTTGAAAACGATAAGAAATAGTATCTCCAAATTCATAATTCCCTCTCACCCAAAGCCAGTTTCCAGCGGCATCTTTAGCATAAAGATCTACACCACTTACTCCGGTTGCCGGCATGTGGGGCATCTGCAAGCGCAGACCTGCTTGATAAGAAACGTGTATCTCCTCGCTTTCTGTAGTAAATCGAAGTAATAATCCCGCTGATTGCCGGGATAGATTCCACACAGGCTCCCTCACCACCCCTTCCGCTTCAGGTGGAAGTCTGTTAAAACCAATTTCTTCCCATCCACGGCCTTCCAATGAATTGATCATCTCAGTACTTTCGCCATACCACTGTATATCCTGTGCTGAAACTTCGACAGATACTAGTACAAAAAGGAGTGTAAGCAGGTTTAAAAATCTAGTTTTCATGAAGATATGATTGAATGAAGTTGGTAATCACAATGGGTTCAGTAGGCAATGGACACTGATAGTTGGCAGTCGCAGTGGACAGTACTGTGCAGGTAAGGCCCATTCTAAACACTGAATACTGAACAACTGAACGCTGAATTCGAACCGTAGACCCATCACCAATTACCACTGAAGATATCAGGGCTACGCCCCTTTGCTTTTCCAGTTGAACCCTTGTGTTCTACTAAGAGATCAGGGCTCTGCCCCTAAATTAGCATTGAATCTGAATACTGCTCACTGATCACTGCCCCTTACCCTTCTCCATGTGCATTTCTTTTATCTTCCTTCTTAAGATCTTCCCAACGTTTGACTTAGGAAGCTCATCTTTGAAAAAGACCTCTTTTGGACATTTATAGTTAGTCAGGAATTTGCGACAATGGTCAATTATCTGCTCTGCAGTGATTGATCTGTCATTTACGACAGCGTATGCAACAACTTTCTCTGTAGTCCTATCATCCGGCATTCCGATGACGCCCACTTCAAGCACTCCCGGAAAAGAAGCAATTACATCCTCCACTTCATTTGGATATACATTGAATCCAGATACAAGGATCATTTCTTTCTTACGGTCTACGATCTTGAAGAACCCGTCTTCATCTGTAACTCCAATATCACCGGTTTTGAACCAGTCTCCATGCATGACGTTTTTGCTTTCATCAGGACGTCTCCAATAACCCTTCATCACCTGCGGTCCTTTGATGCAGACTTCTCCCCGCTCACCTATTGGCAATTCATTTCCTTCATCATCCATGATGGTCATCTCCGTATTTGGAAGGGGCAACCCTATCGTACCGATGCGTTCTGTACCATCAATTGGGTTGCAACTTGCTACAGGAGAAGTTTCTGTCAATCCATACCCTTCAGCCAATGGTGTTCCAGTGACCTCCTTCCACTTCTCAGCAGTCGCTTTTTGAACTGCCATTCCTCCTCCTACAGCTATTTTCAAACCGCTAAAGTCCAATGTCCTGAATGACTCCTGGTTCAAAAGGCCATTGAACAGCGTATTCACTCCAGTGAAAACTGAAAACTTATGTTTGGATAAATCTTTACAGAAAGACTTCATATCCCTAGGATTAGTAATCAGCATATTATGAGCACCGATCTTTAGCATGGCCAGACAGTTCACGGTCAATGCGAAAATATGATATAGAGGTAGGGCCGTAATTACGATCTCCTCCCGCTCCTTCAATTTTGGTTTCATCCAAGCAGAGATTTGCTGCATATTGGCTACGATGTTGCCGTGTGTCAGTTCAGCTCCTTTGGATACGCCCGTGGTCCCTCCGGTATATTGTAGAAAAGCAGTATCCTCCAATCCCATGGTTAAAGGCTTGAAGTCCTGTTTTTGGCCAGATTTCATGGCCGATTTGAAGGATATTGCACTAGGAATTGAATATGCTGGTACCAGCCTTTTGATATGCTTGACCACTAGATTGACAATTGTTCCTTTCAAGCCTCCCAACAAATCCCCCAATTCCGTGATCACCACATGCTTTGCTGAAATATCTTTCAGGATCGGCTCTAATTTGTCTGCAAAATTTGCCAGGATAATTACCAGATCAGCTTCAGAGTCTTTATACTGATGTTTCATCTCTGAAGAAGTGTATAGTGGGTTAGTGTTCACCACGATCATTCCCGCTTGAAGGGCTCCAAACATCACGACCGGATACTGCAAACAATTTGGCATTTGGATCGCCACCCTCGCCCCTTTTTGTAGTTTTAAATCATTCTGTAAGAAGGATGCGAAGTCCTTAGTGAGTTTGCTTAACTCATTAAATGACATAGTTTTACCCATACACTCATAAGCAATAGCTTCACCATATTTTTGTACACTTTCGTGGAAAAGTTCAATGAGACTCGAATAGGCTTCAGAATCTACTTCTTTTGCCACGGATGATGGGTAATGTTGAAACCACGGAAAATCCTTCATAGGTTAATATTTTGGGGTAGATCAGTTTAGATGAATTACCTAAAAATGGCGTAATTCATCAAAATATAACTAATTATTTCAAAATTTTTCTTGCAATAAGTTCCTTCATGATTTCATTGGTACCGGCGTAGATACGCTGCACCCGCGCATCGGCATAGGCTCTAGCCACTCCATATTCCCACATGTAGCCGTAGCCGCCATGAAGCTGCACACATTCATCAGCTACCTTACACTGAAGCTCAGTCATATTGTATTTAGCCGCGGAGGCCATTGCGGAATCAAGTTTACCCTCATTATGGAGCTGCACCAGATGATCACAATATATCCTTCCCTGCTCTAAAGCCGCAGTCATCTCTGCTAATTTGAACCGGGTATTTTGAAATTCTGATAGCGGTTGGTTGAATGCCCTACGATGCTTCACATAATTGACCGTTTCCAGAAGCATGTATTCTCCTAAGGATACTGCGGCCAAAGCCACCACCAAGCGCTCTTGGGCTAGTTCCGTCATCAGGTATTTGAACCCTTCCCCTTCATTTCCCAACAAGTTCCCTTTAGGCACCCGCACATCTTCAAAAAACAGTTCGCACGTATCTTGAGCACGTAATCCCACTTTTTCAAAAGGAACTCCCCTAGAAAATCCTTTCATATCTCTATCCACAATAATCAAGCTGATACCTCTTGCTCCTCTACCGGGACTGGTCTTGACAGCTACCACCACCGCATCAGAAAGATATCCATTGGTAATAAATGTTTTGCTTCCATTTAGTAGATAATGGTCACCCTTGTCCTCTGCACGAGTACTTATTCCTTGTAGGTCACTTCCGGCCCCTGGTTCTGTCATGGCCACAGCCCCAATAAATTCTCCAGCAATCATCTTGGGAATATACTTTTGCTTAGCTTCCTCCGTCCCATAATGCAAAATATAGGGCATCACTATGTCGCTGTGAAGAGGATACCCTATTGCAGGACCAGAACAACCGCTCAATCCCAATTCTTCTATGAAAATAGCATTATACCTGAAATCCTGAATGTTAAGTCCTCCAAACTCTTCCGAAGCTTGAATTCCAAGAAACCCATTGGCTCCTAGTTTCTGCCAACTTTCTCTTGAAACCATTTTGTTTTTTTCCCATTCATCGTTGTACGGAGTGATCTCTTTAGCTATAAAATCCCGTACGCTCTTCCTGAACAGATCATGTTCCTCTGTGAAAAGAGTCCTTGGCAGTCCAAACATTTACTATTATTTAGATTATATTCTGATCAAAAATAAGAATTTCTTCAAATGAAACTGCCTGATGTCGTATGAATGACTAAGCGTGAGTATATTTTCATTGTTTGCCAGTTTATCCCTGAAAGAAGCATGTTCCAAGAAAAACAAAGATGAAAAACCCACTTTTACTGATGATCCTGTACCTCAATTAGCACTTTCAAACATTTCGACGGCCCGAGGGGATCACGGTTCCTTGAATTTCCTGCCAGGCTTATGTTCCACTGTACAGACGTGCAATCATTTTTGGTGTTCTTCAATATGGCCAAAAAAATCAAGCCCTAAACTTATAAAAGTAGGGCTTGATGCATTGATTGGTTTAGTACTCAAAAACGGATGATGCGGCTTCTACCTTTTACATCGGTAATATCTAAGTATACGTTGTCGACCTTAAGTCCGGTTAGTTTATAATCTTTGCGAAAGCCATCCGGTTGATCGACAAATTCTTGGTGAACAAGCCTATCATCTTGTTCAGTGTAGATTTTGACATCTACCCCAGCTTCTTCAAGGCCGATTACAGTAAGGTTAAGCGTATTAAAATTAATCTTTTTACCATAAGCCATAAGAGGATAAACTACAGGACCCGGCTCTATTTTTTCTTTGGTCTCAACTGTATAAATCACTTCCTCATCTTCTGTAGTAATCCTTACCTGATACTCAGCGCAAGGCAAATCATTCAAATTATAAGGTACCCGGAGATCTTCATCCGCTTTAACATTCCGCTGATGAAGTTTCTTTCCGGTCATATCCAGAATTGCGATTTTTGCTTTGCCTACACCTTCTTTAAGGTGAACGTCAATCTTCTTGTAAGTAGCATGTACATTAGTCAAGGCCATTAAATCTTCAGCATCAATTGCTGCAAAAGTATTTGATGCTAAAAGTGCCGCCAGTGCGAACGTGAATAAGGTTTTCATAATAGTGTTGGTTTAGAGTTATGATTCTTTCACTTGCGAACCATGTACCAACCCTTTTGAAAAGGGATTTAGCAGTTCCTCCTTCCACTTCTATATTTAGAAAAAATTAACATTTACGTAAAATAAAATTTGGCGGTTCGTACTCTAAAACCAATAAAAATGTCTTTAAAGTGATCAAATCTGTAAAAACTTGTATCAACTCCGAACAGATTATTGTTTTGTGCCCAGAAAATAAGGTTGCAGCGTATTGTGCAGGATCAAAAAATTAAATTTTTAAAAAATTATAAACCCCTGATCAAAAGATAATTGACAAAAATAAACCTGTGCGATTTTGTACAGACCTTGTTCGCTCAGACACATATTTTTGATTAAAATCAATTCATTTTCGCTCTAGTTCCTTGGTCTGTGTCCACACAGACCAAAATTATTGACAACCCTCCTGAATTAATATTTCAGGGCTACACCCCTCTGCTTTTCCTGTTAATACTTTTCTATTAAGAGGCCAGGGCTACGCCCCTTAATTATCATTAATCAGCAAACCTTATAGCTGGTCTTTGTAAACTGAACACTGCGTAAACTGAACACTGCCTACTTGATATTTATCAGCAGGCTCTTGACTCTTGGTTCTCTCTTCTTGGTCCTTGATTCTCCCTTCTCGGCTCTTGATTCTTGATTCTCTCTTCTCGCCTCTAGTCCCGTAACTCAGCATTAAGTGCTTTCACCCGATCTTTGATATCTACAGTAGAAATATCCAAATCGCCCGAAGTAGCGGTAAGAAAATCGCTGACTGCACCGGCATGAGCTGTAGATTTTCCTTCGGCAAGTGTCACATACCGCATGGTAGACCAAAGTAAGGTCTTCAGCTGGGTCTTGCTATCGTCGGTCATGTAATACTCGATCACGATAGTATTATGATTATGCCAAATGATCCTGCTCATAATCCTGACCCACTCACCTACCATGGCAGGTTTTACATAGGAAATATTGTGATTGTAAATCACCCAGGCAGCCTTATACTTCTTGATGAAATCCATTACTTCTACCCCATAAAGTTTAGGAACCTGATCTTCCCTTGCATTGAAGAAGTAATCAAAGTATTTGGCATTGTTCAAATGGCGCATTGGATCGCAATCTTGAAATCGGATCAGCACACGGCTTTCCGTTTCTTTGGGATAATGCTTCTCCGGGTTGTATTCAAACATAGTTGGCTTGTTTTATAATTTTGATGTATGGTCTCTGGATTACGATACGAAATACGATTTACAGGATCTTTACTTTTAAGCAGATCAAATCAGTCTCCTTAATTTATTAGACGCTGCCAATTGGGAATTTCAGGGCTACATCCTGCATCAATCTCCCGTCTCTGTCACGTCCTGAATTTTGTTGACACTTTTATTGTTTTACACTGCGCCTTCCTTGAATACCCTGAATCGAGTTCGACCTACTCTGGGGTCGGGATTCTGTCCGGCCTGCGATTTTCTATCCATAGTTAACGCTGTTGGCATTATTTCGGAATCGCGTTATCCAATTGAAAAGCTTACTCTGATTTTTCCCTTACTTGATACCTTGTACTTGATACTAGGTCATATCAACTGATTCTTGTCTTCCGTCTTCTGTCCCCTTCTTCCGTCTCCTGTCTCCCGTCTTCCGTCTCCCAACCATCTTCCCACGTTATTCTAACTCTGAACTAGTAATAACTATCACACCCTTCTTTTTCATTTCTTCTAAAGCTTTATTTCCATCTTCCGGTGATAGATTTACCGCCCGGGTAGCATCCTTTAGCAGAAAAGTCTTAAAGCCTAAGCTAACAGCGTCTAAGGCAGTGAATTTAACACAGTAATCCTGTGCAAGACCTGTGACGTACACTGTATCCACCCCATTCCCCTTCAAATAATCACCCAATCCTGTGTCACCCAGTCTGGCGTTGTCAAAAAAACCTGAGTAGGAATCCACTTCTGGATTTTTACCCTTCTGAAATACCTTCTCCCAATCTGCTTGATCCAGATCAGGATGAAATTCACTTCCTTCTGTTCCTTGCACGCAGTGCACAGGCCAGAGTATCTGTTGCAGCCCATGAAGCTCCACAAATTCTCCAACTTGCTTGCCCGGATGATTTGCTGCAAAACTCTTATGATCTGCCGGATGAAAATCTTGGGTGGCTACTATCCGCTTAAATTTCTTTTGCAACTGATTGATTATCTGGATCACTTGATCTCCTTCAGGAACAGCCAAAGCGCCAGCAGGAAGAAAATCATTCTGTACATCCACTAGTATCAGTGTACTATTTTCATTCGCTTTCTCCATTGTCAAATTGCTTTGCTTTCAATATTAATTCCATGCGCAAATTATGAAGATTCTCCTCCAACCCCACTGGATACAGGTGGGGATTCACCAGACGCTTATGAGTTTTGTCCAATGCTCCCAACTGCTGACGCACCCGCTCACGGATCTGCAAAATTTCAGGAAGTTTATAGGTTAGTTTCCCTTTTTTAAAGATAGGCTTAAGTAGAATTTCTTCTTTATAGAATACAGGCATGAGGCGCTTTCTCCGTGTTGGATCATTTGGATCTATAATCAAGGCAGCTTTTGGATTAATGTCCTGTCCTTCAAGATAAATCATGTCAGCGACTGCTTTACCACTTGAATAATAGCGCTTTATCGAGTAAAAACCGGGAATATTGATCTTCATGGATTGTTGGGAAAGCTTCAGTTTGGGCTCCCAAGTCCCATCTTCCATCCTGATCGCAGAAAGTTTGTACACTCCACCCAAAGCAGGTTGATCAAATGCCGTCACCAATTTGGTACCTACTCCCCACACATTAATTGAAGCCTCCTGTACTTTTAAGGAAGTGATAATATGCTCGTCCAAATCATTGGAAGCTACTATTTTGGCTTCAGGAAATCCTGCTTTATCGAGCATGTCGCGAGCAATATTACTGAAGTAAGCTAAGTCACCTGAATCTATCCGGATGCCCTGCATCTCTTTTCCTTTGCTCCGCAATGCTTTGCCTATTATAATTGCATTTTTGATTCCGTTGACCGTATCGTATGTATCCACCAGAAACACGCATTGATCTGGAAATGCATCTGCATAGGCTTCAAATGCTTCTATTTCCGTTTCAAAGGACATGATCCAACTATGGGCATGGGTTCCTGAAACTGGAATTCCAAAAAGCTTTCCAGCCATTACGTTGCTGGTGGAAGCACAACCTCCAATATATGCAGCACGTGACGCGGCCAGCCCTCCATCGATTCCCTGCGCCCTTCTCAATCCAAATTCCAAAATGGGCTCTCCCTTGGCAGCTAAATTTATTCGTGCTGCTTTGGTAGCAATCAGGGACTGAAAGTTCACAATATTCAACAGTGGCGTTTCTAAAAGTTGACATTGGATTAAAGGGCCCTTTATGCGTATCAATGGCGTGTTAGGAAAAACCACCGTGCCTTCTTCCACTGCATCTACATCGCAGCTGAACTTCATTTTCTCCAAATAAGCTATAAATCCTGATTCGAAAACCTCGGACCCGTCTTTAGTTTTCATTTTAGCGAGAAAATCAAGATCCTCTTTTGAAAATCGGAATCCTTTGCAGAAATCTACCACGTATTCCAAACCTGCAGCTAGCGTAAATCCTCCTTCAAACGGATGCTTTCTAAAGAACAAATTGAACACAGCCTCCTGCTCAGCTTTCCCTGATTTCCAATAGGCATAAGCCATCGTCAGTTGATAGAAATCAGTGAGCAGAGCAAGAGAGCCTTTGTATAAGTCTTTAGTGATTTTCATCGTGTACAGTTTTGCGTTTTCAAAAATAACCTGCTTTGTGATTCTGTCAAATGTATTATGTTGTCTGCTTCACCCGCATATTTAGAAGTATGCCGATCAGTACGAGACCCATTCCAATGTATGCCATTGCACTGAATGTCTCTTCAAAGAAGAAGAAGCCAAAGATCAGTGCATACACTATTCCTATGTAAGTAAGACTGGATATCTTAGCAACATTGGCGTTTTGGTAAGCGACGGTCAAGAAGTACTGTGCGGTCTGCGTACAAATGCCAATAAAAAGCAATATTGCCCAGTCCAAACCAACAGGATTGACCCAACCGAATGCCGCAACAACTGAGGCGAAAGGTAAAGCCACCAATGGAAAATAGAAAATGATTACCAATGGATGTTCATTATTCTTGAGCCTGCGGATCACATTGTAAGCAAGTCCTGAGAAGATCGCTGATATAAGCCCTATGACAACCCAAAATGGTTCCACTCGTGCATCAAATCCTTGCACCACAATGACCCCAGCAAAGGAGATAGCGAAATATAAATATTGAATTGGCTTCACGCGCTCTTTGAGCAGGAAAATCCCGAAAATGGTTGTGAAGATGGGTGATAAATACTGCATGGTAACAGCACTGGCCAGCGGAATATTTTGAAGTGTATAAAAGAAGGAAATCAATCCAATAGACCCTACCACCCCACGGACTATCAACAATTTTTTGTTATTCCCAAAGACATTCACTTTCTGCTTTTTTAGGACGATATAGCTGAATATCAAGGAGAATATCGATCTGAAAACAATAATTTCTATGGCAGGAATATGAGGAATGAACTTTACAGCTACATTCATCAGCGCGAAAAATATCCCAGCCAAAAGCATGGACTGAACACTTGTAATTTTCAAGACGTGATAAATTCAGAGTACAGACTTTTTAAGGATTTTGGGCTTCCAATAGTTCAGCATTGGACTAAAAAAAGAGGAAAAGGTGTGGTGAGGGATGTGGAGTGCTTGATGTAGGGTGTGGGGTGTGGGAAGTTGTGGGATGTTGATGCCGCCGTTCGTGCTCACGAATGGCTCCAGTTTCATACTGGAAAACATGAGCAAGGCCCACCTCTGGGAAATTTAATGTAGGAAGTTAAAATTTGATGCTTGAAATTTGACGCTGTGGACCGCGGCCCCTTGTATTTTCTGAAGATTTAGAAACGAACTTTTCTACCGCAATCAGGTTTTAGTTTTATGGCATTAAAAATCGGACAAACAGCACCAGAATTCGAACTTGAATCTACTGGAGGCAAAAGAATAGATTCATCAAGTGACCTTAAGGGCAAAGGGTATATTCTATATTTTTATCCCAAAGATTTTACCAAAGGCTGTACCGCCGAGGCCTGCGAGTTCAGGGACCAGTTTGAAGCTTTTCGAAATCTTGACATTCCGGTCTTTGGAATCAGTAAAGATGATATTCCCACACATGAGCGGTTCAAATTAGCACATCGGCTTCCATTTGACTTGCTTTCGGATAAAACCGGAGAAATCTGTAAAGCTTATGATGCATTAATTCCTTTGATCAAAATGCCGAAAAGAATTACCTATTTAATTAATCAAGAGCATCGGATAGCAGCGGTATTTTCGGATATGTTTGAATCGAAGAAACATATTGAAGCTATGCTGGGCGAATTGGAGAAATAACGTCAGAGAATCAGCCCATCTTTCATCACCACTTTCCTGTCGGCCAGTTCCGCCAATTCCTCATTGTGGGTGACGATTACAAAAGCTTGCCCCAATTCCTCGCGAAGCGTCAGAAATAGTTGATGAAGGCTTCTCGCGTTTTGAGTATCCAGGTTACCACTGGGTTCATCCGCAAAAACCACCGAAGGACTATTGATCAGGGCTCTCGCAACGGCCACGCGCTGCTGCTCTCCTCCTGAGAGTGTGGAAGGTTTATGATCAAGTCTGCTGGAAATACCCAACAATTCGGCAAGTTCGCCAGCTTTCTTTTGAAGTTCCTTCTCAGATGTATTGCTGATGTATCCAGGAATTAAAATATTTTCTTTGGCGGTGAATTCAGGAAGAAGATTGTGAAACTGGAAGATAAATCCGATCTGTTTATTTCTGAATTTGGCCAGTTCATCTCCTTTTATTTTGAGAAGATTTAGGCCATTCATTTCTAATAATCCCTGATCTGGGTGATCCAAAGTTCCTAAAATATGGAGCAGTGTACTTTTTCCTGCTCCTGAAGATCCTACTATTGAAACTATTTCTGAAGAAGAAATTTCTAAGTCTACTCCTTTTAAAACTTGGAGGCTTCCATATGATTTATGGATTCCATTGGCTTTCAGCATGCTAACTTTTTTATTGACCCAAAAATAGAACAAATTCTGCTTCTTGAAGGCTTCAAAAGAAAGAAAGAAGGTCATTCAATCGAAAAAAAGGCAAAATTCAGGTTTGATTTATCGGGACATAGCGCTTAACTTCGGGCAAAAATTTCCAAAGGATGAATATTCACGAATATCAGGCTAAAGAAGTATTAAAAGGTTACGGAGTAAGGATTCAGGAAGGTATAGTCGCCGACACACCTGAGGCCGCTCATGAAGCAGCCGTTAAGTTAAACGAGCAAACCGGTACTAGCTGGTACGTGATTAAGGCTCAGATCCACGCAGGTGGTCGTGGAAAAGGAAAGATCAATGAAACTGGGTCTAATGGTGTCGTACTGGCAAAGAAGCTAGAAGACGTATCAGAAAAGGCTAAAAATATTCTTGGGGGTACGTTGGTAACTCATCAGACGGGCCCTGAAGGAAAGAAAGTAAATAAAATCTTGGTCGCTGAGGATGTATATTATCCGGGTGATTCAGAACCAAAAGAATATTATTTGTCCATCCTACTGGACAGAGCAACTGGAAGTAACGTGATTATGGCCTCTACCGAAGGGGGAATGGACATCGAGGAAGTTGCTGAAAACCATCCAGAAAAAATCATTAAGGAATGGATCGATCCTAAAGTAGGTCTTCAGGGTTTCCAAGCTAGAAAGGTCGCTTTCAAACTTGGATTGACTGGAAATGCTTTCAAAGAAATGGTAAAATTCATAGCTGCACTTTACAACGCATATGAAGGCACAGATTCTTCCCAGTTTGAAATCAACCCCGTGCTGAAGACCTCTGATGACAAGATCTTGGCAGTGGATGCGAAAGTAAACATCGATGACAACGCGCTATACAGACATAAAGATCTTGCAGCACTCAGAGATGTGGCTGAAGAAGATCCTTTGGAAGTAGAAGCAGGTGAATCAGGACTGAATTATGTGAAGCTTGACGGAAACGTAGGTTGCATGGTAAACGGTGCCGGTCTTGCGATGGCGACTATGGATATGATCAAGCTAGTAGGTGGTGAGCCCGCTAACTTCCTTGATGTAGGAGGAGGAGCAAATGCTACTACGGTAGAAGCTGGATTTAGAATTATCCTTCAGGATCCCAATGTGAAGGCAATATTGATCAATGTCTTTGGTGGAATCGTAAGATGTGACAGAATTGCTAGCGGTGTAGTTGAAGCTTACAAAACAATTGGCGATATTCGCGTTCCGATTATTGTAAGACTTCAGGGAACTAATGCCCAGGAAGGTGCTAAGATTATAGACGATTCAGGATTAAAGGTATTCTCTGCAATTACATTGAAAGAAGCTGCGGATAAAGTACAATCTGTACTAAGCGCATAAATAGATTTATAGTACGCACTCGTAGTTCAACTGGATAGAATATCGGATTTCGGCTCCGAGGGTTGAGGGTTCGAATCCTTCCGAGTGCACCAATAGCCCCAGGTAAAAGCCCTGGGGTTCACTATTTAAACTCCTTGAAAATTGAAATTCAGCCATATTTAGCTGGAAAATCTGAAGCAGAATTAAACTTAATAAACTGACTTTCAATACATTTTGGATTAATATATTCAATTTTCAAGCCGCTCTAAAACCTGTAAAGAAATTCTTTACAGGTTTTTTTATTGGCTAAAACCACTAAAATTTTCACAATTACCTGTAATTCCAGTGCGTCAATCGTGTAGTTCACCTCCTCGAAAAAAAAGACGCACTGAGAACAGCTTAGATTATTGATTACCATCATGTTCAAATAGATCTTACTTGCCTTGATACAGTTGTCAACGGTGGTCAGCAACATTCCTTTTTCTCAATGGTTTCAAGTTAAGCCTTCAGGTGGTGCCAGTAAAGACATATTCCCACCACCCCCAATTTGGCTACAAAAGTTCTCAGTTCTACTACAATGCTGTATGTTTTGTGGCAGAGATTTGTATAATCAATTAATAAAAAGAAAGAACATGCAATCAGAACAAAAGAAAATTGCCCTAATCACCGGAGCTAATACAGGAGTTGGTTTTCAAATAGCCAAAGCCTTAGTGAAAAATAACTACATCGTCTATGTAGGCGCACGAAATCCGGAAAAAGGGAATGATGCCGTAAGTGAACTTGGGGGAAATGCAACGGCTGTTGAGCTGGACGTTACTAAAAATAGTACGATCCAATCAGCTGCAGCGCAAATCCAGAAAAAACATGGCCATTTGGATTTATTGGTAAATAATGCGGGAATTTCTAATGCAGGGCGTAAAGGGAGTATGGAGGAAATGCTTGCTGCACAGATGCCAAGTGTAGCATCCATCTCAGAAATGAAAAAGGTATGGGATACCAATGTTTTTGGCGCTTTAGCAGTTACACAGACTTTTCTTCCTCTTCTTCACAAATCTTCTGCTCCAAGAATTGTAAATGTATCAAGCAGTTTGGGTTCACTTACGCTGAATCAGAACCCTTCTAATCCCTATAGAAAAAGCTTTGATGCAATCTACGGTGCTTCCAAGGCAGCAATGAATGCAATTACGGTTTCTCTGGCAAATGAGCTTGAAGGCACGAATATTAAGATAAATGCGGTAAGTCCCGGCTTTACAGCGACTGCACTTAATAATTTTCAGGGAACGGACTCGGTAGAGGAAGGTTCAAAAGAACCCATCCGTGTGGCACTGGATGAAAGTGGCGTTTCCGGAAGATTTACAGGACCCAATCAGGAAGTATATCCTTGGTAAAACAGCCAATTTGCCTGCAATTCCTGCGGGATGTTGCAGGCAATTATTTACTATCTTCAAAAGATGAAAAAAGAAAAAAAACTAATCCGCTTTCAGAGCATTTCAGAAATACATGATGCATGCGGTCTTCCCAAACCGAAACATCCTCTGATCAGCATGACTCATTGTGGCAGCAACACCAAGTTCGACCTCAGCAACGGCCCAGTCTATGATGTGCTGAATTTTTATAAAATTCTATTGGTTACCGAGCGCCAGGGAAAAATGAAATACGGCCAGAGCCATTACGATTTCAATGAAGGAAGTCTGATGTTTTTAGCACCCAATCAGTTAGTGGGATCTAGCGGAGACGACCATCTGGCAAGTGCGCGTGTGTTATTGTTTCATCCTGATTTTTTACTGGGGTTTCCATTATCAAACAAAATAAAACAGTACCAATATTTTTCATATTCAGTGAATGAGGCCCTGCATTTATCCGATCAGGAAAGAGAGGTATTGCTGTCTCTTTTCAAAATTATCGAAGAAGAATTAAACAGCCGGATTGACGAATTCAGTCAGGAAGTCGTCATTGCACAGCTGGAACTTTTGCTGCATTATGCCAACCGATATTACAAGCGGCAATTCATCACCCGAAAAGTTGTCAACAAGGATATCCTTCAAAATACAGAAGCTATTTTAGATGACTATTTCAACGAGCAGACCACCCTGCTAAGTGGTATTCCTACAGTTCAGTATGTAGCCGAAAAACTCAATATTTCAGCCGGATATTTAAGCGATACCCTGCGTTCACTTATTGGACAAAATGCCAAACAGTACATCCATTTTAAACTCATTGAAAAAGCCAAAGAGAAGCTATCCACCTCCGAATTATCCGTAAGTGAAATTGCTTACGAACTAGGTTTTGAACATTCACAATCTTTCAATAAACTTTTCAAGCAAAAAACGAAGCAAAGTCCCTTGGAATTCCGGGCGCGATTTAATTAGTTGATCTGATTGATGGATGATATAACGTTGAAATTGATCCTCAAAGAGATATTCGTTATTTTCAAAACAGTTCATCGCTACTGCCGGTGCTGTTATATTACTTTATTGACCATACTGCTATGGCGGATCCTGTAAAAGCCTTCGGTCAGAATAAGCCTACAACTACGGGTGCGTACTAAATCTATTGTGCTAAGTACAGGTGGTAAGGATTTGTAGGGGTCTTTGTATTTCTTTCCGTGCACTTTGTAGCTAAATATCCAGGAAATAAAATGCTCGCCAAATTTCGGCAAGCATTTTAATATTTATCAAATATTTGTACCTCCATCAATTGTGAGTGAGGCTCCGGTAATGTATTGCGAATCCGGACTTGCTACGAAAGCGACCAAAGAAGCAATATCATCTGGTTTTCCGAAGCTGTCTTGGGCCATCAGGGACAACTGACCCGCAGCAAACTCACTGTTGGCAGGATTCATATCAGTATCCACTGGGCCAGGTTGAATTAGATTTGCTGTCACCCCAGATGGTCCAAGATCTCTTGCGAGGCCCTTTGTCAATCCTATCAATGCGGATTTACTCATCGCATACAAGCTACCTCCTTGAGTTGGCATCCGATCTGCCTGGCAACTTCCAATAGTGATAATTCTAGCTCCACGCTGCAAATGTGGTACAGCAGCCAATGTAGCTGCAAAAACACCTTTGACATTTACATCCATTGTTCTGTCGTATTGCTCCAGACTAAGATTGGAAATATGATCATACATGCCTATTCCTGCATTGTTTATCAAAATATCCAATCTTCCGAAATGCTCAACAGTAAAGTGAACTGCAGCCGTGACTTGCTCGGAAAGACCCGAATCTGCCTGAAAAGAAATTGCGTCTCCTCCAGCTGCGTTAATTTCATCAACTAGTTGAATTGCAAGCTCAGCATTGTTCTGATAAGTGATCAAAACCTTCGCCCCTTCCGTGGAAAGTTTTCGTGCAATGGCTGCACCGATTCCCCGGCTCCCGCCGGTAACCAATGCTACTTTGTCTTCTAATTTCTTCATGCTAGCAAATTTAAGCTATACTATGTAGCTTTGCAGGCTACACGTAGATTGTTAACTACTAACAAAAAAGTAAGTATGGCAAAAAAGGCAAATTCTACCAACTCCATTAATGAGGCGAATCTTCTAAAAAATTGTGGTGTCGTAAAAGCATTATCGATTATCGGAGGCCGCTGGAAGCCTACCATTTTGTTCAGTTTGCTTGAAACAAAGCAACGATACAATGAGCTTCACAAATCAATTGAGGGGATTTCTGAACGCATGCTTGTGGCACAACTTCGTGAACTTGAAGCGGATGGGCTCGTGAAGCGTATTGTTTATGCTGAAGTGCCACCCAAGGTAGAATATGAATTAACTGACAAAGGCAGGTCTGCAGAGACAATTCTTCAAGAGCTTTCTAATTGGGGTATGTACCAAATGCACCAACGGGGCGATGGTCTGCATGAAAAATATAAATAAAAAAGTGGCTGCCTTCTAATTCTGTTATGCTGAGATTACAAGTGAAGCGATGTATTTCTAATATACTTAGATATATAAAGAAGAATTCTTCACGCTGTTCGCAATGAGGGATGTTTTTGAGGCAGCCACTTAATTATACATTTCAGAAAGATTATTAAAAGTCAAACAAGTCTCCCAAGAATGAATCCTTCTTCTTATAAGGCTTCCGCTGTGAATCATAGTTCCGATGTCCTGAACCAATATTTCCTTGGTTATATCCATCTCTTTCACTATAAGTACCATAGGGAGACTGTCCGGTATTGACTGCTGAACGTTCTATGATTTTATCCAATTCTCCCCTATCTAACCAGATGCCCCGGCAACTTGGACAGTAATCGATTTCAATTCCATTCTTATCACTCATCAATAGGGTTTCACTGCAATTTGGGCACTTCATAATAGGATGTTAAATTTTAATATTAGTAATCAAAGTTTTTACACCTACTTGGACGAGGGTATCATCTCTAAGGTTTTAAAGTTATTGAATTTGATCAATCAGTTGCCATGAACCTATTCCAACAAAAAATTTTCTGACGCCTGTATACCCTGCATTTTCAAGTATCAATTACCAGAATGGCTTTTCAACTACTGGAATGGACTTCATGTTTTTTCTACAAATGGCTAGGTTTTAAATTTTCATGGTCCCGTTCCACCACTTCTATGATCCTTTTATACCTTGTTTCCGGTCTCTTGGCTAGCGTAATCCATTGAAGAATTGCTTTTTTTGAAGACTTGCTGAAATTTTCGAAATTATTCATTGCAACGGGGGAGTTGAGAAATTCAGCTTCTAAATCTACAGGAACAATCAACTCTTCTACTTGATCTAGAATTGTCCAAGATCCATTTTGCTTTGCCACTTCAATACTGTTGTAGCCAGCCGCAGACATTTGTCCAGTTTCAATTAAGAATTGTACTTTTTGCTTGTTTATTTTCGACCAAGTGCTCTTTGCTTTTCTTCTGCTGAAAAATTGATGGGATGATTCTGCATCTACCTTTATCTTCTTGCTATCGATCCAGCCAAAGCATAATGCTACATCTACGGATTCACTCCATGTGATTGATTTCTTTGTTGAATTCTTAGTATAACAAACCAGCCATACACCTTGTTTAGAAAGATGATTTTCTTCTAACCAATTTCGCCAAGCTTCCACGCTTGATGGATAAAAAATTTCTATAGCTGTGTCATGCATAAAATCGCTTCCTGAGGCTCCTAAGTTAGTTTCAATGAACAAAAAATTCTTTTTCCGGCCCTCGAATTGTACACTAAAGATACTCAAGAATTTTTATAAGTTGGAATATCCTCAACAGTCGGAATTATGAAATTCCAAAATTTTTGGCTAAAAATTTAAGCAGGACCTTGGAGACTTCAGTTTTCTATAATGACTTTGCTGCCTTGCAACTTGCTATGACACCCATTTTTAAGCCATTGCCTTAGAAGTTTTTCTTGCACCTAGATTTATACACATTTAGGACTTCATCGATGAAGCTAAAAATATTAAGAAACGAAAGCTGATCTACTTCAAGCCTCTTTTTTAACTAATTTTTGTAGATAGAATTAACTCATCTGGGGGAGTAAAAGCTAACTTTCAAAAAAAATATATTCCTGATATTTGAGTGAATTGATTTTTTACTTTAATTCGTACCAATTAACTATTAAAAACTGCTTTCTTATACTACTATGGAGGATTTTGACGACGACGATTTCGAACAAGATGATGATTTTGATGCGGAATTTGAAGATGATTATGATCTGGAGGACACTGAGGACATTGCTGATGACAGCATCTTAGATTTTGATGATGATGATGAATTTGAAGATGAGGATTTAGATGAGGATTTTGACGACAATTTCTAAAAATTTATGTCTATTTGCCTTCCGTTGCAGAATTCTTTGGTTAATTCCCCAATAGAATTTAACTTCGGGCAATCTTTAGCATTTCAATACATCTCTCATGATACTACTTGATATTTTCGTTTCCCCGCTTGCAGGCGGCGCACAGACTTTTCTAACAATAGTTTGTGTATTGGCTGGTTTAGGCGCAGGAATTACAGCAATAGACACTCGAAGCACCTTTACGAAAAAGAAAAAAGCTGATCATTGATAGGTTAATGATCCAAAATCTTAAAAGAGGCTGTCTCAAAAGAAGTGACAGCCTCTTTTTTATTCGGGGAGGTATCTGATCAATTTTCGTACAGCCAAATCTCAGGCTCTTGAATTGACTTATGAGACAGCCTCTTTTTTATGCCCAGTCTTCCAACTGCTTTAACTCTTTTAAACTCTCCTTAAGGTTAATCCTTGCAACATCTTGGTAATTTGGTTTTGAAAAGTCAAGCTTTGGAAGCTGTATTACGTGATCAAATTCTTCCGCACCTGTTGAGCTTCCGCCTGTAATCAGTATTATTTTTTTGTTCCAGCTCCTAGCCAGCTTCATTAATTCGAAACAAGCTTTTCCTTCTGCTGATTGATCATCATATTGCCCTTCTCCTGTTATCACCCAATCAGCATCTTGGACCTTCTTTTCTAGGCCTATCTTTTTAAAAAAATATTTGGAACCAAACTCAATCTTTGTTTCAAAAAAAGCTGATAATCCCAACGCTATCCCACCTGCTGCTCCGAACCCAGGAAGATCAACAAAATCTGTCCTGATTTTATTCGCCAACTTATTTGCTACAGCTTTAGCTACACGCTCAAAGTCCTCCATATCCGTTAGTTTCAGACCCTTTTGCGGACCAAAGACGGGGATAGCCCCATAAGCACCGAAGAAAGTGCTCTGAACATCACAAAGGCAGGTAAATTTGATTTTTGCCTTGTTTGGAGACAATTGAATATGCCGGATAGCAGAAAGATATCCCGGTGCAAACAGGGTCAATTCTCTTCCTTTTTCATCTAAAAATGAAACACCCAGAGCAGCTAATATCCCAGTTCCCAAATCAATCGTAGCACTTCCTCCGAGTCCTAAAACAATTTCCGTCGCACCAAGACCAATCGCTTTCTGGACTAAAAGTCCTGTCCCGTAACTAGAAGCCACTTCAGGTTGTTTGACTTGATTGCCTAATGATGCTATTCCTGAAGCCGAAGACACATCTATATACGCCTTCTTTTGATCAGCATCCCAGCCAAACGTACCGTTGATAGGTCTTCCATAAGCATCCAAAGAAATTGCAGACTCTTTCGCTAACTGGAGACTTTCAGTCAACAATTCACATGTCCCATCTCCCCCGTCTGCAACAGGTGCTAAAACAGCGCCAAAATCAGGGCAATTTTCATACAAAAATCGGTGTATTATTTCTCCTGCTTCACGGGCCCCCATGGTCCCTTTGAATGCATTTGGAGAAATTAATACATTCATATCTTACTTATATTTCTGGAAGTATGCTTTTGCCGCAGCTTTCACTTTCGGTGCGAGGACAATGGTAGAAATCATAGTGGGAATCGCCATGATCGCATACATCCCATCTACAAAACTGATCACTACATCCAATGATACTACTGCGCCGATGGCAATAGTAGCTAGGTAGAAATAGTTGTAATAATCCGCTTTATCTGCCCCAAAAAGATAATTAAAACATTTGTGCCCGTAATAGGAGTACGTAAACATGGTCGATAATGCAAAAATCAACACTGCTATCATTAACAAATAGCGGCCAAATAAAGGAAGCGCCATGTCAAACGCTGCCAATGTCAGCCTTACTCCATCAGAATCAGTAGACTGCCAAACTCCCGTAAGCATGATCACCAACGCTGTAAGTGTACATACTACGATCGTATCTATAAATGGGCCTAACATAGCTATTAGCCCCTCTCTTATCGGTTCATTATTCTTGGAAGCACCATGGACCATTGGAGCAGTTCCTATACCTGCTTCATTGGAGAAGGCCGCTCTCCTGGCACCAATGATAATCACTGCTCCCACAGCACCTCCGGCCATTGCTTCTCCGGTAAATGCATCGGTGACTATTGTCATAAGCATCTCAGGTACATCCCCCAAGTACTTAAAGACGATCAATATCACAGTTATAAAATACAGACCTACCATAAAAGGCACCAACTTGGAGGCCACTGAAGCAATTCGTTTAATTCCTCCCAAAATCACTACAGCCACCAGTAGCATCAATGTAATCCCTATAATCCAGCGGAGCTTTTCACCAAAGTCTACCCCAAACATAAATAAATGTTCACTACTGTTCAGGCCAGCAGGCTCAAGTATTACCGTTTTTAGTACTGCCGTAAGTTGATTTGCCTGAAAAATAGAAAGAAGCCCCATGATACCTGCCACACAGAAAATCACAGAAAGAAACTTCCATTTCTTTCCCATCCCCTCTTCGATCACATACATGGGACCACCCTGAATCTCTCCAGAACTGTCTTTTCCCCTATACATGATGGCCAAACTACAGGTATAAAATTTGGTAGCCATACCCACAAACGCAGATATCCACATCCAAAATATGGCTCCTGGGCCGCCCATGTTGATGGCGATAGCCACTCCACTGATATTTCCTAAACCTACTGTGGCTGCAATAGCAGAAGATAATGCCTGAAAGGAAGTAATCTGGCCCGGCAGCAGGCTATCATCATATTTCCCCCTCAGTAATCTTATCGCATGACCCATTTTTCGGAATGGAACAAAGCCAGAATGTATTAACAGGATCAATCCTCCGCCCATTAATAAAGCCAGCATTGGCGTTCCCCAAATCCAGTTTGCAAAGGAAATTATATATTCTCCCATTAATTATTTTTTGTATCTGCCCAACTATCAAAGCTAGAAAGCATATGACTAAATAAAAATCCGATTATCTATTAATGTCGTGAGCCAATCTGAATATTTGATTTAGAATTTATATGCAATCCCAACCCCTTAATGATGGACTAAAGCGATGTTCACCTCTCATATAATTCTGAATACTCAAAAGACAACAATCATATTAGCCTCATTTTCTTCAAATTCAAAGGAATTCAATGAAGGATTGTAAAAAAGCTAAAGATTCACAAGATCTTCATGTGCCCGGAATGAAGATTACCAAGTGACTTGAGGTGACTTGTAGTAGCTTATCCCTTTTAGATCCCATCGTTTGGCATGGATTGCAACGCGTTTTTTGTAACTCTCCCAGTCACGGTTTTCCTTTGATGACCAAGCCACTTCTGCCAATGCTGTGATCCTCGGAAATGCCATATATTCTAAGTCTTCCATAGTAGCAATGGTCTCAGTCCAGATCGGAGCCTCTACTCCCAAAATATCAGATTTATTGATCCCATCTACATAAGTAGCCGGATCCCATGTATAGGCATCTTCGAGTTCAATATATGCAGCCCAGTGAAGACCGATCCGTGTGGTAGAATCATATTGCATATCCAAGTATGCTCTCTTAGCGGGTGACATCAAAATCTTGTTTCCTTGTTCTTTGGCCAATCGTGCATTTTCTTCCTTTGCCCAGAATTGGGCTATCGTACCCGGCGCTAATTCTGAAGTGGCTATTTCATCCCAGCCCATGCTGGTCTTACCATATTTGGCAGCTATTTCCTGCACCCTTTTCACAAAATATATGTAATCGTTCTTTTCCGTCACGTGAGATTCATCACCTCCTATATGAAAATAAGACCCAGGTGTAATCGCTGAAATCTCACGAACTACGTCCTCTATAAAATCATAGGTCACTTCTTTATCAGTGGCAAGTGTGCTGAATCCCACTTCAATCCCTGTATACAATTCAGCTGGCTCCGGATTTTTGTCCAGAATATCAAAGTCGATTTTCCCTTCTTTCATGGTTGTAAAATCCCCATCTGGTAGGTTAACACCTGGATTCAGTTCCCCATAAGAAGCCAGGGCAGCATTGGTATGGCCCGGCATATCTATTTCAGGTACCACAGTAATGAATTGCTGAGCGGCATAATCCACAATTTCCTTATATTCTTCCTGCGTATAGAAGCCTCCGTCTGTGCCACCTACTTCAGTTTTAGCACCAATCTCTGTCAATTTAGGCCAAGACTTGATTTCAATCCTCCAGCCCTGATCATCAGTTAGATGAAGGTGAAGGTAATTAAATTTTAAAACTGCAATCTCATCAATGTAATGCTTCACATCTTCGACGCTGAAAAAATGTCTGGCTACATCGAGCATAGCTCCCCGGTATGCAAATTCGGGTGCATCCTTGATCGTGCCCTGGGGAATGATCCAATCTTTAGCAACTATAGTTTGCCGGGCAATATCATGATCGAAAATCTGAATCAATGATTGGACGCCATAAAAAACTCCACTGGCTGTACCTGAAGTGATTCTAACTTCATCGGCTGAAATCACCAGTTCATATGCCTCAGAACCTTTATCCCCCTTGATCTCCAATACAATATTTCCAGTCCCGGAACCAACAGGAATACTAAAGCCAGTTGCGGGCCGTAACTTGGAAGCCAGGTACTCGCCTACGCTTGCCAGTTCGCTACCGGAACCTGCTAATTGAACTGCAGCATCAGCCGCGAGTTCAAAACCTCCTGATGATGTAGTGATTTCTTTGGGAATTGGTATTATTCCAGCTTCATCTAATTTAGAGGAAACAATTTTTTCGCAAGAACTTAGGAGGGCTAATGCGCAAACTGCCCCGGACAAAATAAATTTTCTCATGTACAAATTTTATAGTAAGTAAACTTAATCCATTTTTTTAAAAATCTTATTGAAGGAAAACAAATTTATGCTTTAACTTCAGTGACAAAGAAAACAGACCGTACAAGAAATTATCCAGCATTTATTTGAGGATTTCAATTCAATTTTTATTTGATTTTCCTAATTTGTCCAAGTTCGAAAAGCAATAAAATAAATTTTAGCAGTTTAAGGCATTCAGCACACTGTCATAACCCTTTCTAATTCAAGAAGAAACTAATGAAAAGTAAAAAATCAATTTCCGGTGAATCCAGGAGGAAATTTCTCAAAGGCTCTGCATTAGCAGCAGCTGGATTTTATATTGTACCACGCCATGTACTGGGAGGACCAGGATTTGTAGCGCCCAGTGACAAATTACAGGTAGCCTCTGTAGGTGTTGGAGGAATGGGCAGAGGTGATGTAGCCGGAATTTTCCGCAGTGGAAAAGTAGATATGGTAGCGCTCTGCGATGTAGATGATACCCGGGCTAAAGCTAGCCGTGAAGCACATCCTAACGCCAAGTATTATAAAGATTACCGGGAAATGCTTGATAAGGAGGGAAAAAATATAGATGCAGTATCTGTCTCCACTCCTGATCATATGCATGCTGTGATCGCCATGCAAGCCATGAAAATGGGCAAGCACGTGTATGTGCAAAAGCCACTTTCCCATGACATCTATGAAGCGAGGAAACTGACGGAAGCAGCAGAAAAATATAAAGTTGTGACCCAAATGGGCAACCAGGGTTCTTCAGGAGATGGCGTGCGACAGATGGTAGAATGGTACAATGCAGGACTGATCGGAGATGCCACTAAGGTCTACACTTGGACCGACAGACCGGTATGGCCTCAAGGAATCCAGTGGCCAACAACTCCCATGACCCCTCCTGCGGATCTGGATTGGGATCTTTGGCTGGGAACAGCTCCACATAAAGATTATGTGGGCAACCTTGTTCCGTTCAACTGGAGAGGTTGGTGGGACTACGGGACAGGTGCATTAGGTGATATGGCATGCCATATCATGGAGCCTCCATTTAGAGTATTGGGACTTGGCTATCCAAAATCAGCGGAATGTTCAGTAGGATCTGTTTATGTAGGCGAATTTCAGCGCGGATATTTCCCAGAAAGTTGTCCTCCATCTTCTCACATTACACTTCGTTTTGACCGTCCGGGCAAAGAAGATTTAGAATTTCACTGGATGGACGGGGGTATTCAACCTACTCGCCCGGAAGAACTGGAGCCAAATGAGCAATTAGGAGATGGTGGTAATGGTGTAATTATCGAAGGCACCAAAGGAAAAATGATGTGTTCTACGTATGGTAAGAACCCTCAACTTTTACCTACTTCCAAAACGAAGGAAGCTAACGTACCACAAACCCTCTACCGGGTTCCAGAAGGTGATGGTGGCCATTACAACAACTGGGTCGAAGCCTGTATTGCAGGTCATGGATCAAAAGAGTTTGAACAGTTAAGTTCTCCATTCTCAGTAGCTGGACCATTGACTGAATCTGTACTTATGGGCAATTTGGCGATTAGAAGCTATGACTATAGGGTTCCAACGGGTGCAGACGCAACTAAATTTGAATACCCAGGCAGAGGAATCAAATTACTTTGGGATGGTCCTAATATGAAGATTACAAACTTTGATCCCGCCAACCAATTTGTGCAGCGCCAATACAGAGGAGATTATACTTTGTAAAGACCAGATTATATCGATCAGTGACGTAACGTCATAAAACTTAAAAAAGAGGCTGTCCCTATTTGGGCAGCCTCTTTATTGTTCAAGTCTTCAAACGCTTGGTTCTTCAGACGGTTAGTTCAAAGTCTCCTGACGGTTGGTTCAAGTCTCCTGACTTGGACCTTATGTAATGCAGTCCCTGACTGCTTTTTGAGAATATCACCATCATCTATCAACCACAACACCTGCTATCTTTGTGCTTTTCTTGGTGGTTAAAAAGATATTCTCCTAAAACATTCGAGGTTACTAAAACCTCAACTATTAACGAACTACTTCCAGTTCAACCCGTCTATTTTTTGCTCTTCCGACTTCAGTTGCATTAGAAGCAAATGGTTTGGTACCGCCCCAACCGGAGATTCTTAAACTTTCGAAAGGAACTCCTTCACCTACCAGAAAATCGCGGACGGCGCCTGCTCTTTCCAAAGAAAGTGCCTTGTTCAAGCCAGGATCACCAGCATTATCAGTATGTCCATGAATCCGTAGATGGATTCCTGGATTTTCCTTTAAGAAAGCAGCTAATTCTGCAAGTGAAGCCATCGTGTCCTCACCTTCAAGTTCTGCCGTACCCCGCTTGAAATTCACATTGTCAAGAAGTACAATATTTCCGGATTCTGCCTTGGTCATCAGTACAACGGTGGGTTTATCCTGCAGAATCTGATTGACCTGTACAGTGTTTGGGAAATAACCCTCCGCTAGCACCTTCACTTCTGTCACGTCAGCATTTACCAAACTGGATTTCCTCAAGCTGTCTCCTGAGGCCACTGTGCTTGTCTGATCTCCTACTTTCCAAGATATAGAAAAGGGGACCAAGCTTTTGTTTTTTGCATCTACCACAAACCATGAAATAGCAGGTTCTAAATCTTCCTTCTGCTCCTCTACTTCCTTTAGTTGCACTTCTGGTGCTTCTATTGTTGTCTTGCTTGGTTCTACCTGTACTGGATTGGCTGCAGTAGCAACCTGCTGAACAGGCTGGGATTCCACAGTAGTTGTATCAAACTCCTCAGGAATATTCAACGGAACAGGGATGTCAAAAGTCAACAAATCAGCGAAACCATCACTGTTTTGGGTACTGGTCCATACCACTTCCTCTTTGGTAATAAAAGTAACTGAGACATCGGATCCAGTTGAACTGATTTGCCTCCAAGTTTTGGGCTTACTCCAATTTTGCCAGCTATCGCTAATCTTCTTTGAAATATAAATATCCTTGCCCACAGCATTCTCATGCATGTTTGAAGAAAAATAAAGCAATTCTGAATCTACATCATAATAAGGGCTCATCTCCTGCCCTTTTGTGTTGATGCTCTCCCCTAAATTCACAGGATCACCCCACTCAAGAGCGCCTAATTTCTGGCTTACATAAATATCTTCATTGCCAAAAGAATCTTTGGCCTTTCCTGAAAGGAAGATCAGATTTCCTCCTGCTGCTACTCTACCAGAAAGTGCTCCAGATAATCTATCAATACCATTCATGTCTACTTTCCTGAGAAAATTCCAGTCTGCACCAAATTTTGAATATTGATAAATCCCAAACCGATCTCCTCCGGAATGATAAACTAAAAGAGTTAGAATATCTTCGAGCCCCAATGCAAAATCATACCCATTGGTACTTAAGTCAGCTCTATGAACTGCTGGTAACCACTCTCCGCTTTCTGATTTTTTGGTCATCCAGATATCTCCAGAATCTGTGGGTCCACCGACATTCTGTGGATGAAATGCACGGGTAAACAGCAATGTATTATCACCTACCCAGACTGGGTTCATGTCATCCTGAGGGCTATTAGCTCCTGATAGGGACTTAATCTGCTGGGTGTAGCATACTGTGGAAAAGCAAAAAGCAAGTAGCACGGAGCCACTTGCTTTAATAATAACATTCTTAAAATTTTTCATATTTTATTGATCTAGCACAATGGCAAATACCAATGGCGCTACGATCGTTGCATCAGATTCAATAATATATTTTGGAGTATTGATTCCAAGCTTACCCCAAGTTATTTTTTCATTAGGGACAGCACCCGAATACGAACCATAAGAAGTAGTTGAATCGGAAATCTGACAGAAATAACCCCAAAGCGGCACATTATCCCGCTGAAGATCCTGATGCAACATCGGCACCACACATATTGGGAAGTCACCTGCAATTCCCCCGCCAATTTGGAAAAATCCGATAGTACTCTCATCAGTTGCATTGTTGGTATACCAGTCTGCCAGATAAATCATGTACTCAATTCCAGTTCTCACGGTGTGCACATTCTTCACATCTCCTGAGATCACGTGGCCTGCAAACATATTTCCAAGTGTAGAGTCTTCCCATCCAGGAACGATGATTGGCAAGTTTTTCTTCGCAGCTTCAAGTAGCCAACTATCTTTGGGATCGATCTGATAAGATTTTTCCAGCTTTCCTGAGAGAAGAATTTTATAGAAAAATTCATGTGGGAAATAAGCTTCACCAGCTTGATCTGCTTTCACCCATTCTTCCAAAATCACATGCTCGATCCTTCTCATGGCTTCCATTTCCGGAATACATGTATCCGTCACCCGGTTCATATGGCGCTCTACCAGATCCTGTTCTTGTTCTGGTGACAGATCACGGTAATTTGGGATACGTTCGTAATAATCATGCGCCACCAAATTAAAAACATCCTCTTCCAAGTTTGCTCCTGTACAAGTAATAATCTGAACTTTATCCTGTCTGATCATTTCTGCTAGGGAAATCCCCAGCTCAGCAGTAGACATAGCGCCAGCTAAGGTGACCATCATTTTGCCACCGTTGTCCAAATGACTTTTATAGCCTTCTGCTGCATCTATCAATGCAGCTGCATTGAAGTGGCGATAATTATGTTTTAAAAATTCAGTGATTTTCATTCTTTAAATTTTCGTTTAAGGCTCAAAATTACCAATTTTCTTGCCACAAAAAAACCCGGCATAACCGGGTTCTTAAAGATCAGTTACTAAAGAAAACTTATTTTGTACTATCTGCAGGCGTAGAAGTATATTCTTTATTCAATCCTTCAATTATTGTTTCAGTTAGATCAATTGCGTCATTTGCATACCATACTGCTCCGCCACGGGTGTAGCTAAGAATCACATCAATGTTGTTGTCCTGAGCATACGTCTTAAGGTATTTCTGAACATGGTCATACACGTCACTGTATAAAGCTGCTTCATCTGCTGATAATTCCTGCATGAGATTATCACGGTAGGTCATCAGATTTTGCTCTTTTTTAGCCAATTCTTCCTGCTTAGCTCTTGCTTGGTTCGGAGTCATATTTCCTCCAGTTTGCTGAAAAGTCTGTACTTCTTGCTCAAAACCTCTTGCTCTTCCCTGGAGATCACCTTCGAATTTCTTTCCTTTTTCTGTAAGCTCTCCTGATTTGGTTTTGAAATATTCGTACTTATTGATCACACTATCTGTATAGACGAATGCCACGCTTACTTCACCAGCTGAAATAGCTTCCAGATTAGCTTCTCCGGAAGTAGAGGCAGAAGGTGTGGCTTTGTCACATCCATACAACAACATTGTAGCAAGGCTCAATGCACCGATTAGTTTTAATCCTTTTTTCACTTTGTTCAATTTATAGATTATAAGGGCGCAAATATAAAGAAAGTATTGATTTTACAAGAATTCCCCTTTTTAAATGGTGTTAAGGTTGAGGATTGGATGTGGGATGTGGGGGCTTGGTGACAGGTGACAGACTTGCGTCTTTGCGAGGAACAAAGCCTGCCTACCCTTTAGGCAATCTTCTTAATGCTTTGAAAGCGGAAGATAAGGAGGGGGAAGTAGGATTGGATGAGGTTTTTGGGAAAAAAAGGGATAACGCCAACTGGCGTTAAACTATGAATATAAAGAAAAAAGCCAAACAGAATACCGACCCCAAAGTGGGTCGAACTCAATTCCGGTATCTAGGGAAATAAGAAGAAAAACAATAAAAAAAGCGTCAACCCTTCCTTCCGGAGGTAGAATAAATCAGGACGTGACATGGAGGTTGGTATCAAGTAGAAGCTTATGACATTTGAGATGGGTACGAACAAATTGATCTGCATAGAATCAAAAATCCCGTAAATCGTAGTTCGTAGATCCTAAATTGTTAAACTAAAGAAGAATTAGAAAAAGTGTGAACCCAAAATAAATACATGACATACTGAACACTGAACAAACAGATTGCTTCGTGCCTACCGATGACGTGTTATGTATCATCTTGATTTACAATAAATTGATAACCTAGGTTTTTGGCTGTTTTTGAACGTCATCCCGATTGGTGCATTTTCTAAATTGTTAAGCCTCGCAATGACGCTACTGAATACTGAATATTCCCTAAAAATAAAGATCCTGAGCAACCCGGTACAACTGCGAATGTGCGTCAATAATAGTACCAATGTCGGCTGAGTAACCTCCTCCCATACAGCACATTACAGGCGCACTCAATTCCCTTGCAAATTCAAGAACTTTCTTATCCCTCTGTTTAACACCAGGTATTGTCATTCCCAACCTGCCAAGTTTATCTGTATGTAACACATCTACTCCAGATTGATAAATGATAAAATCAGGGTTAAACTGGCGTAAAATCTCGCTCATTTTTTGATCCAGCAGATTCAAATAGTCATGATCTGTAGTTCCATCCGCCAATTCCACATCCATGCTTGATATTTCCTTATGGTGAGGATAATTTTTGGCACCATGCATACTGAAGGTGAATATATCCGGGTTAGCCTTACAGATACTTGCTGTCCCGTTGCCCTGATGCACATCTAGATCAACAATCAACACCTTTTTGCGTAATTGTTGTTTCAAAAGATAATTTGCAGTAATTGCTAAGTCATTCAAAAGGCAGAAACCTTCGCCCCGATCACTGAAAGCATGATGAGTTCCACCGGCGATATTCATGGCTATCCCAAATTCCAATGCGAACAATGCAGCCTGAACAGAACCTCCGGCAATTAATACTTCACGCTCGACCAACTGTTTAGAAAGGGGAAATCCTGTTGCTCTGGCTTCAGATTTGCTCAATGAAAGGGAACTCAACTTACTCCAATAATGAAGATCATGCGCCGCAAGGATCCATTGCTCTTCTAAAGGTTGCGGAGTAAAGAAATTTGACATTCTCACTATCCTTTCATGTAAGAGTTGTCCAGGAAGCAACTCATATTTCTCCATGGGAAAGCGGTGACCTTCTGGAAGAGGATGTACGTAGCTAGGGGAATAGGCAATTTTTAACATGAAAAAATGCTTGTAGTAACAAGCATTGAGTATTCTAATTACAGGCTTGGCTTATTTAATCTTCTTCAAAATCACCCTCTTCAGACTGGAAAGCATACATGGTATCATCCAATAGGAGTGTATCATCATTAAATTCCTTGATGAACTTGGAGATGATACGTTCATCGATCGCCTCCACATTCAAGGCCGCGTCAAGTCCTATACCAAAGTCATGATGAGTATCAATGTCAACAAATTCCTGAACTTTCACACTTTCTTCTTCCTCTATTTCCATGATGATTTCTGTAATAAACCAACCCACTTCCTCTTCTTCCTGAGTTAGTGGCTTCATGTTTCCATTCTCGTCCTCTTCATAGGATATCCCATGGAAATTGGGAAACTTCTGAGCGGCCTTATGTTCGGCTAGCTCATAAACTTCACTGGAATGGTGCAAGCGAAGCGTGTATAAGGCAGCATCATATACGACCTCTTTACCTTCATACATTCCTATGAAGTAGAAATTCACAAACTCGTCAGAGTTTTCATCATCTGGAATTATTTTAAAAGACTTTCCCTGTTTTTTCAGTTCAGCTTTTAACTCAGATATATAATCGGGATCAAATCCTGGATTTTCAATTGACATAGGTCAAAGATTTAAAGAATAGAATAATTAAGAATAGGATAATCAAGCATTAACTACTCAATAGTAATAAATGATAGAGTAATATAACATCAAAATCTAATCGATTTTAAATAATAACTCAATTGTAAGGAAATATTTAACTCAAAAACCGAGCTCATATCACGAGGTAAATCACTGTAATTCAATAAATAACGGAAAATATCCCAAAGAAAATGGTTTTCATACCAAATCAGGGGTAATACAATATTTTTTTTTGAAAGTAAAATTTCATCATCTGAATCGTGTGGCAATTCGCCTCATATTATGCATTTTAAGCAACAAATAGAAGGTATTCATATCTCAATATGAACATGAGTCCAATATTTTTTAATCTTTCCCCGGACTAAAACTGTTGCCGAATAGCGAATTGATAATACTGACAACTATTGCAAAAAGCAGGGCCCACCAAAAATTATCCACATGAAATCCAGGAATAAGATAATCTGCAAGCATAAACATCAGCGCGTTGATTACCAGCAGAAACAAACCAAGCGTAAAGATTGTAAGCGGGAGTGTGAGTACAATCAGGATTGGCTTTATCGTAATGTTTATCAATATGATAACTGCGGCAAGTATGAACCCTGTCCAAAATGTGTCGATGCTGATTCCAGACAAAAAGAACTCTGCAATTAAAACGGCTATACCCCCTAAAAGAATTTTAATCAAGATATCCGATGCTCTAGTTGAATTTTTCATATTGGTAAAAATAATCGAATTTCTTAAAAATGTTCAAAATTGAAACAAATCATCTTCTAAATGTGGAATGGTTTACATCATAAATTCGTTAGTTTATAGACATGCCTTATATTTGTAATCATAATCATAAATCATACACTCAGTGATAATTATCCTTTTCTTTCTATTGCACTGGTATTTCTCCCTGTTTTGCCAGAGTTTCTTCCTTCATAGATACGCAGCTCATCAAATGTTTTACATGAACAAGTTTTGGGAAAAATTCTTCTACCTCTTTACTTGGATGTGGCAAGGAAGCTCATACCTCTCTCCCAGAGCTTATGCCATCTTACACAGAATGCATCATGCATATAGTGATACTCCAAAAGATCCGCACAGCCCGCACCATACTGAAAATCTTTTCACTATGATGTGGAAAACCAAAAATATTTACAACGAATACTTCTCTTTTAGATTGAAGCCTGAGGAACGGTTCTCTAAGGACATTCCGGATTGGAACAAATTTGACAAGTTTGCTGATACTATGTTCGTACGTGTCAGCTGGGGGCTACTGTATGTGGCTATTTACGTCTTGTGTATTTCCGTGTTTGATCTCCCGGGCACGCATTGGTGGATGTACTTCTTGCTGCCGATTCACTTCTTAATGGGACCTGTGCATGGCGCAATTGTAAATTGGAGTGGGCATAAATATGGATATTCCAACTTTGACAACAATGATCAGTCAAAAAACAGTTTGCTTCTGGATGTGCTTATGCTTGGGGAATTGTTCCAAAACAATCATCACAAATTGCCAAACAGGCCCAATTTTGCGGTGAAATGGTATGAGTTTGACCCTACTTACCCTATTGTCAAGTTACTTCATGCAACAGGGATTATAAAATTGCGTACTACTTAACACAAATACACAAAAAAGCTTTTTTTGGAATCTTTTTTGCATTTGACTGATAATCAGCTGTTAACAAACTTAAATAAGTGAAGTTTTAAGAAAGTTTAAAACTATTTCGATTTTCTTTTGCAATTATGGAACTAAACGTATAATTTTTCGGTGATTTAAAAACTTAACGCCTTATTTATGAAACCATTAACCAGAGCAGAAGAAGAAATTATGCAGATCCTTTGGGATATTGAGCGAGGCTTTGTGAAAGACATCTTAACACCGATGACTGAACCAAAGCCAGCTTATAATACCGTATCTACAATTGTGAGAATATTAGAGAGAAAGGGTTTTGTTAGCCATAAATCCTATGGAAAGAGCCATGAATATTTTCCTATTGTATCTAAAGACGAGTACAGAACATTTATCATTCGGAAGATGCTTGAAGGATATTTTGATAACTCCTTCAAAAAAATGTCAGAATTCTTTAAGAACGATGAGACTTTAAATACAAAAGCATATCAATAAAAGTCAATTATTTTAAAAGGAAAAAAGAACCCCTCAAGACACTAACCTGCCTGCTATCAAACGCTGTATAGATATTAAAATTTACCATTATTCGAAAACCAAAAAGGGGCTGTCTCATATTAATATTTACTAATTAAAGACAGCCTTTTTTATTCAATAGAGGCCGATTTCCTGATTTCGGCCTCTATTTTTTTGAACACCGTTTAACTCCAAGGGATTCTTGGCTCTTTTAATTGTGTTGTGGATGGGTGGATATTTCAGTCTTATGGAATGGAATGGATAAAAAAATGAGGTTTCCCTGTTCACCCCGTCATTTT